>Ga0209345_10002998_pt1 | contig 17823 bp, 18 predicted proteins | sample Cruoilmetagenom7_FD_187294 | JGI IMG/M metagenome (GOLD analysis project Ga0209345, IMG submission 187294) | Oil polluted marine microbial communities from Coal Oil Point, Santa Barbara, California, USA - Sample 7 (SPAdes) (version 2) | ecosystem: Environmental > Aquatic > Marine > Oil seeps ...
CCGCAATTCCTTCGAAATCGTGTGCATGTCGGCGAAATCGGATGAACCGCGGACATAAAGCCAGTGCCAGATCTGGTTGACCCGCATCTTGCGCTGCTTTTCGGGCACGCCGGCGTCGGCCATGGCGGCAACCATTTCCTCGCGGCTCATGCCGATCAGTGTCGGCTTGCCGTCCATCGCCTGGCTCGCTGCCTTGGCAGCCTGAGACGGGGCGGGACGCGCGGAAGGGTCTGTCAGGTCAATGGTCACTGGCATCACGGACTCGGTTCTGATGTTGCAAGATTGGCCGCGTCCTACCAGCTTTTGATGCTCACGTCACCATTGCTGTGGCGGCTCAGCTCCGATGCACCGGCAGGACCGGCGGCTTGTGCGGCAGCAGCCTTGCGCGGATGCGCTGCCACAAATGGCCCGGCCATCCCCGCACCGGGGTGCACGAACCCGGTGCCTGCTTGCGGGTAGGTGATGCCTTGCGGGTGGTTGTTGGGCGATCATGGTGGCGTGGTCGTAATAGCTCATGGCGGTCTCCTGTTTTCATCAGGAGAGCAGACCCCTGCTGACAGTACGGTGTCAGCAGGGGCTGTGATAGTGTCAGCAGCAGCACCGCTCCGCCAAGGATGAGACCATGCGCCGTTCCGACCGACTGTTTGAAATCATCCAGATCCTCAGATCTGCCAAAAGGCCGATGACGGCCGACAGCCTGGCGCGTCAACTCGAGGTTTCGATCCGGACGATCTACCGGGATATTGCCGCGTTGCAGATGATGAGCACACCGATCGAGGGGGAACCGGGCATCGGCTACGTGATGCGCAAGGGCTACGACCTGCCGCCGCTCAATTTCGATCTCGAGGAAATCGAGGCGCTGCGGGTCGGCCTGGCCTTGCTGTCACGCACCGGCGACAGCGCGCTGCAGCGGGCCGCGAGCCGGATTCACAAGAAGATCGATGCGCTGCACGGCCCCGCAGACTGGCTGCAGGTGGCGCCCTGGGGGGCGGCAATCGATGATCCGGACAAGGGATGCGTGTCGATGTCGATGCTGCGCGACGCGATCCGCAGTGAACGCAAGCTGGAGCTGGTCTACCAGGACGAGCAGGGATGCCGGACGACGCGAACGGTGCGGCCGCTGGCGCTGGTCTATCATCTTGAATGCGTGATGCTGGCGAGCTGGTGCGAACTCAGGGCCGGGTTCCGGCATTTTCGCACCGACCGGATTTATGAATGCCGTGCGCTGGACCAGTTCTTTGCCGGGCAGGGCGATGCCCTCAGGGCGGTCTGGCCGGATCAGCACCGCTGGGATGCGGCGCAGCCGGGCATCGTGGAAGCGACGTGACTTACTGGATTTCCAGCTCCGGCTCCGGGATGCGCTCGGGGATCACCGGAGTGGCGGCCGCGGGCGACGGCCTGAGCATGGCATCGACGAAGCCGGGAATGTCCATGCGCGGCAGCGCCGGTTCTCCGGTCAGCTGCTTGAGGCCGACCAGGGTCGCGTAGATCAGCGTTGCCCGCGAGCGAGCTTCGGGACCGGTCAGGCCCGAACCGCGCATCTGCAGGGTGAGAAAGGCCAGCCGTTCGGTATCGGCATCGCGGACAACGTTCTGCACGGCTTCGTCGCCGGCGGCCCAGTGGCGGACAGCGACCTCGGTCATGGGGCCGCCATAATCGCGCGTCGGCACATGCAGGATGTCTTCAATGAAGCGTATGAACAGATCGCGCGGCGTGAGCTCCGGCGAGACCATGGAGGCAATCACGTCGCTGGTGGTGATGCGGCGCCAATGCTCGACCATGGCCGCGCGGAGTGCTGCCAGATCGGCAAAATGCCAATAGAACGAGCCTTTGGTGACACCCAGTTCCTTGCAGAGAAAATCCACCCGGATCGCCTTCGGGCCGGCACTGGTCAGCAGCTTGAATGCGGCCTTGATCCAGTCTTCAGGCGTGAGTGTCTGTTTCGTGCTCATGCCGCTCGTATCCAACGTATTGCGTCATTCAATCAAAAGATGCGATTTCATACACAGGCTATGGATAACAAATGGTTAATTGTGCCGGGCAGGCGTGGTCCGGCTGGGCATGGCGGCAAGCCCTGGCCGGGAACCGCACATTGCACAAAAAAGAAGGCCGGGTGTCCGGCCTTCCTTGGTGTTCTCCGGAGGGGAGAAATCAGTTGCAGCTGGCAATCTGGTTGAGTGCCGCGGTCACGCCCTTGAGCGAATAGCTGTAGGAGGTGTTGGTGCCGCGGCGCGAGATTGCCTTGACCGTCATCGAGGACCCGGCCTTCATCGCGGCAACCAGCTGCGGCTCCTGCGCGGCGTTTTCGACCCAGGCCGAATTGCCGCGGGTGAACAGCGTGAAGTTGCGGCCGTCGATATTGACGGTGATCTTGGAGGATTCCTGCAGCGGATACCCCATCATTGCCTGCGGCTCGTAGCTGACGTTCTGGCCAGGCCGCTGCGAGATGAGGAAAAAGATATCACCATGATCGACGTTGGCCGGCGCGGAACTGGTCGGCACCGAGAGAACGTAGCAGACCTTGCCCCCTGCTGAATTGTACGAGTAAGCCCCCCAGGCATCAAACTGCTGGATCCTGGTGGGCGATTGCGCCGCCGCGGCGGCGGTCAATGCAAAAAGCGCCGTCACTGCGGTTGCGATTGTCTTCCCAAACATGGCTTTCCTACCGGTTCGTGGTCCTGTGTCACGCACTGTGGGCCGTGACATTTCCCGCTTGTTGCGAGCTGATTGGTTCATTTTGACTTAATCCTGGTTACCAAACCGTCAATGAATCCCGAAGCTGGGCAGTTATCCTGTCCGGCTCCGGGGCGGCGTGTCCCTTGCTCACCTTTTGTAACAGCCTGAATCCGGCAACAGTTTGACCTTGGTGCAATCCGTTGTAGGTGTTGCTATGTTGGCTGCAAGGCGGCGGTTGGTCGGCTTGAGCATACGGAGTTGCGCGCGGTTAATGTCGAACGAGATGAAAGAGCGGCTGGTCCGGCTCGCCGTGGCGGTTGCCGAAAGGCGGGATGAGACGGCATTTGCGGAATTGTTCGACTATTTCGCGCCACGGATCAAATCCTACCTGATGCGGCTTAACATGGACTCGGGACAGGCGGAGGAACTGACCCAGGAAGTCATGATTACGCTCTGGCACAAGGCCTCGCAGTTCGATTCGGCAAAATCATCGCTTTCCACCTGGCTGTTCCGGATCGCGCGCAATCGCCGCATCGATGTCTTCCGGCGCGACAAGTCGGCGCTGCTTGATGCCGATGACCCGGCTTTGCAGCCGTCGCAACCGGACGCGGCGGACGATATCGTCGAAGCCGAGGAACGCGACGAGCGTGTGAGAAAGGCGATGCTTGATCTTCCCGAAGAACAGGCGATCCTGGTGCGGCAGGCGTTTTTCCTCGGCCGCTCGCACAGCCAGATCTCAGAAGACACCGGTCTGCCGCTGGGGACGGTCAAATCCCGCATCCGGCTGGCGTTTGCGCGGCTGCGGCGCACCCTCGAAGGTGATGGCGGCGACATGACCCTGCATTGATGCAGGTAGTGATGCTTCCCGCATTTTGGGAAATCAGGCTGATTTCTTGCCGGCGGCGAGGTCGGCGAGCGACTTGCGGGCGGCGATACGGTGCGCTTCGGTGAGATTGGCGCGAACCGTGGCGATCGCCAGAGTCAGAACCGCGATGTCATCGGAAAACCCGACCAGCGCCAGAAAGTCCGGAATGGCGTCCATCGGCATGATGAAATAGGCCAGCGCACCCAGAAGCACGGCCTTGGCCTTGCCGGGTGTTTCGGGATCGAGCGCACAATAGTAAGAGGCGACCAGGTCTTCGGCAAAGGGGATCTGTCCGGCAGCCTTGGCAAAGGTGCGCCAGAACCCGGCGCGGACGGAGGTTTCGTCTGCACCCTTGGTCTTTTGCCCGGCCATGTGGTCCGGTTCGAGAATTTCGCCGTCAAGGCCGGTCATGTCCTGCCTCCGTTCGCCTTTTTCATCAATTCCATAGCCCGAATATGGTGGTTGCGGCGGCTTTCTTCAATGTTGGCGGCCGGTTCCGGCGGCAATATGGTCCATGGCGATTGCCAGATCGAAGTCGAGAATGGTCAGCCCGCCGGCGTCATGGGTGGACAACCGAACCTCGACCGTGCGGTAGACATTTTTCCACTCCGGATGATGGTCCAGCTTTTCGGCAACAAGGGCTGAGCGGCTCATGAAACCGAAGGCTTCGCTGAAATCGGCGAATTTGAATGTCCGGCTGAGTGCAGTTTCGCCGGCGTCAATGTCCCAGGACGGAACCGTGGCAAGCTTTTCGGAAATGGCTGTGCTATCGAGTTTCTGGCGTGGCATGGCGTGCTCCCGGGTTGGCATCTGGCGCGTTCGAGTTTTGGCAAAATGGCGGTTTGACGATGACATCTAGCGTATCGGGCGATGGAGAAAAGACGGTAACATCAGTCTTGTTTGTCTGCATGGGCAATATCTGCCGCTCGCCTCTGGCCGAGGGCATTTTCCGCGAGGGCCTGGCCCAAGCGCGATTGAGCGAGCTTGTGGCGGTCGATTCGGCCGGAACCGGCAACTGGCACCAGGGCGATGCCCCCGATCCGCGCTCGGTGGAAACGGCGGCCAGGTACGGTATCGATATTTCCGGTCAGCGCGCACGGCAGTTGACGCCGGAAGATTTCGACCGTTTCGACATGATCTTCGCCATGGATCGCTCCAACGAGGCGACAATGCGGGCGCGGGCGCCTTCCTCCCGGCACGACAGGATCTTCCTGTTTCTCGAGCACACGCTGGGCAGCCGCGCCGATATACCCGACCCCTATTATGGTGGTGGCGACGGGTTCGAGGATGTCTATCAGTTGTTGCGCGAAGGCTGCAGCGAGCTGGTCTCCAGGCTCGGCAGGGAATTGCGCCAGCCCAGCGGATAGGCCTCCTCGACAAGATATGGCCCGCCGCCGACTGAATCGCGCGACGACATCACCACGAAACGACCGACATCGAAGGGCAGGGTGCGGAAATCACCGCGTCCGCCCAGATACCTGACCACGTCGCCGACGCGGGCATTGCGCAATCGCGCCAGCGTCACATGCGGGGAAAACCGGCGCGGATCCGGTGGCAGACCATGACGCTGGCAAATCCGCTCGATCTCGGCCTGCAGCGCCTTGAGCTCGGGCGAGGGCGAGACGCCGGCCCAGATCGAATGCGGTTTCTTCGAGCCGAATGCGCCCAGGCCCTCCAGTGACAGCGAAAAAGACGGCCGGTCGATCCGGTCGAAAGCACTGACAAGCTCATCGGCGGTGAGGCCGTCGACATCACCGATGAACCGGAGCGTGATGTGGTAATTCTCGACATCCAGCCAGCGTGCGCCGGGTAATCCGCCGCGCAGGAGGGAGAGGGACAAGGCCGCCTCCCGGGGAACTTCGAGTGCGGTAAAAAGTCTGGGCATTGGTCGTCCCCCGAATCACCGTTTCATCCAAACGAATCACGGCACAGACGACAGGGCAAGCGGCTAGATTTCACATTTCGGACAGCAGGCGTTGTTATTCGGCCTGGATGTCGGCGATGAATCGCTCCGCCGCCGGAATGAAATTCTCCACCATCACGTTGATTCCACTGGCGTTTGGATGCATGCCGTCGGTCAGCTGCAAGTCCGGATTGCCGGTTACCCCGTCGAGAAAGAACGGATACAGCGTCAGGCCGTATTTGATGGCGAGGTCGGGATAGATCGCGTTGAAGCTGGCTTCATAGTCACCCCCCATGTTGGGCGGGGCGAGCATGCCGGCAAGCAGGATCGGAATGCCGCGCTGCTGAAGCCGAACGATCATGGCCTCCAGATTCTCGCGGGTTTTCTCCGGCGGCAGCCCGCGCAGGGCATCATTGGCGCCGAGTTCGAGAATGACGCCGTCGACACCATCTGGAATTGACCAGTCGAGTCGCGCCAGGCCACCGGATGTGGTGTCGCCGGACACCCCGGCATCGATGATCGTGACGTCGTGGCCGCGTTCACGCAACGCGGCCTCAAAACGGGCCGGAAACCCCTCGTCACCCTTGAGGTTGTAGGCCGCCATCAGGCTGTCGCCGAAGCCGACAATCTTGATTTCGCCAGCATCAGAGGCATCGACAGGGGCGAGAGTGACGCCCAAGGCGAGGCACAATGCAGCGATCAAGGCCTTAAAACGCATGGGGTAAACCTTTAAAACACATGGCATGGCTCCTAAGTGCTCGACATCAGCCGGTTCAAGCCCGACCGCTTCCTTTCCATATAGGATGTTCAGCCCGTGTCTCAATCCATAGCCAAATCCATTGTCACTTTGCGCCAGGCCAATCTGACGCTGGGCAACGGGGCCTCTTCCGTGCACGTGCTCAAGGGCATCGATATCGATATCAACCAGGGCGAATCGGTCGGCATCGTCGGGCCATCGGGATCGGGCAAATCAACGCTTCTGATGGTGATTGCCGGGCTTGAACGGCTTGATTCGGGCGAAGTGCATGTTGCCGGTCAGGCGCTGCATACTTTGAGCGAGGACGCGGTCGCTGCCGTGCGCGGGCGCTCGATCGGCATCGTGTTCCAGTCCTTTCACCTCATTCCCAACATGACGGCGCTGGAAAATGTTGCCGTGCCGCTGGAGCTTGCCGGCAAGGCAAACGCCTTCGAGCGTGCGCGCGAGGAGTTGATCGCGGTCGGGCTTGGCGAGCGCCTGACCCATTATCCGGGGCAATTGTCGGGTGGCGAGCAGCAGCGCGTGGCCATCGCGCGGGCGCTGGCGCCGGATCCGGTGCTGATCGTGGCGGATGAGCCGACGGGCAATCTCGACGGTGAAACCGGTCGGCAGATCGCCGATCTGTTGTTTGCCAAGCAGGCCGAGCGCGGCACCACGCTGCTGCTGGTCACGCATGATCCGGTTCTGGCGGAACGCTGCGAACGGCAGATCTCGGTGCGATCTGGCCGGATTGTTGCCGGTGACGAAGAGCAAGCTGCCGCCAAGGTGATCGCCTGATGGCGTCGGCGGCGGATAATACCGGGGCAAACGGGCTGAGGCTCGGGCTGGCGGCACGGCTGGCGCTGCGCGAACTGCGCGGCGGGCTGTCCGGGTTCTACATCTTTCTCGCCTGCGTGGCGCTTGGCACCGGCGCAATCGCCGGGGTCAACTCGGTCTCGCAGATGATGACCGGCTCGATTGCGTCGGAAGGGCAGACGATTCTTGGCGGCGACATCCGGTTTGAAAGTGACAACCAGGACATCGGCGATGCCGAACGGGCCTATGTCGAAGGGCTTGGAGATGTTTCGGCCGGCGCCAACATGCGGACGATGGCACGCAAGCCGGACGGCTCGGACCAGTCGCTGGTCGAATTGCGCGCGGTGGATGATGCCTACCCGCTCTATGGCGGTTTCGAGACCATTCCGGCGATGCCGATCGAGGAAATGTTTGCCGAAACCAATGGTGTCTATGGCGCCGCGGTGGCGCAGATCTTTCTCGACCGGCTGGGATTGAGCGTTGGCGACACCGTTCTGGTCGGCGAGGCAAACCTCGAGATTCGCGGTGTCATCGCCGCAGAACCCGATTCGCTATCGGAAGGTTTTGGATTTGCGCCGCGGCTGATGATGTCGCGTGCCGCACTGGATGCCGCCGGTCTGATCCGGCCGGGCAGTCTGGTGGAATACAGCTACCGCGTGCGGATTGAGGACGGCGCCAGCGCCAAGGATCTGGCAGCCTTGCGCGAAGATGCCACAAGCCGTTTTCCTGATGCCGGCTGGTCGATCCGCACCAGCCAGAACGCGGCGCCTTCGCTGACCCGCAATATCGAGCGCTTTTCACAGTTTCTGACCCTTGTCGGACTGACGGCGCTGATCGTCGGCGGCGTCGGCATCGCCAACTCGGTACGGGCCTGGCTGGAAGGCAAGCGCGGCGTCATCGCCACGCTCAAATGCGTCGGCGCGCCTGCCAAATTGGTGGTCGCCATCTATCTGATCCAGGTGATGCTGATTGCCGGGTTCGGCGTGGCGCTGGGGCTGGCTCTCGGGGCGGCGACGCCGTTCCTGGCCGCAGGCGCGCTGACCGGCATCATTCCCATCGCGGTCTCGGCCTCGTTCTATCCGGTGTCGCTGGCGATCGCGGCAGGCTTCGGGCTGATGACGGCGTTTGCCTTCGCGGTGCTGCCGCTTGGCCGGGCCGGCGAGGTTCCGGCAACCGCCCTTTTCCGGCAACAGGGGTTTGAGGCAAGCGCGTTGCCGCGCTGGCCCTATCTGCTGATTGCCGGGCTGACGCTTGCGTCACTGGGCGTGGCTGCGATCTGGTTTGCCGATGACCGGCGGATTGCCAGCGTGTTTGTCGCAGCGGTGATCGCGGCTTTCGTGGTGTTGCGGCTTGTCGGCTACGGGGTGCAGCTGATCGCACGAAAATGGCCGACCGTGCGCTCGACCCCGCTGCGGCTGGCGATCGGCAACATCCACCGGCCCGGCGCGCTGACGCCATCGGTGGTGCTGTCGCTCGGTCTCGGGCTGGCGCTGCTGGTGACGCTGGCGCTGATCGATACCAATCTCAGGCGCGAATTGTCCGGCAATCTGCCTGAGCGCGCGCCGAATTTCTTCTTCGTCGACATCCAGGCAAACGAGATTGACGGGTTCGAGAAGGTGGTGTCGGAGCTGGCGCCGAACGGCAAGATCATCAAGGTGCCGATGCTTCGCGGGCGGATCACCCAGCTCAAGGGCGAAGACGTCAACGCGGACAATGTGCCGGCGGAAGCGCAATGGGTTCTCAGGGGCGACCGCGGGGTGACCTACGCGAAAAACCTGCCTGAAAATTCGCGGCTTGCCGAAGGAAAGTGGTGGGCGCCGGACTACGAGGGCGAGCCGCTGGTGTCGTTTTCGGCCGAGGAAGCGCGCGAAATCGGCCTTGGCGTCGGCGATACGATCACGGTTTCGGTGCTAGGCCGCTCGATCACGGCACGGATTGCCAATCTGCGCGAGGTCGAATGGGAATCGCTGTCGATCAACTTCGTGATGGTGTTTTCGCCCAACACATTTGCCGGTGCTCCGCATTCCTGGATGGCGACCCTGTCCGATCCGGATGCCGATGCTGCGGTCGAGGGCGAGGTGCTGCGCGCCGTCACCCAGGCCTATCCGACGATCACCAGCGTGCGGGTCAAGGATGCACTGGAGCTTGCCAACCGCCTGGTCGGGCAGATCGGCATCGCCATCCGCGCTGCGGCGCTTGTGGCGCTTGTGGCCTCGGTGCTGGTGCTGGCCGGTGCGCTGGCGGCGGGCAACCGGTCGCGGATTCATGATGCGGTGGTGCTCAAGACACTTGGCGCCACACGGGCGACGCTGATCCGGGCCTATGTCTACGAATACGGCCTGCTGGGACTGGCAACAGCGGTGTTCGCGCTGGCCTTCGGCGGTGTTGCATCGTGGTTCGTGGTCAGCCGCATCATGACGCTGCCGTCGGAATTCATGCCCGATATCGCGCTTATGACGCTCGCAGGGGCGCTGGTTCTGACTGTCGGTATCGGATTGCTCGGTACATGGCGGGTGCTTGGCCAGAAGGCGGCGCCGGTTTTGCGCGAGCTTTAGGGGCAGATTGACGCATTTATTAAGCAAACGCAGAGGTTTCCGTCCATCTTCTACGACGGAGGGTCTTGCCGTGGACATAGTTCATCCTCATATTGTGGACAGGCATGCTGGAGCCCCGCAGCGGCGCCTGGGTCTTTGAGCCCGACACCGTAAACCTTACCGGGGCTTATAAAGAGGAAAACATGGCTGACTTTCGCAATTCGAATGTCCGCGCAGCCAATGGCGCCTATGCAGGCACCGACATAGATGCAGGCCTCCGCGCCTACATGCTGCGCGTTTACAATCTCATGGCAATGGGCCTGGGTATCACCGGTGTCGCGGCCTACGCGATCGCAATGTTTGCGACCACCAATGATCCGGCCGCTGCCGTGGCAACGCTGGGCAATGGCAAGATGCTGACCGGCCTTGGTGCCGCGCTTTACGGTTCGCCGCTCAAATGGGTGGTGATGCTGGCGCCGCTGGGGATGGTGTTCTTCCTCAGCGCCCGCATCGAGAAGATGAGCGTTTCGGCTGCGCAGACCACCTTCTGGGTGTTTGCCGCACTGATGGGCATCTCGCTGTCGTCGATCTTCCTGGTCTACACCGGCGCATCGATCACGCAGACCTTCTTCATCACCGCAGCTTCGTTTGGTGCGCTGTCGCTCTACGGCTACACCACCAAGAAGGACCTGTCGGCGATGGGCTCGTTCCTGATGATGGGCCTGTTCGGCCTGATCATCGCGATGGTGGTCAACATCTTCCTGCAGTCGAGCGCGCTTCAGTTCGCGATCTCGGGCATTGGCGTGCTGATCTTTGCCGGTCTGACCGCCTATGACACGCAGCAGATCAAGTCGATGTATTATGAAGGCGACACCGACGCCACCGCCGGCCGCAAGGCGATCATGGGTGCGCTGCGTCTGTATCTCGACTTCATCAACCTGTTCATGTTCCTGCTGCAGTTCCTCGGCAACCGCGAGTAGCAGCACCGGACTGAATTTGGAAAAGGCGGTCTTCGGGCCGCCTTTTTTGTTGGCCGGAAGCCGCGGCAGCGATAAACCGGTATCCTCACCCACCGGACCGGCCCCATGATCATCCGCGACGCGACATCTGCCGATCTCACAGAGATCACCCGAATTTACGCCGACAGCGTTGTCAACGGCGTGGCCAGCTACGAGCTGGTGGCCCCGGACGAGGCCGAGATGGGGCGGCGTATGTCCGCGATTTCAGACAATGGCTATCCCTACCTGGTTGCCGAAGACGAGGCGGGCGCAATTCTGGGATACGCCTATGCCTCGGCCTTCCGGACCCGGCCGGCCTACCGCTGGCTGGTGGAGGATTCGATCTATCTGGCGCCGGAAGCGCGCGGCAAAGGCGTCGGGCGGGCGCTGCTGGAAATCCTGATCGGCAAGTGCGAAGCCCTCGGCTTCCGGCAGATGATTGCGGTCATCGGCGGGGCGCATCCGGCCTCGATCGCCGTGCACCAGAAAGCTGGCTTCGTCAGTTCCGGGATGATTTCAGGCTCCGGCTACAAGCACGGGCGCTGGCTCGATACGGTTTTCATGCAAAGACCGCTCGGGCAGGGCAAGTCCACGGATCCCGACCCGGACGTCTATCCCGGCACATTGTTTGGCGGTTAAGCGCTGTCAGCGCACCAGGCGCGGGGCCTTGTCGAAGTATTTCAGCACGATCTCGAGTTCGTGGCCGCGCTTGAGCACCAGGCCCGCGGCGGAAATGATGGCGAAAGCGCCTTGCTTGCGGGCCCGGGAGGGATCCTTCTCGATGCGGTAGAGCGGCACTTCACTGGCGCGGCGGAAGGCGGAAAAGACGGCCTTGTCGCGCAGGTGGTCGATGGCGTAGTCGCGCCAGTGGCCCTCGGCAACCATCCTCGAATAGACCTGAAGGATCCGGTCCAGCTCACGGCGTTTGAATGTCACCGGCTCCGGCGTATTGCGGCGGCGAAGTTCAGCCAGGTCAACGGTTGTTGCTGATTTCTGTGGCTGGCCGCTCTGATTGCGGGGTGACGCGTAATCCGCTCCGTCAGCCATTATCGGGCCTGAAAATCAATAATCATGGCACCAGTGTGCCTGACACAATCACAAATTCAAGCTTCGATGACGAAATTCGCAGATACAGCCGGCCAGTTGCGTTCCGCATTGCAGCATCACGAAAGGCTTCAGGCGGTCGCGTTTGTTTACTCCACCGGGGCCGGAAAATGGTTTTGGACCCATTTGGGCCGTATTTCAGCCAAATCCTTGCCGGAATTGCCCACGATTATCTGATCGTTGCCTCAGACGGTTCGAACCGGGGACTTCGTTTTTTCAGCCCCCCAGCCCCTCGGAGTCCCCGGGACGGATCATCTCGAAAGCAAACGGGCCTTGTAACCGGAAACGGTTTTCAGGTCTGGCAGACAAGAGCGTCACAGGTCACTCCCCCCGTCCTGGACGAGAGGCAACAGCTTGATACACCTTGTATTAAACCGGCTTCGAGCCGGTCTTTTTTTGTCCGGAAAAGCGGATCAGATCCTGGCAGCGCCGAGAATGCGGCCGGGTGAGCCGTCCGGGCTTACCACTTGCAGAAGAATGGCGCAGCGGCGTCCGGGATGCGCGGAGATCACCGATGAGGGCAGTTTCAGCTCAACCCGGTTGCCGTTCCACATGCCGACGGTTTCCATGTCGCGGACGCTGTGGCGGTAGGTGATGGTGCGTCCGGCATTTTCGCCGCGCTTGATCTTCACCGTATTGGCATCATCAAAATAGACCGCGACGATATCCGCCTTGCCCTCGCCGGGGCCGACGGAAATCCGCAGCTCGTCGGCATGCATGATCGCCGTTACCTCGACCGTGAGACCCTCTCCAATCGAGGACAGCTTGTCCATGACCTTGCCGATTGCAGCGCCATCGGCGCCATTGACGTGATCTTCTCCATTGATGACGGCCTGCGGCGTGTAGACATTCTTGCGGCGCAGCGTGCGGGCGTAGCCATATTGCCGCTCGGTGCTTGCGGCGCTCGACAGCGTGTCGGACCAGCCGCGGTAGTTCCAGTAGTCAACGTGATAACCCAGGGCCAGCACATCGTCCTCTTCGGCCAGGCGCGCCAGTTCGGCGTCGGCTGGCGGGCAGGAAGAGCAGCCCTGGCTGGTGAACAGTTCCACCACACCTTTCAGATCGCCCGCCTGTGCGGCAGCCGGCGCCGCAAGCAGCGATGTTGCTGCTGCTAGGGCCGGAAGGGCAATCGCCAGGAAAAATGTGGGCGTCATCATAAGGGGCAATCCGTTCAGATCAGGGTGATACTCCGCGAGGTCATGCAATTGTGTAGCGCGGAGTGCCGTACACGTCCAAATCACATTCGATTGACCCCGTCACGCGGGATGCTTCCCCTTGAGGCAAAGATCCGTCTCGAGGCCGCCACCGCCGGGACATGGCCTGTTGCCCAATAAAAAAGGCCGGGCGCAATGCCCGGCCTTCTGTCTTCACTATGGCGATGCAGCTACTAGGCAGCTAGGTCGCGCAGAACGGTCTGCAGGATGCCGCCGTTCTTGAGATATTCCAGCTCGTCGAGCGTATCGACGCGGCAGAGGATAGGCACATCCTTGACCGAACCGTCGGCAAAGGTGATGTGGGCGATCTTCTTCTCGCGCGGCTGGATGTTGGCCAGGCCATCGATGGTGACGGTCTCGTCACCCTTCAGGCCGAGGCTTTCCCAGCTGGTGCCTTCCTCGAAGACAAACGGGATGACGCCCATGCCGACCAGGTTTGAGCGGTGGATGCGCTCGTAGGACTGGGCGATGACGGCGCGGACGCCGAGCAGGTTGGTGCCCTTTGCAGCCCAGTCACGCGACGAGCCATTGCCGTATTCGACGCCGGCGAAGATCACCAGCGGCACGCCTTCGGCCTTGTACTGCATGGCGGCATCGAAGATCGAAACCTCCTCGCGGGACGGGTAGTGGAAGGTGTAGCCGCCTTCACGTCCGTTCGGCCCAAGCATGTGGTTGCGCAGCCGGATGTTGGCGAAGGTGCCGCGCATCATCACTTCATGGTTGCCACGGCGCGTGCCGTACTGGTTGAAGTCGGCAACGCCAACGCCATGATCCATCAGGTAGGCGCCAGCCGGGGACTGGGCCTTGATCGAACCGGCAGGCGAGATGTGGTCGGTGGTGATCTTGTCGCCGAACAGGCCAAGGATGCGGGCACCCTTGATGTCGGAGATACCTGCGCCGGTCTTGCCCATTCCGGCAAAGTAGGGCGGGTTCTGCACATAGGTCGAGTTGTCGTCCCAGGCATAGGTCTGGCTTTCCGGAGCCTCGACGGCCTGCCAGTTTTCATCACCCTTGAACACGTCGGCATATTTGGCCGCGTAGAGTTCGCGGGTGACGTATTTCATGATGAATTCCTGGATCTCCTTGGAAGAGGGCCAGATGTCCTTGAGGTAGACCGGGTTGCCGTCCTTGTCGTCGCCGATCGGCTCGGTGGTCAGGTCCTTCTGCACCGAACCTGCCAGTGCGTAGGCAACCACCAGCGGCGGCGAAGCCAGGTAGTTGGCCTGCACGTCCGGCGAGATGCGGCCTTCGAAGTTGCGGTTGCCCGACAACACGCCTGCGGCGATCAGGCCCTTGTCGTTGATGGTCTTGGAGACCGGGGCAGGCAGCGGGCCGGAGTTGCCGATGCAGGTGGTGCAGCCGAAGCCGACAAGGTTGAAGCCGAGCGCATCGAGATCGGTCTGGAGACCGGACTTGGCGAGATACTCGGCCACCACCTGGCTGCCGGGAGCCAGCGAGGTCTTGACCCAGGGCTTGGTCTTCAGGCCCTTGGCGACAGCGTTGCGGGCGAGAAGGCCGGCACCGATGAGCACGCTCGGGTTGGAGGTGTTGGTGCACGAGGTGATTGCGGCAATGGCGACGTCGCCGTGGCCGAGATCGTAATCCTCGCCTTCAACCTGATAGCGGTTGTCCAGCTGATCGGGCTTCTTGTATTCGTCGACCAGCGACTTGGCGAAGCCCGACGCGATGCTTTCCAGCGGAATGCGGCCTTCCGGACGCTTCGGGCCGGCCATCGACGGCACCACGGTGCCGAGGTCGAGGTCGAGCGTGTCGGTGAACACCGGATCGGCGGCACCGGTTTCGCGCCACATTCCTTGCGCCTTGGAATAGGCTTCGACCAGCTTGATGCGGGATTCTTCGCGGCCCGACATGGTCAGGTAGTTGATGGTTTCGCCATCAACCGGGAAGAAGCCGCAGGTCGCGCCGTATTCCGGACCCATGTTGCCGATGGTTGCGCGGTCGGCGAGCGACATCGAATCAAGGCCGGGGCCGAAGAATTCGACGAACTTGGCGACAACGCCCTTCTTGCGCAGCATCTGCACCACGGTTAGCACCAGGTCGGTGGCGGTGACGCCTTCCTTGAGGGCACCGGTGAGGCGGAAGCCGATGACTTCAGGCAGCAGCATGGAGATCGGCTGGCCAAGCATGGCCGCTTCGGCCTCGATGCCGCCAACGCCCCAGCCGAGCACGCCAAGACCATTGATCATGGTGGTGTGGCTGTCGGTGCCGACGCAGGTGTCGGGATAGGCGGTGATTTCGCCGTCCTCGTCCTTGGTCCAGACGGTCTGGCCGAGATATTCGAGATTGACCTGGTGGCAGATGCCGGTGCCGGGGGGCACGACGCGGAAGTTCTTGAACGCCTGCTGGCCCCACTTCAAAAAGCGGTAACGCTCGCCGTTGCGCTCGTATTCGTGCTCGACGTTGTGTGCCAGCGCCTGCGGGGTGCCGAATTCATCGACGATGACCGAGTGGTCGATGACGAGGTCGACAGGAACCAGCGGGTTGATCTTCTGCGGATCGCCACCGAGCGCCACCATCGCGTCGCGCATGGCTGCGAGGTCGACCACGGCGGGAACGCCGGTGAAATCCTGCATCAGCACGCGGGCCGGACGATAGGCGATTTCAGCTTCGGCCTTGCCCTTGTTGGTCAGCCAGGCAACGACGGAGAGGATGTCGTCCTTCTTGACGGTACGGCCATCTTCGTTGCGCAGCAGGTTCTCGAGGATCACCTTCATCGAGAAGGGAAGCGTCGAAACGCCGGTCAGTCCATTCTTTTCGGCCTCGACGAGGCTGTAATAGACATATTCGGTGTCATCGACCTTGAGGGTGGAACGGCAATTGAAGCTGTCGAGTGATTTGGCCACAGGCAACCCGCTTTCATTAGTTCAGCCGATTTTGAGGGCGAACTCCTTACACGCTGAATGCGTGACCAAGGATGCGGGTACGGTCATTTCCGCTGTCCGCCCGTGACGCTTGGGGCATCATGTTCGGCGCTAGATTGAATTCACGCCGACCGCTGGCGTGGTTGCGGGCGTTATAGATAATTTCGTAAGAACGTGCCAGATCAACCAATGTCCCATTTGAATGTTTTTTTGGGTGGTTAGTTTTTACTGAATGGGAGCGCCGGGCACCGCCTGGCGGCCCGGGATGCGGGGGCCGATGCAGGCAGTAGCCACGAAACTGAAGGGACGGCGCGGCGACAGCGTGCTGTTTGACGATGTGGGCTTCACGCTTGGCCGGGGCGAGGCGCTGGTCATCACCGGACCGAACGGGTCTGGAAAATCGACCCTGCTTCGAATTCTGGCGGGATTGCTGGCTGCTGATTCGGGTACGTTTTCCCTGCATGGCGACGACGGGGCCGCGCTGCCGGTTTCCGAGTACAGTCACTATCTCGGCCACCGCAACGCCATGAAGCGGGAACTCAAGGTGTCCGAAAATCTCGCGTTCTGGAAAAGCTTCCAGCGCGGCGACAGCGGCGAAGGGCTGCCAATCGACGAGGCGATCGACCAGGTCGGGCTTACCGGCGTGGCGCATCTGCCGTTCGGCTACCTCTCGGCGGGTCAGCAGCGGCGCATCGCGCTGGCGCGGCTGCTGGTCAGCCACCGGCCGCTGTGGCTGCTGGATGAGCCGACGGCGGCGCTCGACAAGCGCTCGGACAAGCTGTTTGCCGATCTGGTGCGCGACCATCTGGCCGCAGGCGGGCTGGCGATTGCCGCCACGCACCAGCCGCTCGGGCTCGACACTGTCAGCTCGCTCGAACTGTCGGGCATTCACACCACGGTTTCGGGAGAGATCTGGGCATGATGGCATTGCTCAAACGTGATCTGGCGATCGCCACCCGCTCCGGCGGGGCTGCGATGCTGGGCGTGCTGTTCTTTCTCGCCGTGGTGGCGGTGATTCCCTTCGGCATCGGCCCGGATCTCAACCTGCTGGCGCGGATCGGCCCGGCGATCCTGTGGATCGGGGCGCTGCTGGCCTCGCTCCTGGGTCTCGACCGGCTGTTCCAGGCCGACCGGGAAGACGGATCGCTCGACATGCTGGTGATGCAGGACTGGTTTGTGCTGGTGCTGACGGTTTTCGTCAAAAGCCTGGCCCACTGGCTCGCCACCGGTCTGCCGCTGGTGCTGGCCGCGCCATTGCTGGGGCTGCTGATGAACATGAGCGCCACCTCCACCGGGGCGGTGATGCTGACGCTGCTGGTCGGCACGCCGGCGATCTCCTTCATCGGTGCGGTGGGGGCCGCGGTGGCCGTGGTGCTGCCGCGCGGCGGGCTGCTGGTGTCGATCCTGATCCTGCCGCTGGCGATCCCGATCCTGATCTTCGGAGTGAGCGCATCCTACGCGGCGGTGACCGACCCCGATCCGTTCCTGCCGCCGTTCATGATCCTGTCGGCAATCGCGCTGTTTTTCGCGGCGCTTGGCCCGGTGGCGGCGGCGGCGGCGCTCAAGGGAGCATCCGATTGATTTGTCGCATTGAAACCGGACGCGGCAAGGATTAGAAAAAAGCCATGAGTGACACCACCATTTCCCAGGGCTGGTTTACGAGCCTTGCCAATCCGACCCGGTTTCTCGCCCTTTCCGGGCGAATCCTGCCGTATCTTGCGACGGCGGCCGTGCTGTCGCTGGCAATCGGGCTGTACATGTCGTTTGCCTCGCCGGAAGATTACCAGCAGGGCATGACGGTCAGGATCATGTTCATCCACGTGCCGGCGGCGTGGCTCGCCATGATGTGCTATTCGGTGATGGCGATTGCCTCGATCGGAACGCTGGTCTGGCGGCATCCGCTGGCCGATGTCGCGGCCAAGACGGCGCTGCCGATCGGTGCAGCCTTCACCTTCCTGTCGCTGCTCACCGGCTCGCTCTGGGGCCGGCCGATGTGGGGCACCTGGTGGGTCTGGGACGCGCGGCTGACCTCGGTGTTCGTGCTTTTCCTGATGTATCTGGGGCTGATGGCGCTGCACAAGGCGATGGATGACCC
>Ga0209345_10003001_pt1 | contig 17797 bp, 14 predicted proteins | sample Cruoilmetagenom7_FD_187294 | JGI IMG/M metagenome (GOLD analysis project Ga0209345, IMG submission 187294) | Oil polluted marine microbial communities from Coal Oil Point, Santa Barbara, California, USA - Sample 7 (SPAdes) (version 2) | ecosystem: Environmental > Aquatic > Marine > Oil seeps ...
GTTCAAAAGTCCCATGTGGATCACTCCGTTGCCCCCCTGTGCTCGTCGCGTGGGGGAAGGGTCACATGGGTCAATTCTCAATGGAAATTAGGACGCTAACCGGGTCAGTTCTCGGTGGAAATCAACAGGCTGGCGTCATATTCCCCCGACAGCGATTTGTCGCGGGCCACAGCCCAACCGGCCGTCTTGATCACGCTGGCGTTCAGCCCATAGCGTTCATAGAATCCCATCGGCTGCGCCATGATGATCGGTGTGGCGCAGGTGATCGGCACAAAGCCGATGTTCAGATCGGTCTTTTCCGGTGTGCCCAGATTGTCGAGGATCGCGGCCTTGGCCTTGTCGATCGGGAAGACCGAGGCCAGCGCCGCCGCCACCGTGCCGCCGCCCAGCATCCCCATGAAGGACCGCCGTCCGATATCGCTGTGACCAAAGACCGACCGCACGATCGCACTTTCCACCGCACGCTCCATCATTGCTTCCGAGGACATCGCCTCGGCAGCGTGGGTATGCGCTGTGCTCTTGCAGCTTTCGCATCCGCAGGCCGCGCCATGGCGCAGGTCTGATTTTTCGGAAAATGGATTACCAAGGCTCTTCATCGTCATGTCATGTCCTCTCGCACGGGTCTGGTTCTCATCATCATCCGACGGGAACAGGACATGTTGAAAGGGCCATGCCCGAAATTTGGGCAGCACATTTTATTAAACTATTTCATAGTCTTACTATCGAAATGCATCCACCGCATGACACGATATTTCGTAATTCACGATATTTCGTATTGCCATGCCGCGATGCAGCGGTGTCTCCTGATCTCATGCTGGATTTGCCCACACGCTCCGATTCCCTGCTCAACGCGCTGTCCGAAGCCGCGATGCTGATCGACCTTGCCGAGGATCGCATCGCCGCCGCCAACAGTCGGGCGCGAAGGCTTCTGGATCTGCCCGACGAAAGCGGCACCGCCTTCTCGCCGCTGGTGGGGGTCACGCTGCCGCAGTTCATCGTCTTTGTGGATGAAATCGCCCATCGCAGCGAAGCGTGGAGCCGCGACATCACGCTTGCCACGGCCAAATCCGCCCCCCTGCGCTGCGAGATCAGGGGAAGGCTGATCGAGGACAACCCCTCGCTTCTGCTGCTGACAGTGCTCGACCTTGATGAGATGGACCGCCACGACCGCATCGCCGAAGCGGCGGAACTGCACCGCTCGGGTCTACTGGAATGGCGGCGCGCGCAGGGCTTCTTCTCGGAGCGGGAACGGCAGAACCAGTTGATCCTGAACGCGGCAGGCGAAGGCATCTACGGGGTCAATGCCGACGGCAAGACCACCTTTCTCAACCGCGCGGCGCAGGAAATGCTGGGCTGGACCGCCGAAGACCTGCTGGGCCACGACATCCATTCGGTGATCCACCACCATCATCTGAATGGCGACATCTATCATTCCCATGATTGCCCGATCTACCAGTCCTTCCGTTTCGAGCAGGTCGCCCGGATCGAGGACGAGGTATTCTGGCGCAAGGACGGCAAGCCGATCCGCGTCGAATATGTCTCGACCCCGATCTATGACCAGAAGGTTCTGGCCGGGGCCGTGGTGATCTTCCGCGACATCACCGAGCGCAAGGAGAACGAGCGCAAACTGCGCGAGGCGATGGAGGAAGTGGCCGCCCTGCGCGACCGGCTGGAACAGGAGAACGCCTATCTGCAAGAGGCGATCACATCCGAGCGGGCGCATCACGACATCATCGGACGATCCCCGGCGATCCGGCAGCTTCTGACCAAGATAGGGCTGGTGGCACCCACCGATGCCACTGTCCTGATCACCGGCGAGGCCGGCACCGGCAAGGCGCTTGTGGCCACTGCCATCCACAGCGACAGCCCGCGCCGCCGCCGTCCGCTGATCCATTTCAAATGCGGCGCCGTCACCGCTGACGCGACCGAGGCGGAACTCTTCGGCCAGATGCGTGGCGCCTATCCGGGGGCGCTGCGCGACAAACCCGGCAAGCTGGAACTGGCGCATGGCGGCACGCTGTTTCTGGACGACGTGTCCGAACTGCCCCTCGAACAACAGGGCCGCCTTCTCCACGCGCTGCAAGCGGGTGAGGTCACGCGCCTTGGCGACACACGCACCCGCCAGATCGACATCCGCGTCATCGCCGCCACGACCAAGAACCTTGAACAGGAGGTCGCCGCAGGTAGGATGCGCGAGGATCTCTGGCTGTTCCTGAATGTCTTTCCGATCACCTGCACACCCCTACGGGACCGGCGCGACGACATACCCGAACTGGCGGCGCATCTTCTGGACATTGCCTGCAAGCGCATGAACCGCCCCCGCACAGTGATCACGGAACGGATGATGGAACGCCTCTGCGCCTATCCCTGGCCCGGCAATGTCCGGGAACTGAAAAACGTGATCGAACGGGCCGCGATCCTGTCCACCGGCGGCAAGCTGATGGTGGAACTGGGCACCGACACCCCCGTGCGCGCCTCGCCCACGCAAGCGATCCGGACCGAGGCCGAAATCCAGCAAGCTGTCCGCGACAACCTTGTGGCCTGCCTGCGCGAGACCAAAGGCAAGGTGTCAGGCCCGGACGGGGCGGCGGCATTGCTGGGGGTGCAGCCGACCACGCTTTATTCCCGCATCCGCAAATTCAGGATCACACCGCTCGAGATCGGCTGAGGCGGGATCGTGAAGGGCTGGGCACATTGCCGCCGATTCACCGAAATCACCGGCAATCGTTCGATCATATTCGCATAGCTGCGAATTTTCTTCGTCTAGGCGACCAAAAAGGCGAAGAACCTTCGCTAAATACATATTCCACCCGCAACAATCGCCAGAACATTCGTCGCCCGCTTCGGTAGGTTCCCGCAAAATCTGACATCTGTCCTTTGGGAAAGGTTCCGGCATGAAAATCGTGGTTCTTGGCTCCGGCGTCATCGGCGTGACTTCGGCGTGGTATCTGGCACAGGCCGGGCATGAGGTGACGGTGATCGACCGCCAGCCAGCCGCCGCGCTGGAGACCTCCTTCGCCAATGCGGGCGAGATCAGCCCCGGCTATTCCTCGCCCTGGGCCGCCCCCGGCATCCCCCTCAAGGCGCTGAAGTGGATGTTCATGGAACATGCGCCGCTGATCATCCAGCCGAAGATGGACATGACAAAACTGCGCTGGATGGCGCAGATGCTGGGTAATTGCACCAGTGCCGCCTATGCGGTGAACAAGGCCCGCATGGTGCGCCTGGCCGAATATTCGCGCGACTGCCTGACCGAATTGCGGGCCGACACAGGCCTCAGCTTTGACGAGCGTCAGCAAGGCACGCTGCAACTGTTCCGCACCCAAAAGCAGATGGATGCCGCCGCCAAGGATATCGAGGTGCTGCGCGCCGGTGGCGTCGCCTTCGAACTGCTGGACCGGGCGGGCTGCCTTGCCGCCGAACCGGGACTGCGCGGGTCTGCCGACCGGATCGTGGGCGGCCTGCGTCTGCCGGGCGACGAGACCGGCGATTGCTTCAAGTTCACGCAAGGGCTGGCCGCGAAGGCCGCAGCGCTTGGCGTGACCTTCCGGCATGGCGTTTCGATTGATCGCCTGAATACGGCAGGCGGTCGCATCACGTCCGTCACCACATCGCAGGGCGACGTCAGCGCGGATGCCTTCGTTCTGGCGCTGGGCAGCTATTCACCCAAACTCGTCGCACCGCTGGGCCTGCGCCTGCCGGTCTACCCGGTGAAGGGATATTCGATCACCATGCCCATCGTGGACGCGGACCGCGCCCCGGTCTCGACCGTGATGGATGAAACCCACAAGATCGCCATCACCCGTCTGGGCGACCGTATCCGCGTAGGCGGCATGGCGGAACTGGCGGGCTTCGACCTGTCGCTATCCGAAAAGCGCAAGCGCACGCTGCTGCATTCGGTCGAGGACCTGTTCGGCGGCGCGGGCGACACCCGCCAGACCGGTTTCTGGACCGGCCTGCGGCCGATGACCCCGGACGGCACGCCCGTGGTGGGCCGCACGCCGGTGGCCAACCTGTTCATGAACACGGGCCACGGAACGCTGGGCTGGACGATGGCCGCAGGGTCGGGCCGCGTTCTGGCGGATATCGTCTCGGGCCGCGCGACGCAGATCGACAGCACGGATCTTGGCTTCGACAGATATGCCGGCGGCAGGACCATGGGCCAACCGAAGGCCGGACTGCGCCCCGCCACAGCCTGAGACGACACAAGACCGGACCGGATCATCCCGCCGCCCCCTGTGACCGCCCGCGCCCGGTGTAACCGATGGCGCGGCGGCAGGGGGATTCCGCACAAAAGCCGGGACAATGAAAAGCATTGTTTCGGAAATTGATCCGATCCGGATGACCGCGCGTAATGAACTACTATTGCGATACTATGTCGCAATGATCTTACAACCGGGAGACTAAACAGATGAATTTCATGACATTTGCCAACCGCCGCACTTTCTTCAAGGGGGGCGCAGCCCTGGCCTTCGCCGCAACCCTGAGCGCCTGCGCGCCGATGGCATCCGAACCGGACGTCGTCGACATTCTGGCCACCAATGACCAGTTCAGCACGCTGGTCGCGGCTGTCGGCGCGGCCGGACTGGCCGAAACGCTGAAGGGCGATGGCCCGTTCACGATCTTCGCCCCCACCAATGCCGCCTTCGACGCGCTGCCCGCAGGCACGGTCGAAAGCCTGCTGCTGCCAGAAAACAAGGACACTCTGGTCTCGATCCTGACCTATCACGTGGTGCCGGGCGCCGTGACCTCCGACCAACTCGCCGGTCAGCGTCTGGACGTGGAAACCGTGCAGGGCCAGACGGTGCATATCAACGCCACCAATGGTGTGCGCGTGAACAAGGCCAATGTCACCCAGGCTGACATCATCGGCTCGAACGGCGTGATTCACCGCATCGACAGCGTCCTGCTGCCGAAGTAAGCCCAACCTGTCGCGATCGTTCAAGGGGCAGGCCCGGCCTGCCCCTTTTGCATGGCAATCGCCTACCCTGCCCCACCATTGAGGCTTGATGGCGGGTGGAACTCATCTTTAAGGCGATTATTGCACCCGATCCCTGAGAATTTCGTATATTTCATGGTCCACAGGGTTTTCAAAACGTGACGTCCGTTTTATTGGAGGTTGATCTTTGCCGCTTTTCCCCGCCTTGCGCAGGGCTTTGTGGAAAGTCCGACACCCTGCCGCGCTTTGCCCGAGGAAAGCTGCGGCGCCCCAAGGCCGACAAGCGGAGACCGAATGACCGATCAGGTGAAGAGCCCCATGCGGATCCTGCGCAATCGCGCGGCGACCGTCATCCTGTTCATGGTGATCGAATTGCTGGCCCTGGTCATCGCCCACCAGTTTTTCGTGCCGTTCGACTGCGGCGAGACGGGCTCCTACGGAACCTGCAGCTTCCTGCAAAGCCTTGTTGCGCGGGCCCTTGTGATGCTGGCCGCGTTCACATTCCTTGTCTGGGCCAGACCGCAGAGTTTCGAAGATTTCCTGACCGCCGCCCAGGATCACAGGGCGCGGGGCTGGGCAGCGCTTCACTTTGCGGGAATTGTCCTGCTGTGGCTGCCCCTGCTGCTTGCCGGTGCGCAGAACCTTGTCGCCTTCTACCAGACCGCAGGTGTGATCTGGGCGGCCGGCGCGGGGCTTGCCACGCTGGGCGTTGCCTTCTGGATCGCGCCACCGCGCGCATGGGGGGCAGTGCTGCGCCAGGATCGCTATATCCTGCTGCTGGTCCTCGCCGGTGCGGCGCTTGTGCCCGATCTGGCGGCGCTGATCCTGCCGATCTGGGACTGGCAGGTCATCACCACGGCCACGTTTTCAGCCGTCTACTTTCTGTTGTCGCTGTTCAGCGCGGGCACCTTCGCCGACCCGCCCGCCTATATCATTGGCGTGGACGACTTTGCCGTGCATATCGCGCAGCAGTGCTCGGGGGTCGAGGGTGTCGCCCTGGTCACGGCCTTCGTCTGTCTCTACGCGCTGATTTTCCGCAAGGAGATCCGCTTTCCCCACTACTGGCTCGTGGTGCTGCCCGTCGCCATCATGCTGAGCCTCGCGCTGAACATCGTGCGCATCGCCGCCCTTGTTCTGATCGGGGCCTTTGTCTCGCCCGAGCTGGCCGTGAACGGGTTCCACAGCTATGCGGGATGGCTGTTCTTCACCCTGCTGGCGCTCGGCATTGTCTATGGCCTTCAGACGATCCGCTGGCTGCACCGTGATCCGGCCCGTCTGGATCGGTCCTCGCCCCTGCAGCAAGACCCGGTCGCGGCACTGATCCTGCCCTTCGTGGTCTTCATGCTGGCCAGTGTCGTCACGCAGGCCCTGTTCACGCATCCCGCGCTCGGATACCCGCTGGTCGCCGCCGCGCTGGCCGGAGCGGTGTGGTACTTCCGCGCGCAGGTGCGCGCGCTGCAATGGGCACTCGATCCCGTGGCTGTCGGCCTTGGGGCCTTGGTCGGTCTGGCCTGGGTCCTGCTGGCCGACAGCGGCAATGAAGGTCAGGCCCTTTCCCAGGCGCTGGCCGATCTCACCCCCGTCATGCTGACGGTATGGGTCGTCTCACGTCTTGTGGGCACCGTGCTGCTGGTCCCGCTGGTCGAGGAGATGTTCTTTCGCGGCTATGTCATGACGCGGCTGGATCGTGGCGGCGCGCCGATGCGCCTGCTGGCGATTGCCGTGTCCTCGGCTCTGTTCGCGGCACTGCACGGGCGCTGGATCGCGGCGGGCCTGGCCGGTTTGGTGTTCGCCCTCGTGATGCTGCGGCGGGGGCGGCTGGGCGACGCGGTTGTCGCGCATCTGGTGGCCAACCTTGTGGTGGCGGCCTGGGCGCTGATCAGATTTGATTTTGCCCTGATCTGACACCGATCACGTCAGAAGGTGACAGCGCCACTCACCCGCAGCGCACAACCCTGCCCGCAAAACAAGAAAGGGCGCGCGCCTTGCGGCACGCACCCTGTTCCTTACAACGCTGTCCGATCCTGTGTTCAGGCGTTCAGACGACGGTTGCGCTCCCACACGAAGGCGACGATCGCAAGGACCGCTGCCATCGCCAGAAGACCGGTCGAGGCGTCGATTTCGGGAACGCTGGCCACCGAGGACCCGATCGCGCTGTCGCTGCTGCCGGTTGCAGAGGACGACACGGAAGACGCGGAGGACGAACCCGAAGAGGACAGGCTCACGGAGGACGATCCGCCAGAACCGCCGGACATGCTCGAACTGCCCGAACCGCCAGGACGGCTGGACCGTCCGCCCATCGCGAATACGGCTGCGGAGGACATTGCGAATGTTGTCGCTGTTGCCAGCGCTGTGGCTGCAAGTTTGAATACGGTCACGGTGAGATCCTTGAATGTAATTTTCTACCCAGTGGCACACTGCCACCGACGATCAACCAAATCACTCAGCACGCTAAACCCTGTAGTGCATCTTAAGTAGAACACTACTGCTATGCCAACGAAAAAACAAGCATTGGCCATAATTTTATGGCCTTTGAAGGAAACAATTATGTAGTTTTCTACTGATTGTGCTCAATTCACGACCAATGGTCTTGGGCCCGCCACAGTCAGTGACAATTAGTCTACCTTTGATTGTTTTCAATCCCGACTCCCGAACTCTGTCGAGGCAGCCTCTATTGCGCCGCAGTTCCGCCGCAGGTCGATGTTTTTCCTTGCCATGCCTGCGCGGCCCACCTTATCGTTCACCCCTCATTTGAGCATCTATCGTCATCCATTACCCGCGCCGGTTCCCAGGAAGGTCATCACGTGACAGACCCAGACACCCCTTTGCGCGTCGCCTACCTGTGCGATTTCGACCCGTTCGACCAGATGGTCTATTCCGGCGGGAACGCCCGCCTTTTCGCCGCGCTCAAGGCGAATGTCGACGACGTGCATGTGCTGGACAATGGCTGGGGGCGACTCGAACGCGTGAACAAGCGTATCCGCAAGCTTCCCCACTCGGTGGAACTGCGGTTGCGCTGGCGGGCGCATCTGGCCATGTCGCCGGTTCTGGCGCGTCATGTGGAACGGCAGCTGGCGCAGGGCGACTACGACGTGCTCTTCGGGGCCTACAGCTTTCATTCCATGTGCGGTGTCCGGGTGCCCGATGGCATGGTGACGGCCTACACCTCGGACGCAACCCCGACCATCTACAAGCGATCCCCCGTGGGCCAGTCCTTCGGCTCGTTCATCGGGGTATCGCGCCTGCTTGACCCCGCCATCACGCGGGCCGAGCGTGCGACCTTTCGCAAGACCGATCTGCTGCTCTGGGCCTCGGATTGGCTGCACGAAGAGGCCGTTGAGCTTTACGGACTGGACCCCGATCAATCCCATGTCGTCAATTGGGGTGCCAATATCGACCCGCCCGCGCCCGAAGCGGCGCCTTTGCCCATCGCGCCGGATGCACCGCTGCGCCTGTTGTTCGTGGGCCGGGACTGGGCCGCGAAGGGCGGCCCGACGACGGTCGCGGTTCTGCGCATGCTCAGGGCGCAAGGCATCGACGCGCGGCTCAGTGTCGTGGGCACGGAGCCGCCGCCCGAGGACATGGATGACGCGATTGACGTCTACAGGTTTCTGGACAAATCGGATCCCGCGCAACTGGCCCTGTTCACGGACCTTTATCGCACGGCGCATTTCATGGTGATGCTCTCCTTCGAATCCTACGGGTTCGCCTATTGCGAGGCATCGGCCTATGGCCTGCCATCCCTGGCCATGCGTGTCGCCGGCGTCCCGGTACGAGAGGGCGTGAACGGCCATGCCTTCGCAATCGGCACCGCCCCGGAGGAGCTGGCGAACCGGATCCAGGCCTATCTTGCCGATCCTGCCAGCTATGCCGCGCTGCGTCTGGCCACCCGGACCGAGTATGAGGAACGGCTGAACTGGGACGCATGGGGACGTCGCACCGCAGCGCTTCTGCGCGCCAAGGTGGCCGCGCGCCGCGCCTTGTCCTAGGGCCGGGATTCAGCGCAGAGTCACGCAAACCGCGCGCCCTAGCGCGGTTTCTGACCGATCTTGGTTGACGTTACCCCCGTCAGAGTGTTTTTTTTGCCAACGATCTGCGCATAGAACGCACTCAAAAAAACTGGGAGAGAGAATACCATGAAAAAACTGCTCATTGCAGCTGCGGCTGCCATTGCCATCGCGCCCGTGGCGCAGGCACAGGAGCTGTCGATCGCGACTGGCGGCACCGGCGGCGTCTATTATCCCTATGGCGGCGGTCTGGCCGAAGTGATCGGCAAATACGTGGACGGCTATTCCGCCAGCGTCGAAGTGACGGGTGCGTCGGTCGAGAACATGGCGCTGATCCAGCGCGGTGACAGCGATATCGCCCTGGCACTGGCCGACACGGTCTATCAGGCCTTCACCGGCACCGGCTCTTTCGAAGGCAAGCAGATCGCGGAAGCCCGCGCCCTGGCCTCGATCTATCCGAACGCCGTCCAGCTCGTGACCCTGGCCGACAGCGGGATCACCAGCCTCGAGGATCTGCGCGGCAAGCGCGTGTCCGTGGGCGCACCGGGTTCCGGCACCGAGCTCAGCGCCCAGATCATTCTGGCCGCGAACGGCATCACCTACGAGGATTTCGATCCGCAGCGCCTGAACTTCAACGAAACCGCCGACGCGATCCGTGACGGCGACATCGTGGCAGGGTTCTGGAGCGTGGGCCCGCCCACCTCGTCGATCATGAACCTGGCTGCAACGCGCAGCATCGCCGTCGTCGGATTGAGCGACGATGAAGTCGCCAAAGCCCGCGCGGCCGAGCCGACCTTCGCGCCCTACACGCTCAAAGCCGGTCTCTATGACGGTATGGCCGAGGCCGTGACCACGATCTCGACTCCGAACGTGCTGGTCGTGCATGCCGACATGGACGAGGAACTGGCCTATAACATCACCAAGGCGATGTATGAGCATGTGGCAGAACTGATCGCGATCCACCCTGCGGCCAATGACACCACGATCGAGTTCTCGGTCGCCTCGACCCCGATCCCCTTCCACCCGGGCGCGCTGCGCTATCTGGAAGAAGTGGGCGCGGCCATTCAGGACCACCAGCGTCCGTGATCCGCACAAGCGAAGGGCGGTTCTTGCGAGCCGCCCTTCTCGCCTGCGCAATGCTGTCCGGCACGCCCCTTCTGGCAGATGACAGGCTGGTCGTGGAAACCCTTGAAGGACTGACGCTCGGTGAGCTGGCCTTCGATCCGGGACAGGAGATCTGTCTGACCTGGGCCCATTCCGTGACAGGAGGACGGGTTGCCGACTGCTTCGAGAACAGGGATGGCACGATGGTGCTCGCACGCTCCTTCCTGCATGATTTCGCAGCCGGTCTGGGCGAAGTGGCCGGGCGCGGCACCCTCAGAAGCGCTGCCGAAGGCGGCTACTGGATCGACGGCATCGACGAGGCCATACCCGACAATGCGCTGCGCCTCAGGATCGGTGCGCCCCGCGTGGGCCATGTCCTGACCGACGGCACCGACAGGCTGAACCTCAGCGCACGGGCATCCGGCGCAAGCGTGATGATCCGGCTCAGGCCGCACAGTTCCTGAACGGGGCCCGCAGGCCCCCTTTGATCTTCTTTTCGCACTCCGACAGGATGACAGCACCATGAGCGACCGCACACCCCAGACCGCCATTCCCGAGGCCGTGCAGACCGCAACCCTGTCGGACCGCATCCAGCCGCGTCCGATCCTCTGGGTCATCACGATTGTCGCGATCGCGATGTCGCTGTTCCAGATGTACACGGCCGGGATCGAGCCGATGGGCCTGTTCTACCAGCGCTCGGCGCATCTGGGCTTCATCCTCTTCCTAGCCTTCCTGATCTTTCCGATCACCGGCCCCACCCGCCCCCGTGGAACGATCGGCTGGATCGTGGATGCGGCGTTCCTGACCGCGGCCTTCCTCAGCGGGTTCTACATCTTCTATTTCCTGGACGACATCATCGACCGCGCGGGCTGGTGGTCGCAGACCGACATCATCATGGGCATCATCGCCACCATCGCCGTGCTCGAGGCCAGCCGCCGCGTGGTGGGCCTTGGCATGACCATCATCGGGATGATCGCCATCGCCTATGCGCTGGCCGGGCCGCGCGGCGCGCTGCCATGGCTGGGTGACTGGATGCCGGGCATCCTGTCGCATCGCGGGGCCAGCGTGGACCGTCTGGTGGGACAGCTCTATCTGGGGCAGGAAGGCATCTTCGGCCTGCCGCTGGGCGTGGCCGCGACCTATGTCTTCATGTTCGTCCTCTTCGGTGCCTTTCTCGAAGTCACAGGGGCAGGCAAGTTCTTCATCGACCTGGCCTTCGCCGCCACGGGCCGCAAGCCGGGCGGCCCGGCCAAGGCCGCCGTGATCGCTTCGGCGGGCATGGGGTCGATTTCCGGCTCGGCCATCGCCAATGTGGTCACGACCGGGGCCTTCACGATCCCCCTGATGAAGAAGCTGGGCTACAAGCCGAAAGAGGCCGGCGGGATCGAGGCCGCCGCCTCGACCGGCGGGCAGATCACCCCGCCGCTGATGGGCGCGGGCGCGTTCCTTATCTCGGAATATACCAACGTGCCCTATATCGACATCGTGATGGTCTCGATCTTTCCGGCCATTCTCTATCTGGGAACCGTCTACCTGTTCGTGCATCTGGTCGCGATGAAGGCAGGCATGACCGGTATGTCCGCCGCCGAACTGCCGGTGGTGCGGCATGTGCTGGCGGCGGGCTGGCAGTTCATCGTGCCGCTTCTCGTGCTGATCTACCTGCTGGTGAATAACATCTCGCCCACAAGGGTGGGTTTCTGGGCGATCATCTCGGTGATCGCCGTCACCGCGCTCAGGGCGGGGTTCACCCTGATGGTGCTGGACCCGAAAGACGGCAAACCCCTGACGATGGACCGTCTGCGCGGGGCGATCGTCAGCGGGCTGCGTCTGGTGGCGCAGGCGCTTGAGCTGGGCGCGCGCAATGCGGTGGCGGTCAGTGTGGCCTGTGCCGTGGCGGGCATCATCGTGGGCGTCGTCGGGTTGACGGGGCTGGGGCTCAAATTCTCGTCCATGATGATCTCGCTTTCGGGGGGGAACCTTGCGCTGGCGCTGATCTTCGTGCTGATCGCCAGCCTGATCCTCGGCATGGGCCTGCCGGTCACGGCGGCCTACATCGTGCTGATCGTTCTGGTCGGTCCGGCGCTGAACCAGGAGTTCGGCGTGCCGCTGCTGATCGCGCATCTGGTGGTGTTCTGGTATTCGCAGGACAGCAACGTGACGCCACCGATTGCGCTGGCGGGTTTTGCGGGGGCGGCGATTGCCGGGTCGAAACCGATGGAGACCAGCCTGCAGGCGTGGAAATACGCCAAGGGTCTGTATCTGATCCCCGCGTTCATGGTCTACAACCCCGAGATCATCATGGGTGGCGAGACCTGGTATGTGATCTGGACCGGGGTGATCGTGGTGATCGGGCTTGTGGGCTTTGCCGCGGCGATCGAGGGCTATCTTTTCACCTGGATGGACAAGATTTCGCGGCTGCTGATTGTGCCGGGCGTCATCATGATCTTTAATCCCGATGAGATCATCGAAGCCTCGGGGGCGGCGCTGGTGTTCGGGCTGCTGGCCTGGAACTGGATCAAGAGCCGCAGGGCGGTTGCCCGGCCCACCTGAGGGCCGACGGGCCTGTCCCACGATGGGACATTTTGTGACGTGAGTGTTTTCAACGGGTTGCACGGCCGCGTTAGGGAAATTTTAACGCTTGGCCGGATTTGTTTCGGAAACAATGAAAGGGACGTCAGCCGGGATTTGGACAAGACAAACTGCGGATGTTGCCACAAATCCGCCCTGAAAAGACCAATCCCTGCTTCTAGTGAATGATTGTCGCCGATCACGCGACAGTATCCAAAATGATCGTATCCATTTTTGTGTAAATGACGTTTTCCAGTGCCCTTCGGTCAGCTTGGCGCAACGTGGAAAGGGACTCTGGGTCATGCGTCACATGCGGAAAATGGGCCTGTCATTGGCGGCTGTCAGCCTGCTGTCGGGTTGCGGCGGCGGAGGCGGCGGCGGCGGTGTCGTGTCGACTGCGGCTGCGGCCCTCAGCTTCATGGCAGAGACGCTTTCGGGCGGCACATTCAGCGCGAATGCGCTGTCCACGGGATTCCTCGACAGTTTCGCCGCATTGGAGGATGACGCCCGCACCCTGCGGGACTCGGCACTCTACCGGGCGCAGGACATCGACTGGTATGTCGACAGCAACAACAACAACCAGCGGGATCCGGGCAGCGAACCCCTTTACAACAGTTATTCCCTTGCCGCGGCGCGGGTGGAATATGCCCATGCCGCAGGCATAACGGGGGCGGGACAGATTATCGCCATCGTGGATGGTGACTTCCTGCCAACCCATGAGGCCTTGGCCGGTCGGGTCCTGTCCTACACCCAGCCCAGCGACCCGACCAACATCACCCAGGCAGAGATCGCGCATGGCACGGCGGTATCCTCGGTTGCTGCGGGGTTTTCCGGCTCCATGATCGGGGTCGCCTATGACTCGCAACTTCTGCTGAGTTCCTACAGCAATGCGCAGGACCTGACCAACGGGACCAATCTGGCGCGGAGCCAGGGGGCCATTGTTCAGAACAATTCCTGGGGTTTCCCCACCATCGCTGCGAACCGCACAAATTTCGACACGTATTTCGGCACAGGACAGACTTTCAACGGCTACCTGACCGCGTTGCGGAACTTCACGCGCGACGGCGTGGTTGTTTTCGCCGCTGACAATTTCACCAATGCCACGCAGTCCAGCATCATGGAATCGTTGCCCCTTTTCGCGCCCGAGCTTGAGGCGGGATGGCTGGCGGTCATCAGTGGCGTGCCGACCTTCGACAATGAGCGCATCCTGAGCGCGCAGCGCGTCTCGGCCCCCTGCCTGCAGGCCGCGCGCTGGTGCCTTGCGGCGGATGGAAGCTGGTTCGCGGCCAGTGCCGACAGCTCTTCCGACTATAGCCTTGTGGTGGGCACGTCTTTCGCGGCCCCTGTTGTCTCGGGTGCCATTGCCCTGCTGGCGCAGGCCTTTCCGAACCTCACCCCGCATGACCTGCGCGCGCGTCTGATCGCCACGGCGGACAACCGTTTTGCAGGCTTCACCGCATCGGGCACGCTGGAGGTAATCCCCGGTTCGGGCTTTTTCCATGACTACAGCACGGAATGGGGCCATGGCTTTCTGGATGTCCGCGCCGCCCTGCTGCCCATCGGCACGCCGGTCGCGCGGATGGCGGATGGCACGGTTCAGCGCGCGGACCAGCCGCTGATCGCCGGGGGCGGTGCGTCGGGCGATGCGGTGGCGCGCAGTCTGTCGGCTGTGCCGGTTCTGGTGACGGATATGCTGGGCGGGGATTTCACCATGCCGGGCGAAGCGCTGGCCGCGACGGCGACCGCCGCGCCGGTGTCCGAGCGGCTCTGGTCCGCGATGTTCGGGCGCACGCCGCGTTCCGGCCTGCTGCGGGAATACGGCGGCGGCGAGATGACCCTGCGGCAGGGTCCGGTCGAGCTGTCGCTGCTGGGCCCCGATGCCATGGGCGGTCAGACGGGGCTGGCCGGATCGGACCCGGCCATGGCTGCTGCGATCGGGCAGGTTCTGGATGCGGCGGGCGGCGAGCTGTTCATCGGGCTGAACATCGCGCGCGACGATGGCACGCTGCTGCCGGGGATCGGCGGGACGGCCAGCATGCTGGCCGCGGTCGATGTGGCCTTTACCCGCGAGGTCGGGCGCGGCGGGTTCGTCGAGCTGGGCGGCACGTTCGGGATGTCGCCCGGTGGCACGGGGGCGGCGCTGTCGGACCGGTCCGACGTTCTGTTCAATGCCTTCCGCGTCGAGGCGGGTCAGACCGGCGTGCTGCGCAACGGCGACCGGCTGAGCCTTGGCCTGTCGATGCCGTTGGCCGTGACGTCGGGCGGCGCGAGGATCGCCCTGCCGGTATCGCGCAGCGCCGCCGGCATCCAGCACCGCGACGTCGGTATCGACTATGCGCCACAGGACCGCGAGATTGATCTGTCGATCACCTATGGCACCCCCTTCGGGCCGGGTGGAGAGCTGTTCGTGGGGGCCATTCACGCCTTCAACCACGGGCATGTCGCGGGACAGCAGGATACGGCGGCCATTCTGGGCTTTCGCATGGCGTTCTGAGAGAGGACGGCGGCCTTTTCGGATCGCGCAGACCTTGGGTTTGCAGGGCGCCCCCTCCGGTCAGGACGGGGCGCCTTTTTCGTGCCGCATGTCGGGCGAAAACATACGATGCGGGCGAAAAAATGCACCCGCCGAACTTGTATCGTGAATGCACCAATCCCATCTCCCTCGCATTACGGAATTTGCAGTCAGACCGGACAGGATCGGAACCCGCCGCCAGACGTGGGCCCCGCATGTTGAAATGCGCTTTGTCCAACACGGATCACGAGCCCGAAACCCGCGCGACGGGTAACCGAGGCACATGGGAGGGGGAAGACATGAGCGATCAAAGCGGTGCGTTCTATGGTCAGTTTGTCGAAGATCACGGTCGCCTTGCCGGTCGCCGCTGGGACGGGGTTCTGTCCGGCGAACAGGTGGATCACTTCCGGCGCAAGGGGGCGTCGCTGGCCTTCTGCCCGGTCCAGATCGGCTGGGTGGCTGTCGGTGAGGACGCCGACCGCGCGTCGGGTCTGAGCGACGATCCCGCCATCCCTTTGTCGTGGAAGATCGTGCCGGAGGCGGCGAGGCTGTCGTTCCGTGCCTGGGACATGTCCGATGTTCCCGCCTACCGTGCGCTTCTGGATGATGAAGACCTGTGGCGCTTTATGCCCGAGCAGTGGCCGGGTCAGGTCTGCGATGAGATGGCGCGCAATCTGATCGCGATTTCGACCGCGGCACCGCATCACGCGGTGCGGGCGGTTCTGCGCGATGGTCAGCCTGCGGGACAGGTGCGCCTTGCCTTTGCGCGCCATGGCGAGGATCGCAGCGAGGCCGAGATCAGCTACTGGATCGGGCGCCCCTATTGGGGGCAGGGGCTGGGGCGGCGTGTGGTGGCGCAGGCGACCGCGCAGGCGTTCCGGGATCATCCCGCGCTGCGGCGGATCTTTGCCCGGGTGCACCCGGATAATCATGCCTCGGCAAGAGTTCTCGAGATTGCGGGCTATGCGCCCTGCGGGCGGCGCGCGGATGGCTGGAAGATGTTCGAGATCACGGGCTGAGCGTGGTTTCGTCCGGCACGGTTTCGGGCGCGGTCTGGACCGGGCGGCGGGCGATGATGCGGGCGGGGATGCCCGCGACCGTCACGCCTGAGGGGACGTCGCTGGTCACCACGGCATTCGCGCCGATGGTGACATGGTCGCCGATGGTCACACCGTTGAGGATCTTGGCCCCGGTGCCGATGTCGACGTGACCGCCGAGGGTGACGGGTCCGGCCAGGGTCACCTGGTGAAAGATCATGCAGTTGGGGCCGATCCTGGCATCGGGGTGAATGATGATCCCGGTCGGGTGGGGCATTCTGAACCCGCCCGCGATCCGGCAATTCAGGTGGATTTCGCTCTGGGTGATCGTGGACCAGAACAAATGGTTCTGGGCCCAGTATTTCCGCTGGATGACGGAGAGCACGCCGCCCTTGTCGCGCGCGGCCTGATACCGGCGCACGGCGCGCATCAGCTTGGAGGCCGGGTCCCAGAAGCTGCGAATGGCCTCGCGGCGCATGTCGGGAACCTCGGCCGATACGTTCAGGTCTTCCACGGATGCTCTCTTTGCGGGTCGATGTCAGGGCAATGCGTCCGGGCGGCCTATCGCGACCGCCGGTGCAGCACAATGTGCGAAGCGCGGCTGATGCCGTCAAGTCGCGATGCCCCAAGGACCGGGAACGGGTGCGGTTACTCGGCCTCGTCCATCTTCGATGCGTTGAGCTGCATGTATTTCTCGGCGCCCATCTTGTCGAAGAGGTCGAGCTGGGTTTCCAGAAAGTCGATGTGGCCTTCCTCATCCGCGAGAAGTTCCTCGAAGAGCTTCATGGTCACGTAGTCGCCCGCCTCGGCGCAATAGTTGCGGGCCTCGCGATAGAGGGCGCGGGCTTCCTGTTCGGCGGCCATGTCGCATTCCAGCGTCTCGCGCGGGGTCTGGCCGATGCGGAGAGGGTCCAGTTTCTGCAGGTTCGGATGACCTTCGAGAAAGATCACGCGCGCGATGAGCTTGTCGGCGTGGTGCATCTCCTCGATGCTTTCCTCGCGGCTTTTCCGGGCCATGTGGCCCAGCCCCCAATCCTCCTGAAGACGGTAATGCAGCCAATACTGGCTGACCGCCGTCAGTTCGGAGCGGATCGCCCGGTTCAGATACTCAATGACCTTTGCGTCACCCTTCATGATCTTTCTCCTGTGTTGGCCCGCGGCTGCGCCCGTTGGCGCAGCGTGCGGAGCTGCATGGGTATTTCGAGGTTATCATTCTGACGCATGGTCGAAAGAAAGAGCGGCATGCATGCGCCACAATCCGCCGCCTTGCCAAGGGCATGATAGACCTTGCCGGGCGTGATGAGGGTCTGCGGATCGGAGGCGCGCATCCAGTCGATGGCGGCATGGATGTCGCTGCTGGTGATGGACTGACAATGGCACACGATCATTGCGGTTCTTTCGGGTCAGTGCTGCCCCATGGGCGCGCGGCTTTCACTTGGTCAGGATCAGCTTTCCGGCGCGGGTGATCCGCAGGGTGTAGACCTGCCCGTCCAGTTCAATCTGCGCCTGCACCCCGCCCGCTGTCAGGTCGCGGGCGCTGTGGCTGGGAAGGCGCTGGCCCGATGGCGCGGGTCTGGCGTCCTGCGAAGGGGCTGTCGGCTGGGGACGCAGGGCGATCATGGTCGCGCCT
>Ga0209345_10003002_pt1 | contig 17793 bp, 17 predicted proteins | sample Cruoilmetagenom7_FD_187294 | JGI IMG/M metagenome (GOLD analysis project Ga0209345, IMG submission 187294) | Oil polluted marine microbial communities from Coal Oil Point, Santa Barbara, California, USA - Sample 7 (SPAdes) (version 2) | ecosystem: Environmental > Aquatic > Marine > Oil seeps ...
CACCGTAAGACCCCAGCGCCAGTTCACCCAGTGCAACCATGGCATCGTCATTGCCGCTGCCTGCGGCTTTCATATACCAATCAACGGCTTCGTTCTTTTGTGCAGGCCCCGCGAGACCGTTCATCAAAATATGCCCAACCATAATTTGGGCTTCGACATCGCCGCCGAGCCCGGCCATTTTTCCTTCCGCCAAAGCATTGGCGTAATCCCCAGCTTGAAATGCAGATAGGGCGGTTTCGTATAAGGAGAGGGGGCTTTCGGAAGCCTGCGCCAGATGAGAAGCTATCGGGGTTGTGGCCGCGTATGCTGCGCACATAATCCCGACAGCAATTTTACGGCCTGCGCCGGACCATCTTTGTAATCCCACACGCCCGAAGATAGCGCGATAAAGTCCGCGCCTGCCGCTATCACGGTTTTCCCATTGTCCACCGTGATGCCGCCTATGGCGACGCTCGGGATTTCCATTGTTTCGTGCCACCATGTCAGGAGCTCCAAATCTGCCGGACGTGCATCCGGTTTAGTCATACTTTCAAAAAATGATCCAAAGGCAACATAATGTGCGCCGCCTGAACCTGCCTTGAACGCCAATTCTTTGGAATTATGACAGGTTATACCGATGATGGAACCCGGCTTGAGCATTTCTTGCGCAGATTTAATATCCATATTTGTTCTGAGGTCCGATTGCCCCAAATGCACCCCGTCCGCTTCGACTTCAGCAGCAATTTCCGGATCATCATTAATAATAAGCGCCGTATCGTGAGCTTGCGTAATAGGGAGGAGAGCGTTGGCGACTTCGACAATGCGGTCGCTGGGCGTATCTTTTAGGCGCAGTTGTAGACATGCTACAGGCGCCGTAGCCAAAACTTGGGCTAGCCCATCACTAAATGCGGGCAAATCATTAATCTGCGGCGGGGTAATCAGATATATCTGACACAAATCATTCGGGTGTGGTTTTTTGCTCATGGCCGCCTTATAGAGTAATTATGAAAACTGAAAAGAAAATATGGCATAAAGGCGCGTGTCATTGTGGCGCGGTGACATTCGAAGTCCGCGCACCCGCAAATGCCCAACTCACCGCCTGTAGTTGCTCCATGTGTGATATGACGGGCTTCTTGCACCTCATCGTCGAGGCAGAGGATTTTCGCATCTTATCCGGCGCAGACAATATCACGGCCTATACCTTCAACACCCACACCGCCAAACACACATTTTGCAAAACCTGCGGCGTAAAACCATTCTACACCCCGCGTTCCCACCCGAACGGGATTAGCGTCAATTTTAGGTGCGTAGATCAAAGCGGGTTTAAATCTGTCACATCAAAGGATTTTGATGGGCAGAATTGGGAAGATAATGTGGCGGGTTTGCATGACAAATAATCCGGAACACAGACTGGATCAGGTGCGAAAACTGATTTTCACTCTGGCCAGTCAGGATGCACGTATCGGCACGGTGAAGGAAAGCCTAAAATGGGGTCAGCCCAGTTTTGCCACCGTGCGCCCGAAATCGGGCACCCCCATTCGTTTTGATGGCGACGCCGATGTGGGCACATACTCAATCTATGTCCCTTGCTCGACCAGCTTGATAGAAGACTTTCGTACCCACCACCCAGACATGTTCGATTATCACGACAACCGAGAAATCAGGCTGGACTTGAGCCAACCTTTGCCGGCGCGAGAACTCACTCTGTTTCTAATGGCGGCACTTACTTATTATTTACCTTAGTATTCACACCCCGGATAAGTTCGTTCAAGTTTGCGCATCAGGCCGGGCCAGACGAGGTTATCGCCCATGCCGGGGATGAAAGCTGCGGCACCTTGTTGGTAGACCCGTGCGCCCATGGCTTCGGGTTCCTCATGCAAATGGGATTCACCACCAACAGATTGTGCAAAGATTTGGGCTTTGCAGGCGTTTTCCAGAAAATACATGCGCAGAAATGCGGTCCCGGCACTACCGCCGAGCGTCATTGTCCCGTGATTGCGTAGCATCATTAGGCTTTTGGTGCCCAAATTAGCCACCAAGCGTTCGCGTTCATCCAGTTCCAGCGCAATGCCTTCATAGTCATGAAAAGCGATATCGTCATGAACTTGCATAGCCATTTGCGTATAACGGCGCAGGCCTTTCTTTTGCGCAGATACGGCCATGCCGTAAGGCGTGTGCACATGAATAACATATTTCGCATCAGCGCGGGCAGCATGAACCGCTGAATGGATGGTGAAACCAGCCGGGTTGATGAAATACGGGCTGTCGCCAATGATTGTGCCATTGAGGTCGATTTTAACAAGGCTGGACGCGGTCATCTCTTCGAACATTACACCATATGGGTTGATCAAAAACCGTTCCTCACCATCCTTATCAGGCAAACGGGCAGAGATATGGGTGAATACCAAATCCGTCCAGCCATAGAGCGCACACAACCGATATGTAGCAGCAAGTTCGACCCGGGTCTTCCACTCTATGTCCGAAACTTTACCTTCTAGGCGGTCTATTTTGGTTGGATCGGGAATGTTAAATCCGCCGCTGATATTGCTCATTGTGTCTTCTACAGTCGTGGTCATATTGCCTCCATTTCTTATGCACTTTACTGCATATGCACATTTGTGCAATCGGCAATATATTGCTGTTAACGCGGACGGCGCGCCTTGAAATATAACGGCAGGAAAAACACGACGAATAATGTAAATGCCAAAACCCAAGCTAGCCCCGCTAAGTTGATCATGGTGAGCGGCGACCATACAGCCGCACCGAGCCGCAATATTACGGCCAAGCCAACCAAACCATAAACCGTCGTCAATGCCCATCCGGCTTTCATGGGCAGACCGGAATGACCAAAACTGGCGCGGCTCATCATGGCGGCAATCATGATGCCTATGGCGCCTATGGTTAGCCCGTGTATGGCATCTGATGTTAATAACCGGTCGGATAATATGGATGCACCTAGTAGGATGAGGCTTAGCCCGATCCACGCATAGGCTATGTGTAAAACCACAATGATTGATTGGTTTATCACCTGCATACCTTGCCAGCGCGACAGACGGAATAATTGCGCCGCACCTGCGAGACATAGCGCAATGCCCGTACCCATATGCGTAGGGGCGAACACCCAAACCAATAGGGATATTGCAGAAAACACCATCACAAACTTATCGATTTTACCGCCGGGTTTTGCCGGCATTTTTGGTGGTCCCATAGTAGCTACACTCTGGCGCGCCAAAAGATTACGTGTGAAGCTAGGCGTGACGCGACCACCAATCAAACTCAGCAAAGACAACAATACGGCCAATGTAAATCGCCAGCTATGACCGTCCATATTCACAATTTGTAATCGCTCAACATGGGTTAGCAGATTGGCCACGGCTAACAAGGTAATCATAACAGCTACCACCAGATTACGTTTATTGCGACCGCCAATAATTTCCCGTGCAACCACGAATGCCAGTGCAAACAAGAAAACTATATCCAGTAACATGAGCATGGGTATTTCTGACAACATCACAATCCGTCCCAATAACCACAGTGCCGCCAACCCGCCTAGTGGCCAGCCGCGTACGGGGAGACGTCCCGTCCAATTGGGCACCGCCGTCAGGATAAATCCGCCAACTGCCGCACCCACAAAACCAAACAACATTTCATGGATATGCCAATCGCGTCCACTAATAGCATCTGGTGCGCTCACCCAGCCATTATAAATTGCCAACCAATAGGCAATACTTACCACCGCCCAAACGCTCGCGCCCAAAAAGAAAGGTCGAAATGCGCCGCTGAGGAATGCCGGGCCAGCATATTCTCGCCGCGCTAGTATTTTTGCGGATGGGGTGGGTTCTTGTTTGCTTTGCTTTGTCATAAGTTGCGTATAGTTCTTAATTGCAAAATATCAAAGCATAGATAAAAATATGGCTAGTATGTCGCACTTTCCCTCCCTTATAAGAATCGCCTAACCCGTTTGCAGTAATCCGTATATGGCTTGCCATAGACTTCGCGCAACCATGGCTCTTCGCTAAATGGCGCTAATATTAACACGAAAATGCCAGCGAGTGCCAAAGGCAATACTACGAGCGATGCAGAAAAAACTATAATGCCCAGCAGGATAATTATATCTGCGGTATATTGCGGATTGCGTGAATAAGCGTAAATACCATTAATCTTTAGGCCAGTTGCTGCCCCGCTCGTGGCTTTGTACCCAATTTTAAATACCCCCCCATAGACTATGATATGCCCAATAACCAGCAGCGGCAAACCTAACCCCCATCGAAGCGACCCAGCCCAGCCAAAATGATTCCAGTCACCCAAGGCCAGCACAAAAATGCTTAGCGCGTACAGAATAGTTGGGCCCCATATATATAACACTTTAATCGCGGTAATATTCCCGCTAGGCCATAGGCGGCATTTTGGCACTAAAATTGACCAGACAACAGCAAGCCCAAGACAAAATATTGAAATCCATCCAGCCCAAAGTAATAAATTTGTCATCCTGTTGCCTTTGAAATTAGTGTTAGGGCAGAATGTCTACCGCGCAATCGTGCAACGCGCCTGTTCATCCAATGGCGAATGATGTTTTGGTAGAGCATGGTTTTGAACCATCCGAGTTCTTGCCTTCTGGTAGCATAGAAAGCATCTGGGCTATCGAATGTACCTAAGTCCTGATTGATGCCGGTTTTTTGAATATAGGTATCAACGCCCGTCCACAATACATCCGGGTTTTGCAGATTGTCTGTACCTGCACCCAATGTGCAGAGAGAAGATTTGTTTGGGAATTTGGCTTGTAACGCTCGTAAATAATCATCATCCAGAATAAAACCTTCAAGGTTGATCCATTTGTCTTCGTAATAAATTTCGACCCATGAATGGAGGATGTTTGCAGGTGTTATGGGCATAATACCCGGCGGCACCACACCGCTTTGTAAGGCTTTCTCTATGGTAAACCCGTGCAGGCGACAGGGTATGCCGACTGCTCGAAACAGCGCCATCAGCAATGTCCCCTTCGTATTGCACTGACCATACCCATCGGCCAAAACTTTGGATGCAGAAATTTCGTCCTTGCGGTTATACCCGAATTTTACCTCATTGCGGACATAATCATATACGGCACCAATCCGGTCGTAAGTTTTTAGGGATGGCCAGTTTCGGCCTTTGACCAGTTTTTGGATGTCATTGTGTTTGTAATTTAGCAAGGTGGTTTCAGCGGTAAGCCTCTGGTCCGTTTTCGGTTCCATTTTCGGTTTCATAGTGTTCTCTCATTAAGTGTTGTAATTCTTGAGCACTGTTATAAAACCTCTAGGAACTAGAGGTTCAAGAGGAAAATAAGGGGAAAGTGAAAATGTTTTCAATCGGGAAAATGGCCACGCAAACCGGGGTGAAAGTCCCAACCATTCGCTATTATGAAGAAATAGGCTTGCTGGCGGAACCGGGCCGGAATTCTGGTAATCAGCGCCGTTACGCTCAGGCGGATTTGGAGCGGTTGTCCTTCATTAAACATGCGCGGGATTTAGGGCTTGGTATTGCATCTATTCACGACCTTATGCGCTTGCACGCCCTGCCTGACTGTACCTGCACCGAAGCTCATACCATTGCCGAAACTCATTTGGTCGACGTGCGCACCAAGCTTAAGAAACTTAAAAATCTGGAAAAAGAGTTGAAACGCATCACGAGCCATGACCTTGGTAGCACCACAAAAAACTGCACAATCATCCAGACCCTAGCTGACCACAGCTTATGTGCGGGTGAGCATTAAACCTTATCTCTCTTGACCCGCTAATCGCCACTCCCCATATTCCTCGTAACAGGAGGTAGAAATATGAACCATGATTATGCAGATGCTAGTAAATGGCGCGGTACGACTATTCTGACTGTGCGCAAAGGCGGTAAGGTCGTCGTCATAGGCGACGGACAGGTTTCGGCGGGTAATACGGTGATGAAATCCACTGCTCGCAAAGTGCGCCGCATCATTGACGGCAATGTCATTATCGGGTTTGCAGGTGCTACAGCTGACGCATTTGCTCTCATGGAACGCTTGGAGGCCAAGCTAGAACAATACCCGACACAGCTTGCAAGGGCTTGCGTAGAACTGGCCAAAGACTGGCGCACCGACAAAGTCCTGCGCCAACTGCAAGCCATGATGATTGTTGCCGACAAAAAAGAAACTTTTGTGCTGACGGGTAACGGTGATGTGGTCGAACCGGACGGCGGTATCACAGCAATCGGCTCCGGCGGAAACTACGCCCTTGCCGCCGCCCGCGCGTTGGATGGCTACGAAAAAGATGCCGAAAAATTAGCGCGTAAGGCTATGGGGATAGCCGCAGATATTTGCGTGTTTACGAATGATAGTTTTGTGGTTGAAACGCTGGAAGAGTAGGTTTTCCTACTGCACTAACTCCGCATAAACCACATAACGCAAAGGAGTGTCGCCGTTGCGGCGTCCAAATGGGTAATTGGTCACAAACGTCAGGCAATTTTGAAATTTATTTTTGTTAAGGTTTGAGGTGCTTGAGTGGTGATAGTGAACAATATCTGCGCCGCGCATTTGCAAGCGCAAACGGACATTTTTATTGGGGTGAATATCAAAAATATCACCCGTTTTTAAGTGTCTCATTATTTCTGGCAAGATTTCTGGTAAGGTAATAAGGCGCGGCGCACTATCCGCATTAGACATACATACTGGCCATCATAATCAAGCCCAGCACTAAGGCCGTCCCGCCAACAAATTTCTCAAAAGCAAAATACCGCATAACAATCTCCTTCTCGTGTGAGCTTGCTATTTGGCGAAAGATTGCGGGCTTACTATGACAGACAAAAGGTAATTTTGTGACAAGTTGGCCTTATTTTGGGCGAGATTAATAGAGTGACGTAACAACTGGTATTGGATTTTCTGGCGAATCCGTAATGGTCTCGCTACCCTTAATAGGCACGGCGAATTTTGTGCTGGTATAATGGAAATATAGTTTTAGGTTTGGGTTATGGAATATTCTTCGAAACGATTGGCATCGGTCGCGCCTTCGGCGACATTGGCGGTGACACAATTGGCGCGAGATTTACGCGCACAAGGTCAAGATGTGATTGGGCTGGGGGCAGGCGAGCCTGACTTTGATACGCCCGAACATATTAAGCAAGCCGCAGTGGAAGCCATTGCATCTGGGCAAACCAAATATACCAATGTTGACGGCATACCGGAGTTAAAACAGGCGATTGTCGACAAATTTGCCCGTGATAATGATCTGCACTATACGCCCGAGCAGATTAGTGTGGCACCAGGCGGCAAGGCGATCATTTTCAATGCGATGATGGCGACTTTGAACCCCGGTGATGAAGTTATTATCCCGACACCTGCATGGGTGTCATATCCTGAAATTGTGCGCCTGTGCGGGGCTAGTCCAGTATTGGTGTCGTGTCCTGCGCGGAATGATTATAAGCTTCGAGCATCGGCTTTAGAAACCGCGATTACGCCCAAGACTAAATGGCTAATCCTGAACTCTCCGTCCAATCCTACGGGCATGGCTTATTGTGCTGGCGAATTAGCTGCGCTGGGGGATGTGTTACGCGCCAATCCGCAGGTTATGGTGCTGACCGACGATATTTATGAACATCTGCTGTATGATAATCGTGAATTTGTAAGCTTTGCTGAAATTGTACCAGATCTGTTCGAGCGCACTTTAACTATGAACGGGGTCTCCAAAGCTTATGCTATGACGGGTTGGCGCATAGGCTATGCGGGTGGGCCTGAATGGCTAGTTAAGCTCATGGCTAAGGTGATGGCGCAAACCACGACTAATCCTTGTTCCGTAAGCCAGTGGGCGGCGGCAGCAGCACTGAACGGGCCACATGATTTTATTGAAGAGCGCGCGCAAGCATTTGTGGTGAGACGGGATATAGTGGTGTCCATGTTGCAATCTGCGAAAGGGCTTGATTGTGCGGTGCCGGACGGGGCATTTTATGTATATCCTGATTGTAAGGGGTTGATAGGGCGCACCAGCACAGCGGGGCGGCTTATGGAAACGGATATAGATGTAGCCTCGGCGATTTTAGAAGAAGCTTTGGTGGCCGTCGTGCCCGGCAGCGCGTTTCACGGCTCACCTAATTTTCGTATTTCCTATGCTACGGATTTGGAAAGCTTGAAAACCGCGTGCGAACGGATTGTCGCGTTCTGCGACAAAGTAGCGTGATTCTTGTTTAGATATTGTGTATTTTTACAATGCACCTATATTGTTAGAATAATTCTAAAAAAACAATAAAGGACAGGAAAATGGATATTAATATTGGCATATCAACAAAAGACCGCAGTCGTTCAGCCGAAGCATTGAGCAAATTATTGGCGGATACATACACATTATATTTGAAAACACACGGCTATCACTGGAATGTAGAAGGTCCGCATTTTCAGCAGCTTCACATTCAATTTATGGAACAGTATACGGAAATGTGGACGGCAGTGGACGATTTAGCCGAACGCATTCGCGCTCTAGGCCACAAAGCACCAGGTTCTTACGCTGAATTTGTCAAACTTGCCAACATCAAGGAAGAAAGCGGTAATCCGGATTGGCAAACCATGGTGCGGAACCTAGCAGAAGGTCATGAGCAAGTTGCCAGAACCGCCCGTGAAGTGCTGCGTATCGCAGAAGATATCTGCGATGATGCGACAAGCGATGTGGTTACACCGCGTATCACTTTGCATGAGAAGACAGCCTGGATGTTGCGCGCAACAGCCTCTTAAGGATAATGCTGCTACGAACAACTGCTGCTTAAGCAGTCATTATGGATGTACCTTGTTGGTTACCCAAAGCCCATTTGCTAAGGATAGCCAGTAAATCGTCTTGTTTGACCGGTTTGGTCAAATAATCATTCATGCTGGCATCTAGACATTTCTCTCGGTCATGTTTTAGGGCATGGCCGGTCAGAGCAATGATAGGAATTAGTGGTTGTCCATGTTTGGTTTGGTGGGCGTGGATAAGCTCTGAGGCCTCATATCCATCCATAACTGGCATGGAAATATCCATCAAAACCGCGGAGAAAGCTCCGGGGTTTTGTTTGAATTTGTCGACAGCTTCGCGGCCATTGTTAGCAAAAATTGGTAAAAATTGCGAGTCTTGCAACATTAAGCGCACGACGTCTTGATTGAGTGGGAAGTCTTCAGCAACCAGGATATTGACTTTGTCGCCAGCCGGCACAGGTGCGATTTGCGGTACCGAACTACTCTGGGCTGGTTCAAGTTTTTCCCGTTCGGCTTTAGAGACTATTTTGACAAGGTTATCATAAAGTTGGTTTTCACGAACCGGTTTGAGCAAATAGGCATTTATACCGTTGTTCTGCAATTCTTTGGAGGAAACGGGTTGATCACATGACGACAACATGATGATGGGGGTGCCACGGGTTTGCGGGTTTGAATGTAGCAAGGCCGCAAGATCGCGCCCATTCATGCCGGGCATTAGATAATCCATGACGATGACATCAAATGGTTTGGATAATTCTTGAGATTTCTTGATATAGACCAAAGCTTCTACGGCGTCCTGTACCGCAGCGGGATCCATCTCCCAGGCTTTTAATCGCTCCATCAAAATGGTGCGATTAATTGCAATATCGTCAATAATTAGGGCCCGCAGGCCTTTTAAGCTAGTGGTATCACGTCTGGTGCGGTCGGCGGTAGTGTCGATTGGAATCGGTATTTTGAAGGCAAATGTAGAGCCTTTGCCGAGCACGGAGGTAACTACCATATCGCCGCCCATAAGTTCGACAATGCGTTTAGAAATGCTAAGGCCTAGCCCTGTGCCGCCGTAAACCCTGGTGGTACTATTGTCGGCCTGGGTGAATTTTTCGAAAATATGGGCAAGTTTTTCAGGTTCAATTCCAATGCCGGTGTCCGTAATTTCTATGGTCAGTTCAGCTCGGCTTTCTGTGAATTTCTTGGCCTTAACGTTGATAAGAACATGACCGACTTCGGTAAATTTAACTGCGTTGCCCACCATATTGGTGATGATTTGGCGCATGCGGCCGGCGTCGCCAACAAAATAACTTTCCATGAAAGGCGGGTAGTTGATAATAAGCTCCAAACCCTTTTCCTGGGCTTTGGTGGATAAAAGCGTTGTGACATCGATCAGAACATCACGTAAATCAAACTCGACCGGGTCAAGTTCGAATGCTCCTGCTTCGATTTTTGAGAAATCAAGGATATCGTTGATAATGGTCAGAAGTGCGTTCGAAGATTTGGTGATAACATTCACAAATTCCCGCTGGCGGTCATCAATATTGGATTCTTCCAGCAGTTCTGCCATGCCGAGCACGCCGTTCATGGGGGTACGGATCTCATGGCTCATATTGGCTAGGAACTCAGATTTAGCTATGTTGGCGGCAATGGCTTCGTCTTTAGCCTGCTCTAGCTCTTGAGCTTGCAAAGTCTCGGTGGTTATGTCCTTAACAAAAGCCCGCAAACGTACCAATTTACCGCTGGCGTTACGTTCAGAGTTACCGGTTGTGCGAAACCATTTGTCCGCAGTCTTGTTACGGCCAACATAATTAATTGTATCGTCATTTTGTTGCATTTTAAGCAAGGCGTTTTTGTATGCATCCCGATCATCTGGATGCACCATTGAATAAATGCCTTTGGTGTGCAGATCGTGCAATTCTTGCTTCGTTAAAATCGATTCTAAAGACGTACTGATTTCAAGCTTTTTGGTGCGGAAATCATAAATCCAATAGCCAGATTGGCCAAGCTCTAGAGCTTTTTGCAGCATTTCTTCTTTTTGTAGAAGTTGCGTTACATCATGGTTAATGGAGATTGTATACCCGCTTTTGGTTTGTTTGCGCGTAAGCCGGTGTACAGACCCATCTCTAAACGGCGTTAAGTCCTTTGAAGTTTCCATGCCTGCGCTAAAAACTTGGCGTAACTCTTCTGGGGATAATTTATGACGGTTTAAAACCTTTGGATCAATAACACCTTTGGCGACCATCAACGAATGTACCTTGCTCAGGGGATCCCCGACTGAAAACTCTTCGCTCTCTAAATGCAGGGTCTTGGCCGCAGATCTATTTATATAAAGATAGTTGAGGTTTTCGTCTAAAACACTTATGCCGACATCCAGTGCTTCATCAAGTATGTGAAATAGTTCTTTTTCCATTCCAGTTTGAATGCGGAAATTGTCGATAGCCTGCCCAATTACTTCGTCAGTTTCAATGTCTTCAGGTTCGATAATACCCATGATTAGTCCGCCAAATCTATCCCACACTCCAATATTGCAATTATGATAAGGTTAGAGTGTTAATAGAAGTTTGTGTTTTTGCGCGAATTTGGCAAAAAAAAGCCGAATTTTCAGGGGAGAAAATCCGGCCAAGTCTTCGCAATACTATTCGGGGAGGAACTGTACGCGGTTGGTCAAAAGAGATGCAGGGGATGCATCAATCTTTCGATACCTAGTATATAGGGCTTTTTTTATGGAATGTGCAGTGCCAAATTGTCACACCTGATATGCATAAATGCATATCTACCTTGGTCGTCGCCATTTTTTTGCGGCACTTAATAGAAATTCGCGAAAGACACGGACGCGGGTAGAGCCACGTAGTTCGGTTGGATAGACGAAATAGATATCAAATGGCTCACCGCTAATTTGCGGCAAAACCCGAACCAGTCGTTTAGACATAGCCACCATATAGTCCGGAATACCGACAACACCTAAATCAGCTTCGGCGGCGCGCATAATACCGTGTAGGTTATTGACGGCGAGCACGGGTGTCCGCGCTTTCCCTTCTGCCCGGCCAATTTCAAGTGCCCAGTTGGCGCTAGCAAGGCGTCCCGGAATAATATCGCCGAATGCCACAACGTCATGCTTGTCGAGATCGTGGACATCGACGGGCGCCCCGTGCTCGGCCAAATAATTATGCGACGCGTATAAGCTTTGAGAGATAGTGCCCAGCCTTCGTTCAATGACATCACCTTGGGTAGAAGGCCAAGGACGCAGGGCGCAATCAATATCCATTGTTGACAGATCGTGTTCTTCGTCTTCCAGCAAAAGCTGGATGCGAATCAATGGAAATAATTTATTGAACTCCGGCAGCAAGGAAATCAGCCAGTTCGAACCGAGAGAAATCGGCGTCGAAACCCGGATAATGCCTTGGGGCTTGTCCTGGGAATCCATAACACTGGCTTGAGCCAAAGCCGCCTGATGTGCCATGTCTTGGGCAGATTTAAAGAGTATTCGTCCTTGCTCGGTCATGGTTAAACCACGGGCATGGCGGTGAAACAAAGGTGCGCCTATTTGGTGTTCTAGAGCAGAAATTTGCCGTGATACGGCTGATTGGGAAATGCGTAGGCGGTTTGCCGCCGCCGTCAAAGATCCGCTTTCAGCCGCAGCATGAAAGGTCTTCATTTTATCCCAATCGAGCGTGTCCGGCATTTAGCCCCCTAATCATTATTTTCGGTCAGCCATCTTTCGGCTTCAAGAGCGCCCATACAACCAAGTCCAGCGGCGGTGACGGCTTGGCGGAAGGTTTCGTCGCTAACATCGCCAGCAGCAAATACACCCGGTATATTGGTCGCCGTACTATCTGGAGCGGTCTCAATATAGCCGCCGTCGTTCATTTTGACGTGGCCTTTGAACACTTCGGTGGAGGGTTTATGCCCGATAGCAATAAAGACACCGTGCACAGGGCGGTCATATTCTTCGCCGGTTTTCAGGTTCTTGAGCTTTGCCGCCGTCACACCTTTGGGCATGTCATCACCTAGGATTTCCACCAGTGTCGTATCCCAAAGGATTTCCACTTTCGGATTTTCAAACAATCGCTTTTGCAATATTTTCTCGGAGCGTAATTCATCGCGGCGGTGGACAAGGATTACCTTGGAAGCAAAATTGGTCAGGAATAAAGCCTCTTCAACCGCAGTATTGCCACCACCGACTACAATAACTTCTTTGTCACGATAGAAAAATCCGTCGCAAGTGGCACAAGCTGAAACGCCAAAGCCCTGAAAATAATCTTCAGAAGGCAGACCCAGCCATTTGGCTTGCGCACCTGTGGCGATAATCACGGCATCGGCCGTATAGGTCGTGCCCGTGTCGCCTTTCATAGTGAATGGGCGCTTGGAAAAATCCACATCCGTAATCAGGTCTTCATAGATTTTGGTGCCAAATTTCAGGGCATGGGTCTTGAAATGCTCCATCAATTCCGGGCCTTGGATTTCAGGAAATCCGGGGTAATTCTCGACATCAGTAGTGATGGTCAACTGCCCACCAGGCTGCATTCCCGCAACAATCGCAGGTTCCAACATCGCCCGCGCTGCATAAACTGCCGCCGTATATCCGGCAGGGCCAGACCCGATAATAATGACTTTGTGATGAATAGTGTCAGACATGATTTTCTCTGTATTTGTTTAGCAACTAGGTAGGGTGTGCGCCCGCTAAACGCAAGTGGCTTGTGCTATGTTTGTCTGTACGTATTTTAGCCATATGTGGCTTTGCGCAGCATGAAAAGATGTTTACTTGGGATGTGGTAATTGCGGTAAATAGCATTTTGAAGTGATCGGCTGTAGGTGCTATATTTGACAATTCTACAGATTTCCGCTTAGTTATTGAAAATACAGGGGATATCATCATGAGCTTACCAAAATATCTACTCTGGTTCATCGGGGGCTTTACCGTGTTTTTCGGGCTGACATTTGTGTTTATGCCCCATTATTTCTTCGAAATGTATACGGGCGGAAAGTTCCCAACGACCAGCGCGGCTATAGATGTGCGTTCAACTTACGGCGGATTTAGCCTGGGGATGGGGTTGTTTTTGTTCTGGTGCAGCAAGAATAATATTCGCGCAGGCTTGACGGCGGCGTTATTGGCGTTGGCCTGTATTATCCCCGCGCGGATATTAGGTTTGTTGGTGGACGGTTCTCCCAATAACAACATGTTTTTGTTCTTAGGGCTCGAAGTTGTTTCGCTATTAGCCGTGTTGTTGGCTTTGCGCAAAAAATAAGGCTTGGATTGTAGCTTAGGCAACTTCAAACAAGCCAGCCGCGCCCATGCCACCGCCAACGCACATTGTACTGACGACGTATTTAGCACCGCGTTTTTTGCCTTCAATCAAAGAGTGTGCGACCATGCGGGCACCGCTCATACCGTAGGGGTGACCTACGGATATGGCGCCGCCATTGACGTTCATACGCTCGTTGGGGATGCCGAGATGATCGCGGCAGTAAAGCACTTGCACGGCAAAAGCTTCGTTCAACTCCCACAAATCAATATCGTCCATGGTCAGTCCGTTGGCTTTGAGAAGTTTCGGCACGGCATAGATCGGGCCGATGCCCATTTCGTCTGGTTCAAGACCAGCAACGGCCATGCCGCGATAGATGCCGAGCGGGGATAGCCCGCGCTTTTCAGCTTCTTTGGCTTCCATAAGGACGCTCACCGAAGCCCCATCAGAAAGCTGGCTGGCATTGCCAGCAGTGATGGTAAATTCTGGGCCGCGCACGGGTTTCAAACCCGACAGACCTTCGGCGGTGGTGCCTGGGCGATTGCCTTGGTCTTTGTCCAGCGTGTATTCTGCTTCGGAGATTTCGCCGGTTTCTTTGTTTTGGATTTTCATGGTCGCGGTTAGCGGCACGATTTCATCATCAAAGGCGCCAGCTTCTTGGGCGGCATGGGTGCGGTCTTGAGATTGCGCCGCATATTCGTCCATTGCTTCGCGGGTGATGCCGTATTTCTTGGCAACGATTTCCGCCGTGTCAATCATTTGGATATAAGCCTGAGGGTGGTTTTTCAGCACATTCATATCCGGTGCGACCCGCATTTCGGCCGTCTGCACCATGGAAATGCTTTCCACGCCACCGCCAATGGCTATTTGTTGGCCATCGCAAATAATTTGTTTGGCCGCCATGCCAATAGCCATCATGCCGGATGAGCACTGACGGTCGACGCTCTGAGCCGCCACGGTAACGGGCAGTGAGGACGCCAATACGGAATTGCGGCCAACTGTGACTTGAACACCTTGCTGCATAGCACAGCCAATAATCACGTCATCTACTTCTGCGCCGTCAATGCCTGCGCGTTTCACGGCGGCGTCGATACAATGTCCCGTCATAGTCGGCGATGGTGTATTGTTAAATGCGCCCCGGTAAGCTTTGCCAATAGGGGTGCGGGCGGTGGATACGATGACGGCTTCTCTCATGTTGTGCTCCAATTTTGATATGCAAAAAATTGTATATGCGGCTTCTCCGCTCATTTGCCAAGCAGAAATAGGTTTAATCACTATTATTTTACTTTTGCTTAGTTATGCTAGTGAACATAAAGAAACGGGCATTAAGGAAACAGGCTGGCATGTTTGCGCGTAAACTCATTATCGTTATTTTCTCAGCTCTGCTGATGACGCTCGCCGCGGGGTACTCTGCCTATGGGCAGAGTGAAACTGAACAAACGCCTATTATCGCACCGTTCACGGAAATGGTCTTGAAAGCCTCTATTACCGCTATCGAAGATGACGTAAATATTGTCGACGAAGATAAAGCGCCAATCATTGAGGTGTATAACAATGCCCAGGCACGGTTAGCCGAGGGCAAAGCCAGTGAAGTTTTGGCCAAGGACTATGCGGCTAGACTGGAAAATGCGCCGCAATTTATCAAAGCCCTTGAGCAAGAAACCGTTGCAGTGCGCAAAACCCTACGCCGTTCGCGCACGGATATGATGATCAGTTATGACGAGCGCAGTCTTGAAGAACTGGAGCAAAGCCTTGTTCAGGAGCAAACAAAAGTAGGCACATTGCGCGGACTCATGAGCCAATATGACACTGATTTACAGGTATTGGATTCGCGTCCGGCCAAGGCGTTAGAAGAAATAGCCGCGCTTGAACAAAGTATCGCGGCGCGAACAACTGCGCCGAGCGGTCCGGATACACCTGAACCCAGCAAGTTAGAGCAGGCCGCAGCACAACTGAATTTAGCGCTTCTATATGCAGAACAACAAAAGAAACGGGCGTTGGAGCAAGAAATAGCCAGTATCGCGGCACGGCGCAAAGTCTTGGATAAGCAACTTAGCTTGACGGCGGCAAAAATCAGCCAATCTAATGATCTGGTTTCGGTGTTAAGTGAGCGCACGGGTGCCGCCCGCACGGACGGTGCGCAATTACGTCTAGCCGATGCCAATCAAGAAGCTGAAGAGTTTTTGAGCGACCATGCGTTGGTGCAATCCTACGCCCAAGAAAACGTCACACTGGCACGGCGCAATTTGGAGATAGCCCAATCAGAAGGCGACTTACCGGGCGAAGAAGCCAATATTGGTGTTAATTTGTTGCAATTGCGCTCTGATGCAAAAGTCACGGAGCGAATTTTAGATGCGAAGAAAGTCAATAAGGCCTATGGGGCGCATTTAAGAAGCTTGCGCAAAAAACAGCCAAAAATTTCTGACATCCAAGGGCGCATTAAAGCGCGGGAAACCGACCTGCAAGATGCGTTGTTTCAGCGGATTACCACGCAAGAAGATGTTGGCATATTTAACGCTAATCAGTTGGATATAGGCGCTTTGAAACGCAGCTTTGATCTGCAAAACGGGATTAGTTCTGAGCTTAGCGAAAGTGATATTGAACATTTACAGCGCGCTTATGATAGCCGGAGGGGGCATTTGAACGAGCTCGCTTCGACGGCTTCGCTAAGGGCGCGTAAGCTGGAAGAGGTCAATGCGCTGCACAAAAATTATTTAAAGGAAGTCAAAGATTTATGCATCGCACTGGACAGCAATTTGTTGTGGCTACCGAGCACCGAGACTTTAGGGCTTTCTTGGCCAAAGAAAGTCGGTCAAGGGATGGCGCAAACTTTTACGCCGAGTAATGTTGGGGCGGCTGGAAAGGCGTTTCTTGGCGGCCTGCGCGGTTCATATTTTCTGGTGTTTCTGGCGCTGGGGTTTTTAGCCGCTTTGCATATGATGCGCGAGCGCTTGAAGCCTATTTTATCAAATATGAGTTCACGGGTAGGCCGTGTGCAAAAGGACGGCTATAGCCTGACGCCACTGGCATTGTTTGACGGTATGGCGCGGGCAGTTATTATAACGGGCCTATTGGTCGTGTTGGGGGCGATATTTGCATTGTCTAGGTCTGATACGGATTTTGTTCAAAGCTTAGCGCGAACATGTTTTGTGCTGACGGGGCCAGTATTTGTGTTTTCGTGCTTGCGGGCATGGAGTTTTAAAGGCGGCTTATTCGATTTACATTTTCGCGTCGATCGACAATTGCGCGGGCGCTTGCAGCGCAATATTCCGTGGCTGGTAATTATCATCAGCATCAGTATTTTCTTGGTTAGTACGACGCGCGGCAGCCTGGATTTCGATTCAGGTGCGGCGGCTCTAGGTGTGTTCGGGTTTTTAATTGGTGCTCTGGGTATTTGCTGGTTCTCGCTAAAAATAGCTTGGTCGCGCTCAGAAGTATTTATGGCCAAGGGACGTGAAGCTGAGGGTATGTATTTGCGCAATGAACGTTGGTTTTTGGCGCTCGGCATTATCGTCCCCCTTGGCACGGCACTATTGGCGGGTTTCGGATATTTTGAAACGGCGCAGCTTCTCCTGTCACGGTTCTTTATTTCGTTTTGCGTGCTGCTCGCGGCCTATATTATTCACGGTCTTTTAAAACGCACATTGGTGATTGCCCAACGGCGCCTCGCATTGGAACAAGCCCGCGCGCGCCGTGACCGCGCCGTCAAAGAACGTATGGAACGCGCCGCCGCCGAAGAACGCGGAGAGGTGGCTGTACCTAAGCTCGACACAGAAAGTATCGACTTAGAAACGATTAATCGCCAGTCCAAACAGATGATCAATGTAACGGTGTTTGTGGTCGCCGGTCTGGTATTGTGGG
>Ga0209345_10003003_pt1 | contig 17788 bp, 14 predicted proteins | sample Cruoilmetagenom7_FD_187294 | JGI IMG/M metagenome (GOLD analysis project Ga0209345, IMG submission 187294) | Oil polluted marine microbial communities from Coal Oil Point, Santa Barbara, California, USA - Sample 7 (SPAdes) (version 2) | ecosystem: Environmental > Aquatic > Marine > Oil seeps ...
AGCGGTCAAATTAAAGTTGAAGGCGACATGAGCAAAATGATGGCTATGCAAAGCGTTCAGCCTTCTGCTAAGCAGAACGAACTGACTGCTAAAATTGCAGAAATCACTGCTTAATTTTTGTCTGCTCTTTGACAAAAGTTTAAAACAGCCCGCTTTTTAGTGGGCTGTTTTTTTTTGGAAGCTCGATATTTTTTAAGTTTCTCTAATTCTTGAGGCTTCTGTTTATCCACGAAAGGTGAAGTTTTAAGGGTAATGACTAATAAGGAGTAAGGAATAATGTCTAAAAAGATTACAAATGATTTGCTCGGTATTACATTTGATCCTATGCCCGTTGAATGGGATTCCAATGCTGTTCAGTTGTATGCAGTAGCAACCGGTGCTAAGCCGCCTGAAGAGTTGGACTTTCTTTATGAAGGCCGTGGTCCAAAGGTACTACCTACATTTGGCGTTGTGCCTGGTATGGCGACTATGGGTGGTTTGATTGCCAATGTTGAATTCAACCTGGCTATGCTTCTTCACGGTGAGCAATCCATTACTTTGCACCGTCCAATTCCCTCTAACTGTAAAGGCACAGCAGTAGGTAAAATCTCCGAAGTTTGGGATAAAGGCAAGGCTGCGGTTCTGGGTGTTGAAGGTGAAGTATCCGACAAAAATGGCCCTATTTTCACTGTCCACTCTACTATGTTTATTCGTGGTGCCGGTGGTTTTGGTGGTGAGCGTGGTCCTTCTACTGCAGGAAAAAATGAGCCGCCAGCACGTGATCCGGATCATGTTGTTGAAGATGTGACTCATACTGAGCAGGCTGCGCTATACCGCCTTACTGGCGACCGCAACCCGATTCATATCGACCCTGCTTTTGCACAGATGGGCGGCTACAAAGAGCCCTTCCTGCACGGACTTTGCTCTTACGGTTTCGTTGGTCGCGCGGCTGTGAAGGCGCTTTGTGGTGGTGACCCAGATCGCTTTGTTTCTATGGAAGCACGTTTTGCTGATCAGGTTTACTGTGGTGATAACATCATTACTAAGTTCTGGGTTGTTGGTGAAGGCGAAGCAATTGTTTCTGCTGAAACCCAAAAAGGAAATGTCGTTCTTTCTCAGGCGAAAATTACTTATAAGCCAGAGTAAAGTGTTGGGGCACCGCTGAGTAATTCTGGACGAAGTAGGTTAGCATTCAAAATATTCAGATTTGAGGCGCAAGTAGCGCGTAATAGTGTGCTATTGCGAACGACTGCATGGATGCAGGAGGTAGAGCAACGCATGGAGCGGTTGCCGAGATTTGCAACAATAAATCTGGATGTTTTGGGTGCAAGGTCCGAGTTCATGAATTGTTCAGAGGTGCCCTAATCTGGAGCTGCTATGTGTAGCCCCAGGCAGTTGTTTTGTTTTCAGCTGTTTGCACTCAGTGGGCTTATCTGCCTCATGCCTTATGGTGACAGATTTTGCTATTCACGCCCTGTTCATAATGAATGATGGAGTATAAGGATATGACTTCTATTTCAGCGTTAAAATCCAGTTCAATTTTTTCGGCTTTGTTGCTGAGCCTGTCTTTTGTTATGCCGGAAGTGCTGGCTGCGAAGGAAGACGGTGTTAAGCTGGTCGATTCCAGCCTGATTGGCCCAAAAGTAGTCGCGGAGGATGCGGCGAAGCGTTTAACCGATCGTTTAACGCAAGAGAAGGCCGCCATAGAGGAATCTCCTGATCTGGTGAAGCAGCTTGTAGAGCAAGAGCTTTTGCCTATTTTTGATGCACGATTAATGTCCCGGCTGGTGATGTCTTCAAGCTGGAAAAAGGCCAGTGATGAGCAGCGGCAGGCATTTACTTTTGCCTTTCGCAATATCTTGATTAAAACCTATTCAAATGCCTTTGCCGCTTATGACGGTCAGGAGTTAGAGTTTAAAGCCCCGGTATTTGATAAGACTCACAGCAAAGCCATTGTCCGTAGCAGAATTTTACAGAAGGAAAAAATGCCGATTTTGGTGGATTACCGCTTGAGGAAAACAGATCAGGGTTGGCTGGTATACGATGCGGTGATCGAAGGGGTGGGCGTGGTGAAGTCCTATCGAAGCCAAATTAAAGAAAAAGTGGATGAGAAGGGCATCGCCTTGATGATTAAGGATATGGAAATTGAGGCATGTGGAGATAAGGGTTGTGGTGCGAGTTAGCGATTTTGTAGCTGTTTAGCTTACGCCAAGATATGTGCTAGGCGCTTGAGAGGGCGCCTTTTGAAAAAGGTTTTTTCTGCGCAGCTTTAGCTGGGTATCACTGAGGGCCTGGATTAGGTGATCCCTCAAGTTGTTGCCACCTTTGTAGATTGTTTGCCAGAAGAGAAAATGGCGGAGCGGACGGGATTCGAACCCGCGACCCCCGGCGTGACAGGCCGGTATTCTAACCAACTGAACTACCGCTCCGAATAGCTATCGGGTATTTTGGTGGGTGGTACAGGGATCGAACCTGTGACATCCGCCTTGTAAGGGCGACGCTCTCCCAGCTGAGCTAACCACCCCGATTCTGCCGTTGGATATTTCATCCGCGTGCATTGTCTTGCCCGAAGCGAGGCGCTAATCTTACTGATTCTACCTGGTGAGTCAAGTCTTAGTTTAGAAAATTTGACGGAGCTGCACTGAATTTATGTTCGGTCTTAAACCAGTGCATGTGTCGAGCGCCTGGGCTTTTTGTCGCATTTAATAAGCTGGACTTATCAATAGCTTCGCTATAGTCTAGCCGCTTTTTTAGGCTCAACAGGACATGAAGGTAAGCGAGTTTCAGTTCGAACTTCCTGATGCGTTAATTGCTCAATTTCCCTTATCAGGCAGGAGTGATAGCCGCCTTTTGGCCCTCGATAAAACAAGTGGCCAGGTCTCCCATCTTAAATTTACCGATATCCTTGATTTGCTACACGAGGGAGACCTGCTGGTATTTAACAATACCAAGGTGGTTCCTGCCCGGCTTTTTGGGCGAAAGGAAACCGGTGGCAAGGTTGAGGTGCTCATTGAGCGTATTACGGGTGAACACAGCGCCTTAGCCCATGTTCGCGCAAGCAAATCTCCTGCTTCTGGATCTGCTCTATTGCTTGAAGGGGGAATAGAGGCAAGGGTAAAGGGGCGAAAAGGCGATCTCTTTGAGCTGACTTTTAATGGCGAGCAGGCCTTGCTTAGCCTGCTGGAAAAACACGGCCACATGCCTCTGCCTCCCTATATGGAGCGCGAGGACGCCAGCGAGGATCGAGAGCGCTATCAAACCGTTTATGCGGCTATACCGGGTGCGGTGGCCGCTCCCACTGCGGGCTTGCACTTTGACGAAGCAATATTGCAGCGTCTAAAGGACAAGGGGCTTGAATTTGCGTTCGTAACCCTCCATGTAGGCGCGGGCACATTTCAACCGGTACGAGTTGATCAGGTGGAAGATCATCCCATGCACAGCGAGTATTTCGAGCTCGACCAAGTCGTTGTTGATAAGATTAAGCAGGTCAAAGCCTCTGGGGGCAGGGTGGTGGCAGTGGGCACCACCAGCGCCCGTTGTTTGGAAAGCGCCTGTGCTCAGGGAGAATTAAAACCCTACCATGGTGAGACTGATATTTTTATCTACCCTGGTTACTCTTTTGGTGTGGTGGACGCACTGCTGACAAATTTCCATTTACCAAAATCGACATTATTGATGTTGGTTTGTGCTCTTGCGGGAAAGCAGCATGTTTTGAATGCTTATCGCAAGGCCGTTGAAGAAGAGTACCGATTTTATAGTTATGGGGATGCCATGTTTATTTCCTCCCCTGTTAGTGAATAACGAACCTCTGGCGGTTATAGCAAGCAATGAAATTTCAGTTAAAAAACACTGACGGTGATGCGCGGCGGGGCACTCTTGAATTTGAACGAGGCAATGTTGAAACCCCTGCATTTATGCCCGTCGGTACTTACGGGACGGTCAAAGGGATGTTGCCCCGCGATATTCGTGAGACTGGCGCAGAAATTATTCTTGGTAATACCTTCCACCTTATGCTTCGGCCAGGCACTGATATCGTGCGCGCCCATGGTGATCTGCATGATTTTATCGGCTGGTCCGGCCCAATTCTGACCGACTCGGGCGGGTTTCAGGTGTTCAGCCTGGGAGATATGAGAAAAGTCACCGAAGAGGGTGTTGCTTTTCGTTCTCCAGTAGATGGTTCGCCGGTTTTTCTTGATCCCGAGCGCTCAGTGGCGGTGCAGAAAGAGCTGGGCAGTGACATTGTGATGATTTTTGATGAGTGTACGCCCTATCCGGCGACGGAGGCAGAGGCTCGTCATTCCATGGAGTTGTCCCTGCGCTGGGCAGCGCGCAGTAAAGTGGCGCATGGAGATAACCCCTCAGCCTTGTTTGGTATTATTCAAGGCGGTATGTACGAGCCACTTAGAAAAACGTCCCTGGATGGTTTGTTAGAAATTGGTTTTAACGGTTACGCCATCGGTGGGCTTTCAGTGGGTGAGCCAAAAGATGAAATGGAAAAGGTGATTTCCAGTATTACCCCTCAAATACCTAAGGATGCCCCTCGTTATTTGATGGGCGTGGGCACACCAGAAGATATTGTCGAAGCGGTGCGCCGAGGCATTGATATGTTTGACTGTGTGATGCCTACACGCAATGCGCGTAATGGCCATCTTTTCACTTCAAACGGCGTGGTAAGAATTCGTAATGCAGCAAATAAAACTGATACTTCTGCGCTGGACAGTGAATGTGACTGTTATACCTGCAAAAACTTTAGTCGCGCTTATCTTCATCATCTCGATAAATGTAAAGAGATGCTAGGAGCCCAGCTGAATACCATTCACAATCTTCATTATTATCAAAGCTTGATGAAGGGTTTGCGTGCGGCCATTGAACAGGGTAGATTGAGCGCCTTTGTGGACGAGTTCTATGAAAAGCGCGGGTCGTTGGCTCCGATGCTCGAGTAGGGAAAGAGGTCCAGTTAGACCTTTGCCCGAGAGTTAGCGCTCTAAAAACAGCGTATAAAATCCAATGTTGGAAGTTTTTAGTAAAATACTTGTAGAAAAAAAGAGGTGCTTCAAGAATGAACTTTTTTATCTCTCCTGCTTTTGCAGAAGCCGTGCCCCCTCCTATGGAAGGACCAAACCCCTTGATCCAAGTGGCACTTCTGGCGGGTTTTCTGATTATTTTTTATGCTCTTGTGATGCGCCCCCAGCGTAAACGGGATAAGGCGAAACTTCAGTTGATTGCCTCATTACAGAAGGGCGATGAAGTGGTCACCAGTGGGGGTATCGTGGGTAGAATCACCAAAGTAAGCGAAGGCTTTGTAGTGGTGGAAGTCTCTGACAAGCTGGAGCTGAAGTTTCAGCGTGCTTCAATTATTGCCAGCTTGCCCAAAGGTACAATGAAAGCCATATAGTGAAAGACCTTTGCATGAGCGCCACCTTGCTTTCATGTGGTGTCGCTAAAGCTTATGTTTTTGTGAAGATGTGCGCAAACGTTCATTTACTATGAGTAAACTCTCTCCTTGCGCACATTGTTGCCTCTCCTAAAACACCTGCTGTTGGTACCTGAAGAAAAACAAGTTCTTCTGCAATGAATGCAGCTAATTGGTCTATCCTAAACGCACCTTCCATTTCTGTAGGTGTAAAAAACGCACTTTAAATTGGAATCGAATGACGCCAGGGCGCCCCGTATGTTGAACAAATACCCACTGTGGAAAAATTTACTGGTTATTTTTGTCTGCTTGGTAGGCTTGATATTCGCCTTGCCAAATATTTACCCTGAAGACCCCATTGTGCAAATTTCTGGCGCAACGGCATCTGGGAAAGTTGATGGTGCTGTATTGGATATCGCACTGGACGCTCTTGGACAAGCTGGGGTTGAGGTTAAGTCTAGTGCTTTGTCGGGCGCATCAGGGGTGATCCGTTTCCATGATGGTGATACCCAGTTGATCGCCAAAGACTTGGTGAAGTCCGCCTTGGGTGATGACTATGTTGTTGCTCTAAACCTTGCCTCTACCATGCCAGATTGGCTGGCCTCTTTTGGAGCAAGCCCAATGAATCTCGGGCTTGATTTGCGGGGCGGCGTACACTTTTTACTTGAAGTGGATATGGAGAAAGCCCTGGAGCCACGTACTACCGGCTATATCGACGAGATTCGCTCTGGTTTACGTAAAGAGGGAATCCGTTATCGTTCTGCTAAACGAGAGGGAGGCGGAAAAATCTCCGTAAAATTTACCGATCCGGAGGAGCAGTTAAAGGCCAATGCCTGGATCAGGGAAAACTTCCGACAGTTTGTTATCAGTGTTGATGAAGGTGCTGCAGAGCAATTTATTAAACTTCAGCTTTCAGAATCCGCGCTGAAAGAAATACAGGATTATGCCATTACTCAAAACCTCACAGCCCTGCGCAACAGGGTGAACGAACTGGGTGTGGCGGAACCCATCGTGCAGCGACAAGGTGTTGATCGCATTGTGGTGGAGCTTCCAGGAGTGCAGGATACCGCCGAAGCCAAGCGTGTTTTAGGGCGCACTGCCAGCTTGGAGTTCAGACTGGAGGATAGCCAGGGAGACCTTGAGGCAGCCTTAAATGGGCGCGTTTCCAGCCGCTCGGAGCTATTCCCCTTTAAGGGTGACAAAGGCGCGCCTGTTTTAACCCTTAAAAAAGTCATCGTTACCGGTGAGCGCGTGGTAAATGCCCGTTCCGGTTTTGATGAAAATAGTCGTCCACAGGTGAACATCACGCTGGATGGTGGGGGTGGAAAGAGAATGAACCGCATTACCCGTGATAATGTCGGGCGGCGTATGGCGGTTATCTTTGTTGAACACAAAGAGCGCACCAAGGTTAGAAAAGTGGACGGCGTATTTGTTAGTGAAAAAGAACGTTACGTAGAAAAGTACGCCATTAACGTCGCCACGATTCAGTCCGCTTTGGGTCACAGTTTCCGTATCACTGGCCTGGATAGCGTTTTGGAATCAAAAGAACTGGCCCTATTACTGAGAGCCGGTGCTTTGGCCGCGCCTATGTATTTTGTGGAAGAGCGAACTATTGGCCCAAGCCTGGGTAAAGAAAATATCGAAGCGGGCCTTATGTCTGTGCTATTGGGTTTTGCACTGGTGATGGTGTTTATGTTGGCGTTTTATCGTCTGTTTGGCGTTTTCGCTAATGCGGCGCTGCTGGTGAATGTATTGCTGATTGTGGCGGTGATGTCTCTGATCCCTGGGGCTACTTTAACCCTGCCCGGTATTGCCGGTATTGTATTAACGGTAGGTATGGCGGTTGATGCCAACGTTTTGATTTTTTCACGAATAAAAGAAGAACTAGGCAACGGTCGTTCGCCTCAGGAAGCCATCCGCTCGGGTTATGAGCGTGCCTTTGTAACGATTCTGGATGCAAATATCACGACTCTTATTGTGGCCCTGATTTTATTTGCAGTGGGAACCGGCCCGGTCAAAGGTTTTGCCGTAACACTATCCGTGGGGATTTTGTGCTCCATGTTTACCGCAATAGTGGGAACACGCGCTTTGGTGAACCTTGTATATGGTGGCCGCTCAGTGGAAAAACTGTCCATCGGTTATAAAGAAGCGAAATAAGCCCCGTCTGCCAATTGAACTATTCCGAGAGGAAATTTAAAAATGACCGTACTTGATTTCATGGGTAAAAGAAAACTCGCGGCAGTATTTTCAAGCATACTGCTCGTTGCCTCTATCGTTTCGCTGGCCACTCAGCAACTGAGCCTGGGCCTGGATTTTACGGGTGGCACTTTAATCGAAGTGGGCTACGAGCAGCCTGCAAACCTTAATGAGATTAGAGGTACTCTTGAGGCAGCAGGTTATGATGACGCAGTGGCACAGAACTATGGCAAGGCAACGGACGTATTAGTGCGGCTCGCGCCACAAGAGGGTGAGAAAGAGTCCATCGCTAACAATATTGTTGAGGAGCTTAATAAAACCTCATCCAGTGAAGTTACCCTACGCCGTGTTGAGTTTGTTGGCCCACAGGTAGGTGATGAGTTACGCGACCAAAGCGGCATTGCCATGATTGTCGCCCTCGGTGTGATGATGATCTACATTCTCTTTCGTTTCCACTTCAAGTTTTCAGTGGGTGCGGTGGCAGCCTTGTTTCATGATGTGATTATTACACTGGGTTTCTTTTCTATCTTTCATATCCCCTTTGATTTGACGGTATTGGCTGCGGTGCTTGCTGTGATTGGTTACTCCCTTAACGATACCATCGTTGTATCTGACCGGATTCGTGAGAACTTTCACGAAATGCGCAAAGGCGACGCCGTTCAAATTATAAATGTCTCGTTATCCCAAACACTGGGGCGAACCTTAATTACCTCCATCACCACACTGCTGGTACTTGTTGCTCTTTTTGTCTTTGGCGGGGAACTTATTAAAGGCTTCTCGATCGCACTTATGGTGGGAGTATTAATCGGAACTTATTCATCTATCTACGTGGCAAGTAATATTCTGCTCGCCATGGGAATCTGCAAAGAGGATTTTATCCACGTTGAAGCAGAAGTGGTGGATGATCGTCCATAATATATAGGCAGTTAATAGATAATTTCCGGGCTCCCAGCTTTAGAATCATAAAAATATAAACAGGGAGCCTAAAATGAATAAAGCTAAATCTCTCTATATATCACTCTATACATCGCTGCTATTTCTCGGATTGTTTCTGAGTGTAAAGGCCTTGCTCACGCAAGCATTTGATCTTACGTGATTAGGTGCCGTTGTTGCTTTGGCTCCCGCAGCGTATATGGTTTCGACTCTGATGACCTTTCGGGTGACGAGAACATCACCGATTTACCCTTTCAAATTTATGCGGCCCTCGCAGGTGGTGCCATCTCGAGTGTCGGTTTTTTGTTGTTTGACGGTTCCGCTGTCGCTTTTTTCTTTGCTTAGGGTGTCGGAGTGATTGGTTTCCTGCTCTACGATTTCTGGTACTCCCGCTTTACGCGCCCCCAAACCAGGCACTTCAGCTTGGTAGAAGATTGCCAAACTTTGATAAAAGATAGAAAGTTGGAAATCGTAAAATCCGCCTCTTTTATCGGCAAGCCCACCTTGATGGAACTCCCGCTGGTTTGGGTTTGATGGGGTATGAGAGCGAAACAGTAATGCCAACGGTTTTATTGACCAATGCGGTAGGCGAATTGGTTTATATTGATATGACGGAAAACTACCGCGTTAGACCTGAGCCAGATCAGTTTTTGCGGATTATTGAAGAAAAAGGCGTTGCAGTTTAAGGTGTTAGCGTAGTACGTTGAATTTATTATTGAGTTGTAACGTGGTGCGCATTTTTGTTTGGGAGTTTAAGGGGCTGTGGCTTTTTGGTTTGAGCCGAGGCGCTTGCTGGGTTCTTTTCTCGTGTGGGGCTTTGAGTTGCGATCTGATTCACAATAGGAGGTGGTAATTCCTTGTTTTGGCTTGGTTGTGGGATTAACAGGGATTTTTGTCCATATGTGTGTAAGAGTTAACAGAGATTAACTCTGCTTAATAGCAAGTTAAGCGGCACCCAAGTTTTGGCCAAGGAGGAAATTACAGTGACTGAAGAAATCTTAACACATGAAGGAAAAGAAGCGATTAGACTCTACATGATTAAACTGATTACTCTACCTGGAGCTCTCTTAACGGTCATAAGTTTTTCTATGGGATTCTTTGTTAAGGACTGGGCGTATCAGAGTGCATACAATGTTGCTTACAGTAAGGCTTTGCTCTGCAACTTTTGGCGGCCGGTTATTTATGACGTTATGTGCGTTAGATAGTTAGAATTTCCCGGATGTAAAAATCAATGTCACAAATCAAATTTGAATACTCGAAAAAATCAGTGAACAGAGCTGGGGTTGCTCTGCTGGATTCAGCACACGAAAATCAAGATGATCACAAAAGAGTCTTAGATAATTGGCGCGCTTGTCATATCGCACCTCTAAATAGCTTCCAGACATCACTTAGATACCAACTAAATAAGATCGACAATAGAAATGCTCTAGTCTCTCAAAGGTTAAAAAGATATCCCTCTATACTTTCTAAGCTAGAAAGAAACCCTGGAATGCAGCTTGCTAGAATGCAAGATATTGGAGGTATCCGAGCAGTAGTGAAAAATATGAAAGAGGTTCGAGACCTTGAGTCAGCATATAAAAATGGCACTAGAGTTTTTTCATAAATTAAAGGTGGTAAGGACTATATAAATTATCCAAAAGATTCTGGCTATAGAAGTGTCCATATGATCTTTAAATGTAAAAATGGATTTTCTATAGAGTTACAAATAAGAACAACAATTCAACATGCCTGGGCAACTGCAGTTGAAACTATGGGTACCTTTCTTGATCATTCTTTAAAATCTAGTGAAGGCCCAGAAGAGTGGCTAAAGTTTTTTTCTCTAGCAAGTTCAGCTTTCTCTATACTAGAAAGCACACCTAGAACTCCTGAGCATGATCCTTACAGTGCTAAAGAAGTCTTTGAAACGTTAGATCGAAAAGAAAAAGAGCTCGATGTGATCAGTAAATTAACTGGCTTTAGAGTCGCAGCAAAGCACATTGATAACGACAAAAGAAAAGGACATTACCATCTTATTGTATTGGATCTTGATAAAAGATACGCAAATATCCGTTCTTTTAGTCAAGCTGAGGTAGATGTTGCAAATTTAAAATACTCTGAAATAGAAAAAGCAATTGAGTCGGGAGAAAATTTACAGGTTGTATTAGTAACATCGCAATCAATAAAGGCTCTTAAGCAAGCATATCCAAGCTACTTTTTAGATGCAGAGCTATTTATAAAACAAATAGAGTCGGTAAGAAGAAAACTGAAGGCTATGAAGTAAAATACAAATCAAAAGGGGTCAGAGTAGTTGGTTTGTTGAATTGAATCCAGTCAGAGCGAGAATAGTTGCGCATCCTGTTGGATGCCCTTGGCCTAGATATCAATATAACGCTCTAGGCAAATCAATAGAAATAATATCGCCGCATTATCTCTATCAGGATCAGGGGCTGGCAAAAACAGAAAAGACCAGAAAAAAACGATATACCGCTTTATTTGACAAGATAATACCGGACTATACACTCGAAGAAATACGCCATTCGATTAACCGAGTTTGGTTATTTGGTGAGCGGTTTAAGAAGCAAATAGAAAAACAAACGGGCAGGCGTGCCTCACCTCTGGTTAGGGAAGGTGGCAGGAGGTCAGAGACCTAGTGTCAATTACTCTGATCCTTTTGGTTCTGAGCGCTGGAGTGGGAGTACACGAAGCTGGGAGCTACCTAATTCAGTGTTTCTGAATCCGAAAAAAGAAAATATAGAATTAATAAAAATCGGGTAGATGAATGCGACAACTAACTTGAAAATTACCGATGTCATACAACCCTTGGCTTTATTTCTCTTTTTGCTATTTTTTGCAAAACAATTTCTGTAATTGAAGCTGTCAAGATAAATGCAACAAGAATATACACTACATGACCAGAGCTCTTACTAACATAAACAAGAGCAAGTACCATAGCAATAGCACTTAGCATAGCAGCAATAAGAACTAAAACTAGAGAACCGCCTGTTTCAGATATAATTTTCATATGCCCAATATGAGTAACTGTATGAACAAACAATATAGATATTGACCCAATTGCAGCTATTTCAGATAAATCAAATAGCAGAGATAAAACAATAATTAAAACACCACTAATAACTAAGCCTTCTCTGCTATGTGCGATGGGTTTTCCGAATTCAGCAGGCAGCTCACCGTCTTTAGCCAAATGGTAAGTCACATTTGTAACAGCATACAAATTAGCATTAATAGCTGATGCCGTAGCAACTAACGCCGTAATTGCCACGACAGTAAAGCCACTTTGCCCAAATATAGGTAATGCTGCTTCTGCTAGGGCAAAATCTTTTGCCTCAATGATTCTTGAGACTGGCAAATTGCCAAAAACAGCAAATGCTATAGCAACATAAAGTACCATGACTAATAAAATAGCTGTCATCATTGCCCTAGGGAGGGTTTTGCTAGGATTAGGCATATCTTCTGCCGTGTTAGTGATAACGCGGAAACCTTCAAAAGAAAAAAAGGTAATCGCCAGACTAAAAAGTATGTTGCTACTTGGAGGGTAATGGCTGGGGGACAATAATTCTGGATTTAGAAAAACGATTCCTGCTATGGATAAAACTGTTAGTACAGCGAATTTGATTCCAACTGTGATTCTTTCCCAAACAGCAACATCTTTTGCCCCTTTAAGGTTAATCAAAACAAATAGAACAATAATTCCGATTGAAAAAAAATGATTCCATAATTGTGATACTTCGTTAGTAGGCAAAAAAAATGTGACCGCATAATTTCCAAATGCTTTGGCAATCAAACTCAAGGAAACAATGGCAGAAAAATAGAGCATAATTCCCATCGTACCGGTAAAAAAACCAATTCCGTAGGATTGAGATAAATACTCAATTATTCCCCCTGAAGAGGGGTAACGAGCCCCTAATTTTCCCAATGAATAGCCGCTGAATACGGCTATGATTCCACCGATGATGAATGAAATATATACTGCACTTCCAGAAATGGCACTCGCTTCACCAAGCAGTGCAAAAATCCCTGCCCCTACCATTGCACCTATTCCCATTGAAACAGCCGACCAAAAACCAATTGGTTTTTTTGATGAGTGCATATAACTCCTTAGTTAGTGTCCATCCATAAACAGGTTGTTTCGAGTAAAATGCCTTAATTTATTTTGCTGTGGACAGTGGCATATGGGATTGGGTGTTTGATTCGGGTGCTTATCCCCGAAAAAGGTTAGTGTTTAATCTATTTGCTGTTTTTTAGGCACTGAGAAGCCTAAGTCTACCCAAATAAGTTTCTAATCGTGAGTGTTTGTATCGTTAGCGCCAGCTAGCCAGACTGCAGGCGAGCCATCCTTACCAGGTTGTAGCTGATCACCGATGAGCAAACAAACGCCTTGAATCCATCGTGACCTTTCCATAATGCCTTACTCGCACCGAAGGCACGTTTAAGCTCAGAAATATTCCCTTCGACACCCGCGCGAAAATCACGTAACTTTTTAAACGTTTTTATTTTCACCCCCATCGCGGTATACGAGAGATATGGTGATTTCTGGTGTTTGAGGGGATTTGAAAGGTAGCGCACCCTGTTAGATTTTTTCTTGGCGGAAAAATAGACCAACAAAGGGATACGCTATGACGAATAGTACCGTAGTAAAGCTATAGCAGCCAGAACTCATCGACGATCCACTGACAGAACTTCTCAAGAATGGAGCTAAAGAACTCATCAGCAAAGCTGTAGAAGCCGAACTGGCAGAGCTGCTGTCGAAGTTCAGTGAGTTACAGGTAGATGGTAAAATAGCGGTTGTTAGAAATGGATATTTACCTCAAAGGCAGGTGCAGACTGGCCTTGGCAGTGTGGACGTTACATCAAGGGGAAGGGGGTCAGAGCACCAAGGGGGTCAGAGTAGTTGGTTTGTTGAATTGAATCCAGGCAGAGCGAGAATAGTTGCGCATCTTGTTGGATGCCCTTGGTCTAGATATCAATATAGCGCGCGAGGCAAACCAATAGAAATAATATCGCCGCATTATCTCTATCAGGGGCTGGAAAAATAGAAAAGACCCGGAAAAAGCGATATGCCGCTCTATTTGACAAGATAATACCGAACTATACACTCGAATAAATACGCCATTCGATTAACCGAGTTTGGTTATTGGTGAGCAGTTTAAGAAGCAAATATAAAAACAAACGGGCAGGCGTGCCTCACCTCTGGTAAGGGGAGGTGACAGGAGGTCAGAGAAATATCGGGCAAAGATCTAGTACCAATCACTCTGACCCTTTTTGTTGCTTTTGGTTGGTACTGTATTGGCATTTGGTTGTTATTTTCAATTTGACGTAGTGGAAAGTAAATCATTTCGGAGATATTTATGAATTCTCAAGAATGTTCACGTTTATTGTTGCTAAGTTGTTTGATTTCTCCTGTTTTTGCATCAGCAGAAACCTTACAAGATGCTTGGGAAGTTGCCTTGCGTGTTGACAATACACTTAAGGCAGCAGCTGAAAACAGTGCGGCTTCAGACCAGCAGTTAGAGGCTGCTAAGTCGCTCCGCTTACCTGTTTTGTCGTTACAGTCTGGATATAGCAGACTGGAGAATGAACCTGCATCAATAGCCTCGCTAGGTGGTTCATCTGTTACTTTTCCTATCGCTAAAAAAGAGAGCTATTCGTATAGGGCAATGGCTAGCTTGCCTCTATATACCAGTGGCCGTATTAGTAAAAGTATCGAAGCAGCTGATGCGGCACTTCAAGCCTCACGAATACTGGAATCAAGTAAGAAAATAAACTTGAAGCTAAAGGTTTCTGAAACTTATGTGATGGTGCTTCGTGTATCTAAAAGCTTGGAGGTTGCTAGAAGCCATGTTGTAAGCCTTGAAGCACATCGCAACGATGTAAAAAATCTGTATCAGCAAGGAATGGTTTCACAAAATGATCTGCTTGCTGCCGAGGTAGCGCTAGCTGATGCGAAACAACAAGCGATTCAGGTTGAGAACAACTTGAATATTGCTCATTCGGCTTATAATCGTTTTATGGCTAGACCACTGAATCAGCCAGTTTATTTAGAGAGGATTACAATAGAACCTTTTAATGAACTGCTTGATGTATTGACTGAACGAGCGATAAAAAATAGGGATGAACTGAAACTGTTGCAGCAGCAAATCAAAGCGCACCACCATCAGATAGCTGCCATACGTGCTGAAACCGGGCCGCAACTGGCTTTAAGCGGGGGCTATGCCTACCAACAAAATCCATATCAGGTTCATGAAGGTCAGTGGCAGGCCAATGTGGGTATGGAATGGAAATTATTTGAGGGTGTTACTCATCACAAAGCTTCTGCAATGGCGCATCAGGCCGCAGTGCTACGAGCAAAACGTGAAGATTTATCAACTCGAATAAAGTTACAAGTTAGGCAGTATTGGTTAGATGGGCAAGAAACAGAGAAACGGATTGCTGTGACAAATAAAAGTATTAAACAGGCTGCAGAGAACTTGAGGGTCAATCAAGATCGTTATGGGAATGGGCTGTCTACTAACACAGAAGTGCTGGATGCAGAAAATTTGCGGACACTAAGCGAATATAACCATTCAAATGCTATTTTTGATGCGGTTTTGGCAGGACTGAGGCAGAAGTGGGCAATTGGTGAACTCTAAATGAAGGGGAAATGATGCATAATTTAATGAAGAAAATAATAACGTTAACTTTTGTGGTGACAGTCGTAGCTATTTTTATTGCTGTTTGGTGGTCATTCTTTCGTGTAACACCTCTGCCAGAAGGGCTTGTTCAAGCGAACGGTCGGATTGAAGGCGACCACTACACGGTTGCCGGAAAAATAGGGGGGAAAATTATCGAGCTGAAAGCCCGTGAGGGTGATGAAGTTAAGAAAGGGCAGATTCTTGTCAAGCTAGATGATGCCCAAATTAATGCAAAAGTATTACAAGCCAAACAAGGGCTTGTTGCGGCTGATGCACTATGTCGTGCAGCGGAGGTATCTGAGCAACAAAGTAAGCGTGATAAGGTTCGCCTACAAAACCTGCAACATAAACATTCAGTGAGTAAACAAGCGGCGGAGCGGGCAACGTCAGCATGGGAAGTTGATAAAGATAGATTGGCTGCCGCACATGCACAGTGCGGGGTCTCTGCTGCAACGCTTCAAGAGGTGCTCAGTTTAAAGGATGACCTAACAATTCATGCCCCTGCAAAAGGAATTATAACGACCCGGATTGTCGATGAAGGCGAGGTAGTCGCGGCAGGTAGCCCACTCTTTGATATTGTTGATCTTGATCGGCTTTACCTGAAAGTTTATGTTCCAGAAAAACAGATCGGAAAAATACGTTTAGGCCTACCTGCTCGTATCTATAGCGATGCCTTTCCTGATGCCCCCTTTCCCGCAATCGTACGTTATATCGCCTCCCGTGCTGAATTTACTCCTAAAGAGGTACAGACACCTGATGAGCGCGTTAAGTTGGTCTATGCGGTCAAACTATATTTGACAGAGAATCCGGACCATAGGCTAACACCAGGGCTGCCTGCTGATGCAGTGATTCAATGGAAAGAAGGGGTCGAATGGGAGAAGCCACGTTGGTGATATCCGCTCAGCCTGATTCGATTGTCAATGTTCAAAACTTCCATAAGCGCTATCGTAAACAGACCGCAGTGGAAGGGGTTAGTTTTGCAATTAATAAGGGTGAAATTTACGGTTTAATCGGCCCTGATGGGGCGGGTAAAAGCTCGTTGATGAAAGCGATCTCAGGAATACTAACCTACGATAGCGGTAGCGTTGAAGTTTTTGGTACGTTGATCTCTTCGGAAGCGAGTGCTGAATCAGTTAAAGGGCGAATTGGTTTTATGCCGCAGGGTTTGGGGCAAAACCTTTATGGAGAATTATCGGTAGAAGAAAATATCGATTTTTTTGCCCAACTTCGAGAGGTATCCCCCGAACAGCTCATTAGCCGAAAGCGTAAGTTATTGGCCATGACCCGCTTAGAGAAATTTACTGATCGACCAATGAAGTTGTTATCAGGGGGCATGAAGCAAAAACTGGGCCTGGTCTGTACTTTAATTCATGAACCTGAGCTTATTATTTTGGATGAACCGACGACGGGTGTTGACCCCGTTTCGCGCCGTGATTTCTGGGCTATTTTGACGGAGTTATTGCGGGAGCAGAATATTTCTGCCTTGGTGTCTACGGCCTATATGGATGAAGCTACCCGTTTTCAACAGCTTTCCTTAATGTACGAGGGGAAAGTGATTGCCGCAGGTGAACCAGAAAAAATTATTGCCAAAGTTCCAGGCACACTGGTTGAGCTAGTGGCTCATCCTCAAGCGGCTGCTTTGTCACAACTCAAACCCATCTTTCAACAGGTTGAAGCCGTGGGTGCAGTGCTACGGGTGTTTGCTGAGGGGAAGGAAGAAGAGACCGCGATTAAGCAGGTAAAATCTTTATTGTCAGACCAAGAGCTTAGTGCGATACATGCCTCGAAACCTGAGATGGAAGATGCGTTTATTGCCTTGTTAAGTCAGGCTAATTTGACCGATAGTGATACAGCGCCAGCAATTAACACGCATAAAGAAGGTGAAATAGACGCATCGAAAAAAGATGAGTTGGCCATTGAAGCAGAGAATCTATGCCGTGATTTTGGTGCCTTCAGGGCAGTAGATCAGGTCAGCTTTCAAGTTAAACAGGGTGAAATTTTTGGCCTTCTCGGTGCTAATGGTGCGGGTAAATCAACGGTATTTAAAATGCTGACGGGCATCATGCGACCGACCGGTGGGGAAGGTAAGGTGGCTGGGCAAGATATGCTGCGCGCCACTCAGGCAATTAAAGAGCGTATTGGATATATGTCTCAGGCATTTTCTCTCTATCAGGATATGACCGTGCTAGAAAATATTCGCCTCTATGCGCGTATTTATGCGGTACCTCGTAAACAGTTAAAGCAGCGAGTCGACTGGGTGATTGAGACAGCGAGATTGCAAGGTGTCGAGAAGCGTTTGGCGGGTGCATTACCGATGGGGATTCGTCAACGATTAGCATTAGGCTGTGCCTTGGTACACAAGCCCAAAGTATTATTTTTGGATGAGCCAACCTCGGGTGTTGATCCGGTAGGGCGACGACGTTTTTGGGATATTTTGATACAGATGGCGCGTGTTGAACAGGTGGCTATTCTTGTTACCACACATTATATGAGCGAGGCAGAACACTGTGACCATTTAGCGCTGATGTATGCGGGGCGTATCATTGCTGATGCAACACCGGCGCAGATGAAGGAGACTTTAGTAGAAGCTGCTGGAGAG
>Ga0209345_10003004_pt1 | contig 17784 bp, 17 predicted proteins | sample Cruoilmetagenom7_FD_187294 | JGI IMG/M metagenome (GOLD analysis project Ga0209345, IMG submission 187294) | Oil polluted marine microbial communities from Coal Oil Point, Santa Barbara, California, USA - Sample 7 (SPAdes) (version 2) | ecosystem: Environmental > Aquatic > Marine > Oil seeps ...
CAGTGTGTGTCGCAGACCACCACGGTATCCGCGCCGAGTTCCTTTGCCCGGCGGGCGATTTCGATGTGACCATCGATTGCCGCCTGGCGCTTGCCCTTCACCGGTCCGTCCTGTTCCGACATCAGCATCGTCGGAACATGGGTGCATTTTGCTGCGAGGACTATCTCTCCCATTGTCTTTCCTCCTCAGGCGCCCAGCCGCTGAATCTTGTGCTGGCCCAGGGCAAAGGCCACGTTCTTCTGCTCCATGTAGAACTCGAACGACCATTGCCCGCCATCACGGCCGATGCCGCTGGATTTGACGCCGCCGAACGGTGTGGGCAGGTGACGCACGTTTTCCGAATTCACCCAGATCATGCCCGCTTCCAGCGCATCCGAGAAGCGCAGCGCCCGGGTGACGTCATTGGTCCAGATATAACCGGTGAGGCCGTACTGGACGTCATTGGCAATCGCCAGCGCCTCGTCCTCGTCCTTGAACCGGATGGAAGTCAGGAACGGACCAAAGACTTCCTCCTGCGCGATGCGCATCGAGGTGTCGGCATGGGTGAAGAGGGTTGGCTGGATGAACCAGCCCGCGTCACCGATCCGCTCGCCGCCGGCGGCCAGTGTCGCGCCGTCGGTCTTGCCGATGCCGACATACTCGGTGACCTTGTCGAAATGCACCTTGTGGATCAGCGGGCCGATTTCGGTGGCCGGATCGAGCGGATGTCCGACCTTGATGTTGTTGACCCGTGCTGCGAGTTTTGCCTCGAATTCGTCGGCAATGCTCTTCTGGACGAGCAGCCGGCTCGAGGATGTGCAGCGTTCGCCATTGAGCGAATAGATCATGAAAATCGCCGCATCCAGTGCGCGGTCGAGATCCGCATCATCGAAAACGATGACCGGGTTCTTGCCACCCAGTTCGAAATGGACGCGCTTGAGTGTATCGGCGCCCTGTTTCATGATCATCGACCCGGTGCGGCTTTCGCCGACAAAGGCGATGGCCTTGATGTCGGGATGCTCGGTCAGGGCCTTGCCTGCGTCTTCGCCGAAGCCGTTGACGAGGTTCCACACACCTGCGGGAAGGCCCGCCTCATGGGCGATTTCGGCCAGGATACGCGCGGTCAGCGGGCTGAATTCGGCGGGCTTGTGCACAACGGTGCAACCGGCGGCCAGTGCCGGCGCGATCTTCCAGGTGGACAGCATGAAGGGCGTGTTCCACGGGGTGATGACACCGACCGGGCCAATCGGGCTGCGGCTGGAGACATTCAGATGGGTCTTTGTCGGCAGGGACTGACCGTCACGGGCACTGGGGGCGAGATCGGCGTAATAGCGGAAGTTCTCCGCGCCGCGCAGGGCTGCCTTGGACATGAAGCGGTAAGCCTGCCCGGTGTCCCAGCATTCGCACAGCGCGATTTCCTCGGCGCGCTCGACGATGAGGTCGGCAATCTTGTGCAGGATCTTCTTGCGCGCTTCGCCGCTCATCGCGGCCCAGGCCGGGAAGGCTGCCCTGGCGGCCTTGGCGGCAGCGTCGATGTCGGCGGCAGAGCCGCGGGCGACGTTGCAGATCAGGCTTTCGTCGACCGGCGAGCGGGTCTCGAAGGTTCCGGTCGCTGCTGCGTCCTCGCCATTGATCAGGTTGAGGATCCCCTTGTCGCGGTAGCGGGCCAAATGGGTCTCGAGTTTGGCGAGATGGGTGGAAAGGTCGCTCATTTGCCGTCTCCCGGTAGGTATTTGCGGATTGAACTGGCCTTGGGGCTCAATTCGGGATCAATGTCGCGCATCTCGAGCGACAGCATGAAGGAAGATGTTTCCATCACCTCGGCACAGAATGCCTCGGCGGCCGCGAAGATGTGCTGCGTGGCCTGTTTCTTGGCCTCGGGGGTGCGTCCTGCACGCAGGCGGATGGAAATATCCAGAAAGGCGTGATTCGGATTGCCGTCAGCAATGACCCAATGGTCACAGGCAGTCGCGCGGATGCGGATGCCGGCAAGTGGAAAAACGCCGGTTTCCATCGCAGCGTCACGAATGACAACCAGAAGGTCGGCGATCTGCAACCTCTCCTCGAGATTTGCGGAATAGTCGATATGGAAATGCGGCATGCTGCAACCCTCCCGATTGATTGCTTTGTTAAGTAATATTGGTTGCCTTGTCAATTATTATGTTGCAATGTCGGTCACGCCCAATTGCAGAATGTCAGAGAGATTATGGACAAGCCAGATTCCAGGCCGGCAAACGGCACCTCCCAGTTCGGGCCGACTTCGCGCTCGTTGCCTATCGCGCTTCTGCGCACGCGCGAGCGGATCATGGCTCCGATCCGGGAGATGCTGCAGCAAAGCGGCATCTCGGAGCAGCAGTGGCGGATTCTCCGGGTTGTCGACGAGGCGGGCGAAATGGAGCAGACAGCAATTGCCCAGGCCGCCTGCCTGCAGCTTCCCAGCCTGACGCGGATCCTGCGATCGATGGAGAACGACGGGTTGGTCGCCCGCAAGACAGACGAGAGCGACAGGCGCCGGACCCTGGTCAGTGTAACGCCGGCAGGCAAGGCGCTTATCGCCAGGCATCGTGAGCGCAATGCAAACATCTTTTCCACCGTGGAAGCGGAATTTGGCCGGGAGAAGCTCGACCTGCTGCTCGACCTGCTGGACGAGCTTCAGCAGATCCGGATGTAAGGCCAGCGACGGCTGCGAGATTAGGCGGTTCCGGTGGAGAGGCCGTCAAACAGCGATGTTTCCGACAGGGCCACTCGATAGGCGTCAACCAGGTGAGCTGCATGGACATCGACAAGCCTTTCGGCTTCGTCGGCATCCTTGGCGCGGCATGCTTCAAGCAGGGCCAGATGCTCCTTCATCGAGCGGGCAAGATTCTCGTTCATGATGGTGAAGAGATGGGTCCGAAGCGCCATTAGCGGGCCGATCGTCCGCTTGTAGGATGAGGTGATGGAGTGGTTGCCGCCGCTCAGGATGATCGAATTGTGAAACTCCATGTCACCCCTGGTGTATTGCAGGGCGTCCTCCCGCCTGGCTGCCTCGGCCATGCGTGTGCATGCGGCGGCCATGTTCTTGAGCAGTGCTGCATGGTTGTCGGCGATAGCCTTGCGGATTGATGCTTTCTCCAGAATGCAGCGATGCTCATTGATCTCGTCGACGGCCTTGAGATCGGGCGTGAAGACGAAGGAGCCGCGTTTGGGGGAAATCGTCACCAGTCCCTCGACCTGAAGCGCGGCAAGCGCATCGCGGACCGGCGAGCGGCTGATGCCGAGCATATCGGCCAGGCGCTGCTCGGACAATTTGCACCCCAGGGGCAACTCGCCAGCGATGATCGCGTCGCGGATACGGTCAACGGTGACCTCCATCAGGGAGGTCGGCGGATCGATTCGTTTCAGGCTGCTGCTCATGGCTCTAGCTAACATTCTACATGGTAGTTGACAATCCAATCTACCATGTAGCATGTTAGTTTTAAGTAAAGCCGGATCGTGAAAAGCAGGTCCGGCGGGGAGTGAAGCGTGAGGCAAGCCGTCAAACCTGTTGAGGGTGTTTCAGTCGATTTCGTCGATGGCCTTTGCGGTATCGTCGGCCCGGAACACGTTCTGACCGAGGCAGCCGCGATGGCCGGTTACCTGACCGACTGGACGCGGCAGTTCTCCGGCAATGCGATCGCTGTGGTCAGGCCTTCGGCGACAGAACAGGTGTCGCGGATCGTCAGGCTGTGCGGTTCGGCCGGGGTCCGGATTGTCCCGCAAGGCGGCAACACCGGGCTTGCCGGCGGCGGCATACCTTCGCCGGACGTTCCATCGATCATCCTGTCGCTCAAGCGAATGAATGCTATCCGCCATTTTGACGAGGCCGGCCGTACTGTCGTGGCCGACGCCGGCGTGGTTCTGGAGGCTCTCCAGACATATGTGGAGGCGCGCGACCTGCTGTTTCCGCTGACCTTCGGGGCAAAGGGCAGCTGCAGCATCGGCGGCAATCTTGCGACCAATGCGGGCGGCTCCAACGTGGTGCGCTACGGAAACACCCGTGAATTGTGTCTTGGTGTCGAGGCGGTGCTGCCCGATGGCTCGGTCTTCAACGGGCTGACCGGGCTGCGCAAGGACAACACCGGGTACGATCTGAAGGATCTGCTGATCGGGTCAGAGGGGACGCTCGGCATCATAACGGCTGCGGTCTTCAAGCTTTTTCCCAAGCCGTTGACCCGGGTCACCGCGTTTTTGTCGATGGCTTCCGTCGAGGCTGCGATCCGGACGCTGAACCGGATCCAGGACCGGACCGGCCAGTCGGTCGAGGCGTTCGAGTACATTCCGCAGCCGGTGCTCAGCGCCGTGGAAAAGGCCTTCCCGGACCTGAAATCACCACTCGAGGGGCCGGTCGAAACGGGCGTGTTGCTGGAGGTCGGGTCGAGCCGTGTCTCGGACGCCAGAACAGACGATGCCGGTTCGACCTACCTCGCTACCGAACTCCTGGCGGTTCTTGAGGAGCTGATGGAAGCGGGCGACATCGTCGATGCCGCGATCGCAACGTCGGAACAGCAACGCCTGGTTCTTTGGCGCATGCGTGAATCCGTCCTGGAAGCGATCATGAAATACGGCGCCTCCTATCATTTCGACATCTCGCTGCCGCTGGCGAATATTTCCTGGTTTCTGCAGGAGATGGACGCGATGGCCGCTGAGCTTGGGTTCGAAACCCTGACCATCGGCCATCTCGGCGACGGCAATCTTCACTACGCCCTGGTCTGTGCCGACCAGAACAGGTGGCAGACGCTTCCGCTCGATCAGGCGAAAACCAAGGCATTCGAACTGCTCACGCAATTGAACGGTTCCTTCAGCGCCGAGCACGGCATCGGACAGAGCAAACTCGATGTCATGCGCATGCTCAAGGAGCCGGCCCAGCTTGATGCCATGCGGGCAATAAAGCGGGCGCTGGATCCGGAAGGCATCATGAATCCGGGCAGACTTGTTCCAGGGGTGGAGTGAACCGCTAGCCCGTCCGGTTGGCGAAGAAACAGGGAAAGCAGACATGGAAACTCGAAGCACACAGATGAAGGAAAGCACGGTTCGGGCTCGGATCAGGGCGATGGCCGGCGCAACCCTGATCTCTTGCCTGGCAGGCATGACCGCTGTACCGGCTGCATCGGCACAATCGCTTTTTGACGGATGCCCGTCGGATGCCATCCTTGAGCGTTTCGTGGATTTCGGCCGTACCGGCAAGATGCCGCCGGACCTTGGCAAATGGCTCAACGATGCCGCAGCCCAGAAGGTCGAACCATGGAAGCCGTTCGACAATGTCGATTATGTCGGGGTTTGCTGGGTCTCGGCCTGGCTGGTTCAGACAGATGACGGTTACGTCCTGATCGATACGCTGTACGGCCCGTTCATCGGTCAGCTGATCGACAATCTCAAATCCACCGGGGTCGATTTCGCCGACATCAAGTATGTGCTGATGACGCACGGGCATTTCGATCATGTCGGGGGTGCCGCGGCGCTCAAGCCGCAATTGCCCAATGCCAGGTTCGTGATGACGCAGGGCGGCTGGGACGAGGCGATCGAATCCGCCGAGAAATCGGAAGGCACGCGACGTGCCTGGAAAATGATCGAGCCTGATGTCGTGGTCAAAGGCGGTGATGTGTTCGAACTTGGCGGCAACAGCTTCAAGGTGGTCGAAACACCGGGCCACACCTGGGGGACGGCGTCGTACCTGTTCGATGTCAAGGATGGCGACAAGACCTACCGGGCGATCACCATTGGTGGCCTTGGCCTCAATGCGATCGACGGTCCGACACAGGTGGAAGCCTACATTCAAAGCGTCGACCAGGTGCGGGCCCTGGTCGAGAGCGGGGATGAAAAGGTCGAGGTGCATCTGACCACGCACGGATTTTCCAATGACCTGGACGAGAACCGGCAGAAACATCTGGCGCGAAAGCCGGGTGAGCCGAACGTCTTTGTCGATCCGCAAGCGTTGCTCAACCAGGTTGCGACACTGCGGGCCGGAGCAGTGGAGCGGCTGGAGATCGAAAAGAAGAAATAGGGTCGAATATCATGGCTTCGAACTGGCCGTCCGCATCTTCAGCGCGGCCGGCCGGTTGCCGTTTGTCGGGCTGCAAAAGGCCGACTTCTGGAGGTTGAACCGGCATATGCGACCATTGAATAATTGTTCATTGACATAACAATTATTCTTATTCACAACTTGCGTGAGGAGGAGCGACATGGGTCTTGATACATCAGCGGCACTCATCGCCTGTGCGGGTGGTGGTCTGGGCACGGTGGCTGTCTGGCGGTTCGCGCAGACGACGACGCCGGCAAACGAAATCAACGTGCCGCCGGCCTTTCCGGTCTCTCATGCAGCAGGTCCTGCAAGTGCCACGCAGTTGGCGGTGCAGGAAAAATCAAGCGGGGCAACCCTGTTCAGAAACGGGGAATAGACCCCGTTTCATGTCGAACGGATCTCCGGATCCGAAGGAGGAGAATGTAGATGACAATATTCAAAGTTTCACGGCGCCAGGTGTTGGGTGGAATGGCTGCAGCCATTGCCGCTCCGGCTTTCATCCGCGATGTCAAGGCTGCGGAAGTAACGCTGCGCCTGCATCATTTCCTGCCGCCGGTGGCTCCGATGCACTCGAAGTTCTTCGAGCCATGGGCAAAGGAAATCATGGAGGCATCCAACGGCGCAATCGAGGTTCAGATCTTCCCGGCGATGCAGCTCGGCGGCAAGCCACCACAGCTGGCCGACCAGGTCAAGAACGGCATCGTCGACATTGCCTGGGCGCTGCCGACCTACACGCCGGGCCGTTACCCCGTTGCGGAAACCATGGGCCTGCCGTTCATGGTGACCAACGCCGAGAAGACATCCGTCGCGCTGCACAAGCTGATGGATGAGTTCGGTGGCGATGAGTATGCGGGCATGAAGAATCTCGCCTACTGGAGCCATGACGGCGGCAAGCTGCACATGCGCGACAAGGCCATCCGCACCGCGGACGATCTCAAGGGCATGAAGATCCGCAGCCCCAACTCGGCAATGGGCGAATTGCTGGAATCGATGGGTGCCGAACCGGTGTTCTTCCCGGTCACCGAAATGGTCGTCGGGCTGAGCAACGGCGTCATCGACGGCTGCTGCCTGCCTTACGAAGTTGTGCCGCCGTTCAAGCTGCAGGAACTGACCAAGTTTTCCTGCGAGGCAGCTCCGGGTGCACGTGGTCTTTATGCCAACACCAATACGCTGCTGATGAACCAGGCCTCGTATGAGGGGCTTTCGGACGATCTGCGCGGTGTCATCGATGCCAACAGCGGCATCGCCCTGTCACAGCGGATCGGTCAGACCTTCGATCAGTTCGAGGCGGTTGGCCGCGGCATCGTCGAGAAGAACGGCAACGAGATCGTCGAAATCTCGACGGACGAAATCGCCAAATGGCAGGAAGCTTCCAAGCCGGTTTACGCCAACTGGGAGAAGACGCTGAACGATGCCGGGCATGACGGCGCGGCGATCATTGCCCGCGCGAATGAACTGCTGGACAGCTAAGCATGTCCACCTGGTCCAGTCTCTGGCCGGCGCAGCAGGGGGGGCAATCCCCCCTGCACACCTGGCTGCTGCGGCTCGCGACGCTTTCGGGTGCGCTGGGCGGCGCTGTCATTCTGACGGTGGCGTTGATCGTCACCGTGTCGGTGGTCATGCGCAATGTCGGATTGCGCGGGATTACCGGCGATTTTGAACTGGTGCAGATGTCCTGTGTCTATGCGGCCGGGCTGTTTCTGCCGCTATGCCAGCTGAACAAGGGCCATGTCATGGTCGACCTGTTCACCAACTGGTTGCCGGAAAAGGTCGTTGCCCGGATCGACCAGTTCTGGACTTTTGCCTTTGCACTGGCCTGGGCCTGCCTGTTCTTCTTCATGTTCAGGGGCATGGAAGATATCCGGGCCTATGACGACCGGTCGATGCTTCTGAAAATACCGATGTGGTGGGCGTTCGTGCCGGCCATCGCGGGAACCGGATTGTCGAGCCTGATTGCCCTGGCGCAAACATTTTTCTGGCGTGACGAGATCACCGGGCCGATTGGACACTGATCATGGATCCCACACTTCTTTCAGCCATCATGGTCGTGGTGCTGCTCTGCGCGATTCTGCTGCGGGCGCCGATCGGCCTGGCCATGGGCCTGGTTGGTGCTGCGGGGTATGCCGCACTTTCCAGTGCCGCCGGTCTTCAGGCCTATATCGCCTCGGCCTGGCCGGACCGCTTCCTGTCCTACGAGCTGGCCATCGTGCCGCTGTTCATCCTGATGGGCAACCTTGCCACCCGCACCGGCATTTCAGCTGCGCTGTTCTCTGCCTCAAATGCCTGGATCGGGCATTTTCGTGGCGGGCTGGCCATGGCGTCGGTGGCCGGATGCGCCATGTTCGGCGCGATTTCGGGATCTTCCATTGCCACGGCATCAACCATGGCGCGCGTTGCTCTGCCTGAAATGCGCAAGCACAAATATTCGGACGCGCTTGCTTCCGGCTCGCTGGCCGCCGGCGGCACGCTGGGAATTCTCATTCCGCCCTCGATCGTGCTGATCATCTATGCCCTGCTGACAGAGCAGAACATCGTCAAGCTGTTCCTGGCCGCGACCCTGCCCGGTCTGCTGGCAATCGTCGGCTTCCTCATCACCATCGCCATCTATGTCCGGCTTTATCCCGAGGAGGGGCCATCGCAGGAGCCCGCCAGTTTGCGTACCCGGCTCAAGAGCCTTGGCGAGGTCTGGCATATTGTCGGTATTTTCGTGGTGGTGCTCGGCGGCATTTACGGCGGCTTCTTCACCCCTGCCGAGGGGGCGTCTGTGGGGGTAGTGCTGACGGCGCTTGCCGGGCTGCTGACCCGGGAACTGACGCTCGAGGCTGTCATCACCAGCCTGATCGACACTGCCGCGGCCAGTGCGATGATCTTCGTCATCATCTTCGGCGCGGACCTGTTCAATGTCGCCATGGCACTGTCGCGGATGCCGACGGCGCTGGCCGACTGGTTCATCGCCGCGGACATTGCGCCGATGGTGGTGCTTCTGTGCATCGTCGTGTTCTACCTGGTGATGGGCTGCGTCATGGACAGCCTGTCGATGATCCTGCTGACGGTGCCGGTGTTCTTTCCGACGGTGATGAGCCTCGATTTCGGCCTGTTGCCCGAACAGCAGGCGATCTGGTTCGGGATCCTGACGCTGGTGGTCGTCGAAGTCGGCATGATCACGCCGCCGGTCGGGATGAACCTGTTCATCATTGCCGCCATCGCCAAGGACATTCCGACCCGGGAAATCTTCAGGGGAACCATTCCGTTCATCCTGTCGGAACTCGTGCGGATCGTGCTGCTGATCTCGTTTCCGTGGCTCAGTTACTGGCTGGTGTCGTTCTGGAATTGAAGCATTCGACGGCGCCGCCGGAGACCAGTTCTGGATTGCCGTATGCAAGGGAAGGAAACCCGATGACCTATTCACTTACCATCGACGGAAAAGCGGTTGAGACGCGGGAGACGTTCGATGTCGTCAACCCGGCTACCGGCGATGTTCTGGCAGCCTGTCCGCAGGCTTCGGTTGCGGATCTTGACCGGGCGGTGGCAGCCGCCCGGCGTGCATTCCCGGGCTGGGCTGCGAAGCCGGATGCGGACCGCCAGGACGCGCTCGGCAAGATCGCAGATCTCATCGAGGCGCACCAGGACGAACTGGCGGCGTTGATCACCGCGGAACAGGGAAAACCGCAGGCCGGACCGGGCGCGCCTTTCGAAGTCGGCGGCTGCGTGGCCTGGACCCGTGTGACGCAAGGGCTTTCCACCGGATCCGAGGTTCTGATCGACAATGACGAAGAACGGGTCGAGCTGATCCGCGAGCCGGTCGGTGTCGTCGCATCGATCACGCCGTGGAACTGGCCGCTGATGATCGCGGTCTGGCATGTGATGCCGGCGCTGAGAGCGGGCTGTACCGTGGTGATGAAGCCGTCGCCCCATACGCCGCTGAGCACATTGAAGCTGGTTCAGCTGATCGACGAGGCCGGCATCCTGCCCGCCGGTGTGCTCAATGTCGTCACCGGTGACGCCGAGGTCGGCGACCGGATTTCCAGCCATCCGGATATCGACAAGATTGCCTTCACCGGCTCTATCGCGACCGGACGGAGGATCATGGAACGGGCGGGATCGACGCTGAAGCGGCTGACGCTGGAACTTGGCGGCAATGATGCGGGCATCGTGCTTCCCGGCACCGACATGAGCAAACGGATGGAAGACCTGTTCTGGGGCTCATTCATCAATGCCGGCCAGACCTGCTCGTGTCTCAAGCGGCTTTACGTTCATGACGACGACTATGACGCCGTGTGTGAGGGGTTGGCGGAATTCGTTGGCGGGATCAAGGTTGGCAACGGCGCGGAACCGGACACGCTGATCGGGCCGCTGTCGAACAAGATGCAATTCGACAAGATCGTCGACCTGGTCGAGAATGTGCGGGCCAGGGGCGCACGGATCCTGACCGGCGGCGAGAAGCCGAACGGCAAGGGTTACATCTATCCGCTGACCATCATTGCCGATGCGACCGACGACATGCGCGTTGTCGCCGAAGAGCAGTTCGGGCCTGTTCTGCCGGTGATCCGCTACAGCAATCTCGATGATGCCATTGCCAGGGCCAATGCGCTGGAAGTCGGGCTGGGTGCCTCGGCCTGGGGCGATGATCCGGAGGAGGCCGCCAAGGTGGCGCGCAAACTCGTCGCCGGGACGCGCTGGGTCAACCGGCACGGTGTGCTCAATCCGACGGTTCCAATGGGCGGGGTCAAGCAATCGGGCATCGGCGTCGAGTTCGGCGAGGAAGGCTTGCGCGAATACACGACTGTCCAGATTCTCAGCGTTGCAAAGTAGGATGTTCCAATGACCCGCATGACCACCGGCGAAGTAATGGCCAAGTCGCTGATTGCCAATGGAGTGGATACCGTCTTCGGCATTCCCGGCGCGCATATGTATGATTTCAACGATGCGATTGCGCGCGAAGCCGAAAGCATCCGCTTCATCCATACCCGGCATGAGCAGGGTGCGGGCTACATGGCCTATGGCTATGCCAAATCCACTGGCCGCGTCGGAGCCTACACGGTGGTTCCGGGGCCGGGGCTTCTCAATTCGGGCGCTGCCCTGTGCACCGCCTATGGTGCCAATGCGCCGGTGATGTGCCTGACCGGCAACATCATGTCGCACCTGATCGGACAGGGCCGGGGACAGTTGCATGAATTGCCCGATCATCTGGGAACGCTGAACGGGCTGACCAAGTGGGCCGAGCGGATCAATCATCCGACCGAAGCCGGTGCGGTGATGGATGAGGCTTTCAAGCAGATGCTGTCGGGCCGCCAGCGGCCTGTCGGTGTTGAAGCGCCGTGGGATGTGTTCGGCATGGCTGCCGACGTCGACATGCCGGTAGCTGCGCAGCCTGTTGCCGCGCCGCGTCCTGATCCCGAGGCTGTCGAAAAGGCAGCGGCGCTGATCCGCGAAGCCAGGAACCCGATGATCATGCTCGGTTCTGGCGCCATCGGTGCGGAAGCCGAAGTTGCCGAACTTGCCCGCTTGCTGCAGGCGCCGGTCACCGCGCACCGCTCGGGCAAGGGCGTGTTGCCCGATGATGATCCGCTTGCGCTTTTGCCGCCGGCCGCCTGGCACTACTGGCAGAAATGCGACCTGCTGATCGGCATCGGCTCGCGGCTTGAGTTGCAATATTTCCGCTGGCGCTGGATGCCCGAGGAGCTGAAAGTCGTGCGGATCGATATCGATCCGACCGAGATGGTGCGGCTCAAACCCGATGTCGGACTGGTCACGGATTCGGCTGCCGGTGTCCGTGCGCTGATTGACGAACTCAAGGGCATGCCGGTGCGACCGTCCCCTGAGGCCGAGCTAGGCAAGCTGAAAGCGGATGCCGCCGAGGCGCTGACCAGCGTTCAGCCGCAAGAGGGGTATCTGCGGGTGATCCGCGATGTGCTGCCGCGAGACGGGTTCTTTGTCGAAGAGGTTTCGCAGGTCGGGTTCACCGCACGGATGTGCTTTCCGGTCTATGCCGCACGGCAATATGTCACTTGCGGTTACCAGGACAATCTCGGCTTCGGCTTCAACACGGCGCTGGGTGTGAAGGTTGCCAATCCGGACAAGGCGGTTGTTTCTGTTTCCGGCGACGGTGGTTTCATGTTCGGGGTTCAGGAACTTGCGACAGCCAAGCAATTCGGCATTGCGGTCGTTGCCATCGTCTTCAACAACTCGGCCTACGGCAATGTGCGGCGGGACCAGCAGACTGTCTATGGCAACCGCCTGCTTGGCGCCGATCTGGAAAACCCGGATTTCGTTGCCCTGGCAAAATCCTTTGGCGTCATGGTGATGAAAGCCGACAGTCCGGAAGACCTTCACGGCAAACTGGCCGAGGCATTGCAGGCCAATGAACCGGTGGTGATCGAGGTCACCATCCCGCGCGGGTCGGACAGTTCACCCTGGCCCTTCATCCATCCGGCGCCCCTGGCATAGGTCACAACGGACAGGGTCTGCCTGCCGGGCAGTCAATGTCCGGCCGTCGGGTTGGTGTCAAATATAATTGTTAATTGACATAACAATTATATTTGCTAACAAAAGTGAACGAGCGAGGAGGAACGTCATGGATTTGAGCGGAAGCATCGCGTTGGTGACCGGTGGCGGCAGCGGCCTTGGCGAGGCGACCGCCCGGCGTCTGGCGGCAGCGGGTGCGCGTGTCGCAGTGCTTGACCTTTCGATGGAGGCGGCCAGGCGGGTTGCCGGCGATATCGGTGGCGAGGCGCTTGCGGCCGATGTTTCCACCGCCGCCGAAGTCGAGGCTGCGTTTGAGCAGGCGGTTCAGGCGATGGGAGGCGCACCGCGTGTGGTCGTCTCGTGCGCCGGGATCGGCACGGCGTCCCGCATCCTTCCGCGTGACGGCTCGCTGACAACAGAGATCTTTGACCGCACGATCCGCGTCAACCTGATGGGGACCTATGCGGTCATGAATGTCGCCGCCCGGGCGATGGCGTCTGCCGAGCCGCTGGATGAGGACGGCACGCGCGGCGTGATCGTCAACACGGCTTCGGTGGCGTTCGAGGACGGCCAGATCGGACAGGTGGCCTATTCCGCCTCAAAAGGCGGCGTGGTATCGATGACGTTGCCGGCGGCGCGGGAGCTGGCGCGGTTCGGAATCCGGGTCGTCGCCATCGCACCCGGCCTGTTCGAAACCGGCATGAGCGCCGGGCTTCCTGACGATATTCGCGGCGACATTCTCAAGAATGTGCCCTTTCCGAGCCGGATGGGCCTGCCCGCGGAATATGCGCAGCTGGTCCAGCAGATTGTTGAAAACTCGATGCTGAACGGTTGCGTCATCCGGCTGGATGGTGCGGCCCGTATGCCCGCAAAATAGGATTGCACAGATCAAGATGACCAATTCCAGTGACATACTGGTGGTGACGGCCGACGGACCGGTGGCCACGCTGACCATGAACCGTCCGGCCAAGCGCAATGCCATGTGCGACGAGCTGCTCGAAGCGCTCGAGACCTTTTTCACGAAGCCGCCGGAAGGCGTCAGAGCCGTTATCCTGACAGGGACGGCCGGGCATTACTGCTCCGGGCTTGATCTGTCGGAGCATGTGTCGCGCGATGCGGAAGGCACCATGCGGCACTCGCGCAACTGGCACCGGGTGATGGATATCATCCAGTTCTCCGGTCTACCTGTTGTCTCGGCGATGTTCGGTGCGGTGATTGGCGGCGGACTGGAGCTTGCCACCTCAACCCATGTGCGGATTGCGGAACCATCGACCATCTTCCAGCTGCCCGAGGGCATGCGCGGCATTTTCGTCGGCGGCGGCGCCACCGTGCGCGTCGGCCGGATCATCGGGTCGGACCGGATGTGCGAAATGATGCTGACCGGGCGCAAGTACAACGCCGAGGAAGGTCTGGCGCTTGGTTTGACGCACTACTCGGTGGGCGAGGGCGAAGCCATGGCGCTGGCGCAAAAGCTTGCGAACAAGATTGCCAACAATGCCAGCCTGTCCAACTACATGATGATCCAGGCGATCAGTCGGATTTCCGACATGTCGAAATCGGACGGTTTGTTTGCCGAAAGCCTCTGTGCGGCGGTGTCGCAGACCAGCGCCGACGCCGAGGAAGGTCTGCGGTCTTTCCTCGAGAAGCGGCGCCCGGTTTTCCGGTGAACTCAATGATGGCAGGCGGAATCCTCGTCAAAAGCCACCGCAATCCCGGCGATCACTGCACGGCAAGGATGCCACGACAGGAGCAGAAATGAAAAAGCGAGCAACTGATATGGCCGGAAAGGATGAGCAACTGGCGCAGAGCAATCTCCGTCAATTCGCCGGTTACGAGATGAAACTGGCCTACCTGCTGATCCATGAAGACATGATGCGCATTCTCAAGCCAACCGGCCTGAGGATCGTGACATTCTCGGCGCTCGGCATCGTCGTTGAAAACCCGGATATCTCGCAAACGCAACTGGCCCAGGCGCTGCAGATCGAACGCTCCGGTGTTGTCGTCATTGTGGACGAGCTGGAAAACGCCGACCTGATTTCGCGCAACAAGGTCGAAGGCGACCGCCGCTCCTATGCACTGCGGGCGACGTTGAAGGGCCGCAACCTGTGGAGCCGCACCGAGAAGCGGGTTCACGAACATGAAGACCGCATTCTTTCCGGATTGACCACGTCAGAGCGCGAGACGCTGAAGAAGCTTCTCGGGCGCATCATCGAAGACAATAGCAAGAGCTGACTGACCGCTTGGGAGGGCACGTCATGAAAGACAACTCAACGGGGCTGACACTTGTGTCTCATGCCGTCGCGATGGAGCGGCGTGCCAGTGACCTGGTGATGACAAGCCGGACCCCGTTTGATCCGGTGGTCTCGAACACCGGTGTCTGGCTCGACAAATGGGCCGATGAAACACCATCGAGCATCTTCCTCGCCGAAAGGTCAGGCGAGGGCTGGCGCGAGATGGGGTATGCGGAAGTCCGCGATGCGGTCCGGGCGATTGCGTCGAGCCTGGCGGGGCGCGGGATGGATGCCTCGACCCCGATCGTCATCATGTCCGGCAACAGTCTCGATCACGCGCTGCTCTCGCTCGGGGCGCAATATGCCGGCATTCCGACGGTGCCGCTGGCCGAACAATACTCGCTGATCACCGAGGCGCATGACCGGCTGGTCTATGTGCTCAACAAGATCCGGCCGAGCATGGCTTTTGTCGATGATGCCTCGCGCTACGGCGCCGCCATTTCGCGGCCCGAACTGGAAGGCGTCGAGGTCGTTGCAAGCCGGACCGAAAATTCGCCGGTCAAGGTGACGCCGTTTGCGGAATTGCTGCGCGGTGACAGCGGGGTCGATCTCGCCAGCGTCCATGCCAAGGTCGGTCCCGAAACCCTGGCCAAGATCCTCTTTACCTCGGGGTCCTCTTCGGATCCGAAGGGTGTTCTGACGACACAGCAAATGATGTGCGCCAACCAGGCGCAGATGAGCAGCGTGTTGCCTTTCCTCAAGGAACGGCCGCCGCGGATCATGGACTGGCTGCCGTGGAACCACGTCTTTGGCGGCTCGCACAACACGCTGATGATGCTGGCGCATGGCGGCAGCCTTTACATCGACAATGGCAAGCCGACGAGTTCGGGGTTCCAGCAGACGGTCAGGAATGTCATCGACAAGCCGGGTACGTTGTCCTTCAACGTGCCCGTGGGCTTCTCCATGCTGGTCAACGAGATGGAAACCAACATGGCGCTTCGGAAAGCCTATTTCGGCGACCTGGACATGCTGTTTTATGCCGGCGCATCGCTGCCGCAGGACGTCTGGACGCGGCTTGAGGAGATGGCGATCGAAATCCGCGGCAGGCTGCCGCTGATGATATCGAGCTGGGGCATGACAGAGACGGCACCGGCGACGCTGATGGTGCATGAGCCGATCGGCCGGTCCGGCGTGATCGGCGTGCCTTTGCCGGGGACCGAAATCAAATTGATCCCGGATGAAGAGATGCGCTGCGAATTGCGCGTCAAGGGCCCCAATGTCATGTCCGGCTACTGGGGCGACGCGGAGAAATCGGCGGCAGCCTTTGACGAGGAAGGGTTTCTGATCACCGGGGATGCGGTGCGTTTCGTCAATCCGGACGATCCGGAACGGGGCCTGATCTTTGACGGACGGGTGTCGGAAGACTTCAAGCTGCTGACCGGCACATGGGTGCAGGCGGGAAGGCTGCGGCTCGATGCGCTCGAACATCTGCGCGGGCTGGTGCAGGATGTCGTCGTCTGTGGTCATGACCGCGGCGAGATCGGCCTGTTCATCTTCCCCAAGCCCGACCAGGTGCACGGCGACAACACCTCGGAAGGTGCGGTCATCGATCCGGAGCTTCAGGCGGCGATCGAGACTCGTTTGCGGGACCTGGCCAAGGCGTCCACCGGATCGGCCAGGCGCATCAGCCGGGCCATCATACTTGCGGAGCCGCCGAGCCTGAAGGATTCAGAAATGACGGACAAGGGCTCGCTCAATGTCCGCAAGATCATCACCCGCCGGGCCGAACTTCTCGAACGGCTTTACGACAATGAAGATCCGGCGCTGATCCGGGTGTGAGGAAACAATGGTAGATTTTTCAAAAATTCGCGCAATCGACACGCATACCCATGCGGAGGAGCCTTGCGGCTGCCACGCGGATGACGGTTATGACGAGCTGCAGACGACGATGGCGAAATATTTCGGCGCGCCCTGGCAGCATCCGCCGACCATTCCGGAGACCGCGGCGCATTACCGCGAAATGAACATCGCGGCGGTGATTTTTCCCGTCGATGCGGAGCGCGAGACCGGCTATCGCCGCTACAACAACTACGAAGTCGCCGAGGCGTGCGCCAAGGAAAGCGATATCCTGATCCCGTTCGCCTCGATCGACCCGCACAAGGGCAAGCTTGGTGCCCGCGAAGCGCTTGACCTGGTGAAGAACCACGGTGTCCAGGGCTTCAAGTTCCACCCGACCATGCAGGGCTTCTACCCCAATGACCGGATGGCCTACGATCTCTACGAGGCGATTGCGGAAACCGGAAAGCCGGCCCTGTTTCACACCGGCCAGACCGGTGTCGGATCGGGCATGAAGGGCGGCAACGGCATGCGGCTGAAATACTCGAACCCGATGTATATCGACGATGTGGCGGTCGACTTCCCCGACATGCCGATCATTCTCGCGCATCCCTCGTTCCCGTGGCAGGAAGAGGCATTGTCGATCGCGACCCACAAGCCCAATGTCTATATCGACCTCTCCGGCTGGTCGCCGAAATACTTCCCGCCGATCCTTGTCCGTTATGCCAACACGCTCTTGAAAAAGAAGATGCTGTTTGGCTCGGACTGGCCGATGATCGCGCCTGAAAAATGGCTCAACGCGTTCGACAAGGCCGAGTTCAAGGACGAGGTGCGCCCGTTGATACTCAAGGAAAATGCCATGCGGCTGCTGGGTGTTTCAGAGAGCTCGTAAGACTTCGGCTGCCTCGGCAGATCGGGCATTCATGGAGAAGGGCGCTGCTGCGAGGTGGCGTCCTTTCACGTTCAGCCAGTGTGGGACAGCCGGTTTAAGGCGGGGCGAGGCTGGATATCATGGTCATGTCTGAAAGGCGGCGACGGTTTAAATTCAAGGCCAATCCAGAATCGATTGACATAATGACATATTGACAAATCATTAGATTTGGCAGGATCTGGAGCGGGTATGAAAATGGCAAAGTCACGTTATTCGGATGAGGGTGAAGAGGGCCGTGTCGGGTTACCTGTCCGGCAACGGACTGCTGACGGCCATCGGCTTCGGCTTCGTTGCTGGAGAGG
>Ga0209345_10003006_pt1 | contig 17777 bp, 13 predicted proteins | sample Cruoilmetagenom7_FD_187294 | JGI IMG/M metagenome (GOLD analysis project Ga0209345, IMG submission 187294) | Oil polluted marine microbial communities from Coal Oil Point, Santa Barbara, California, USA - Sample 7 (SPAdes) (version 2) | ecosystem: Environmental > Aquatic > Marine > Oil seeps ...
AGATATATCGTCTTTTCCGTGTTTGAGTATGAACAGATCAGTGCTCTGTCGTCATCATCAAACCACAGGCTATTATAAAGACCAATGTCTCCATTTGAATGAACAACTTCTCTCTCCCAGAAGGCTCCATCAAAGCGCACGAGTTTTAGGTCACCAAGATCATACCCGCTATGGCTCTTTTCAGAATAGTAAGCAATAGCAGGAAGACCCGATGAATTGAATGCCAAGCTGCAATAATTCCCACATAAAGTTGTTTCGTCTACCAGTTGAATCTCCCACTCAGAAGATGCTTCTGATTCACGTGCATATTTCAGGCAGTGAGTATGAGGGTAACCCTGTTCATCAACATATGCCGTTGCATAATAAGCAACTGCGAGACGCCCATCATTATCACGTCCGGCGCTTATATAATCTACATCACATCCTTGTTCAACCCATTCCTTGTTCCATATACCACCTTGTCTCCGAGCAACACGAACCCCTTCGGTCCCGTCTTCCAACTCTGCGTAATAAAAGATTGCCGGCACATCATTGCCGTCCAGTGTAATGGCACAGCGGTCTCCCACGTTGTTCTGATAACCAATGCTGTTACCGACATAGGTATTCCCTTCCACTTGCTCCTCTATCCCAGGAACGCTTAGGTTACTGCGATCTTTTTTCACGTAATATATGTCTGGGAACGTTAAGTTCATACTATCACAACCTTCATATCTGAATTGGTAACACATATGGACATCTCCTTGAGAATCAAAGGCTACCGACAAATTAGCCCCGGCTAGTCCATCAGTGAAAACAGGATTCCTATCCGTGTCCACCTCGCCTATTCCACCAGTATATTCACTCCATTCACCACTCTCCTTGATGCTAAACATAGAGTCGGCCTGGCGTTCTTGGCCACATTCCTTGACTGTTCCGCCCTGGTATGCTACAGCAGGGAAACCATCTGAATCAAGGCTAAAGCCAAGGCCCGCACAATTGTCTATCTCAACTACCGTCTCATCTTCTTCGCGGACCATCATGGTTTCCATGTCCCACACAGCATGATTGATACTGAAAGCTATATCATCATCCGGTTCCTCGGGTACAACGCTTTCAAAATATACGAAATGCGCTTGATCATTGCCGTCAACCTCAGCCCTGATGCGAGAACTCAGCAGACCTGTAGCATAGATCTGTTTTATGGCAACATAATCCCATCCCCCTGAGGCCTCTTCAACTGGTTCACCGTTACTTCCACCGCCTCCGCTATCACCGCTGCAACCGTAAACGCAAAGACCGCTGATTATAAAGACAAAAAGTGCATTGAATAACCTTCTCTTGCTATTGTGAAACCCTGATATGCTCATAATACAATTCCCTTGCTTGTGGATGAATTAAATCTCTTGCATCCTTCACCGTCCCGTTAGGAAGCGTGTCATAGATACCATTTGCTTTGGCAATATGGCCATAATATTTATAAAGACCGGCAAGGTTGACCTTTGCTCCAATATTGTTAGAATCTATTTCTAGTGCTTTTTTAAAAGCCTCTTTTGCCCTCCCGTCATCTCTAGTGTATAGATAAGATACCCCAAGGGTATTGTAGAGCACCCCTAATGGTTCTGTCTCATCCTTTTTTTCTTCTAATGCCTTTTGGGCTATCAGAATGGAATGCCTGAAGTCTTCCATTTCCACATAGGCTATGGCTAGTGCGGCAAGGGTTTCCGTATCCTTTGGATCCTGTATTAACTGATAATGTAAAACCCTCAAACGCTCATGCTTCAGGGACTGTACTCCTATCTCAACAGACCGGCTTTGTGGAGAGAAGTAATCAAACCCTCTCGATATGCCTGACAGATCAGATGGATCAATAAAGTATTTGGCCAGTTTAGGATCGCACACCTCCCATTTATTGGCCTGCTTGATACATGTTTGGAGATACTGGGCCGCCTTCTCCTCGTAAGCTAGGGCTTTCTGTCCCAGAATTTGCGCATATTGCTCTTTTTGCTCCTGGGTCAAACCGGGAGGCAAAGGGGCTTCCTTGAGGAACCGACCAAACTCTTTATTGATCTCAAAAATACCATGGCAAGCTGCCAATGCCCACTCAGAGGATTGATATTTTACAACCTCATCATAGCCTTTCTCCAATTGCTCAAGTAGTTTTGTCTTAGCATTTACGATTTTGTTATCAATCCGATCCTTTAGCTGTATATTAAAATATTTTACATGAGACTTACGCAATGAATTGTATACCATTCGGGCCATTGCGTCATTCATGCCTGTGTCTTTCTTTGCGTACTTTATTCTATATGCTTCAGATGCCTTCTTCCTATACTTACGTGCCTTCTTAAACTCCTTCTTCTGGAAGTAAAAATCTGCGATCCTGGCATCGGCCTTTATTTTTCCTACTGTAGTAAGATACCCTTCCCTGTTCTTCAGTATCTTTATTGCAGAGTCAATATTCCCCATACGCCCCGCATTATCAGCCATAGCGAAAACCATTTGTTCTTGTTCGCTACGCTTCCGCTGATGGTCAATGATCTGCTGATAGTTCTTGTTCGCCAGATCATACTGTCCAAGGTCCTCCCTGATATGGCCTGCCTGATAAAGGAATTCTTTTGTATTCCGGTGTTTCGGAAGCCTGGTTGCAAACTCTTCCAGATATGATACGACAACCCTAAATTGCGCTGTCTTGAGAGAAGAATCGATAAGTACGCCAAGGGTGTCTTCCACCCTGGAGGAGGCTGGATATTGCGAGATGAGTTGAGAACCCGCAGAAAACATAGTCTCCAAGTCCCCTTTTTCCTTGCTGGAAACGACCAGAGCGTTTAGCGCCTCTTCACCCAACCCCGAAGATTTATACTGCTCAGCATAATCGATGAGTCCAGTCTTTCCGGCCTCCCAGTCTTCGAGTGCTGCGACAGTTAAAGAGGATATAATCTTACCTTCTGCAGCATGAACAATCTTGGCTACTTCGCTTCTCAATTCTTTTTCTATCCTGCTGTCATGGACTATCTTTTGCCCGTAGTTTATCAACCCCTCATAGTCCTCTTTCATGTGAAACGCATCTAGAATCAGGTGAACCGCAACCTTTGCTTCCTTACCTTTCGGGTAACGCTCTATATGCTTAGAGAATTCTGCTATGGCCTCGTCATGCTTTCCTTCGTCGTAAGTGACCCATGCCACGTTGAAGAGAATCTCCGGGACCCGTTCACCGTCAGGGAAATCTTTAGCATACCATTTGCCCGCAACTTTCAGTCCTGCTCTTGCATATACAATCTGGTAATAATTCAAGTCTTTTTTATGTTTCAATGCATTGTAATACGATATTACTGCACTGTAGATGTGTTCTTTTTTTTGACTATTACTCGGTGGCATTCTATTTGCCAGCTTCTCATACTGCTTGCCTGCTTCCAGGTATCGCTGCGCGGAGAAAAGGGCCTCAGCGTAGTTGAATTCCATATCTTCGAGCACAGGACTTTCATCAAAGAAACCTACGTATAACTCATAGGCATCAGCAGCCAGCCTAAAGTCCTCTATCGACTTCTTTTCTCTGGCCTTGTGGTGCAGATGAGTGATAATATCTCTGGCATATAACTCGTAATCCCGGATGTTTTTCTCTTTTTCTTCTTCAGGGATATGCACGGAATATTTCTGCCTTTTGAGCGCCTTAATGATAAGCGCCACGTCCGCGTCCACGTCCTTAAAGGTTCCTATGGCTTGAACACATTCAAAGATATTTCGAGAATACTCAAGCAGTTTTTCGGGATTCTGTTGGAGTGTGGATAGTTGGCGATAGATAGTCGCAGCATGAGACCACTTCTTCTTGATCAGATAGCGATAGGCCAGTTTTTCCAGAACAGCAGTATACGCCGGCCTTGACCAGGAGAATCCCTTAAAATAGGCTATGGCCTCCTGAGGATTCTTGTCCTTGTAAGACTCAGTGTAGCAATAGGCCATGTCGATTAGGGCCTCTAGCTTTATGTCCACTTTCTTCTTATATGTATCGACATCAAGTTTCTCAACGTCGGTACTCGTTACGCACTCCTCCAGGAGCTTGATGGCATCTTTGAATTCTGCCTTGTTAATGTGACACCATGCCAATTTGTAACGGGCAACGGCGATGGCGGAACTTCTAGGATAGTTGAGAACTGCCTTGTAGTGCCTTCGGGCCATCTCGAGGTCCTGCTTTGCATTAAAAAAATAATCTCCCAAAAGCAGATAGGACTCCGGCACATAGTGGCTCTCCTTGTATTTTGTAATGATGGCCCTGTATTGTCTCACCATTTCATCGATCTGTCCTAGTTCTCTGTATTCATGGGCCATAAAAAAATGTACTTTGTCCCTATCTTCAAAATCCGGAAAATTTCCCAAGATACGTTGATATATTTCGATGGCTTGGTTTTTAAGTGCGTTAGATTCAAGGTAATCCAATGACTTCACTGCACTGGGAGCCTCGGTCTTGCGAATAAAATATACGATACGGGATTTTTCAATATATAACTCAGCAAGACGAAGATAGAGCTCCGGAAGATAAGGTTTTGTCATTGATTTGTCGATAAGGGCCTTTGTACTAGCAATCGCTATTTCCACCTTCCTCTTATCCTCTTTGAGTCTGGCGATGAACTGTCTTTCTTCCTCTACCTTATCCTTCTTCTTATACCCGTAGTCTTCAAAACCGGCGCAGACACCTGCAAAAAACGGAACTAAAAAAGAAAAAACCAGACAAACAGATACTACTCTTCTGACAAAACATTCTTGAATCATTTGAAAAACTCACCCCATTTTTCCATACAACCACATTTGTTTGGTAATGCTACCTTATAACCGGCCAACTCATCATTCCAGAATTCCCCCTGGAATGGATAAACGACCACCCTATCCTCAGATTTCTTATCTTCAAGAACATCCCCACTGTAGTGGTTCTCATATACCCTCTGAGACATATCAAGCCCGATCTCATACTCCATGAGGTTGGCATCCTCCTCGTATCTCAACAACTCATTAGCAATCTTTTCGTATTCTTTCTGAATCTGCTCCCTTAAATAATCCACACTTTCCTGGATCTGAAGGGCATAAATATTCTCCACATACTTACGAAGCGGCTTATCTTGAATTTCAGTGCATCTTGCCTTTTCCCTCTCCAGAAGCTTGAGGAATCCCCATATTTCACCTATCCGTTTTTTGTTAAGGAGTACCAACGACAAATCCTGATCATCTAAGGGATCTCCCCGCTCATAGACATTCTCCAGTGAACCGGCATAGCGTTCTTTGAATTCGTAGACCACATCCAGGGCATCCTGGTAGTAACAGACATCCTTATATATGAAGGATTTCAGGATATAATACTCAGGGGTAAAAGAATACCGAAAGCTCGGAGCTTTGAAAGCATACAACAACCCCATAGCCTTCTCGGCATTCTTCATTCGATACTGGCTCCAAGCCATCTCTAGGAGGTCATGCCCTCGTTCCACGATGGACTCCCGGCTTTCTCTGTACATTCTGTCGGCCTCTTCAAACCGGCCCTTTTCGTATAACAGACGAGCCAATGTTCTACGTGTCTCATCTTTCAATCTCTCCGCCTCTACCGTAGCCTCCAGGATTTCTTCCAAAAGGCCAATAGCATGATCAATTTGATCTTGATAAATTCGGTATAGAGCTTCTTGATACAGATATTTGAAATAATAATATGTCCCGGAAGCAATCTTCCTGAAATGATCATCAGCCCACTCCAGAAAGCCGCGTTCCCTATCGAATACACCCTGATGAAAATTGACAAAATCAGATATCTTATCCTCAGCAAATTCATATTCTTGGTCACAGATAACTTGAGAAATGACCAAATCCTTATCAAAGGGTCCGCTACGAGAGATATCCTCAAAAAGTTCGAGACAGTATGATACGATCTTCGGGTTCGGTTTTCTCATTACAAGGTTAGCAAGTATGTCAACGGCAGCATGAGAAAAACCGCGTTTTTCCAGAGAAATCCCAAAGAAGAATGCTGCCCATTCATAGTCAACATCATCAGGTGAGTTTGCAGTCAAATACTGGTAGAGTTGAGGGCAAGCTTTTCGATACCGCTCCTTTTCAAACAGCTTAAATCCCTTTGAAAAGGCAGTAACATCATTGTCTGCAGTAAACGCCTTCGAAGATGAATTCCTAGTTTCTCTTGCTTCAGTAGGGTTATGACCTTGTTGACCTGCATGGCCGCAACCGGGGAGAAGGGCAATCAAGAAGAAAAAAAGGGTTGCTACTATCTTCTTATTCATTGTCTTCATCTCTCAGATAGTGATCCAGGGTCTCTAACTCGGAAGTCGTGTCCGTGACCCTCGGAGCAAGGTTAAAACGAAACCCAAGACCAGCGCCAAACAAAATATTATTCTCTGTTCTCTCGTCCTTGAAGTTGATTATGTCTCGAATTTCGAAGTTCAAACAGATGTAGTCATTGAGGAAATATTTTATTCCAACCCCAAAACTTATCGAAAGTGCATTTTCCGAACCTGAGCTTCCATAGCTGTAATGTTTCTCATAGTTGACCAGACCACCGCCAAAGAAAAGAAAGGTCTCATGATTAATAACACCTCGGTTCCACACAGCATCCTTCCCATACAAGGGTCTTAAGATAACATGACTGTGGATCATATACTCTGGCTCTGTATACTGTGTCGGTGTAACCTCAAATTCGTCTTCCAGATCATTTTTGAGGTCCTTCTCCACGTTGAAAGCAAAGACCCCCCTTGCAACTTCCCATGCTAGATAATCGTTGAATTTAAACGTATAACTCAATCCAACAGTAAAGACGTCGTAAAAATCATCATCAGGGATATAGTCCAAGTGAAACCCTATCTCATGATTACGGTGAAATATCTTCTCCTGGATAGCGGTTACTTGCTCTTTATACTCCGGGTTACCACTAAACCCCTCCTTTGCACCACAAGACACAATGACAACAACTAAATAAAAAATGTATAACATTTTCATAAACTTACTCTCCTTAAAACCCTACAATATCGAAAATGAAAGGATATGATACGATCACTTCTGAGCTTTTCGGTTTAGGAAACTGCCAGGATTTTATGGCTTCTTTAATACAGGAAAGTATTTCAGTTGCATTGATCGACGAACTCTTGATCTTTACCTCTCCAACCCTTCCAGAGAGTAGTATCTTCCATTCAAAGATCACCTTACCCATTATAGAAGGGTTTGATACTAGAGCGCTCTCATAACAGAAGCTAATCTCATCAAGGTGCTTATCTATGACCTTCTTTACAGCCTCGCGGCTCATGCCGCCTTGGACACGGACTCTTTTTGTGAGTTTAGCCTTCACCATTCCCATGACCTGTTTTTGTCCTGTCTTCCCCTTCTCCAGGGCAGCAACCATACCTTTACCTTTGACTCCGGCACTTCGCAAGACCTGTGTAGAACCCTGGGTATTGACCAGCCCTGCCGATGGTATCTCGATCTTAGAACTACCCAATTTCCCAACAATACCTCCAACCTTGAAGTTTCCTTTTGCACTGTGCATAGAGGAGACCGCGTCAAGGTTCGTGACAACGGCCAGCGCCTCTCTAGGCTTTATAGAGATACTATCCCCCAGCAGGCCTAAAAGGCCAGTTTGATTGACGTTACGGTTTAAGATGTTACCTTTTTTCCCGCTGCCGCCCCCGGCATTTGGAGATCGTGAGGCAACCTTTGCTCTCCTTTTCGATTTTCCGGATATTTTCTTTAACGCTTTTTTTACCGACTTTTTAGTAGCCCTTACCTTTGTTAACTTTGGCTTTGGCTTTGGCTTTGGAGCTGGTCGTATCTGTTTTTCAAGTTGACGTGAGTCTATCTCTACAAAACGTGATTCAGGACGGCGTGTCTCCATTTGCTCCGGTAATGAGATAAACAGTCCAAGGGAGACAAGGAGGATTATGTGAAATCCAGTGGATTTCATTAGATTCTTGTAGAGTGGGTTTTTTCTCTCAGGAGGTTTAGGGACTTTTGGACTTTGGTTGCGGATAACCCTGCGCAGAATATACTCATAATATCCATCACTTAAAACTACATCTCCATCTTCAGGAAGATCGTCGCGATAGATTCTCTTTCTTTTATGATGGAGGTTCTCTTTCGTACATAGGCTGGCTATATCTTTGCTGACGCTACCGTCAATACGTACCTTACCGTTGAACTGTTCGTTAAAATAGAAATAGCACTCCTTGGGGTTTTTATTCTCTGCTATACAAAATCGGCCGTCACTATCTATGAAGTAGTACTTTTCCCTGTTACTTAAGTAGCGAACGTCGATGACGTTGTCTGCTCTAAACTTGACTACCTCAAGCGCCATCTCTCCTTTGGTATGAGGAACCCCGGCATGCTCACGTTCTTCAAATTTCTCCCTGAGAGAAAACGGCCCATCTATATCATCGTCGTCGTCTTCTTCTTCTTCTTCATCATCTTCATCGTCTTCGATTGTATGGAGCTTATAACGCCCATCACCCACATGATCTTTCTCGATATGCTTTTCCTTACCAATATCTTCATCTATAGCGACTGCCTCTGATATCGTTTCCCCTGTTTCAGTCTCTTCTCTCGAGTTTACCTCTATGGGCTCGCTGTGGGTATCTTCGCAGCCCGTCGGCCCATCGGGTGATGGGGCATCCACCTCCCTGACCCGGCCTACGATTCTCTTCAATTTCACCTTTACGGTATATGATCCTATTGTTACAAAATCCAATGGGTTCAGCACACATATCTCTTTTGCTTCACCATTTACATAAACACCACTGCCACAACCTTCGTCGCGTACTATTACTCGGTCACCTTCAAGACTAAAAATCGCTTGGATATCCGAAACATTCGGATCTTCCAGCACCAGGTCTGCTTCTGCACTTCGACCTACCGAGATATTACCTTTATTAAAGCAATCCCATCCGAGATAATTTTCTCCGTGGAACAAGAAGAATTGAATAATAGAACCATTTTGCGAAATGGCTTCGATATCTTTAAATGAACTCGTATCGATTTTCGTATTGTCCATTTGATCCCCTGTCACGATCTTCAGAGATAACACTCGATTTATTTAGTGCCCATCCATAAATGGCTATTTGTTTTCTATCTTTTCACCTTTCGCATCTAAAACATAAAAATCTTCAAGAATCTCTTCACGATAACCTTCTCTGTATTTGAGCATGCTCTTAATTTCGCTTTTCTTACGCTGCAATAGATATACAGCCCCTGATTTTATCGTTTGTCCGAGAATATGTGAATCTCCGAAGTCAATTCTATCTAGCAACTTTGGTTCATTGCTTCTTTTTTGGCTGTCTTGTTTTTGCTCCATGGCTTGGGTTGATGCGGCATCTATCCTTAAGACCTGCACTGGAATTAAAAAAATACACAAAAAAACAATCACAGTTGTTAAGCATTTCATAATGCAACTCCTAGGAAAAGCTCCCGTTTGTGTGGTCAACTCTGATGAGGACATTTACCAATATCCCCCTGACCGCATAATAGGGAAGCCCTTCATTTCTTTAGTACTGCAAATTCAAAATTTGGGTATCCCGCCATGGCGGCTGTTTTAACTATATTGTTTATTGTCTTAAACGAGTGGTGCTTATCGCAGAGAAACAGTATGTTCTCCTTTCTCTTCGCGATTGACTCTAATGCTTCTGCCTCCTCTCGATATGCTTTTAGTTTTTTATATAAGCTGGATTCTTTAGGCTTATCAGGATCGAGCCCTGTGACCTTTCCATTTTTCAAAGTGGCGACTACATCACCTTCCAATCGCAGACATGTCTGGGAGAGAACCAATTTGATGTTTTCGTTATAGTCTGTCTTTGCTGTTGATTCCGGCAATTTTACGTCTTTGTCAAACGTAAAAGTCTGTGGCTTGGTGGAGAAAGAAAAAAGTAAAAATATCAGAATGATTGTGAACATATCCATCATTGATGTGATCTGTAACTTGGGAAGTATAAACTGTCTCGAATGTTTTCTTTTACCAAATGCCATCGATATCTACTCCTACCCCACCTTGCCTGAAAGCACCACATTAGGAAAGAGTGGGAATCCTTTAAAATACCTGGCCACATCCATTGTCTGAATAATAGTATCGTATATAACGCTTTCATTCGGAATTATTATAAGCGTATCACTGGCAGGATAAGCCTTTTTGATTACTTCGAGACTTAAGGCGAGTTGATTCAAGGTGTTTTCTTCTTCCATACCCTTTATTATTCTAGTACTAAATTTATCTAGTTTCCCATTTTCTATAGAGTCTGACATAGCTGACAGTTCAATCGATCCTTTCGTTATTTCCACTATGACTGTGACCTTTATGTTGTTTTTCTTCGGGCCATCATCTGTAGCTTCAGACAGAACAGGGACCGAAGTGTTTATAATTTTCAGGTGAAAGAAGCAAGCTGACATGAGCAGGAATGGAATAAGCACCAAAAACATATTCATGATAGGCACCAAGTCAATATCAACTTCTTCTCTGGCCTTTCGCCCTCGTTGCCCTAATCTTGACATAGCGCTTCCTTATCCCTTTTAAGAGAGGAAAGCACATTAAAGAGTCCGAGAGCCTTCTCCTCAAATTGATCAATCAAATAATCTCCCCTATTGCTAAGGATGTAAAATCCCGCCAGACAGGGTATAGCAACAACTAGACCGAAAGCGGTAGTAAGCATAGCCACAGATATTCCCCTTGCCAGTATTTCCTGCTTCACCGCTGCATCGGCAGTACTAACACCTTGAAATGCAGTGACCAGGCCAACTATAGTCCCAAGCAGTCCAAGAAGGGTCGCAATATTGGCGAACATCGCCAGGTAGTTGATTCTCGCCTTAATCTGTGGGATTTCTTTCAATATGTTCTCCTCCATTGCAAGCTCAATCTCTTTATCCCTCTTATCTGATTTTAAGAGACCTGCTTTTAAGATTCGGCCAAGAGGATGCTTCTCGATCTTCGCACACTCTTCCAAAGCACCGCGATAGTTAAACTTATTAAGCGAAAACAAAATCTTCTGAAAAACACTATCAGTGTCCAATTTGAGACGAAAATATAGAACACTTACTCTTTCAAAAAACAATGCAAACGCTACAATGGATACACCTAAAATGATATACATGAATGGACCCCCACTTTGAAATAACGAAAACATACAATCCCTCCTTATTTCCAAATCTAATCATAACTTGTAATCACAACTTGAATTTACTGTCTCTCTGGCTTGTTATTTACAGATTTTCAGATATTAAATTTCACAAGGCCAGAGGGAGGAATTCAAGTAAGTCGTACATTGTAGTACGTCGTCGAGGATTCCGACCGATAACGCAGTGAAATTTGATATATGGAAATCTATAGTATTTGATAAAGTGCAACACAGTCTTCGCAATTATAGGCATTGGAAACCCATACTCGAATCCATTTTTTGAACCCTCTCACTCTAAGACAGAGGTATTTTTTAGGTAGTGTTCATCCAACTCTCGAGATGTGCCTTTGCACAAGGTATGCCAAATACAATTGGTTGTTAGGACTTGCATTTGCTTTTAAAGGGGGTTTTGTTCTGCCGGATAACTTGGTGGATGTGTTTTTCTACAAAAGAAGGGATATTCTTCGTCTTCCTTGACCTTGCAGAAACTATCTCATTTCTGGATGGACACTATCTACAGATAAGCCACTATTACACGAAAAACGAATACCTTATGACAAAGTAGTTCACAAGAAGTAAACGAATAGTCCTCCTGACAATGGCTTAAAGGCATAATTCAAATGAGTTTCAAAATTTCTGCATGTCGGTTTCAGATATTACTAGTCGTGATTTTGTATTCGGATTTCTTGCTAGATATTCAAATTTCAGATTTGGTATTGAAATTGGTCAAATAGCCACCCTCCCAAAGTACATTCATCTAATACCACGGTGCAACTATAGATTTTCAGATATTTAATTTCACACGGACAGAGGGGAAAATTCATTTTAGGAAAGATTCTTAGTGAGTGAAGCTGAAAATTGCAGATTGTTTGAGGATTCTTGCGACTGTAATAGATTTATCGCTATGCTAGAAATGACAGTTTTGGAGAAAGTTAAGGGGGGGGGGTCGTTCAGGCACTAATTAGTAAATGAAAATGTCCACGTTGCAATTCATGCCGTGGTTTTATTGAGAAGCTACGAAGGGTTCCCTATCCAAATCGAATCAATGATTCAAAATACTCATCCGGTTTTTCAAATCCGAGCAGGTTCAACAGCGTTGCTGCCACATTTGCTATTTGCGGCAATTCCACTTCTCTATTCATGGTATACTCACCCTTGAAGTTCGGATCCCAAATCAAAAATGGAACCGGATTAAGAGTATGAGAAGTTTTGTGTTTACCCGTAAGATCTTCAACATTACCATGGTCTGCTGAAACCAACATAATGCCATTACGATCCGTAATCACTTCTTTAAGCAGGCCGATAGATTTATCAACAATTTGTACCGCCCGGATCCCTGCTTCGATGTTACCGGTGTGTCCAACCATGTCCGGATTTGCAAAATTAACCCTGACAAATTGCCATTTATTTGATTCCAGCGCTTTAATGACCACATCACAGACTTCATGGGCTTTCATTTCAGGATGACCGGCAATCATTTCACTGGGCTCTGATTTAATCTCTACATATTTTTCCACCTGTTCGTCAATATAGCCAGAGTTGTTGCCATTCCAAAAATAGGTCACATGACCGTATTTGTGAGTCTCTGCACAGGCATATTGGGTAACCCCGGCTGAACAAAGGTATTGTCCGATTGTTTGATCTATTGCCGGCGGCGGCACTAAATATTGTTTCGGCAGCTTTAAATCACCATCATATTGAAGCAACCCCCCGTATTCAACGATAGGATAATCGATCCGATCAAATTTATCTAACTCAGCATATTCAAAAGCCTTTGTAATTTGAATTGCACGATCTCCACGATAATTAAAATTAATAACACTATCCCCACGGCAGATTGGACCGACCGGCTTGTTATCTTCGCCAACAATGACAAAAGAGGGAAGATACTGGTCGGTTAGCTCCCCATCTAACTTTCGTGCAGTTAATACCGCATCCTCAGCTCTCTTAAAATAACCGGGATACCTGTCATAGGTTTCCGCAATACCTCTCACATGGGCATCCCAGCCCCTTTTAACCACACCCCAGTCAGACCCATACCGATCCATGGTTACACGCATACGACCCCCACCGCTGGCAATTCTAAAATCAACCTTATAGGCCTGATTCAGCTTTAAGAGTTTCTCTTCTAATGGCCGGACATACTCCAGGGCGGATGTAGGGGGGACATCTCTGCCGTCAAGCAATACATGAATGCGAACCCTTTTAATCCGATTATGTGCCAACTCCTCTAAAAAGGCGAAGAGATGATCAATATGACTGTGCACATTTCCGTCGGATAATAGTCCGATGAAATGGATGCTGTTGTCTTCTTCGACGTTTGTGAGCTTCTTCCATATAGGTGTTTCGAAAATAGTACGATCGGCAATGGCGTCACTGACAAGCTTTGCACCTTGATTGAAAACCCTTCCGGCTCCCAGAGCATTATGTCCTACCTCTGAATTTCCCATATCCTTATCCGTGGGCATCCCAACGGCTAAACCATGGGCTTTGAGTTGGGTATATAAATTATGCTCTTTGGCCCAGTGTGTTAAACAATCCAACTGTGGAGTGCTGGCAAGTAAAACGCAATTTCCATAAGTTTCTTCTCGAATCCCGAGCCCATCCATGATAACAAAAAGAACCGGACCTGGACGATGAATGACTGCTCGTAATTTCTCAAGCTTCAATGAGGACATTGTACTCGAACTCCTCTGTTTAGTGATTAGGGACAGAGACGATTTTGAGAAAGATTCTTAGTGAGTGAAAGCTAAATTTCACGGCGTTATCGGTCGGAATCCTCGACTAGTTATGAGCCTTGACCTGCCAAATTCTTGTTTTTCACTCTCGGCACTGTCACTACTGACGATGGTAGGCAAGAAACTTGTTGATGGCACTAACAGCCCTGGCAATTGTGGGGTAAACGGGGAAGCCGGCGGAAGTCAACCGTTGCTGAGCGAGGAAGGTCTTTTCAAACGTTTCAGGATGGCTGGCATCTTGAAGCACAATAGCCACCGGTTTTGAACATATCTTGCTTGATTGCAGAACTCCATTGGCCGCTTGTTCATATCTCCCTAAATAGCTGGGAAATATATCAGCCGACAAAAGAAAGGTAATCAGGTAGTCAATCTCCTCCCATGAAGTAACGGTTTTAACGGTCTCTATAAACTGCGGCACCTGGAAGATTGAGGGTGTATCTACAGGATTATTTAAGATGCTGCCTGCAAGAGGGGTGAACTGGAGTAGCCTTTTCTTTATATGTTCCGGGATTGGTGGAAGGACCATACCACTGTTTGTGCAGGCATCGCAAGCCAATACACTGGCCCCACCTCCAACGCCAACAAGGGCCATTTTTCTCCCTTTCGGAAGAGGAAAGAATAAGAAAGAAACCATCAAGTCTGCCAGCTCTTCAATGCTATAAACTTGAACTACACCGAGCTGCTTGCACAGACCATTCCAAGTAATGTCATCACCGGCAAGAGCTCCTGTGTGACCGGCTGCCGCTCTAACTCCGGCCTCACCACATCCTCCCTTGAGCAAAATTACTGGTTTTGCCCTTGCTGCGTTTCTTAGGGTCCGGATAAACTGCCTTCCATCTTTGACCCCTTCAATATAAACAGCTATTATCTCAGTTTCCGGGTCATGGGCAAGGTAGTCGAGGAAATCGCTTTCATTGAGATCACGTCCATTCCCATAGCTTATTATCTTACTGAAACGGACACCTCGGGGAGCAGCCATTTGGACCAAGTGCGTGGTATTCCCGCCGCTTTGAGAAAGGAAAGCAACAGGACCGCTCTCTTTCGGGTATTCAGACCGATATGTCAACCGACTCTTGGCGCAGTGAAGTCCCAGGCAATTTGGCCCAATAACTCTTATACCCCCCTTACGGGCAATCCGAACTATTTCACCCTCCAGGGCATCGCCCTCCTCGGTCCCTACCTCGCCAAAGCCCGCACTGTACACAGCAACTGCTTTTACCCCTTTTACGATACAGTCCTTCATAACTGCCACGCTAAGTTCTGCAGGCACGCTAAGGATTACATAGTCTACCGTTCCAGGTATATCTTGGAGGCTGGGGTAAACCTTTAACCCCATGATCTCACCGCCTTTAGCATTTACCAGATAAAGCCGGCCGCCAAATCCAAAATCGAGAAGAGGTTTCAAAAACCTTTGCCGCCTAAGGTCGTCGGGATCGGTTGTAATCCCAACTATAGCGATAGAATCGGGGTGGAACAAGAATTCCAAATCATGTACTTCCAAATCAGCCCTCACCTTAACATTTGTTCGCCTTCTCACCTCAGCGCTGAAAAATAACAGGCAGGATCAGAAGCAAACCAGTCGCCTGTCAGTTGATATGCCCGAGCCCTGCAGCCCTTCCGCAAATATCTTTAAAGGGCAACAATTTTCTTAACCGTTCACCACGCTTTCGATCGAGCATAAAAAGGTGAGTTAACATTAAGAGTATATCCACTGCCTTACAAGTGGTACGACTTTACTGTGCCAGTCATTCGAAACCCTCAATCTTATGAACTGCTTAAAAAGCTTGTCTATCAGCCGGATGACTTCGTTATAAAGGTAGGCTTTTTCAATTACTGCCCCTTCCAGGTCTTTTTTGGATTCGATGGGGCCTGTATTTGGAGGTCTAAGGTTTGCTATGTTGAGGCTCTCTCCCTTGATGGTAAAGTGCCATTCATTGTCTTCCGCTTTGTAAAAAAGATTTAGCTCAGTAACAACGGCCCCTTTCCTCAAAGCCAGAATGCCCTCTTCAAGGCCTGCGTCATCACCCTTTATAGTAATGCTTTCCACCCCAGCCTTTTGGCTTTTCTCAAGGACTATTCGATTTCCAACCTCAAGGGACACTATTTCTTCTTCTAATAATGGTATCCTGCCTTCATCCTTCTCAATAACATACCATAACCACGTTAGGAACTCGTAGCCTAAAAATATATACCGGTTGTAAGACACAGAAACATCCAACATAGGTTACCCCGCGAAATTTGTGGGAGAAAGTTTGGCCAGGACATCACGTTCGGAGGCCGAAAGATCCGCAATGAGCTCAGCCATTGTGAATGGAAAAAGCCTTACAAGGGTAAGTTTGAATGAGGTTGAAAACAATGTTTCCAATTCTTCGTTGGCAGATTTCAGGTTTGAAAAGAACCATAAAGAAAAATTCTCATAGTTCCATATGATATCGTAAATGTTGGGTGTAGATGGAATACGCAAAACAAGAGCGTTTATAACGTCCTCTCTTATCATCTTCTTTTCCGTTCGAGATAAATATTGCCTTCCACTCTCACGTAGGTGTTTCACCACTTCTGCGGCATAATGTTTCTTTATGACCTTAGGGGGTATGGTCTTTCTGTCTATCCTAAGTGAAAAAACGAAGTGGGTGCCAACAAGAAAGGAAGAACCTTTAAAACGTGGATCAAACGGGTTCTCAAGTGAGGTCCATCCGACAGTCTTTTCTGAAATATCATCATCTGTAACTCTGATAGAGTTTTCTTCTAGACCATTACAAACCGTTTCTATAACAGGCTCTTCAATTTTACCCTCAATCTTATAGCGGGTTATAGACACGGTAGATGATAACAAACCCATAATATTCTTATCCCTTAACGATTCGACGTCTCAATATTCCTGCGGTTTTGCGTTTTCAGATCGAACAACCCTGATCTCAGAAATTTTGTTTGAAACTCAATTATGAGCTACAAATGACAATGGCTTAAAGGCATAATTCAAATGAGTTTCAAGATTTCCGGATCTAAATCTAAGGGACTGGAAATAAATAAATCATTGGAATTCGCGCCCTGATTTAGGTCAGTTTTAGTCGATCAGATTGAACAAAACCGCAGGCATAGCAGGACTATGTCGAGGATTTTGTGATTGAGGATCGGCTGAAGATGGCCTGAAGCAGGGATGCGAAAACGATGAGTTGTTTATTTCCAGTTCCTAAGCGCCAACTTGAGGAAGTTATTCCGGCCTCGTCCCTAAAAATCTTTCTCAAAAAGACTCAAGAAGGTTCGTCAATGACCATTCGTGGACGATAAAGCTGCAAACTTGCGCTGTATAGTATTATGTTTATAACACATACCCTACGATAGACTGCCAGCCTACAATCAAGACATTTCGATCAAAGTGAAGCGGGATCCGGACGAGAATATTCCTCGACAACAATGGAGGGATTGCGAGAGACGACAATCAATGAAAGTTGATAAATCTTTCCTTACCTTCTCTTTACAGCTAATGTCAAACACATCTCTTGAATCAAGATGGCACGAACACAAAGAGTATTGGTATTGCAAGCTATGCCTTACTCACGTTCTTGGCTACAGGTCCTCGGTTGCTCTCTTCCACCTCAAAGGTCACCCGATCGCCTTCACCAAGGCTCCTAAATCCGGTCATGTCGATAGAGGTGTAATGAACAAACACATCTCCACCGTCTTCCCGCTCAATAAATCCATATCCCTTCTTTTCACTAAACCATTTAACGATTCCTTCGGTCAAAACCCTAACCTCCTTCAATAAACTCCTTTAATTCTGATAAACATTTCGACCTGTGCAGTTGCTCGGAATATGCCTTGAATGATCTTTGACGAACCTTCTTGATTCATTTTGAGAAAGATTCTTAGTGAGTGAAGCTGAAAATTGCAGATTGTTTGAGGAAGCTTGCGACCGAGTTATCTGCAATTTAGC
>Ga0209345_10003007_pt1 | contig 17770 bp, 16 predicted proteins | sample Cruoilmetagenom7_FD_187294 | JGI IMG/M metagenome (GOLD analysis project Ga0209345, IMG submission 187294) | Oil polluted marine microbial communities from Coal Oil Point, Santa Barbara, California, USA - Sample 7 (SPAdes) (version 2) | ecosystem: Environmental > Aquatic > Marine > Oil seeps ...
GCCGATACCCGCCGAACCATACCAGCTGATCAGATGGTGGGCATGGTTCATCGCAAGGGTTGCGATCCGGTCCCCTTTTTTCATGCCGAGACGCTGCATAGCCTGAGAGAATTTGCGCGAGTCGAGGCCGATTTCGGCCCAGTTGCTGCGCGAGATATTGCCGTCCGCCCAATAGCTGACGATCTCGCGGGCGCCATGCTCCCGTGCAGCATGATCGATCAGATTGGTTATCTTGAGCGGACTCGCTTGCATTGCACCGGCCATATTGTCTCTCCAAACAGTTATATTTGGCTGACTTCTGGTATGATTAGTGCTAGCTGACAAGCCTTAATTTGGGCTTTGTCACCCGCATGGGTCTCGCCGGTCCCAACCGGACATTGCCGATCCCGTCAACCCGTTTCAGCATATCCGCAGTTTCTGCGTCCAACCGGAAAGAGCGACCGAGACATACTTTCACCGGATCCCCATCGGGGCCAGCCATAGTCGCCACCAATTCACTCTGACCACCGACCAGAGATGCCAGGAGATTGGTCAGTTCATGCAATCCGGCGATATCGTGAACTTCCAGTTCCATGCATGTTCTAGTAGTTTTTTCCAAGCCTTCCAGCGGCTGGGCCCGTTTGATCGCGACGCGCGGATTTTCATCCTCTGACTGCTGGTCAAGCTCGACGTTGAGCAACGCGCAACCACCCTGATCGGCTAGATCTGCCAATATCTTGCACTGGTCCTCGTCAAAGCAACTCGCGGAGAATTGGCCACTGCTGTCGGACAGGTCACCCAGGACAAAGCGCTTTCCTCGGCGGCTATCACGCCAGCGGACTTTCTCTATCAGCGCTGCCATCACCGCTGGCTTGCGCACCCCTTCCCCAATCGGACCTTCACTGCACAAAGCTGCATAGGTCAGCGCTCCCAGGGAAGATGTCACGGCCTGGAACTGGGATACTGGATGGGCCGAAAAATAAAAACCGAACGCATCGCGCTCATGAACCATGATTTCGTTGAGCGACCAGTTGCTGTCCTCGGGCAATCTGATCGCCTGCATTTCACCACCGGCACTGCCCTCTCCAAAAAGGCCGCCCTGCCCGCTTTCGCGCGCGTCTGCAGCGCTGCTCGCAACCGACAATATCATATCCGCGCCGTCATAAATCGCCGCACGATTGGGTTCCAGCTCGTCAAATGCCCCGGCCGACGCAAGGCTTTCCAATTGCCGCTTGTTAAGACCGTGCGGATCAATTCTGTTGGCAAAATCTTCGATGGACGAAAATGGCCCGGTCTCAGCCCGCTCGGCGACAACCGACTGCATGGCTTTCTCTCCGACGTTTTTCAGGCCTGCCAGCGCATAGCGGACGGCAAGATGACCCTGCTCCTGTTCTTCTACAGAAAAATTCGGACGGCTTTTGTTGATGGCCGGTTGCAGGATAGTATATCCCAATCGCTTCATATCATCGACAAAGATGCTGAGCTTGTCGGACTGATGCATATCAAAACACATGGAAGCCGCATAAAATTCATGCGGATAATGCGCTTTGAGCCAGGCGGTCTGATAGGCGAGCAACGCATAGGCCGCCGCGTGGCTTTTGTTGAAGCCATAGCCGGCAAACTTATCGATCAAATCGAACAATTCGTTGGCCTGTTCGCTGTTCAATCCATTCTCGGCCGCGCCCGTCACGAATCTCTTGCGCTGAACATCCATTTCCGCCTGGATCTTCTTGCCCATCGCCCGGCGCAGCAAATCCGCTTCACCAAGCGAGTAGCCGGCGATGATCTGCGCGGCCTGCATCACCTGTTCCTGATAGACGAAAATCCCGTAGGTCTCTTTCAGAATGCCTTCCAGCAACGGATGGGGATAGGCAATTTCGGCGCGACCGTTCTTACGATCGCCGAAGAGCGGAATATTGTCCATCGGACCAGGTCGATAGAGCGACACCAGCGCGATAATGTCGCCAAAATTTGTCGGCTTCACCGCAGCAAGCGTACGCCGCATACCTTCCGATTCAAGCTGGAACACACCGACGGTGTCGCCGCGCTGGAGCAAGTCGAAAACTTTTTCGTCTTCCCAGCTCAACCCATCGAGATTGACCTCTATCCCGCGTTCGGCAAGCAGCTGGACCGCCTTTTTCAAGACCGACAATGTTTTCAGACCCAAAAAGTCGAATTTCACCAGACCTGCTTTTTCGACAAATTTCATGTCGAACTGGGTCACCGGCAAGTCGGACCGAGGATCGCGATACAGGGGAACAAGCTGATCGAGTGGACGGTCGCCAATGACCACGCCAGCTGCATGGGTGGAACTATGCCGCGGCAGCCCTTCCAGCTTCATCGCCAGATCGAACAACCGCTTGACGTCAGATTGTTTATGTTCCTGCGCCAGTTCCGAGATACCGTTGAGCGAACGCTTCAAATCCCATGGATCGGTCGGATGGTTGGGCACCAATTTGGTCAGCCGGTCGACTTGCCCATATGGCATTTGCAGCACCCGACCGACGTCGCGCAGCACAGCCCGTGCCTTCAGTTTTCCGAAGGTTATAATCTGGGCAACTTGCCGGTCGCCGTATTTTTCCTGAACGTAGCGAATGACCTCGCCGCGCCGCGTTTCGCAAAAATCGATATCGAAATCCGGCATCGAAACACGCTCCGGGTTCAGGAAACGTTCGAACAGCAGCCCCAGCTTGATCGGATCAAGATCGGTAATGGTCAGCGCCCAGGCAACAACCGAACCGGCCCCCGAACCACGCCCCGGTCCAACCGGAATATCGTGATCTTTTGCCCATTTGATAAAGTCGGCAACGATCAGGAAATAGCCTGGAAATCCCATGTTGACGATGACATCAAGTTCAAATTCCAGTCTATCATAATAGACTTTTCGCTCCGCCTCATCTGCCAGATCAATCGCCGCCAGTCGTGCTTCGAGGCCGACCGAGGCATCGCGCCGCAACTGTTCTATCTCCCCTGCCAGATCACCTGCCAGACTGGGCAAAATCGGATCTCTTTTGGGCGGAGAAAATGCACAGCGCTGCGCAACGACCACCGTGTTCTCGAGCGCTTCCGGGATATCCGCAAACAGTTCTTCCATCACCAGCGAACTTTTCATCCACAAATGTTTGGATGGTTTTTCGCGTTCGTTATTTTCGACATAGGCGGACTGCGCGATACATTTCATCGCATCATGCGCTTCGTGGAAATCAGGTTCTGAAAAACAGCTCGGGTTGGTCGCGACCAGCGGAATATTGCGATCGACGGCAAGCTTGATCAATCCTGCTTCGGCAGACATTTCGATCGGGTCTTCGCGGCGCGATAACTCGATATAAAGCCGATCCGGAAAATACCGCTGCAACATTGCCAGATAATTCTCGGCTTCCGTCTGCTGCTCTTCGGCAATCAATCGCGCCAGTGCGCCCTCACCGCCGCCAGTCAAGGCAAGCAAGCCATTGCTGTGACCAGCCAATATGTCCATCCCGACATGGGCTTCGAGTTCACTGGGTCGATCCAGATGGGATGCTGACACAAGCTTGCAGAGGTTTTCATAGCCCTCAGCATCCTGGGCATAGAGCGCGAGCCAATCCAGAACCGGCTTGTCCTTTTCTGCGCCTCCCGGTCGCGCCACTCTCAGGAAACAGCCGATGATCGGCTGGACACCCTGGGCTCGACATCCATCATCAAATGCCATCGAAGCGAAGAGACCAATACGGTCGCAAAGCGCAACCGCGGGAAACCCACGCTCTTTGGCAGCGGCACCAATGGCTGCCGGTTCCATGGCACCATCCAGAATAGTGTAGGCCGAAAAGGCGCGGAGATGGACGAAAGGAACAGGAGCCATAAGGTCAGACTAACGGAGCAATATGGATTTGCATATGCTGTCGGTGGTGATCGTCCGAACTATCGACTGTTTGTCCACAGCTATTTGGTTATTCTTGGCCGCGAACTGCTGCCTGCTCCTTATTCACGCCTAGACATGCTGGTCTGATCATTTCGAAATACTGACGTTACAGAAGAGCTTCAATCTCGCTTCTTAGCTGTTCCGGCTTTACCGCTGGCCCATAACGCGCAACAACATTGCCTTCACGGTCAACCAGAAATTTTGTGAAATTCCACTTGATACGGGAACCCAGAAGGCCCGATCTTTCAGACTTCAAATATTTCCAGAGTGGATCAGCATCCTCGCCATTAACGTCAATTTTTCCCATCAACGGGAAACTCACATCGTAATTGAGCGAACAGAAATTCTTGATTTCCTCGGCGTTACCGGGTTCCTGATGACCGAACTGGTTGCAAGGAAAAGCCAGTATTTCAAGGCCCTTGTCCTTATATTCCTGATGAAGCTTTTCGAGCCCTTCATATTGGGGCGTGAAGCCGCATTTTGAAGCGGTGTTTACGATCAACAGCACCTTGCCCTTGTGGGCGGATAAATCCTGGATCGAACCATCTGCTGCTTTCACCTGAAATTCAGTAACCTTCATATGCGCCCCGCATTTTTTAATTTTACCTGATTTTTATCGTTTTACTTGGCCTTCAGATCGATAATTGCGCGAGAAAAGTCAAAGCCATTCTGGTTTGGAATTGAAAAGACTAGGTTAAAACTCCGTCGTGGAGACGGACAACCCGATCCATTTTGGCAGCGAGGCGTTCGTTATGCGTCGCGATCAAAGCCGCGCTTCCTTCCTGCCGCACCAGCCCGATAAACTCGGCGAGGACCAGATCGGCGGTCGCTTCGTCAAGGTTTCCGGTGGGTTCGTCTGCCAGCACCAGTTTCGGAGCGTTCGCCAGCGCTCGGGCAACCGCAACCCGTTGCTGTTCGCCGCCGGACAATTTGCTCGGAGTGTGATTCAGCCGCTCCACCAGTCCGAGACTGCGGAGCAATGTTTCGGCTCTCTCTTCCGCCACATTTTGAGCGATACCCGCAATCAACTGAGGCATCACAACATTTTCCAGTGCGGAAAAATCGGGTAGCAAATGATGAAACTGGTACACGAAGCCCAGCAAATCACGCCGGATCCGCGTGTGTCCGCTGGCGGCCAATTGTGCCGTTTCCTCGCCATCCAGTTTGATCGACCCTTCAAATCCTCCTTCGAGCAATCCGACGGCCTGCAGCAGCGTTGATTTCCCCGAACCAGAGGGCCCCACCAGCGCAACAATTTCATTGGCGTTGATGTCGAGGTCGACGCCGCGCAGCACTTCTATTTCAACGTCCCCCTGCACAAAGCTACGCCGGACATTGCGCAATTCGACCGTTTTGCGATTGACGAGATCATTCATAACGAAGCACCTGGACGGGATCGGTACTGGCCGCCTTATAGGCAGGGTAGAGTGTGGCAAGGAAACTGAAGAGCAGCGCCAGTCCGGCTATGCCGACGACTTCCATCGGATCGGTTCGCGCCGGAAGTTCTGTCAGAAAACGGATCGACGGATCCCAGAGATTTTGCCCGGTAATCATCTGGACAAAATTGATCACATTCTGGCGAAAATGGATAGCAATCAGACCGAGGACAATCCCGGCAGCGATACCGAGCATCCCGATTGAAGTGCCCACCGTCACGAATATCCGCAGCAGGGATGCGCGCGAGGCTCCCATCGTGCGGAGGATGGCTATGTCGCGGGTTTTGGCACGCACCAGCATGATCAACGACGACAATATATTGAAAACAGCGACCAGAATGATGATCGACAGGATCACGAACATCACCACCCGCTCGACCTGCAGCGTTTCAAACAGGGAGGCATTCATTGTCTGCCAATCAGTTATGACGCCGCGATCCGCTACCTTTGGAATCAGGGGCGCAATAATATTACTCACATTATCCGCGTCGTTGGTCTTGATTTCGATCATCCCGATCTGATCGCCGAGCAGAAGCAACGTCTGCGCGTCTTCCATCGGCATGATGACAAAGGCCTTGTCATAATCATACACACCCACTTCAAAAATTGCCGCCACTTCATAGGCAATCTCTCGCGGTACGGTTCCAAAGGGTGTCGAACGCCCCTGTGGATTGATGATCGTGATCCGGCTGCCGACCTGAGCACCCAGCGTCATCGCCAGACGGCTGCCGATACCGACCCGCCCCGCTCCCGGCTCCAGTCGCGCCAGATCGCCCGCTACGGTTTTTCCATCCAGCGTTTCATTATTCAATATGTCCGAAACCAGCATCCCGCGGACAAGGACGGCCTCAACCCGTCCGTTATACGTGGTCAGCAAGGGCTGTTCGATCAATGGTGACGCGGACACCACCCCCTCTGTCTGGCGCGTTTCCTCCAGCAAGTCCCGCCAGCCGGGCAAACGACCGCCATAGCCCTGGATAACGGCATGGCCATTGAGACCGACGATCTTGTCGAATAATTCTGCCCGGAAACCGTTCATGACACTCATCACCACGATCAGCGCCGCGACGCCCAACATGACCGCCACCAGACTGATACTGGCAACGAGAAAAATAAATCCCTCCCCCTTGCCGGGCAACAAATAGCGTTTTGCGATTACCCATTCATAACGGGATAGGAGCATGATTTTCGATGACTTCCTTGGATCAGGTTCCCCCCGCCTTTACGGTCGCCAGTCAACGCAAGCAAGTGGCATGGTTGACAATTTGCTGTTGCCGATATGACACAAGACAGGATTAATCTTCCCAAACTCCCAAATTTCTCATGACAAATTTATGTCAGTCGATCACAGATAGAAACAGAATCAAACATCTCGATTAACGGGTCATGGTTCAGGGATCCTTTCAGGTTCCGCCAAATGTTGGGGGACATGCGGCGTTGAATATGATGGGAAAACAGGGGGCGAATTAATTCGTCACCATTTTCGCCCGGGTGCTGAATGGCATCCGGGCGTTTTTTTGGTCCGATAAAATTTCCAAACCACTGGTTTTCGCCAGTTTTCTTCCTCTTGAAATTTGATAATCTGAGCATATCTATAAAGTGTGAAAATGCCTTTTGGGTTTCACATTGACGAAGGGGATGCCGCGTTAGCGGGTCCTTATTTACATTGCTCAATTGAAGAGGATATAGATATGAATCGTTTTGACTTTACCCCCTATCGCCGGTCAACCGTAGGTTTCGACCGGCTGTTCGACCTTCTTGAAAATAATGCCCGCGCGCAGCAATCCGAGAATTACCCGCCGTTCAATATCGAACGCAGCGGAGAAGATCATTATCGGATTACGCTGGCAGTTGCCGGTTTCAAGGACGAAGAAATCGAAATCACCGCCCAGCAGAATCTTTTGCTCGTCACCGGAAATAAAAATACCGACGAAAACGAAGGCAAACAGTTTCTCCATATGGGCATCGCCAATCGCAGCTTTGAGCGGCGGTTTGAACTTGCCGACTTTGTGCGGGTAGATTACGCAGCGCTTGCAGATGGTCTTCTGACCATTGATCTGGTCCGCGAAATCCCCGAAGCGATGCGGCCGCAGAAGATCGCCATCAACAAAGCGGACAATGTCACCAAGATCGCGCACAAGCAGAAAAAGAAAGAAGATAAGGCAGCATAAGCTGACTTTCTTCAGGTGACTGTCAGGCAGCCAGAGCAATCTGGCTGCCTTTTTTTATCCATCGTAGAATGAAATAGGGCAGCCGGATGAGGATCCGACTGCCCCTGACACCCGCTTGGTGTCACTCTCGACGACAATTAGCCCGGGTCGCAAATGGCCAATTTCCGTCAAGAATCTGCTTCGGCAATATGGGAGAGCATCGCATGATCCAATATCCGGACCTTTCCGCTCTCCACTGCCACGATCTCGCTTTCCGACCATGATGACAGTTGCCGATTAATATGTTCACGCGACATCCCGGCAAAGTTGCCGAGTTCGCTCTGGCTCAGGTCCAGTTTCAGTCGCCCTTCTTCCGCCCCGGCGACAGAAAGCCGTAGCAGATAGCGTGCCAGGCGCGGTCCGGATGTATAGGCACGATCACCTTCGATCATGCTGTTTGCCATCCGGATACGGCTGGCCATCACTTTCAGCAACCGCAGCGCCATATTCTTGTGTTTGCCCAGAATCTCCTCAAAAGCGTCCCGCGTGATCGAAAGCACCGATGTCGGTTCGATCGCGGTCACGCTGGCGGTTCGTTCTCCACCATCCAGCAATGCGATCTCACCCAGCACCTGACCCGCTTCGGCATAGTCAAGGACGACTTCATGACCGTTACTGGCGATCATACTGGTCCGAGCATTGCCCGATAATAATATCAGAAGCGAGTTCCCAGGGTCGCCTTGCATTATCAGATCATCCCCTTTTTTATATTGCACAAAATGTCCGCGCAATATCAGGTCAGCCAGTTCAGCTTCATCGCAATCGGCAAACAGACTATGCTCTGCCAATATATTTGCCAGTTCTTCGGCTTTCACTATTACTAATCCCTCAACGCCACCTGGAAGTGTTCCCTAACCCTTCCGTGCGGCATGTGTGTTACAATAGTCAAATATCGTAAAATAGATTGGACAAATTCGACATTCGATCAAAACTGTTACGTTTACGGGAACTTAACGCTTAAACGAGACGGCTTTGCTGCAAAGCGGCGGCGATGAAAGACGCAAAGAGGGGATGTGGATCAAACGGCTTGCTCTTGAGCTCTGGATGGAACTGGACGCCAACGAACCAGTTGTGGTCAGGTCGTTCCACGATTTCCGGAAGCTCGCCATCGGGTGACATGCCGGAGAAGATCAGTCCGGTATTTTCTAGACGTTCGACATAGCCCTTGTTCACTTCATAGCGATGACGGTGCCGTTCGCTGATTTCCTGACAGCCGTAAATTTCACTGATTTTCGAGCCTTTTTGCAACACGGCGTCATAGGCCCCCAGTCGCATCGTACCACCCAGATCGCCGCCAGCCTCGCGCTTCTGCAGCCCTTCTTCGGTCATCCATTCAGTGATCAGACCAACGACCGGTTCTTCGGTTTCACCAAATTCGGTGGTCGATGCCGTGCTGATTCCCGCCAGATTGCGTGCTGCCTCAACACAGGCCATTTGCATGCCAAGACAGATACCAAAGAACGGGATATTGTTTTCACGGGCAAATTTGACCGATCCGATTTTGCCTTCGCTGCCGCGTTCACCAAACCCGCCAGGCACCAATATCGCGTGCAGGGGTTCGAGTTTCGCAGCGAGATCTTCATCATTTTCGAAAAGCTCCGCGTCCAGCCAGCGAACCTGTACCTTCACCCGATTCGCCAGACCGCCATGAAACAGCGCTTCCTGAAGCGATTTATAGGCATCCTGCAAACCGACATATTTGCCAACCACGCCGACAATGACTTCGCCTTCCGGATTCTCGATCCGTTCCATGACATCATACCAGCGCGACAAGTCGGGCTCGGCTGCGTCGGCAATGCCAAAGGCACGCAGCACTTCGGAGTCCAGACCTTCCTTGTGATATTGCAGGGGCACATTGTAGATATTGCTCGCGTCCAGCGCCGGGATCACCGATTCTTTCCGGACATTACAGAATTGGGCGATTTTGGCTCGCTCACTGTCTGGCAGCGGGTGTTCACAGCGGCAGAGCAGGATATCCGGCTGGATACCAAGTGATGTCAACTCCCTGACGCTATGCTGGGTTGGCTTGGTTTTCAGTTCGCCTGCGGCGGCAATATAGGGCACCAACGTCACATGTACGGAAATCGCATTTTCGCGACCGACCTTGTTGCGGAGTTGCCGAAGCGCTTCGATAAATGGCAAGCTCTCAATATCGCCGACCGTGCCGCCAATTTCACACAGAACAAAATCAATGCCGTCGAGCCTGTCCTGGGCGAATTCCTGAATCGCGTCGGTTACGTGCGGAATGACCTGGACCGTCGCGCCCAGATAGTCACCACGGCGTTCTTTGGTGATGATCGACTGATAGATTCTACCCGACGTAACATTATCCGATTGCAGCGAGGGAACGCCGGTAAACCGCTCGTAGTGGCCAAGATCGAGGTCAGTCTCTGCGCCATCATCGGTGACATAGACTTCGCCATGCTGATAGGGCGACATCGTGCCCGGATCAACGTTGAGATAGGGGTCAAGTTTCCTGATTCGCACGGAATATCCGCGAGCCTGCAGAAGTGCACCGAGGCTTGCCGCCATCAGACCTTTGCCAAGAGAGGAAACCACACCGCCGGTAATGAATATATATCGCGCCATGGGAGGAGAGGCTTAAGGCGTTATCACCACATATGGCAATCCCGCGAATCCGGAAAAGTGAAATAAATATTATTTTACGTTGGTCGTTCGCCGGTCATCGGATGCACACCGACTCCATCAGCATCGGCTTTTGCCCCGGAGATCAGGGGATTACTACCCATCTACGACTTTGAAAAAAGCCTATTGATCGAGAGGAACGGAAGTATCCGCTTCTGCCGCTGGAGCCTCTTCTTGAGCTGCGGCTGCTGCAGCGGCTGCCAATGGATCATCACCGATCAGCGGCACGTCATCAGCCGGTGCGGAAACCGGTGCGCTGTTGTCACGCTGCAGGCTCTGATCGATCGTTTCAACCTTGCCTTCTGCCGCTGCCATAATCGCCAGCGCGATCGACAAGGACACGAACAATACCGCCAAGACCGACGTCGTCCGTGTGAGCAAGTCAGCCGCACCACGAGCGGTCATCATACCAGACGGCGACCCACCGACGCCCAGACCACCGCCTTCGGATTTCTGAATCAGAATAACGCCAACCAGCATGGCGGCGACAAGAGCTTGAAGAACGGTGAGAAATAGAAACATGGATTTTCCGGACGTGTTCTGTTTGTTTGTGCAGCGCACATAGCGATTGGGCCGTCCGAGTTCAAGCGATGATCGACGCATCTCCATCAGCCAAAGTTCGTCAAAGTTCAGGCCAAGAAAGCCTGAATTTCAGCGCGATTGCTTATATTACGCCAAATGTTGGAAATTAAATTACTTGAAAGACAAGGCTATTGGGATGTCATGAAGACATGGACCCGCCGCCTCTTTGTCATCATCACGCCAACGATTAACGTCTAGCTTTGGGCCGCAGCCTCGATAATCGGACCGAACTTTGCAGCCGTCAAACTTGCTCCGCCGACCAATCCGCCGTCTACATTCGGAATTGCCAGCAATTCCGCAGCGTTGCCGCCATTCATCGATCCGCCATAGAGAATGCGAACCGCGTCGCTGCCCTGTCCCATCAATTCCCCCAGTTTCTTCCGAATCGCAGCATGCATTTCCGCAACATCGCTGGCCTCGGGCACCCGGCCGGTGCCGATCGCCCATATCGGCTCATAAGCGATGGTCAGCCATTCTGCGTTCGCCTTGGCGGGGAAGGAACGGGCCAGTTGTATCGTGACCATTTCAATTGCCTGTCCGGCATCGCGCTCTTCTTCGGTTTCACCGACGCATATGATTGCTCCCATGCCAGCTGCATGGGCCGCCTCTGCCTTTGCCTTCACTTCTGCATCGCTTTCCTGCTGGTCGGCACGGCGTTCGCTGTGACCGACGATCGAATAGGTGGCCCCTGCTTCCTTCAGCATTGCAGCAGAAAGGCAGCCCGTATGCGCGCCGCTTTCGGCGAAATGGCAATCCTGTGCGCCGATGGCGAACTCCGGGTTGGCCTGCGCAGCGGGACCGATCAGTGTTGCCGGGGGGCAGATACCAACATCGACACCCTCATGATTGGCTGCAATAGCCGCAATGACAGCAATATCTGCAAGCTGCGCACGCAACCCGTTCATTTTCCAGTTGCCGACAATATATTTGCGGTTTGCCATGGTGCATTCTGCCTTTTCTGTTTTCCTGATATTCATCCGCTATCAAATATCGTTCGGCTTGCCAATTTCCTTCCGCAGTCTTTTGCTTGAACCACAAAGCCAAGCCGCCTAAAGCAAGCAGAAATCCAACTCCCGCAATGGAATATTTCTTTTATGATCAGTTTTTTCCGCCGCATTTTTTCCTCGAAACTCGGTCTTTTTCTGACCTTGTGTTTCGTCGGCTTGATCGCCATTGCCTTTGCCACGGCCGACGTGTCGAGCAGCGGCACATTTGGCGGCGTGACGGGATCGGGTACGGCAGCAAAGGTAGGCGATAGCAAGCTGACGACCGCAGAACTCAACCAGTCCGTAAACAATGCTTTTCGCGGCGAGCAGCGGGAAAATACCGGACTGGATCTCAAAACCTATATAAATGGCGGTGGCTTTGACAATGTATTGGAGCGCCTGATCAACAGCTTTGCGATTGCCGATTTCGGAATGAAATATGGCATGACCGCTGGCAAACGTCTGGTTGATGGAGAAATTGCGAGTATACCGGGCTTCCAGGGCGCAGACGGACAGTTTAGCGAAGAGAATTTCCGACGCGCCATGCAACAGCAAGGATTGAACGAAACCCAGTTGCGCGACGATTTTGCCCGCAATTTGCTGGCTGATCAACTGTTGACCGCAGCCGGTTTTGGGGCAGCGGTACCGCAGAAGCTTGTCGTTCCCTACGCTTCTCTGCTGCTGGAATCGCGCGAAGGCCAGATTGCGACAATTCCGTCGGTTGCCTTCATCGAAAACGTCAAACCGGCAAAAGCGGCGGTCGAGGCTTTTTACGCCAAGAACGCATCCCGCTACACGATTCCCGAACGCCGGACGATCCGCTATGCATTGTTCGACAAATCCCGGTTCAACGACAAGATCAAACCAACCGAAAAAGAAATTGCGGGCTATTACAAGCTGAACAAGGCCCGATATTCGGCCAGCGAGACGCGCAATCTCACGCAGATCATTGTGCCAACCGAAGCCGCCGCCAAGGCGTTGGTCGATAAAATCAATGCCGGGACTTCGATTGAGCAAGCGGCACGTTCGGTTGGCCTGTCCGCCGCCGAAGTGGGATCAATCAACAAGGCCGACTTTATTAATTTAGCCTCGCAAGCCGTTGCCGATGCTGCATTCGCGGCCCCGTCCGACGCCATCGCCGGACCGGCACAAAGTGCGCTCGGCTGGCATATCGTGAAGGTCAAAGCCATCAAGCAGATTCCTGGCCGCACGCTGGACCAGGTGCGCACAGAAATTGTCAGTGAACTGACGCGCTCGAAAATTGACGAGGCCATCGCTGACCTCACGATCCGTTTGGAAGATGAATTTGCTGACGGCGCGTCACTGGACGACATTGTCAAAGCGGAGCAGCTTAAGGTGGAAGAAACGCCGGCGCTGCTGGCCAATGGTCAGAATCCGGACGATCCAAATTACGCGCCAATTCCAGAGATGCAGCGCATTTTGCCGATCGCCTTTGCAGTGGACGAGGATTCCGACCCCCAGATCGTCGAAATCATTCCTGGCCAGCAATATGCTGCAATCGACGTTTCCAATATCACCGAGGCCGCGCCGCCACCTTTGGCGAAGATCGAACAGCTTGTGACCCGCGACTATATGCTTGATCAGGGCTCGAAGAAAGCAAAGGCCGTCGCCGACAAGATTGCGAAAGCGGTCAGCGACGGGACATCCTTGTCCAAGGCCGTTGCCGATGCCGGCGTGAAGCTTCCCCGCCCCGAGCGGATCAGCTCGACCAGAGCGGAACTGGCCCAGCAGAGCCAGCAGGGTCAGGTGCCAGCACCGATCAGTCTGATGTTCAGCATGGCGCAGGGCACAGCCAAAGCGCTGGCTGCACCCCGCGATCAAGGCTGGTTTGTGGTTGTGCTCGACAAGCTCAATCGCGGCGATGCATCCAAGCGCGATGATCTGCTGAAGGCCACCCGCACCCAGTTCAAACAGGTGATCGGCAATGAATATACCTCTCAATTCGTCAACGCTATGAAGGCTGACGTCGGCGTAGAACGGAACGAGAAAGCACTAACCGCGCTGAAAAACCAGCTGCTCGGCGGGAATTGATCTCTCCATGGCGGGCAGTTTCGGAATAGAGGCGGCACGCGCGGCACTGGGCAGTGGCAAGCCGGCGCTGATCTGGCGACGGCAGGTAGCCGATACAGAAACGCCGGTATCCGCTGCCCTGAAGCTGATGGAAGATGGCCGCGGCGATTATCTGCTCGAATCGGTTGAAGGGGGCGAGACCCGCGGACGCCACAGCATGATCGGTCTTGCACCCGATCTTGTGTTCCGGGCCGACGGCGCTGAGGCCGCAATCAATCGCACATGGCTGCAGGACCGCGAGGCATTTGAGCCGGAAAGTAGCGACAGCCTCTCCGCCCTGCGCAATCTGGTCAAGGCTTGCCAGATGGACGTGCCGGAAGAACTGCCCCGTGCGCTGGCCTGTCTGGTCGGCTATTTCGGCTATGAAACGATTGGCCTGGTCGAGAAGCTTCCCCGCGCACCGCAGTCCGAGCTGGATACGCCGGACATGCTATTCGTCCGGCCCACCGTGATCCTGATTTTCGACCGGCTGGCCGACGAGCTGTTTCTGGTCGCGCCGGTGTGGCCGGAGACCGACGGAAACAGCGACGCAAAAATCACTGCGGCGGAAGACCGGCTGGATGAAGCTCAGCGGGGCCTCTCAAACCCCGTTCGTCCTGAGCTTGTCGAAGGACGCTTGTCAGGCGCTCCGAAGGCCGGGCTCGACCCCGACGAACCGGAATTCACCCCCCAGGTCCCGGCCGAAAAATATGCCGAGATGGTGCTGCGCGCCAAGGATTACATCGAGGCCGGTGACATCTTCCAGGTGGTGCTGGCGCAGCGGTTCACCACGCCGTTCACCCTACCTCCGATAGAGCTCTACCGCGCTTTGCGCCGGATCAACCCGTCACCGTTCCTGTTTTTTCTCGACCTGCCCGGCTTTGCCCTTACCGGCTCCAGCCCCGAAATTCTCGTCCGCGCGCGCGATGGCGAAGTCACCATCCGGCCGATCGCCGGAACCCGGCCACGCGGCAAAAATGCGACCGAAGACAAGGCGAACAAGGAAAGCCTTCTCGCCGATCCCAAGGAACGGGCCGAGCATCTGATGCTGCTCGATCTCGGGCGCAACGATGTTGGCCGCGTCGCAACCGCGAACAGTGTTGAGGTCACCGACAGCTATACGGTCGAATTTTACAGCCATGTCATGCACATCGTTTCCAACGTGGTCGGAGAGCTGGCCCCGGACAAGGACGCGCTCGACGCCCTGTTCGCCGGTTTCCCCGCCGGCACGGTCAGCGGCGCGCCGAAGGTGCGCGCCTGCCAGATTATCGCCGAACTCGAACCGGAAACCCGCGGTGCCTATGCTGGCGGCGTCGGCTATTTCTCTCCCGACGGCAGCATGGACAGCTGTATCGTACTGCGCACCGGGATTGTGAAGGACGGCATGCTGCATGTGCAGGCGGGCGCAGGCATCGTGGCGGACAGCGATCCGGAATATGAACTGGCGGAATGTCGGGCCAAGGCCGGGGCGTTGCTGGCGGCTGCGAAAGAGGCGGTGAAGCGCGCGCAGGATGTTGGTTTCGGACAGTGAACTGAAGCGTTCGCTTTTGCCGAAAAAAGGACATGGCGCGTGCAATTTCTGTCCGTCAGCCAGCGTTCCAATAGTGGTCCTTCATAGAGAAACTGCGATCTTTCCCAGACTGCTTGCCTCTTGAACTGAATGCACATGGTCGCTAATTAGCCCTCGCGGTGACCACGTTCCCGCCCCAAGTGGAAATCAAGACCGGGACGGCCCGGCAGTCAAAAGGAGGCTGCCATGGCGTGGATATATCTGGTACTTGCTGGCGTTTTTGAGATTGTCTGGGCCACTGCAATGAAACAGTCACTCGGGTTTTCGCGGTTATGGCCCAGTGTGATCACCATAGCGGCAATGATTGTCAGTTTCGCCCTGCTCGCGGCTGCAATGCGATCCCTTCCGCTGGGCACAGCCTATACGATCTGGACAGGTATTGGCGCTGTTGGAGCATTTGTGATCGGGATCCTCATATTTGGCGAGTCCATCAGCCCAATGCGCGTCGGAGCAGCCGGACTGATCGTAAGTGGTCTTGTTATGATGAAGCTCTCAACGCCTTGAATTGAGACCAACCAGCCAACCATTTTGGTATTCCGGGGCTACTGCTTATATCGCGTGACCGCAAACGGTCTATTCTCTTTCCCGCGACGTGCAACCGCGAAAAACAGCTAATGCTCTCGTCCGGTTTTTGCGCCGCATTGTTGCAACCGATCGGGCGTGCATAAAGATTGTGTTTGACTGGCGGGTTCTTAGTTGCGACAATTCAGCCACTGCGCGTCAGGACGATGCGCGATGCCAAAAGCGGTTTGAAGATGCCGCTCCTCCCCCTCCAGAAAGGATATATATGCAGAATGCAAAGCAAGGCGATACGGTCGTCATCGACTATGCCGTGCGCACTTCCAAAGGCACGCTCGTTGGCGACACGACAGAGACGGGGCCACAGGAAATCAAGCTTGGCGATGGCGCTATTTTTCCCCAGGTCGAAGAGAAGATTGCTGATATGAAAGTCGGCGATCAGGAAACCGTCTCGATCGAATGTAATAATGCATTTGGCCCGCGACGCGAAGAAATGGTCATCGACATTCCCAGGCAGAATCTACCACCGGAAGCCGAGCCACAGCCGGGCATGACGCTTCAGGCCCAACAGGCAGACGGCTCTGCGGTCACGCTATATATTGTTGCTGTGAGCGACGACAGCGTGAAAGCTGATGGAAATCACCCGCTGGCTGGGGAAGACCTTGCGTTCGACGTGACACTACGCGAAATAAAGGATGCAGCCTGAATTTTAGGGACGGTCTGGATCAGCGACATTTGCTGGCCGGATCGTCCAACTTCTAGCGTTGGGCGCCGCCAATCGCTCTAAAGTTCTGCGCCCACAGCGAAAATTGCACGGAAACTTTCCTCACTCCAGCATCTTCGGCGCTTCCTTCTGCAGCTTGGCCTTGATCTTGTTGGCGAACAGCGCCAGCATTGGCGGCAGGTCGAGGATCGCGTAGACCTCGTCTTCGCGAATTTGCATTTCGCTGCCGATCCGCTGACCGACCGCCTCCAGCGTGAAATGGAGATGATCCCCTTCCCAATGATGGTCCGTCAGGTTCGCACCGGGGATGATGTCACCGAGCGTGTGGATGCCGTTTCCAACACGGTTCTTCGCTTCAGCCAGACCCAGTTTGTGCGGTATGTTGACGGTGACCGGTTCGCCCATGATAAAAACTCCCTTTTTTGCGCTCTAACATCACTCGACCGCACGTCAAAGCTTGGCGCGAGCGAAATTTCCCACTAGGCAGCATCGCATGATCCTCGTTATCGACAATTATGACAGCTTTACCTTCAACCTGGTCCATTATCTGATGGAACTGGGCGCGGAGGTGCGGGTGGAGCGCAACGACGCTCTGACCGCCAGCGAAGCGCTGGCCACCGGCGCGCAGGCCTTCCTGATTTCACCGGGTCCCTGCACCCCGAACGAAGCCGGCATATCGCTCGATCTGGTCGCGGCCTGCGCCGATGCGGCAAAGCCGTTGCTCGGCGTGTGCCTCGGCCACCAGAGCATCGGCCAGCATTTCGGCGGCAAGGTCGTGCGCGGCGGTCTGATGCACGGCAAGACATCGCCGGTCACCCATGACGGCAGCGGCGTGTTTGCCGGCCTGCCTTCGCCTTATGTCGCGACCCGCTATCACTCGCTGATCGTCGAGGATATTCCCGCCTGCCTGCCGGTCAACGCGACCGCCGACGATGGTTCGGTGATGGGGTTCCGCCACGAAAGCCTGCCGATCCACGGCGTGCAATTTCATCCCGAGAGCATCGCCACCGAACATGGCCACAGGCTGCTGGCCAACTTCATGGCGATTGCGGGGATCGAAGCGAAGGAAGCGGCATGACCTTGCCCGATCCGGCGACTGCTCTATCCGAAACAGCGGCCCGCGAAGCCTTTTCCGCCATTTTGGATGGGT
>Ga0209345_10003008_pt1 | contig 17767 bp, 19 predicted proteins | sample Cruoilmetagenom7_FD_187294 | JGI IMG/M metagenome (GOLD analysis project Ga0209345, IMG submission 187294) | Oil polluted marine microbial communities from Coal Oil Point, Santa Barbara, California, USA - Sample 7 (SPAdes) (version 2) | ecosystem: Environmental > Aquatic > Marine > Oil seeps ...
CCTGATCATTTTCCTGGGGCAGTGTTGAGCAAGTGGCGTAGAGCAAAACTCCATCTTCCTTCAGCAGTGGCCAGAGTGCATTGAGGAGTGTCAATTGCAACTCGGCAAGCTTAGCAATATCCGCTGGTTTACGCAGTAGTTTCACATCTGGGTGACGACGGATTACTCCAGTGGCAGAACAAGGGGCATCGAGAAGGATTCGGTCAAAGGGTTTGCCGTCCCACCAAGTATTTGTATCCACTGCATCGGCGGCCACCAGTGCGGCCTGTAATTCCAGCCGCTCAAGATTTTCTTCTACACGCTCAAGTCGGGCGGCTGAAATATCCAGAGCAATAACTTCTGCATTGTTTTCGACGTACTCAAGAATATGGCAGGTTTTTCCTCCGGGGGCGCAACAAGCATCCAGTATGTGTTGTCCGGGCTTCAGGGCTAGTAAATGAGCAGCTAGTTGTGCGGCCTCATCCTGCACACTGATGTCTCCGTCGGTAAAGCCAGGCAGGGTTAAAACATCCTGTGGATGCTGAAGCGTTATGCCATCGGGACTAAAGAGGGTTGCGGAGGCTTCAATATTTGCTGTTGCCAGTTGTTTTAAATAGTTAGTCTGATTGGTGTGATGTTGATTTGCTCTCAATGTCATCGGTGGTTGGGCATTGTTAGCGGCAATAATATTATCAAGCTGGTCTGGCCAGGCCTCACGCCATAACTCTACTAGCCAGTCAGGATGGGCTGTCTTAAAAGACTGATTGTTTTCAAGAGTTGAATCTAGTTTACCTTGCTCACGCAGAAAACGGCGCAATACGGCATTTACTAATCCCTTGGCCCAACGCTTTTTCAGTGCTTTGCAGGCAGTGACGGCCTCGTTTACAGCAGCATGGGAGGGTATGCGGGTTTCCAGTAATTGGTAAATGGAGCAGGCGAGCACTGCTTCAAGATCTTTATCCTTAGCCTTGAAAGGTTTGGACAGCAATAGGTTTAGATATGCCGCAAGTCTTGGGTAATAACGTAAAGTGCCGTAACACAGTTGCTGTAATAGACCTCGATCTCGTTCATCAACCTTGGCGGCATACATGGGCAGTAATGTGCTAAGAGAGCCTTCATCCTGTAATACAGCAGTGATAACACGAGCAGCAGCGACGCGGACATTCACTGGTTTGCTTCTCTTTGGTTCATCGTCTTTTCACCTAATCGCCCAAAACTGTTCCCGGAGTAAACAAATCAGCACGAGATTTGAGAACTTCTGATACTGGTAAACGCTTTTTCCCCGGTAGCTGAAGCTCGGTAATTAACAGGCTTTCCTCACCAGCGGCCACTTGAATACCTTGGCTATCAGATTTACAGATAGTGCCGGGGTATTTTGATTCTGTATTTATTGTGATTGGAGTGGCCTGCCAGATTCGAACACGTTCATTATTCAGCGTTGTGTAGGTAACGGGGAAAGGATTAAACGCCCTTACTTTACGGTCTAAAGTTTCTGTAGGTTGAGACCAATCTAACAATGCTTCTTCCTTGGTGATTTTAGGCGCGTAGTTACTTAGCGTATCATTTTGTTTTTCTGGGATGGCTGTGCCTTGTGTTATTTGCTGCAAGGTTGCCAGTAAGACGGGAGGTCCTATAGTGGCCAGCTTGTCGTGTAGTGAGCCACCAGTATCTGTTTTTTCGATAGTACAGTGTGTAGTGTGGAGCATATCCCCGGTATCCAGGCCCACATCCATTTGCATAATAGTAACGCCGGTTTCGATATCGCCAGCTTCTATAGCACGCTGTATTGGTGCTGCACCACGCCAGCGGGGCAATAGTGACGCATGGACGTTGATACAGCCATGCTTGGGGGTGCGAAGAATAGCGTGTGGTAATAAAAGGCCGTAGGCAACTACCACCATAATATCGGCATTGAGCTGAGCAAGAATTTGTTGTTGCTCCGGGCTCTTTAAGCTCAGTGGCTGATATACGGGTATTTTGTGATTTTCTGCCAAGACTTTTACTGGGCTGGGCGTGAGTTTTTTTCCTCGGCCCGCTGGGCGGTCTGGTTGGGTATAAACTGCTACTATTTCGTGATGGTTATGTTCTTGGCTGTTATTGTCATCATCTAATAGAGCTTGCAGGTGGAGTGCTGCAAATTCGGGAGTACCGGCAAATACAATGCGCAATGGATTTTCCTTTAAGAGCCAGTTAATGAGTTAATCTTGCTGGCGTTGTAGTTTTTCCAGTTTCTTTTTAATTCGGACCCGCTTGAATGCAGAGAGATAATCTACAAACAATTTGCCATTGAGGTGGTCAATTTCATGTTGGATACACACGGCCATTAAGCCGTCAGGTTCCATTTTAAAGAGGTTTCCATCCTTATTCAGTGCTTTTAGTCGAATATGTTCAGGTCGGTCGACAGTTTCATAAAAGCCGGGGACGGACAAGCAGCCTTCCTGGGTTGGGCATGTGGCCTCATCTAATATTTCAATTTCAGGATTGATTAATACTAGTGGTTCATTGGCATCTTCTGATAAATCCATCACAACAATACGTTGATGTACGTTCACTTGAGTCGCTGCCAGGCCTATTCCTGGGGCGTTATACATGGTTTCCAGCATGTTCTTTATCAGGATGCGAACACGGTCATCCACGTCAGTAACAGGTTTTGCTACTGTGCGTAGTCGTGGATCAGGAAATTCAAGAATATTAAGTAATGACATCTGTTTGTGACGAGTTTCTAGCAATCTGACGTAAACCACTGTTAACATGGCACTATTAGAGAGGTTATTAGAGCCTAATAACCTCGGGTGAGAAGTATACACACAATCGGGTTACAGCACACAGGACGGCCTGAAAAATGAAGAAAACCCTACAAAAGACCCTAAAAATGAAAAATATATTATTGGGAATGATTGCTGCTTGCACCTTTGCCGTTTTGGCCATTGCTGCAGAAACACCCTTTAATGACAATGTCCCTGACAAGTACACTGTAAAAAAAGGTGATACGCTTTGGGACATTTCTGACTTTTACCTCAGAGACCCCTGGCTATGGCCAGAAATTTGGTATGTGAACCCACAGGTTAAAAATCCCCATTTAATTTACCCTGGAGACATTATTTCTCTGGTTTATATTGATGGCCAGCCTCGCCTGACCTTGCAGCGTAGTCGCAATGTGAAGCTTTCACCGGGAATTAAGGTATTACCCCATGCGGAAGCGATCCCTGCGTTACCTCTAGATATTATTAATAACTTTTTGACGCGTAACCGTGTGGTTACTCAGGAAGAAGTGGATGGGGCACCTTATGTCGTTGCCGGTCATGAGAAGCGTCTGCTTTCGGGTACCAACGATACATTCTATGCCCGTGGTCAATTTGATGACACGCCGGCCTATGGTTTGTACCGTATAGGTAAGCCTTATTTAGACCCTGTAACAGAAGAAGAGTTGGGTATTCGTGCTCAGGATGTGGGTTCAGCCAAACTTAAAACGGTAGATGATGATATAGGTACTCTACTAGCTACCCGTGTGGTTGAAGAGGTTCGAGTAGGTGAGCGCTTATTGCCTCATGAAGAGCGTCGGTTAGAGTCTATTTTCTACCCTAGTGCCCCAGATACTGATGTAGAGGGGGTTATTATGGCGGTAGAAGGGGGTCTTTCCCAAGTAGGCCACCTTGATGTGGTTGCTATTAATCAGGGTGAGCGCGAAGGTCTAAAGCAGGGTAATGTTCTGGCGATCTTCAAGCGGGGTGAAACGGTTATGGATAAAGTTGCCAAGGAAAAAATTACTCTACCCAATGAGCGCGCGGGTCTTTTGATGATCTTCCGTACCTTTGAAAAAATGAGTTATGGTTTAATACTCGATTCTCAGAGGCCACTTGCGGTTAATGATATTGTAGAAAACCCTTAATTGAAGGTTTAGTAGTAAAGTATTAAATCGGAAAGATAGAAAAAACGCTGGCGAGAGTCAGCGTTTTTTTATGGAGAGAAGTTAATATTACAGGGAGTAAAAAATGGACAGGGAGTCAAAAGCGGCATTGATGCTGCATTTTTATAAAGAGCTATCACCATCGGAAGTTATAAAATTGTATCGGGATGTAGGGTCTTTTACCGATATTTTGGCAATGGACACTTTGCCTGAGAGCCTGCCTCCAAAACTAAGACAGAGCTTAGGTCGGCTCAACCAACAGCAAGACATATTGTCAGCCCAGGCAGAAGCTATAATGGATTGGTGTCAGAAAAACGCTGTTCAGTGGCTGTGCCTTTCAGATTCCTCTTATCCTTCTTTGCTCAAGGAAATTTCTATACCGCCATCTGTATTATTTGTTCGGGGCAACACTGACCTGCTTTGTTTGCCGCAGGTCGCTATTGTGGGTAGCCGGAATGCTACAGTCTCTGGGTTAAATACAGCTTTCGATTTCGCTAAAATGCTTGCGAGCAGAGGATTTGTTATTACCAGTGGGATGGCTTTAGGTATTGATGGGGCGGCTCATAACGGTGCATTGGAAACAGGTCAGACTGTAGCCGTAATGGGCACAGGGTTGGATGTGCTTTATCCAAAGCAGCACTGCGAGCTTTATCAGAAAATCCTCAATTATGGCGGTACTGTTATCAGTGAATTTATGCCAGGCACACCACCGTTACCAGCAAATTTCCCGCGTAGAAATCGAATTATTAGTGGCCTTAGTTTAGGCACTATGGTGGTTGAGGCTGCCATTAGAAGTGGCTCATTAATTACGGCCAAGTATGCTATGGAGCAGAGTCGGGAAGTTTTTGCTATTCCAGGCTCTATCCACAATGCCATGAGCAAAGGCACCCATGCGCTGTTAAAGCAGGGAGCCACATTGGTGGAGTCGGGCCATGACATTGTTGAACAATTGGGCGGGATGTTGGCCTATCTAGAGGCAGAAACCCTTGAATCCTCGGTATCTCAGGTACTTGATAAGAGAACAGATCAGCCTTCAGGACAGCAGGAACTGTTACAAGCCATGGGGTTTGATCCAGTGGATATTGATACCCTGGTGTCCAGAACAGAGTTACCCATTGCCCAGCTAAATCGTCAATTGATGGAGTTAGAGTTGGATGGTGTTATTGCTAACCAAAATGGCTTGTATGGTCGGCTTAAGTAATTTGATGGTATAAATAGAGCTATTACTAAGAGGTCGTAAAGCTCGGTGCTAGGTTGCGAAACACCTTGTATTCAGGTAGCCTGCGGCGTTTTTTAGGGGGAGAAAAAAATGAACAAACCCTTTGTAGCGATCTTAATGGGTTCAGATTCTGACCTTCCAGTCATGGAAGCAAGTTTTGAGATTTTAAAGAAATTTGACGTTTCTTTTGAAGTAAAAGTCTCTTCGGCACACCGTACACCAGAAGCCACACATAGTTATGTTAAAGATGCTGATGCACGTGGCTGTGCCGCATTTATCTGTGCTGCAGGTATGGCTGCTCACTTGGCAGGCGCAGTGTCTGCTAACACGCTTAAGCCAGTGATTGGCGTACCAATTAATTCTTCTTTGGATGGCCTGGATGCCCTACTTTCCACTGTGCAGATGCCTGGTGGTATTCCCGTGGCGACAGTTGCTATTGGTAAAGCTGGCGCAAAAAATGCTGCTTATTTAGCGACCCAAATTATGGCAGTTTCTGATGCGGACTTGCACCAGAAACTAATCGATGAGCGTGCAGCTAATGCGCGGGCTATTATTGCGAAAGATGCTGCTTTGCAAGAGAAGCTGAATAACGGTTAAATTAGAACCGTTATGCTGTTTTCTAGTACTAATCTGCTCGCTATTAACCAAGCCTCTACGGTGCTCAATGCTTGTGGGGTAGTAGCCTATCCCACAGAAGCAGTTTGGGGTTTAGGTTGTGACCCTTTTTCAGAGCGTGCTGTGACACGTATTCTTACGATGAAGCAGCGCCAGCCTGGTATGGGCCTAATTCTAATTGCAGCGGATATAAAACAGTTGTCTCCGTTTCTATCGGGGCTATCAGAGCCTCAGCTGCAAGTATTGAAAGATAGCTGGCCAGGCCCACAAACATGGCTGGTTCCCAATAATTTTGTAGCGCCCCCATGGATTACTGGAGAAAGAGATACTCTGGCACTTCGGGTGACAGATCATCCTATTGCTTCGGCCCTTTGTCGATCATATGGCGGGCCGCTGGTTTCCACGTCGGCAAATCCCCATGGTTTTCCTCCCGCTAAAAGCTTATTGAAAGTAAACTTGTATTTTCGCACCCAGCTCGACTATGTGGTGTCGGGGTTGCTGGGAAAAAGCATACAGCCAACGCCAATCAAGCATTTAATAACGGGTGAGACGGTTCGTTCTTGATAGGTCGCTTAGGTAATACTCTAGGGCTAGTGTACATAGACTAGTACGTTCAACAGGTATTAATAATGATCGATAAACAGGCAGTAAAAGACTATTTACTGAATTTGCAGGATCACATTTGTAACGGCTTGCAAGCAGAAGATGGTCAGGCGTTGTTTCAAGAAGATCGCTGGATTCGTGAAGAAGGTGGTGGCGGCCGAAGTCGAGTTATCACGGATGGCGAAGTATTCGAAAAAGGAGGAGTAAATTTTTCCCATGTATATGGCACCCAGTTACCTCCTTCTGCTACGGCCGCGCGACCCGAGTTAGCGGGACGTTCTTTTGAGGCCATGGGTGTTTCCTTGGTAATGCACCCAGAAAACCCGTATATCCCTACTTCTCATGCTAATGTACGGTTTTTTATTGCAGAAAAGCCAGGAGAAGAACCTGTCTGGTGGTTTGGCGGTGGTTATGATCTGACGCCCTATTATGGCAATCGTGAAGACTGCCAACATTGGCATCAAACAGCCAAGGCAGCCTGCGGTCCCTTTGGTGAAGAGATCTACCCACATTTCAAACAATGGTGTGATGATTATTTTTTTCTTAAGCACCGCAATGAGCCACGCGGCATTGGTGGTTTGTTTTTTGATGACTATAACGAACCAGGTTTTGAGCAGAGTTTTGGTCTAATGCGTTCAGTAGGTGATAGTTATTTAGAGGCTTATTTGCCCATAATTCAGCACAATAAAGCAAGGCCTTGGGGTGAGCGGGAAAGGGAATTTCAATTGTACCGTCGAGGTCGTTATGTGGAATTTAATCTGGTTTATGATCGTGGCACGTTGTTTGGGCTACAGACCGGTGGCCGCACAGAATCTATCTTGATGTCACTGCCACCGCTTGTTCGGTGGGAGTATGATTGGCAACCTGAGCCAGGCTCTGCGGAAGCAGAATTATACGATTTGTACCTTAAGCCCCAGGCATGGATATAACCGTTTAAACATCAAAAGTGTTGAGTGCGAGAATTAGAGACCCAACTATGACCGATAACTACGCCGTTTTTGGCAACCCTATAGAGCACAGTAAATCTCCGGCTATTCACACAGCCTTTGCTGCGGCAATGGGTGAAGATATTTGTTACCAAAAAAAATTGGTTAATGAAGATAGATTTGTGGCGGCAGCGGATGAATTTTTTGCCGCCGGAGGCAAGGGGCTAAATATTACCGTGCCATTTAAAGAGGATGCCTACAGCTATGCTGCACGGTTAACAGCTCGGGCGCGCCATGCCGGAGCGGTGAATACCTTGAGTTTGCAGGAAGATGGAACTGTATTGGGTGATACCACTGATGGTATTGGCATGGTTCGGGATATGGTGGATAACCTCGGTTGGGAGATTAAAGGCAAAAAGGTTTTGGTGCTGGGCGCAGGGGGTGCTGTTCGTGGGGTACTTGAGCCATTGCTTGAGTTACTGCCGCAGCATGTGGTTATTGCTAATCGCAGCATTGATAAGGCATTGCAGTTGTCCAAGGGCTTTGCCGAAATGGGTTATTTACTAGGCTGTGGCTTTGACATGTTGTCTGGACAGCAATTTGATTTGGTTATAAATGGCACCAGTGCCAGCTTGGCTGGCAAACTCCCTCCCCTGCCCAATGATTTATTAATGGGCGGTGCAGCGTGCTACGACATGATGTACAGCCCGGAACCAACGGTATTTATGAACTGGGCACAGCAACATGGTGCGGCTGTAGTTGCCGACGGTTTGGGGATGTTGGTGGAGCAAGCAGCTGAGTCGTTTGCCATTTGGCGTGGAGTAAAACCGGAAACTAAATCGGTGATAGCGGATCTTAGAAAGAATATATGATGCTTTACCAAGATACGTACAGGCTGACTTATGGGCAGTAAATAATGGGCCAAAAATATAGGTGATGAATATGAAACTAATAGTTGGAAAACTTCTAGTTTTAGCCAGCTTGTCTTTCGTTAGTTTGCAGGCATTGGCTACGGAGGTTTTGTGGATCGATGTTCGTTCTACGGCTGAATATCAGGAAGGCCATCTGTCTGAAGCAATTAATATTTCCCATACAGAGATTAGTGAGCGCATCGGTGGAATCACTACAAAGGATGCTCAAATCAAACTGTATTGTGGCAGTGGCCGACGTGCGGGTATAGCCCAAGAGGCTCTTGAGGGTATGGGGTACACTCTAGTTAGTAATGAAGGCGGCTACTCAGAATTATTGAAAAATAAAGAGCTACCAGAGAAATAGCAGCTTTTGACAATTGCCATTATTGCTCCGGCCATTTCATATTAACTATTCTACATCTTGGTGTCATCTGCCTTGGCTTTCAGCAAGATATTGATCTTTTAGCTTCACGTAATTTGCTGGCGAATAAGTAAAAAATTTACGTTCAGCCTCTGTGGCGACACGTAGTAATCGACAGGGGCTACCTACATAAAGATTGCCACTTTCTAGTCGTTTACCTGGTGGTACTACTGTTCCAGCACCAATAATCACTTCGTCCTCCACAATAGCACCATCATTCACAATGGCACCATTGCCGACCAAAATTCGGCTACCTATAGTGCAGCCGTGTAAAATAGCGCCGTGACCAATAATGACATCATCGCCAATGATCAGCGGCCAACCACCGGGATTAAAATCACTGGCATGGGTAATATGAAGTACGGCGTTGTCCTGGACGTTGGAGCGGTTGCCAATAGTAATACGGTGCATATCACCGCGGATAACAGCTCCGGGCCAGACTGAGACATCATCACCTAATGTGGTATTACCTATGACAGTAGCCGCGGGGTCTACATAGACCCTGGCTCCCAATGTAGGTGTTATGCCGCGGTGGGATCGAATATTGTCAGTCATAATACTTTTCCATAATTAATGATGTCCGTAGTTAAGTAATACTTGGCGTTATAATAGCTATACCTCTACAAGCCACAAGCAATTTTGATGATGTAGCAGCCAAAATTTCATGTTAGTTAAACTATAAGGTTCGAGATGTTTAAAGCAAAAAAGCGTTTTATTGCCGGTGCGGTATGTCCACGATGCAGTGAGATGGATAAGCTAACCATTTTTAGTGAGGCTGAAAAAGAATATCGCGAATGCGTAAGTTGTGGCTTTAAGGAACAGATGTTTTTGCAGAGTGAACCGAAAGAAATAGATACTCGTGTTAACAAAACTAAAGAGGAAAAGGAGTCAGAAGTACAAGCCGTTAGATTGATTGATCCTGGGAAATTGCACTAGGTTCTAGTGGATCATTACACGAACAGTCTGCCCATTTAACAGTAAATTAACCGAAAGATTATCCACTAAGCATGGCCATCTTTGCAGATCGCTGGCCCAGCGCTTACTTCTATCCTCTTTGCAGGCGTCGGGAACAAACACCAAATCCTGATTCTGCAAATTATCTATAAGCAGATGCACAGCTTGATCCAGCCTATTAGCAAAAGGCTCACCGATAAGGTGGTGAATAATTAGGTTGGATCGAGTCATATCCATAGGCACCAGGGGTGTGTTGTAGAAAGACATAAAGCGGTCATTTACTTCTTCGATAAGTCGGTGAGCCAGATAGGACTCATCCATCAGTGCATTTAGACCATCGTGACCGTCTATAAGACTGGGGGGCCGCATAAAGAACTCATTGGCAACAGTGATTACTGGTTCGGTGTAGTCAGAGATATTACATTCATTGGAAATAGCACCTACCGCATCGATAAACTCCGGTACTTGGTCAATATAATGAATAATAAAATTAAGTAGTGCTGGAACAATATGTTGGGGTGGTAGCTGAACCGCGTGGTGGAGGTTGCTTGCTCTGGCTTTTAACAGGCAGGCTAGCTGTCCGGTAGTTTTCTCATGGTCTTTAGCGGAAGCAATGGCTTGGCGAACATTGACAGTATCCATATACCAAAACTAGTCGAAGAGGATAAAAAGGCAAAGAACATCTTTGCATAAGCAGCAAGCTTTAATGACAACTCAGGGTTTGGTTGGTAACCAGAGTCGTTGTTGGCTGTAGTAAATAAACATACCGCCCATTAACAAACTGCGTCCTCCAAGAAATACTAGATAGGCAAGCCAGAGCCCATCGTTACCCAAGCGCTGAGTAAAAAACCATAGGGGTAAAAATAATCCAAAAGTGGCTAATAGCATCGTATCTTGCATGGCACGTGTTTTCCCCGAGCCAATAAAAATACCGTCCGCCATAAAGCAAATGATGCCTGACAAGGGTAATGCTACTAGCCATGGCCAGTAGGTTTGAGCTGCTTTTTCTACATCGGCAAGATCGGTAAAAATAGCAATGATTCCATTGGGGAATAATAAATAGATAAGTGTAGCGATGAAGGAGATAGCTAGTCCCCACAAGGTGGTTTCTCTACAGATTTGGTAGAAGTTATCGAGGCGAGTTCTGCCAATGGCATGGCCGGCAAGAGATTCCGCAGCATGAGCAAAGCCGTCCTGAGTATAGGCTACCAACAACAAAAGTTGTAACAAGATAGCGTTGGCAGCAAGAATAGTATCGCCCTGGCGGGCCCCCTGGGCAGTAAAAAAGGCCATGGTAAATACCAGGCAAGCGGTGCGAATAAGCAAGTGACGGTTTATGCGTAAAAACTCCTGATATCGCTGCCACTGTCGTAGGTGTTTTCTATTTATAACACCGTGAATTCCTTTTAGGTTGTACGTAATTAGGGCCAGTGCTAGGAAGAAGCCCAATAGTTCGGCGATTAAAGAGGCATAGGCAGCACCCCTACTATTCATATCAAGGCCAACAATAAAAAGAAAATCTAGGCCGATATTGGCTACATTAGTGAATAACATCAGTAACAGAGTGGAGCGGATACGTTGTAGCCCCAGCAGCCACCCCACAGCACAAAGTGTTCCGAGTGTTGCTGGTGCGGCAAAGATACGAATCTGACAATACTCCAGTGCCAGTTGATACGTAGTGTCAGAGGGATTGATTAAAGTAAGAATGATCGTGAGTAGTGGTTTTTGAACCAAGACTAATGCAATGCCAAGTACCATCGCCAGTAACAGTGCCTGTGTTAGTAATTCGAGGCAGCGATTGTGGTCTCCCATGCCCCACGCTCGCGCAGTTAGTCCGGTCGTCCCCATTCGCAAAAAAGAAAACAACCAAAGCAACATGGTCAGTACACTACTGCCGGCAGCAACAGCGGCTAGATAGTGAGCTAGATCCAAGTGCCCGAGTATGGCGGTATCTACTAGCCCAAGCATGGGAATGCTAATGCTCGCTGCAGTCATTGGTATGGCAATAGCTAAGACTTTTTTCTGGATAGGTTGATTCATATCATGGACGACTCGTTAGAACTTGTATTGTGTCAGAAAAGGTTGACCAATAGTGTAGAGGTGGGCGGCTAAAATCTGGTACACTCCCGCGTTATCCCTGCGAGGAGCTAGATGTTGGAGCTCTTTTTCAGAGGATTAAAATAAATATATAAATATAAACGATAACTTTTCTACTGGAGATAGGGCGATGTCAAGAAGAGCAAACATGCTTTTCGCGCTTGTGCTTGCCCCTGTTTTAGCTCTTGTCAGTTCTGGCAGTGCTTTAGCAGAAGAAGCTCAGCGTTGGGCGATAAATATGCCCAAGGGGGTAACCCCGGTAAGCAACGCAATTTACGATATTCACATGACCATTTTCTGGATCTGTGTAGTCATTTGTGTTGGGGTTTTTGGTGTCATGTTTTATAGCATGTATGTTCACCGAAAATCTCGTGGCGCAGTTGCTGCAAATTTTCATGAAAACACAACAGCTGAAGTGGTTTGGACTGTAATTCCTGCATTAATTCTTGTGGTGATGGCAATTCCTGCAACGAAAACACTGATAAATATCTATGATGCAGCTGACGCTGAGATAGATGTAAAAATAACAGGCTATCAGTGGAAGTGGCAATATGAATATCTTGGTGAAGATGTCACTTATTTGAGTGAACTGGCGACACCAGAGTCTGAAATTTATAATACTGCACCCAAGAGCCAGTATTATCTCCAGGAAGTATCACAGCCCCTGGTGATCCCTGTTAAAACCAAAGTGCGTTTTTTGATTACAGCCAAAGATGTCATCCACTCTTGGTGGGTACCTGATTTTGGTGTAAAAAAAGATGCCATTCCTGGTCTTGTTACAGAGAGTTGGACATACGTTGAAGAGCCCGGTGTTTACCGTGGTGAGTGTGCGGAGCTTTGTGGTAAAGGTCACGCCTTTATGCCGATTGTGGTGAATGTTCTCGAAAAAGAAGAGTACAACGCCTGGCTAGGTGAGAAGAAAACCGAAGTTGCGGCTATTCGTGAGCTGGCTAAGAAAACCTTCACGCTTGATGAACTGATGGTCAAGGGTGAGGAAGCCTATAATCGTTCTTGTGCGTCTTGTCACATGGCTAACGGTGAAGGTATTCCTGGCGTATTCCCCGGTCTTAAAGGCAGCGTGGTCGCCGTTGGTGACATCAGCAAGCACTTAGATGTGGTTGTTAATGGTGTCTCTGGTACAGCTATGCAGGCATTTGGTGGTCAGCTCTCAGAAGTGGATCTGGCAGCCATCATTACTTATGAGCGTAATGCTTGGGGTAATGACACTGGTGATGTGGTTCAGCCCATCGACGTTCTCAAATTCAAACAAGGTCAATAAGGGAGGATTAAGTCATGGCACACGGTCCCGCTAAAGGTATTGGCCGCTGGCTTTTTACCACTAACCACAAGGACATCGGCACGCTTTACCTCTGGTTTAGCTTTGCAATGTTCTTGTTAGGCGGCTTTTTTGCAATGGTTATCCGCGCTGAGCTATTTGAGCCTGGCATGCAAATTATTAAGCCTGAATTCTTTAACCAAATGACAACCATGCATGGTTTGGTGATGGTGTTTGGTGCCATCATGCCAGCTTTTGTTGGTTTGGCTAACTGGATGATTCCGATGATGATCGGAGCGCCAGATATGGCCCTGCCACGCATGAACAACCTCAGTTTTTGGATTCTGCCTTTTGCCTTTACGCTATTGGCATCCACGCTGTTTATGGAAGGTGGCGCACCGAACTTTGGTTGGACATTTTATGCTCCGCTATCAACTACTTATGCCCCAGATACGGTGAACTACTTTATTTTTGGTGTTCATATTATGGGTGCATCATCCATCATGGGTTCTATTAACATTATTGCCACCGTATTGAATATGCGTGCTCCAGGCATGACGTTGATGAAAATGCCAATGTTTGTATGGACCTGGTTGATTACCGCCTTCCTATTGATTGCTGTTATGCCAGTATTGGCTGGTGCAGTAACCATGATGTTGATGGATATTAACTTTGGTACCAGCTTCTTTAGTGCAGCTGGTGGTGGTGATCCCGTATTGTTCCAGCATGTATTCTGGTTCTTCGGTCACCCTGAGGTCTACATTATTATCTTGCCAGCATTTGGTGTGATTTCTCATATCATTCCTACCTTTAGCCGTAAGCCACTGTTTGGTTACAGCTCTATGGTGTATGCAACGGCATCAATCGCTTTCTTGTCCTTCATCGTATGGGCTCACCATATGTTCTTGGTGGGAATGCCCATTGGTGGTGAGCTGTACTTTATGTATGCCACGATGTTGATTGCCGTGCCGACAGCAGCGAAGATATTTAACTGGATCAGCACTATGTTCCGGGGGTCGATGACTTTTGAAACCCCGATGCTGTTTGCTATCGCCTTTATCATTTTGTTCACGATTGGCGGTTTTACCGGGTTAATGATGGCCATTGCTCCATCTGATATTCAATACCACGATAGCTATTTCATCGTTGCTCACTTCCACTACGTAATGGTAGCTGGAGCTGTGTTCTCGGGTACTGCAGCAGTTTACTACTGGTTGCCGAAGTGGTGCGGTAGGATGTATGACGAAACCATGGGTAAGGTCCAGTTCTGGGTCTCTTTCATTGGTTTTAACCTTGCGTTCTTCCCACAACACTTCCTAGGTTTGGCTGGAATGCCAAGACGCTATGCGGACTATGCACTTCAGTTCTCGGATTGGAATATGATCTCTAGTATTGGTGCATTTACCTACGGTGCTGCGCAACTGTTGTTCATGTTTAATGTTATCCGGACTATCCGGTCTGGCACACCTGTTAGTGAGCCTAAGACATGGGAAGGTGCCGAGGGACTGGAATGGACACTTGCTACTCCAGTGCCTTACCACACGTTCTCTACACCTCCGGAAGTGAAGTAAAACAGGTGGGAATGCGGAAACATGTCGACTAGTCCGATTAGAAAGACACTAGTCAAACTGCTATTCGGAGCAGCCGGCATGTTTTTGTTTGCGGTTTTTGTACTACCGCCGTTGTACGATGTATTTTGTGAAGTCACAGGTATTGGTGGTAAGACAGCTGGCCCTTACCAGGTGACAGATGCGGGTGTCGATACTACACGTACTGTTAAGGTGCAGTTTATTGCTACTAATAATGGTGCTATGCCTTGGGAGTTTGCTCCCAAAGTACATGAGGTAGCAGTACACCCTGGAGAGTCTACAGAAGTGGCTTTTTATGCAAAAAATCGTACATCGAGGGATATGGTAGCTCAGGCAATTCCAAGTGTGACACCGTTTAATGCGGCCGAGTATTTCCACAAAACAGAGTGTTTCTGTTTTAACCAGCAACCGTTACAAGCTGGTATGGAAGCTGATATGCCATTGGTGTTTATTGTGGATCGAGATTTGCCGAAGTCAGTAAAAACTATCACCCTGTCCTACACGTTATTTGATGTAACCGGCCGAACTACCAATGTTACTAACAATAGTAATAAAGAGCCGATTGCACTATTGAATTGATGAATTGAACTACGTTTTTAAGACGTGGTGAAACGGGAGAAAAATAATGTCAACTGAGAGCAACTACTACGTTCCAGAGCAAAGCAAGTTGCCCATTTGTGCTGCCACAGGTTTGGGTTTTATTGCTTATGGAGCAGGAACCTGGGTTAAAGGTGGAAGTTCAATGGCTTTCTTTGTAGGTGCACTGATCCTCGCATTTACTCTTTATTGTTGGTTTAGCCTTGTTATAAAAGAAAATATGGCTGGTATGAACAGTGATCAGCTCAAGCGTTCTTATGTTTGGGGTATGAGCTGGTTTATCTTCTCTGAAGTGATGTTCTTTGCCGTATTTTTTGGTGCACTTTTCTATATTCGGACCCTGGTTTTACCTTGGCTAGGTAGTGAAGGTGGATTTGAAAATAATAACCTTGTCTGGGGCGACTTTAAGCCTGAATGGCCATTAATGACGACACCTGATATGGCTGCCAATGGTGAAGCCGCTGTATTTAAGGGGCCAGAGCAAAACATGAGTTTCCCAGGTTGGGATAAACTCTTTAGCTGGCTACCGCTGTGGAACACGATTGTTCTTTTGACGTCTAGCTTCACTGTTCATATCGCGCATACGGCGATCAAGAACAACAACCGTAGTAAGTTTAACTTGTGGTTGGGCATTACTGTTGCCTTGGGTGCTATCTTCCTAGTGTTGCAGGTTGAAGAATATATTCATGCTTATCAGCATATGGGCTTAACTCTAGAGTCAGGCATATACGGCACAACCTTCTTTATGCTCACTGGTTTCCACGGTGCTCACGTGACCATGGGTACTATTATGCTGTTGATCCAATTCCTTCGTGGTTTGAAGGGTCATTTCAACTCTGAAGATCAGTTTGGTTTTGAAGCGGCATCTTGGTATTGGCACTTTGTTGATGTGGTATGGGTTGGACTCTTTATCTTTGTATACGTATTGTCTTAATAGATATTAGTAAACATTGATAAAAAAACGGCCAGGATTTCCTGGCCGTTTTTATCTTTCAGATAAGTAAAAAGTGATAGGTATTAAACCCCCATTATTCTTTAGGGGTTAATGGTAATACCCGTTCAGGGTGGAGTTTTTTATCCCAAGGCGCTTGGCTACCAAGCTGCCCTGAGTAGATACCCCAAGCGATGGCTCCCACCAGTGCTATTGCCAGTGCAACACGAACACCTAGAGCATAAAGCACTCGTTTTCGGGCATTACCAATATCCTTCATCAAGAAGACTAATGCGCTACTTAGGCTGATGAGCACACCAATAAATAACAAGACAATGATTACTTTAAGCAGCATAGATAGTTCCTTGGGTAGTCCCTTAGATAGTTTTTTGTGAAGACAAACCGGTATTTTAGATAGCTAAGCCTATTATCGCCTTTGAATGATAAATAGGCGACTATATCGGGCTGATTTATTAAGCCAATATCTTTAGTAAAATGTCATGAGAATGATTTAATACAAATGTCAGATTTAAATTCACAGCTGCAAAAAATTTCTTTCCAGTGGCATTGGAACTGGAAAATATTGCTATTTGTAGCTCTTTTTCTACCGGTGTTGGTTTATTTGGCATTTTGGCAAGTTAGTCGTGCTGACGAGAAGCAACAGTTATTGGAAATCTACGATCAACGTGGAATAGATAAACCCATAACATTATCAGAGCTATCAGAGCTATCAGAGCTATCAGAGCCAGCAGATCAATTATACGTCAGGGTCAAAGTGGCGGGGAAATACGATAACCGCTCTCCCCTGCTGTTAGACAATCGTGTACGCCGTGGCCGTCCAGGATACGAAGTTATTAGTCCATTTCAAACCACCGAGGGACAATGGTTATTGGTGAATCGAGGTTGGATTGAAGCAAGCTTAGATCGTAGAGTGCTGCCGGAAATCAAAGAATTTACAGAGCAGATTGTTTTGGCTGGCTATCTTTATCAGTCTCCCGGTAAACAGGTTATGTTGGGAGAAGACCTCTGGGCGGTGGGATCTGGACCGAAAGTTGTTCAAAATGCTGCCTCAGATAAAGTGTCGGAAAAATTGGGGAAAGTCTTTTATGATTACCACCTGCGTCTAGAGGCAGACTCCCCCGGGGCCTACGAAACAGGTTGGATCATTGTGAATGTGTTGCCAGGGAAACACACCGGTTATGCAGTGCAGTGGGCGGCATTGGCACTGGCACTAATAATATTAAGTATTTTTGCCAATTCTAATCTTGGTGCAGTGATTCGCTGCCTTCGAGAAAATAAGTCGCCAAGCGAATAAGTAGTTGAGTCAATCGAAAGCAATTAAACGGAGTAAAGAGATGACAGAACAAGCAACTAAAAGTGGCCGATGGCACGTATGGTTGATGATAGCCATGCTTGCTGGCGTTATTGTTGCGGGCTTTCTGATGTTTCCAAAAACTGAGGAGCAACGCAATAGCTTGTTGTCTCGGTTAGGTACTACAAATCATGGTGAATTTGTGCTGCCACCAGTACCTATGGCTGACCTAGAGTTAACGGAAACAGATCAATCCTCCTGGAGCTTAGCCGATCAAAAAACAAAATGGCGAATGGTGATAGCCGGTGCGGGCTCTTGTGTGGAGCAGTGTCGTGAGATGCTTTATCTTACCCGGCAGGTGCATATTAGCCTTGGCAAATATAGTCGTCGGTTTGAGCGTTTATACTTTGTTTTGGGAGAAGACCTGGCA
>Ga0209345_10003009_pt1 | contig 17766 bp, 13 predicted proteins | sample Cruoilmetagenom7_FD_187294 | JGI IMG/M metagenome (GOLD analysis project Ga0209345, IMG submission 187294) | Oil polluted marine microbial communities from Coal Oil Point, Santa Barbara, California, USA - Sample 7 (SPAdes) (version 2) | ecosystem: Environmental > Aquatic > Marine > Oil seeps ...
GAGTGAAGCTGAAAATTGCAGATTGTTTGAGGGAGCTTGCGACTGAGTTATCTGCAATTTAGCGCAGCGAACTTAGAATCTTCAAAATGAATCAAGCAGTGAGGAGAAGATTATTCAAGTCATAGGTGCTATTGTTGAGTAACTGCAAACAGTGAAATGTGTATGGTGAGTGATGGATTATGAGTATTGGATGGTGGGTTTTGTTTTAAATCGTGAAAACAAAAATGTAAAGACTAAGAGAACAAGGAAGATTTTGCCATAATAGGTATTTTCTGCCCGGTAAGACAAATCACCTTCTTTCTCTCCATTTGCCTTTGAGAGAGTATACAAAGGTCAATATTTCAGCTACAACATGATATACTTGAGGAGGGATAGCTTCATCAAGATCAAGCATAGAAAGGATGTCCACGAGCTCCGGGTCTTCTCTTATGGGAACGTTCTTCTTTCGGGCAATCTCAATGATCTTCTCAGCAACAACCCCCCTGCCACTCGCACTTATTTTTGGTGCAACATCTTCTGGAGGAGAATACTTTAACGCAACGGCTTTCCTTGCAGACCGTTTCTCTTTACCCTTCAATATCAATCTCCAGGATCCTCAAACCTTTACGTCTACAAACCTAACAGATTCAGGGATAATATTTTCCCCTAAACCAACCCTAACCTTACCTCGGTCTTTTAAAACAACACAATCGACCTTCTCCACAACATAATCTAAGGCCGACAACCTATCTTTAAGGCTTGGTAAAAATCCGCTAATGAACCCTGCAACTTCAGGATCCTCAACAGAGACCTGACAGTATATAAGTTTCTTCTTGATATTGACGTCGATCTTAAGATATCCCAAGCCCTCCATATTCAATAGAAACACAAGACCCAATTCTTCCTTTTCGGCATCAGTTTTTCGCCCTCGGCGATTACAGTAAAGATACAACTCCGCATCATCGATTTCGTCTTGAAAGGCCAATGGTATCTGGAGATAAATGCAATCGTCCTCTCTTTTCCTTATAAAATTAGCAAGTTGACTTAGCTCTATGTTGTTAATCAATTCCCTTACGGTCTTTAAAAAATATCCAATCTTTTCTCTCGAAAAATCGTCTTCGCCCGTAACCTTGTTGAAAAAGCCCTTATTCAAATCTGGGGCCTCGGATATCCTTAAAAGTAACCCTTTAAGGTCATTATTGATTTCGTGCTCAAGAAACCGGGGTAACTGACCTTTAGATATCAGACGTTTCAACTTAGTCTCGTAAAGTAGGCCGGATCTATTTAAGAAGTTCGAAAGAAACTCCGGCTTGAACATCTTTTCTTCATCAAAGACAATAGTAGAAAGAGTAGACTTGAGGTTTTGATAAAGGGTTTTATCGAAGGCGAGGTGTCTTGCAAACCATTGTTCACCGATGATTCTCTGTAACCTTTCTACAACCTGTCCAAATGGAACCTGATTAGGTAAAAATGTCTTAATAAGAGATGCAGACTTGCCAAGTGAACTGATATCCTGGGACAGTAGACTCAATACCACCGTAGGTTTCAGATGGGCTACTCTTACCACTATATTGCTTCCTGTGGTTAGAGAACTTCTAGTCTCTGCTAGAACCTCAGTTCCTTTAAGGTTGATTATCGCCTTTTGGTTTCCCAAAGACTTCACAACCCGGCCTTCGAGTATCTCACCAAGATGCAAACCTGAGGTAAGCCCTGTGTCTCTGACAAAAGGGATATAAATCTTAAGATGTTCCCTAGTCAATCCTCCAACTGGATTCAAGACCTTGCGCCCCCAATGTGCAACCCTACACCGACTATTTTGCTTTATTCTTTTCTCAGACCAAGGACAAGTTCCACCTCTCCTTTTGGCAACCTCACTACCCCGGATATTTCATCTGTGCGTAACCCTTCATCGGCCAACTCTAAAATCTTTTGATACTTATCATTGTCCATGTTGTCATTGATGAGGCATGGACTTGTCGTTTTCTCCAGCCTTATTAATAACCTGTCAGCCTCTTGAATCGATCTGTCTATCTCCTCTTTTTTTGATTCCATCCTCTCCGAGAGTTCACCTAAAATCCTCTTGCTTTCTTGTATCATTTCATTGAATGAATCGGATAGGAGTTCTAGTTTTTTTTCGTTTACCCCCTTAAAGGGATGCTCCCCTCCAATTCGTCTATCCCTTATTAAGTAGAAACAGACAATAAATAAGAGGATAACGTCAATGGCTATTTGCACAAATACCCAAAACTCCATATCAATAACACAATAGGGTTTTTACTGAATCTCTTAAAAACAGGATAACCAAGATACACCAAATCTGAGCAAAATTATAGATTTTCGATAACTATGGGCAACTGACTTCTGCCGTAACTCACAAGAGCACCTTTATGAACGACATTGACAATTTTTGGGGATACGTATTCAGTGTGTTTGGCGTTAAAAAAATTCAAAATGTTTGAGGACGACAGCCTGAGTTTTTTGAATTTTAGCGATGCGTTAGCGCGGTGGGGAAGTTTTGTGAACGACATTACGAATTTTGGGGGATAAATAATTCATGAATGTAAAAAAATTCAAACTATCAGACAATGATGTCAACAATATTACCTTCGTAAACCTCAGGGGGTTTATGTACCGTTTCCAGGTTAATCTTCTCACTATCGGCACATTTTAGTCTTTTCTGTTCTCTCTTTCTCTTCTTATCTTTATCATCATCCCTTATTTCTGTTTCTTTGGTTTCCTGGGATTCCTTTACCGCATTCCTGTTTCGCACATCTTCTTCTTCTAACTGCAATGCAAAATGCCTGTGCTCTGTTTCGGGTTGCTGCTGCTTCAAATGCTGGACCTTCTCCACAGATGAGACTTGGGTGATAATCTGTTGCATGTCTACAGGTCTAAGCATAAAAAAACCCTTACTGACTCTAGGCTCCCAAAATACTGCAGGGTTGAGTGACTTATCCCCGCCTTTCCCCTTCTAATACTATCGGCAATAAAACAGAAAAACTTGAAAAAAAACTCAAACCAACCAATCTATAAACATCCCCTTCGACATCTCCTTAACTACTAGCACGCCCCTATTATCATAAAAAATATCATCTTTCCCCATATCAAAAACTCGATTTCCCCTACTGTGGCCCTTTCCTGGTTCGGGGAAAATTCTAAACCTGTTATGATCCACGGATCCTGTTTGCTGCCAAACACCGTCTGCATAGTCAAGTGAGATGACATCTTTCTCTCCTAGCCTTACCTTTGTATTTTCTCTATTAAGCGTGTTATCGAAGGGATGTTCCGTTCTGAAATCATTTGCCCCTAATCTTTTAGTTCCAGATACCTTCAATCTGAGCTGATTTGATGTGTTTAGGAATAAATCTGACGTATTCACTTTCTATCTCACTGATAAAATAGGCTATTTTTTCATTTATTATTACTTTTTCAGCGAGAATTGTCAATTCTTTTTTCCTTCTCTGTTTAAAGTTTTACCCAGCCAATCTTATTTAGGAGGAAAATGGTTGTTTTTAAGCGATATTTTAAACCGCTTCCAGCACCTCCCTTATTCCTTGAGACAGATGTTTAATACCGAAGGGCTTTTGTAGAAAACCGTTACAACCACGCTTTAATATTTCCGCCGCCTGACCATCCTTGCTGTAACCGCTTGAAAGGAGAACCTTTACATGCGGATCGATCATCTTCATCCTGTCATAGACCTCGCCACCACTCATCCCCGGCATGATCATGTCGAGGATGACTATATTTATATCATCCTTATTCTTCTCATAGACTTCTATCGCCTCTTTCCCGTTCCTTGCCGAAAGGACATTGTACCCCATGAAGTTCAATAGCTCAGCACTAACATCCACAATTTCACCCTCATCATCTACGAGTAGAACGGTCTCGCTAGCTTCAATTATCTCCTCTGACTGTTTTTTCTCTTCTTTTATCACCTCCTTTTCCGAAGCTGGAAAATAGATTGTGAAAACAGTCCCCCGTCCTTTCTCTGAGTCAGAATCAATGTATCCATTATGACTCTTTATGATACCATAGACAGACGCCAATCCAAGACCAGTCCCCCGGCCCATTTCCTTTGTTGTAAAGAAGGGATCAAATATGCGATCCTGGGTCTTTTTATCCATACCCTCCCCTGTATCGATAACATTTAACAAAATATAGTTTCCGGGTATTGGATCATACAACTTGCCTTTCATCTTCTCATTGGTAGTATTCATCGTTCTCAAGAAAAGATCTCCACCATCAGTCATAGCCTGCCAGGCATTTATATACAAGTTCAACAAGACTTGCTCAATCTGTCCCTGATCCGCTTCGATTGGCCATAGGTCTTCGGCAAGTTGCCTGTGAATCGTGATCTCCTTTTTGGTTCTGCCAAAGGTATCAGAAGTCTCTTTTAGCAATTGGTTTAAGTCAATGGGTTTGAAGTCGTATCTTCCCTTTCTGGCATACCCAAGAAGCTGTGCGGTTAGTTCCGAACCACTTTGAACCTGTTTTTCAATTCTCCTTAGCCTTTCGGAATAAGTGTCTGCATTATCAAGCTTCAAAAGCAAGAGAGACACATTCCCCTGGATACCCGCCAGAAGATTGTTAAAGTCGTGGGCTATACCACCGGCAAGGGTACCGATGGCCTTCATCTTTTGGGCGTGTAGAAGCTGGGCTTCCATCCTCTTCTGCTCAGTGACATCATTTAAAATAATGATACGCTTGGTCCCTGCATACTGGACAGGAACTACGGTTAGTGAAAGCTGTTTGCCATTTAGGATCACCGGTGCATTGTTAGGAGTGGTTTGTGGCCCGTTTCCTATCGCATCCAGCATGCCTTGGATCCTTTGTTGATCAGGCTCGGAAAATAGTCGTGCAAAATTTGAAGAGAGAAGCCTTTCCTCACTCTTCCCGATCAATGAGATAGCGATAGGGTTTGCATAGACTATTCTTCCTTCAGGAACAAGCTCCAATATCCCCTCAGACATACTCTCCAAAATGGTTTCAAGATGTCTTTTAATGGATAGTAGCTCTCTTGCAATATTCTTCGAATTGATCGTTTCAAGTCCTAGTATCTCCCCTGGCAAACCGGCTGTGGAGTTAAGCCCCGACTTGGACAGGGACGCTAGGACGTGTTTCGACATTGTCTTAAACGGTCCCTTGGCAATACAGGCATCAGCGCCAAGTTCGATAAAATCCAGTTCCCCCTCTGCAGCAATTCCAGAAAGAATGACTAGATGCGCATCCTTCACTCTCGGCATTCTACGAATAATGGGGCACAATTTTTCTCCGCTGATATTAGGCATTATCAGGTCAATAAAGATGACATCCGGAATATATGTTTCCAAAACATCCAACGCAGAAAGACCGTCTATTGCTGTCAAGACCCGATGCCCTTCCTTTTCAAGTAGCCTGGTCATAAGCTTCAGCATCACCGGATGATTATCCACCACCAATACCTTTTTCATACTGATCTTTCCCTTTGAGTAACCGTCCATGTTCCACCTTTGTTTATTTCCGTTCCTTACTTCCTTTCAATTCGATGTCATCCCTTATCCTAACCGAAACTAGGCAGCGTACATCCATAAATAGGCTATTTTCAGCAATCTCTGCGCCTGCCTGTGCGCAGCACGCAGACAGGTCAGACTCAGATGTATAGATTTTCAGATATTAAATTTCACAAGGCCAGAGGGAGGAAACCGAGTAAGTCGTATATTGTAGTACGTCGTCGAGGGTTCCGACCGATAACGCAGTGAAATTTAATATATGGAAATCTATAGGGGTACATTGCAATGTGCCCTTACTTACCCAATGTATTCCTGCGGTTAAAATCTTCGTCTTCCTGGACCTTGCAAAAACTATCTTATTTCTGGATGGACACTAGGTACAGTGAATAGAAAATGCTCATCTTTTTGGTTCAGGCAGCTCTTCTGTGGTTGACCGGCGATGATCTTATTCCTCCCATCCTCTTTAGCCTGATAAAGACATGAATCCACCCTGCTGATCATAGTTTCAGGTGAGATTTTTTTATCGTGTGAGGTAGGATCGTAATTCGTTACTCCAAAACTGGCTGTAATGCAAATTTCTTGTCCCTGGACCTCAAATACCATTTGAGAGATGGCGTTCCTAAGTCTTTCCGCCATGGTGTAAGCACCTGATAAGTTTGTCTCGGGAAGCACGATTAGGAATTCCTCACCCCCGTATCGGACCACCCAATCAACATTATTCCTGATTGATCTATTAATACGCTGAACAAACTCTTTCAACACCTGGTCCCCTGCCAGGTGTCCATATGTATCGTTCACCCTTTTAAAATGATCGATGTCGCATAAGACTAGGGAAAGCATGCGTCTGTATCTCTTTGCTCTACTAATCTCCTGTACAAAACGTTCAGTCAGGTAACCCCGGTTGTAGCTACCTGTAAGTGAGTCGGTTATGGATAAAGTCTTGATCTCTTCATTCGCCGTTATAAGGGATCTTTCAAGATCCAGGATGCGTATACCTGTATTGAGACGGGCGATCAGTTCAGCATGATTAGGCGGTTTAATCAAGTAATCATCTGCGCCTGCTTCTAATCCTGTGACAATGTCATCCGTTGAATCTTTGGCTGTCAGGAGGATGATGAATACATAGCCTGTGGACTGGTTCTTTCTTATGGCCCTACACAGTTCCAGACCGTCCATTTCAGGCATCATCCAGTCTGTGAAAACGATGGGGAAGAATCTGTCTTTAAATAATTTTAATGCTTTGCGCCCGTTATCCACAGACACAACTTCGTGACCGGCCTTAATAAGGATCTTTTCCAGAAACTTTCGTGATACAGGGTTATCCTCAACCACTAACACAGGTAATTTGTGTTTTAATTTGTTTTTTTTCATTTTATTCAAATGGTTTCCATTAACACAACCACTTCAAATACTGCTTACTCATACCTAGATACCTAGATCTTTGCAAAATATGTGCCATAAACATGAGACACCCTCCTCAAAATATAACCTATTGAATTCAATAGGCTTTAATCTTTGTACCCGTAAACGCTAAAGTACAGAATCAATCGTAACGTCAAACGGTTGACTTCTTCTATAGAACTCCTCAATAACTCAAGGTAGACCATTCAACTGCCCTAGCGCAGCAAGGCTCTTTTGTGAACGACGTTGGGAATTTTGGGAGGTAAGGGACGGGGCGGGGCCTTTTGGGGATAAATGATTGATGACAATGCAAGTGTTGGGGGTAACAGGTCATGGGGGTCGGTTGTCAGGGGTCGGGGAAAAGTTTATATATAAAGGGTTATTGACCCTGACCCCCGTGAACTGTTACTGTTAGGGGTAAGCTAAGACTAAGGGGGGGACTATGCTTGATGCGCGGTCATGTCAGAGACATTCTTCAGGCCCTGTGCATAAACTCTAAGTCCTTCTTGCTTCTCTGTGCCATCCTGAATTCAACCCCTTCTCTATCCAAACCCATCAGTACCTTATATGTATTGTATTTTGTCTTGCATAAGTATATGTCAAAGGGATCTTTTTTCTCTTGAGTCCTGTAAATCCTTATCCCAGGGACTTCATCTTTTTGTATGTATTCATATCCCTTGTTTACAAGAAGGGGTTCTATGTCATGCTTGTTCTGCCAGGGGATACATACTCCCTCCATTCCAAGAGTAGGTTCCATTATTGATCTAATCTTCTCAGTAACTCCACCGACTGCAAGAACTATATCACCGGTTAAAGAACCCGTTACTCCGTATTTCTGATTGACAGGCTGCTTAATATAATCTGAAATGAGAGCGACGTCCATTGCAACTGATGCACTGTCTCCTTCCACACCACCATGTGCTTGGATATATTCCACATGCATCTCATAGCCTATATAAGGCGCGTTGATTTTTCTGAATATGTTTTTAATAGATGCCCTTACATTCTGTGCCGCTCCCTTGGCAATGTCACCAATCTTACCAGATGCACAAACCATGTCTTTACTCCCGGCATTTATCTGACAATGAATAGGTAAGGGCTGACCGTACACCTGACCGCTGGAACTTGAATTAATAACAGCAAGACCCACGACATAACCGACTGAATCGGTCATGGAGCTTATATATTTCTTGAGATCTTTTTTATGTTCGACAATCTCTTTTGCAAGGGCGCCTTCAAGACTTAAGTGCTCATCGAGAGCATCCTTTATATGTTCTGGTTCAACCAACGGAGAGTTATTTAGTATCGCCTTAAATTCCGCTGTCTTTATTATTCCATTTACCGGTCTCAATACACTGCTCAACTTTCCGTCTGAGCTGCGGCATCTTAGTTCTTTGATTATCTCCATTACAGCACATCTCGAAAATTCCCGCTCCTCGAGTTTATAATCACAAGGAAGTTCTCTCCCGAAAATCTGCTCGCTTCGCTTCCTAACACCTTCATAACCTTCTTTTTCAATTACCTCGCTCCAAACCTCGCGTAATTCCTTTCCTAGCTGAGTTATCTCCTGCTTTATGTACTGGGCAACCTGCCTGATATTATCTCGGGTTTCAGGGACAGCACTTTCCATCTTAACAATCTCTCCCTTGTCTTCTATCCTGCTAAGGAAAGCACCGTCTCCTTCGTCCTGTAGATATCTTAAGGTGTCATGATTGCAGCACGCTACTATTATATTATCTGCCTTTAAATGATTCTCTGACCTGTCTGCTGCCCCGCTTCCCGTATCCCTCCCGCCTTCAAGGTAATACTCCCTCTTCTGCATTATCTCTAACAGGTCTGACATGTAACCCGCCTTAATAAGCGTCTTCAACTCATCGATACAGATAATAGGTGATTTTGCATGGGCCCCCAAGAAAGCCCTTTTGTGTGCAGGGGTATGAAGGTTGCCAGACTGATAAGGGTCATGCCTGAACCCTCCCTTCATGTTTCTGACATCAGGCTCAGAGACCCTTGCCATCAGGTACTTATCCTTCCTGGGATCATATAGGATCTCTGGAACAGCATCAAAAATGTGCTTGACTGTGTTTTGCTTTCCACCATAACTCTGCCTTTGTATTCTCTCCTGTGCTTTGTGATTGTTTTCCTGCATATACATAAATATTGAACCCATACCCGCAAGGCCTGTGGCTATAAATGCAGGAGGAAAAAAGATGCCTGCAACAACGCTGATACCCGTTGCCCATAGAAGCCCTTTCTTTACCTTATTAACGGATTTTATCTGATCACTAAGGCTGAATTCTTCTCCATTATTACTTGCAAGCTCTATCTCTCTATTCAGTTCTAAGAGCAGATCATCGATCTTATCAGGATGCTCATAAGCGATCTTTATGTGATTCTTGTCCTTTCCAGGGTATGCCACTATGGATTCTTTGGGCCTCAAATAATCGCCAAGTGACTTATCAATAACCTTATTAAACATATCGGCTAGCATCGATTTCCCTGTCCCGGGTCTCCCCACCATAAGTATGTGTCCCTTGTTCTGTGCAATCTTCCTTATGGCCCTTTTCGCTCTATCCTGAAATATAACTCTCTCTATCGGGTCTTCAGGAACCGAAATATGAGAAGTGTCTGTAAAGAAATCGAGGCGGTCTTCCAGTGTTAGGGGGTATTTCATCAATTCCCTTACCCAATCATAATCATCTTGCCTATACGCATCGCTCATTTTCTGAACCCTCTTATAGAATCCAATAAATAAAACTTCCCAGCCTCAGATACTGAAGTCCTCTTATTGATCTCTGAATATAACAACGGCAAATTATCTTTTATAGGTTCCAGTGCCCTGAAATCGTGCATTACAGAAATGTTAGTAAAGAGTTTACTCTCACCAGAATCAGAATGAGGAACATAGTTAAATGATACTCCAAGCTGTAAACTCTTTAACGAATTCATTATAAGGTCTTTTTCATCCTTTCCCATATCATAGGTCTCAAAGACATCCCTATATACCTCAGGGAGATGAGACTTAGAGTAGTCTATATTAAGCTGGTTATAAAAAAGTAATTTCAGCGGCTTAGCATTACCTTCTGTACACAACTTTAACGAATCGCTAAATTTGGGGTTTGTCCTAATTGACTGCTCAAGTAAATGAATGTAATATATAAGGTTAATATCGTCAACCCAGCATTCGACCTTATTATTAGAATCAAGAACACAGTATCTAACCTTTCCATCCTTAGAAAGCTTCATCAGTCTGTACGAATCCTTTGGGTCATAGGACATAAAATCAAACCCTCTCATCTCAAATAAACCATCTGATATATAAGGTTTTTCAAGGATGACTCTGACATCCTTCGATACAAAATTACTTATATAGTTGATCTTATCATCTATGTTGCCTTTCAAAGTCAGCAATGAACGATTCCCTCCAACATCCTCACATATCCCTGTTACCTCAGATATCGTGCCTGTATCCAGTCCAGAGAGTTGTTTCTGTATCGAATTATAAGGCCTTAATTTTTCATATATCCAATTTCGGTGCGACTCCAAATCGCGATCCTTCAAGAAAGGTCTGTTTCTTTCAAACCCCGACATTAACACTTCGGGGAGTGGGCCCTTATCCTTTAGCAGGTCACGAAATCTTTCCGGTAATATTCGTCTTATCCTTTCCCTTATTCTATTGGAAGACGGTTGACGGTAGTGGATTTCACACCCCACCAGTGCCTTTTTCACTTCAATAGGATTAGGATTAAGCATATACTTGGCTAAAGAAGATATTATATACTCCTTTCTAAACCCTGTCCGGATCTCTTCGTCAAGTCCATCAAAATCCAGATTAGTATACTTTCCTTTAGAGATAACCCACATATATCCGGAACGTAACATCTTTTTGCTTTTATGTAATGTCATTCTAATCTTTCCTTATTTCGATTAATAATTCACGGTGTTGTCGGTTGAAACCCCAATAGACTAACTAGTGTTCATCCATAAATGGCTATTTTCCGCAATCTCTGCGCCTGCCTGTGCGTAGCACGCAGACAGGTCAGACTCAGATGTATAGATTTTCAGATATTAAATTTCACAAGGCCAGAGGGAGGAAACCGAGTAAGTCGTACATTGTAGTACGTCGTCGAGGGTTCCTACCGATAACGCAGTGAAATTTAATATATGGAAATCTATAGGGGTACATTGCAATGTGCCCATACGTACTCTATATATTCCTGCGGTTAAAATCTTCGTCTTCCTTGATCTTGCAAAAACCATCTCATTTGTGGATAAACACTTACTAAAATGTACGACTTAATTGGATTCCACCCTCTTGCCTTTTGAAATTTAATAACTGAAAACCTATATTTTCGATTAGGGCATATGTCCTTATTTTTCGACCTGTTCATCCACGAATTATTATTATTTATCGTTGTGGGCTTTCTTCTCATATAGCAACCATCGTGCCCAAAGATATGTCATTGAGACAACCAATTGATTATATTGCATTATATTGCAATGCCCCATTCTTGACAAACGGCTGAAAGACAATAAATAATGAAGTAAGATTCCTATAGTGTGAAATAAACTTCCCTTTTTGGATAAACCTGTAGGCACCCTTCATCAAAGCTATAAAGTAGTTTACACTTTTTGTCATTTCGAGCGAAGCGAGAAATCTTTAAACGTTCGGTTATAAAATTTCTCGTCGTTTCACTCCTCGAAATGATAATAAAAAGTGTCAACTACTTTTGTGCTTATATGAAGGATGCCGGTTTCTATAGGCAATTCTTTCTTTATGCTCACTTAGGGACGATGACGAAATATTTTTGGGAATCCGGAAGGTAAAAAGGGAGGGAGGGTAGTTAAGGGTAGGGCTATTTAAAATAGCAACTGAAAATGCATCATGAAAACATCATTGTCCACATCACCACCATTCATCTCCTCACGAAATGTGTAGTTAAACTGCCATTTGATGCTCTGTCCGTGAAGGAACCAGTTGCATCCCAATGTATACCAACGACTGTCAAAGGAGTCGTCAACCTTGACATCAGGATCAAACTCGTCATAGCGGGCGGTGAGTTGGAAGGTATCGGTAAGGTCTATCTGACCTTGCACACCGTATCCGTAAGCACGACTAAACCCGTGACCGTGTTGTTGCACATACTCAACCTGGAGATGCACAGGTCCTGCATCCAAAGCCGAATTGATGTCCCAGATGTTCATCCGTTTCCCCACGGCTCCATCCTTAACCTCAAACACATAGTTGCTGTTTTCATCTACCTTCGCTTTACCAAGGACAGTGTTTTCGCTGTCGTAGCCAAGATGATCGTAAGCATAACTAACTCCGAAATTGATGTAGGGCGATGGTCGCCAAACGACCATGGCTGTTGCCATAAAGTTGTCATTGTCATTGCGCAGCTTGTTGAAACCATTCCCATTGTAAAGTCCAACTGCATAGAAAATAGGATTGTCATGCATCCTTGCCCCATGACCACGTCCGTCCAACTGACCCTTTTTTTTAGATTCTATGCTGAAGCCGATCTCGCGTTTTCGCGTGAGTTTATCTATCACAAGGGGACGTTCGCATAGGGGGAGAGCCGGTCCTGAAGTGAGATATGACGGTGAAAAGCGCGACTTGAACTGCCCGACCGTGAGGTTGAAAAGAGGATGACGATCATAGATAAAATATGCGTCCTGGAGCTTGACTCCCACCTCATCTTTCCTAAGTTCGTAATCCGGTTCTGTAATGTCTAGCTTGTCAGTGTTATGATCGCCATCCACGCTGATCTGTATGTGATATTTCCAACGATCAACCACCTCTCCGAACCACTGCAAGCGAACACGCCGAATAACAAACCCCTCGAACTCCGACTGGTCAAATGCGTTCTGGGACGTTCCTTTAGTGAAATTATCATCCTCAATGTAACTGTACCGCGCCTGTACACGTCCCTTAAAGTTGACACTCTTCGGCAAGCGGGAGGCCTTGACAACAACCTCTTTTTTTTCTTCAAAGGCCCTTTGCTTTTCTATGCGTAACCCCTTTGCCTGCTCAATGTCCTGATCGGTTACTACTCCCTTTTCTTTCAATATCCGCAACAATTCGTCACAGGAAAGTTCGGCAGAGCAATCAACAACTATAGTAAACAAGAATAATATACAACAGAAAAGAATACTAAATGTTCTCACCATCCACCCATCCCTCCATTAGGTGTTCCTTCGCGCATATATTGATTTCCATATATCAAAAATGTTGAGACTTTTTAATATCAAATTCGATTGATAAATGCAAGTGTCATATTTTGAGAGCAGGACTTAGTCATTCTTAAGCATAAGATAATGATATTGTTGCATATAAAATAAAAACTGATTTTCGTTTCAGAATATGTTATATATAATTTTGCCAAGTCGGTCTATTTGAAAGGAGAGTCTTGGATTATAATAAAATCGAAGTTGACATAAGGGGAATCTGGTAATATAAAAAGTAATGAGAACTAGCTGCAGTGTGCCGCATGAACTTAGCGCCCTTCGGGCGGACTTTTAATCGCAACACCTCGATTTATTTGATTAAAAAATGGGATTTCCTATACTAAAATGCATAAGAATAACCATAAAAAGAAGGAGAAATCGAAATGAAAGACCATAAGTCAAAGATATTAAGGTTGGCCCTATTTATGTTGCTATTTGGAAGCGCCACGGTCTTCTTGGTAATCCAGAACACTCATGCATCCTTCCCCGGTCTTGAAAAGAAGGGCCCTGCATCTTTTGCAGACCTTGCTGATCAAGCAAGCCACTCAGTTGTGAATATCTCCACCACCAGAGTGATAAAGGGACATCCCCTTGTGCCCTTTTCGGGCCCCAATTCCCCCTTTAAGGATTTTTTTGGAGATGATTTTTTTAGGCATTTTTTTGGGGACACACCAAAAGGAGAAATGAAGACACATGCATTGGGGTCCGGGTTCATAATCAATGAGGATGGTCTTATTATCACAAACAATCATGTGATTGAAAAAGCAACGGAAATCAAAGTAAAACTGGATAACGGTAAGGAATATAATGCACAGGTGATAGGGCGAGACCCTAGGACTGACCTGGCCCTGGTCAAGGTTAAACCCGATATCGCTTTCCCCAAACCTGCTCACCTGGGCGATTCTGATGCCATTCGAGTCGGAGACTGGGTTATGGCGGTGGGAAACCCCTTTGGCCTCGGTCATACCGTTACAACAGGTATCATAGGCGCCAAAGAGCGTATTATAGGGGCTGGCCCGTACGATGACTTTCTTCAAACCGATGCTGCAATCAACCCTGGCAACAGTGGAGGACCCCTTTTTAACATGAAAGGGGAAGTGATAGGGATCAACACGGCCATTGTCGCGCAAGGACAAGGCATTGGCTTCGCAATACCTGTCAACATGGCAAAAGATCTTCTTCCCCAGCTCAAATCAGGCAAGATCATCCGTGGATGGCTTGGGGTGATGATCCAGGATATAACGCCCGAGCTGGCAAAATCTTTTGGCCTTACAGCGCCAAAGGGTGTTTTGATCTCAGATGTCCTGGAAGACAGTCCGGCGAAAAAAGCCGGATTGAAGCGAGGAGATATCGTCAAACATTTTAATGGAAAAAAAGCCGAGGCTGCCCATACACTCTCTCGCTTTGTAGCCGCAACCCCTCCTAAGACTAAGGTCATGATCGAGATTATTAGGGATAGAAAAGAGAAAAAGATCGAACTCACGATAGGGACCATGCCCCAAGAAGAGCAGTTGGCAATGGCGGGAGACACAACAACCTGGGGTTTGGCGGTACAGGATCTCACTTCCGAACTAGCTCAACGCCTTGGGTTGAATCCAGGAGAACGAGGGGTGATTATCTCCAGTGTCGAACCTGGAAGCCCGGCACAAGAGGCAGGATTGCGGCCAGGCGATATGGTCAAGGAAGTGAACCGTCAGGTAATACAAGATCTTCGTGGATACAATCAGATCCTGGCGAAGGTCAAAAAAAGCGAAGGGCTGCTCCTTTTAGTTAAACGGCATAGGGCTACTTCCTATGTATTTCTTAGACCCATCACAAAAAATTAAGATCCTATCTCAAAACCAGGGCTAGGAGTCAGAATTGTAAGTTCCCAAAAAGCCGGAAGCATTTACCACTCAGTGGGGCACTTGCAGAGGAATATACTACGCATTCGATGGGGTAGACGCCTAGATTGCTGAAAATCTATAGCCATTTATGTATTGGCCCTCGATAGTTGTAGACCGGTTCCAGGAGATATTCGTTTTGTATGATTTCAGAGAAAACATTGTAAACTACATCCCCTCCGGGCTTCTGGTGCTTGATAAAGGGCTTAGGATTGTGTTGGCCAACAGAAGCTACTGTGAAATCTTTAATACCTCTACAGTGGATATCGAAGGGAAAATCCTAAAGGATATCATGCCCAAAGACGGGTTGGAGATAAAGCTAGAAAGGGTTGACACAGGTCGTAACCCTCTGTGCGGGCTAGAATTGAGATATCCGCTTCCGAAAACTGGCGACAAGAACTTACACATAAGCATTTCTGAGACACCTCTACCCAATGTGAACGGAGAAGAGATGGGGCTCCTAATAGTCATACAGGATTTCACATACCGTAAACGACTGGAAGAGGAACTCATTCAGTCTCAAAAGATGGCAGCCCTAGGGGAAACGGCTGCCAGGGTAGCCCATGAGTTAAGAAACCCTCTCCAGAAGGTGAGCATCGGAGTTCAGTATCTCCAGAAACATTCCCCTGTCGGTGATAAGGAGAATGGGGTCATTGACGGGATAATCGACGGGGTAAACTCCATCAACAGGATCGCGACGGACCTTCTTGACTATACAAGGCCTCTCAAGCTCACCTGTCATGATGTGGATATTCACAACGTGATCGATGGAGTTTTGTTCGAAACCGAGGGGGATTTTAATAAATTAAATATACGTATAACTAAACAATATGATAAGAATATTAGAAGGATCTGGGCGGACGGCTTCAAGATCAAGCACGCCCTCCAGAACATAGTGAAGAATGCTATCGATGCCATGCCCCGGGGAGGTGAACTCACACTCACCACTTCTTTAAAGAAGCATAAGGGTAAAAAATTTAAAGATGTCTTCGAGATAGAGATCTCGGACACGGGCTGTGGGATCCCTCCTTGGGAAGTAAGGAAGGTCTTTCAACCCTTTCACACCACCAAGGAGAAAGGGATTGGACTAGGGATGTCCATCGCCAAAAACATGATAGACCTCCATGAAGGGGAGATATTATTCGAAAGTAAGGTAGAGGAAGGAACTCGTGTAATTATAAGGCTCTTTATCAAATGAAAAAGCGAATACTGATCGTCGACGACGAAGATATATTCCTGGACCAGCTCAGTGTGGCCCTGAAGAGTATGGGGGCAGAAATCTTCACGGCCAAGAACGGGGTAGAGGCTCTGCAAAGGCTGGTAGAAAAGGATTTCAATATCATCCTTGTGGATCTGAGGATGCCCCGGATGGATGGATTGGAGCTTTTGGAGAATATAAAGAAGACTTATCCTGCTGCAGCTGTGGTCATCATCAGCGGATACGGAGACATCCCACAGGTGGTAAAGGCTATGAAGCTGGGTGCCTATGATTTCCTCCAGAAGCCCTTCGACTTGGATCTCCTGGAACTCTCATTGAAAAAGATCCTCCAAACTCAGGATCTGATAGAAGAGAACATTTCCTTGAGGAAAGAGGTTGAGGAAAGATACGATTTTCATAAGATCGTGGGCAAGAACCATAAGATACAAAGAGTCTACGAACTAATAACCCTGGCTGCTGAAACCGATACCACAACCTTGATCCTGGGAGAGACAGGTACTGGAAAGGATTTGGTGGCAAGGGCGATTCACTACCACAGCCCTAGAAGAAAGAGCCCTCTGGTTACAGTAAACTGCTGTGCCGTTCCTGAGTCATTACTGGAATCAGAACTTTTCGGACACGAAAAGGGCTCGTTTACAGGAGCCCATACCCAAAGAATTGGGAGGTTTGAATCCGCCCACGGTGGAACCCTATTCCTCGATGAAATAGGAGACCTTCCCAGTGTTCTCCAGGGGAAGTTGTTGAGGTTTCTTCAGGAGAAGGAGATAAGCAGGGTGGGGGGGAACAAGACCATAAGACTTGATGTTAGGATCCTGTCAGCCACCAATCAAGACCTGGCAGAACTGGTGAAACAGGGAAGGTTTCGAAAAGACCTATACTACAGGATCAATGTCCTGTCTATAGAACTCCCCCCTTTAAGGGAAAGGCTCGATGACATCCCCTTTTTGGCCTCACATTTCCTTAGAAAATATGGAGACCTTTTCAACAGATGTGTAGATAAGATTTCTCCTGAGGTCTTAAATTCACTATACCAGTATACCTGGCCTGGGAATGTCAGGGAATTGGAAAATGTTATTGAAAAGGCAGTATTGATGGAGCGGGGTGAAACCATTGAAAAGCTAGGGTTTCCAATCATGTCAGGCACGAACCACCCCTTCAACCATGCTGATTCTGCTCTGCCCATAAACACGGACTTGCCTTTTAAGGAATTGAAAGAATCCCTCATACATAAATGGGAAATAGAATACCTGGGGGCATTACTCCAAGAAAACAAGGGAAATATCAGCCGGGCAGCCAAACAGGCAAGGCTTAATTACAAGACCTTTTATGAAAAGTTAGTGAAATACGGTTTTGACAGGAAACAGTTCAAGTGACATTGCAAACAATTCGTCCCCGTCCCTAAGTATAGATTTTCAGATATTTAATTTCACAAGGCCAGAGGGAGGAATCAGAGTAAGTCGTACATTGAGTACGTCGTCGAGGATTCCGACCGATAACGCCGTGAAATTTAATATATGAAAATCTATATATTCGTCAAAGACCATTCAAATCAAAGTTATATTTA
>Ga0209345_10003010_pt1 | contig 17756 bp, 18 predicted proteins | sample Cruoilmetagenom7_FD_187294 | JGI IMG/M metagenome (GOLD analysis project Ga0209345, IMG submission 187294) | Oil polluted marine microbial communities from Coal Oil Point, Santa Barbara, California, USA - Sample 7 (SPAdes) (version 2) | ecosystem: Environmental > Aquatic > Marine > Oil seeps ...
ATCTTCAGCAAGTTCAACAACTTCACCCTCTTCATGTTCACTTTTGTGCTTTTGAATTATCTCATAAGCAGATTTTGCACAAGTTTGACAAATAGTTGCATTTTCCCCAGATATTAGAGGATTTTTTTCACTATCTTCAACTCCACAAAAATCGCATTTCATTTTTTCTTTTTTCATATTCTATTATTTCCTTGTAAAAGGTATTCCTCTTTTTGTATTTGCTATGAACTGTGCTAGTTTTATTACATATTCATTTGTACTATTTTCTATTAACTCTTTTGCGCTATCATTCAAAGGATTTCCTGATTCAAAAAGCTTTCTATAGGCTTTTTTTATTTCATCTATATCTGCTCTATTATCAAGTCTTCTTCTAAGTCCTGTAAGATTTAAACCTCTAATTGTTGCACGATTTCCCTCTGTATTACAAAATGGTGGAATATCTTGAACCACAATTGAACCACCACCTATCATAGACTGTGTTCCTAATTTACAAAATTGATGAATAGCAGATAGTCCACCCACTACAACATTATCTTCAACTTCTACATGTCCAGCAAGTGTTGCTACATTTGCAAAGATACAATTATCACCTATAATACAATCATGAGCTACATGAGTATATCCCATAAATAAATTTCCATTACCTATTTTAGTAACAGCTCCACCACCTTTAGTTCCAGGATTAAATAAAGTAAACTCTCTTATTTTATTATTATCACCAATAATTAACTCAACATCTTCCCCTGCAAACTTTAAATCTTGAGGAATAGTCCCAAGTGCTGCATGAGAAAAAATAGTATTGTTTTTCCCTATTGTTGTTTTCCCTTCAATTACACAATGACTTGCAATTGTTGTACCAGAACCGATTGTAACTTTTGGACCAATTATACTATATGCTCCAATTATTACATCATCAGCTATAACAGCTCCATCTTCTATAATAGCTGTTTTATGGATGTTTCCCATTATTTATCAACTACCATTGCTTTAAGTTCAGCTTCACTAACTAGCTTATCATCTACGAAAGCTTTTCCATCAAGAACTATTAGATTTTTTCTTAATTTAATTATCTCTATTCTATACTCTAATTTATCTCCAGGTTTTACTGGACTTCTAAATTTTGCTTTATCTATACTCATAAAATATATAACTTTTGATTTTAATTCTTCATCAGTTAGCCCTGAACTTTTAAGCGCTAGTATACCACCTGCTTGTGCCATACCTTCTAAAATCATCACACCTGGATATATAGGGTGTCCTGGAAAATGTCCTTGAAACACTGGCTCACTTATTGATACATTTTTATATGCTACTATATTTTTTTCTAGCTCCATACTAGTTACCTTATCAACTAAAAGAAAAGGATATCTATGAGGTAGTATCTTTTGTATCTCTACAACATCTAACATTATATCTCCTATTTAATGATCTATATATACTTTACAAATCTAATTTTAGGTTTTATTATAACTAATTAATGTTTATATTTACTATAACTTTTAAAAGAAAATTTTTTAGTTTGTTGTTTTAATTTCTCATTAGTATCTATCTTTAAAGAGAAATTTAATATAAACATATTAGAATCACATTCAAATATTAAAATACAAAGGATATTTATAATGTACAACAGAGATTATTTGACAAATGGTAGTGACTCTTCTTATACAAAAGAAGAAAATGCTTATTCATCATCACAAGAACAAGCAAGCGCTCCAGCTAACTTAATGGCTTTTTTAAAAAGTACATATCAACTTTTTGCTAGTTCACTTTTAGCTGCAACTGCTGGGGCATATATTGGACTTGATATGGTTAGTACAATTTCAAGTTGGTACTGGGGATTAGTTATCTTAGAGTTTGCATTACTTTTTGGACTTTATGCAGTAAAAGATAAGCCAGGAATTAACCTTGCAGTTTTATTTGGTTTTACATTTGTAAGTGGGTTAACAATTACACCTCTTTTAAGTAGTGTATTTAATATGCCAAATGGTGCTTCAGTTGTAGCACAAGCATTTTTAATGACATCAGTTGCTTTTGGTGGTATATCTATGTTTGCACTTACAACTAAAAAAGATTACTCAAATATGGGTAAAATGCTTTTTATTGCTCTTATTATTTTGATAGTTGGTTCTATTAGTAATATTTTTATAGGTTCACCAATATTACAACTAGGTATTGCTATGGTTGGTGCTTTGTTATTTAGTGCCTTTATACTCTATGATACACAACAAATAATCAAGGGTGGTTTCTCAACTCCTATTGAAGCTGCAATTGCACTTTATTTGGACTTTTTTAACCTATTTATCTCTTTACTTCAAATATTTGCTGCATTTAACAACAGTGATGACTAAAGAAAGTTTACGACTTTTAGATGCAAATTTAAATCGCCTTAGAGAAGGCATTAGAGTCATTGAGGATATATATAGATATATTTTCAATGACAAAGAAATCTCTTCACAATTAAAAGAGTTACGACACAAAGCCAGAATATCATTATATGAAGAACTTCTTGATTCAAGAGATATACAAAATGATGTTTTAAAAAAATCTACACCTTCAGAACAAAATAGAACAGATTTACACTCCATTCTTATTGCAAATTTTAAAAGAGCACAAGAAAGTTCAAGAGTTTTAGAAGAGTTTGGAAAACTAATCGATATAAAAACATCAGAAAATTTTAAAGATATTCGCTATAAATTATATCACTTAGAAAAATCTATACAAAACGATTTATAAATTAAGTGTTTACTTACCCTTAATTTATTATAATCAACGAAACATACAAGGGGAATATTTGTTATATTTTTTAATTTACCTATTTTTAGAAGTTATGATCTCTTCTTCCATAGCAGCTTCAATTGGAGGACTACTTACTTTTGTTGAAATCTTATTTTCTGCAATTATAGGTATGATTATTTTAAAGAACTTCAAATATTCTTTAAGTGAAAATGTTCAAAAAGCACGAACTGGACAAATAACTCAAGAAGAGTTTATTAAAACAAATGTAGCAAAAGCTATTGGTGCATTTTTACTTATTATTCCAGGTTTTTTTACAGATATAATTGGGATACTTTTACAACTAGGATTATTTGTATCACTGTTTAGTAAAATATTTGAGTTTAAAAAACCTAATAGTAGTAATAACGCTACATATTCAACAAGTTTTGAATATACACAAACAAATAACAAACAAACTAATAAAAGGAGAGACGATGAAATTATCGATGTTGAAATTATTGATGATAACAATACTATTAAGCACTAGTGGAGTTGCAAATAGTAATTTAGAGAAAAAACTTATAAAATTTGAAAAGCAAAGAGTTGCTAAGTCATTACAAAGAGTTGGAGGGAACCTTCAAAATGTTGATTTAGTATTAAAAAAAGATCTAAATCAAGATGGTTGGGTAGGGTATACTTTTAATTTAGAATTTGAGGTACAAAACAAAAAGCTTTCTCAAAAAGATACACTTTTTAGTGATGGTAAAAATGTTACTATGGACTTAATAAACTTAGAAAATAAAAGATCATTTAAAACTGTTATGTATCCAACATTAGGAAAAGAATTTTTCAGTAAAAAACATTTTATAGAGGGAAATATTGATGCAAAACATTCACTTGTAATATTTAGTGATCCTTTATGTCCAATCTGTGTAGATGAGATCCCCTATGTATTAAAAAATATCATTGATAATCCACAAAATATAGCTGTATACTATTATCATCTTCCACTCGATATGCATCCAACAGCAAAAGTACTCTCAAAAGCCTCTATACTAGCTAAAGAGCAAGGGATTAAAAATGTAGACTATAGAATCTATAAAGCTAATTTTTCAGAAAAATATAAATTTGATGCATATGAAGAGAAAGATGAAAAAAAAGTATTAGGATTTTTTAATAAAGAGTTTGGTACAAATATAACAATGGAACAGATAAATAATCCTAAACTAGAAAAAATGATACAAGATGATATTAAAATGTCTGAAGATGCATTTGTATCAGGAACTCCAACTCTGTTTTTTGATGGAGAGTACGATTACACAAGATCACAATTTGAAAAATATTTAAAATAGGCCATGGGAGAAAAATTGGAAAAAATAGTAATAGCAACAAGAGCTAGTGATTTAGCACTTTGGCAAGCATACCATATAAAAGATAGATTAGAAAAAAGCTATCCAGATATTACAGTTGAGATTAATAAAATAGTAAGTCGAGGTGATAAAATACTAGATCGTCCTTTAGCACTCATTGGTGGAAAAGGACACTTCACTAAAGAGCTTGAAGATGAGATGATTGCAGGTAATGCAAATCTAGCTGTTCATAGTTTAAAAGATGTACCAACTTATATCCCAGATGGTCTAGAGTTAGTAGCAATTACAAAAAGAGAAGACCAAAGTGATGTATTTTTATCTCACAAATATAAAACTGTTGATGAATTACCAAAGGGCGCTATTGTAGGAACTACAAGTTTAAGAAGAAGAATGCAGCTTTTAAATAAAAGACCTGATTTAACAGTAAAAGATTTACGGGGAAATGTAAACACTCGACTGAGAAAACTCTCTGAGGGTCAATATGATGCTATTATCTTGGCTTGGATTGGGTTAGATAGACTTGATTTATTAAAAGATATTCCACATACACAAAAGTTACCTTTAGATATGATGATACCTCCTATGGGGCAAGCATCATTGGGTATAGAGATACTTTCAGGAGATGAAAAACTCAAAGAGATAGCTATGAGTGTTAATGATACTCCAACCTTTATCTGTACAAAAGCTGAGAGAGATTTTATATCAAAAATAGGTGCTGGATGTTCTGCACCCGTTGCATGTAATGCAACCATTAGTGGTGATAATATTACTTTACAAGCGATGATTGGTTATCCAGATGGGACAAATATCTTACATGAATCTCTTTGCAAAACTTTAAATGATTGTGAAACATTAGGGTCTGATTTAGCGAACAAAATGATTGAAGATGGTGCTATAGAGATATTACAAAATGCAGAAAAACTGGCATTTAAAGATGAGATGCCACAAAGGTTATAAAATGAAAATATTTACAAAAATTCTTTTAATATTAATAAGTATTGTTGCACTTAATGGAACTGAAATTATCCATGCAAATTCTTATGCAGATGCACTAGAAAAAGGTGTTGAACAAAATAAACCAGTGATGCTTTTTGCACATAGCCCATTTTGTCCATGGTGTCGAAAAATGGAAGCAGATACACTTTCAGATAATGAAGTTATAGAGTATATAAATAAAAACTTCATATTTGTTACAGTGGATTTAAGTTTAAGTATGGATATAGAAGATGTACCAGCAAAATTTTTACCTGAGGGGACACCTACAACTTATGTTATTGACCCTAAAACGCAAGAGCTACTTTATAGTTTAAGAGGATATAAAAATAAAAAATCTTTTTTAGGAAGAGTATCTAGACCTAGTAACTAATCTTACTCAAATACAGCCCATTTGGGCTAGCTAGAGTCCAAGATATCAACTTCTCTTTATTAAGCTGTTTTTTTAAATCTTCAATAGTTAACTTACCACTTGATATTTTCATAATAAAATCAACCATCATTCGTATTTGGCTTCTTAAATAAGAATTAGCCTTAAATCTGAAAATATATAACTCTTTATATTTATAAAACTTTATATCGTAAATCTCTCGCACTGTTGAAGCTGGTTCACTGCCAGTTTTACTAAAGTATTCAAAATCATGTACACCTTTTAAAATTTTCAGAGCATCTCTTATCTTTTCTATATTGATACTTTCATAATACTCTACATAATTTTGATTAAATGGAGTAAGTTCTTTTGTTGTAACAATATATCTGTATTCTCTTTTTTTTGCGCTAAATCTTGCATGAAAATCATCATTTACATAAGATACATTTCTAACATATATAGAATTTGGTAACATCTTATTAAGTGCCATTTTAAACTTTACTAAATCACTCCAAAAATCAGGTAAAACACATGATATAACTTGTCTAAATGCGTGTACACCTCTATCTGTTCTTCCACTAAATTCTAACGAAGTATCTATATTAAGTAATTTAAATACCTCTTCAACTTTAGATTGGATTGTTACATGATTAGGTTGTATTTGAGAACCATAATACAATGAGCCATCATAACTTACTGTAAATTTTATTTTCATTATATTAGTAATATCGCTTTATCTTATATCTGTAAAATATATATCCAACTATAAGCCACAAAATTGGGAAATAATATAAAGCCTCCAATTGAAAAGCATTTGTTAATTCTTTTGTCAAAACTACAAAAATAATTGTCGTACTTATCCCTATTACAGTACTATAGTTTTTATTATATCTAGGATTAAAATAACCAATATAGATAATAAAAAAAGCAGAAATTAAAGGGAAAAGTGATGATAAAATATTAAATGCTAGTTTTTCATCTTTATCTTCCCAATAATTAATCAAGTCATCAAAATTTTGGATATCTTTTGTTTGTTCTAATTCATTATTTAAAACCATTCTTTTAAAATCAATTTGACTAACTTTCTCTCCAACTTTTACAACTTTTCCATCATTTAAACTCAAGTTTAAAGATGTTCCCATATTATTTAAATTTGCATATTTAGCAATTATAAAAACATCTTCTTCCTTATTTTGTTGATATAAAACAATATCTTCATAGAGTCCATTTTTCTCTTTTTCAACATAAATAAGCCACTTCCCAAATTGCTGACCATACTCATTTGCTTTTATATTAAACTGAGCTTCAGTCTTTTTATTGACTAAAAAAGTTTCTTTCAAAAAAATAGATTTTGGTACCAAAGTTAAAGAAATAATAAGTATTAAAAGAGAACTAAGGATCAATAAGGGTAAAAACATCCTTAGTATTTTTAAAGGTGTTAAGCCAAAACTTGTAATTACTATTAACTCATACTCACTTGATAACTTTGCTAAAGATAACCCTAATGATATAAATAATGAAATAGGTATAGTATAAAATAAAATAGTTGCAATATTATACGAATACAACTCTAATAGTTCAAAGAAATTAATCTGTATCACCGAAGTAAGTGATGCAATTTTTACTAAAAAGATAATTGAAGTTATCGTATAAAGAGTTAAAAAAATAGGAAAGAATGTATCTGAGTATGTTTTATTTAAATACTTTTTTAATACACTATTCATACTAACCTACTTTCCATTAACCATATTAAATATATCTAAAATATAAAACTCACCTAAAAACACTATTAAAAATCCTAAAGATAAAAAAGGTATAAATGGAGTTTCACTCTCTTTTTTCTTTATACTATTTACAAGTGATGGAATTATAGCTAAAATAGCTGATAAAAATATAGCTAATATCCCTAACTTTACACCAAGTATCCCTCCAATTATTGCAAAAATAGGGATATCACCCTCACCTAAGGACTTTTGTTCTTTTAAGCTTTCATCCCCAACAATTTTTGCTTTTATATTTTGTATGTAAAAAGTTACAAACATCTCTAAAACAACAATAGCACCTGCAAAAGTAAATAGTGTAACTATATTTTCAGTATTGAACAAAAGTATATAACCTATTGCAATACTTAATGATATTACAAGTAAATAATCAGGGACTGCTTTATACTTCAAATCAATAAATGATAGAACTATCAAACTGTAAAATAAAACTAAAAGAATAAAAAATTGATAATTCAATCCAACCTTAATAAATAAAAAAAGTGTCACAATAAGTGTGCTCAATTCAATAATAGTATAAGTTATAGAAATTTTTGTTTTACAATGGGAACATTCCCCTTTTAAAAACAAATAAGAAAAGATAGGTATATTTTCATACCATTGTATTTGATATTGACATTGAGGACACATAGATCTTTTAGGATTTAGTAAGGATATACCCAAAGGTAATCTATAAACTAACATAGCTAAAAAGCTCCCAATAATAAGAGCACCAATTGCCACAATAACTATATTAAATACCTCCAAATCTTCTCTCTCTTTTATGAAAGTCTGAAATTATATCATCAAACTCATTGCAGCTAAACTCAGGCCAGTATGTTGGTGTAAAAAACATCTCAGCATACGCACTTTGCCATAAAAGATAATTTGATATTCTTATCTCGCCACTTGTACGAATAAGAAGATCAACATCAGGTATATTTGCTGTATCAAGGTTTTGATTAATATTTATTTCATTTATCTCTAAATTCTTTTCAACTACTTTTTTTACAGCTCGTGTAATCTCATCTCTACTACCATAATTTAGTGCTAAAACTTGAGTAAGTCCTGTACAGTTTTTTGTTTTTTCCTCAACATCTCTTATGGTATTTTGTAGTTTTTTAGAAAACTTTGTTAAGTCACCTATTGCCTTAAATTGCACATTGTTTTCTAGATATATTGGTAATTCACTTTTAAAATACTTTTCTAAAAGTTTCATCAAAAACTCAACTTCTAATTTCGGTCGAGACCAGTTCTCTGTACTAAAAGCATACAAAGTAAGATATTTTATACCCACTTTTGTACAATGTATTGTAATCTCTCTTACAACTTTTGCACCCTCTTCATGCCCAGCTGTTCTTTTAAGCCCTCTCTCTTTTGCCCATCTTCCATTACCATCCATAATAATTGCAATATGTTCTGGTATATGTGGATTATTCACTAAATTCACCTTTTAAACTTTCTAAAAGAGTTATTGAAACTTCTAATTTAGATGCTGTAGTTAGTTTTATAATATTGTTTTTTGTTATAAGATCTATAGAGTTTGTATCACTTCCAAACTGATTAGTCTCATCTAAAATATTTAAACAAACTCCATCAACATTTTTATTGAGAAGCATACTTTTTCCATTTTGTAGCGCACTTTCTTTATCCATCTCAGCTTTAAAACCTATTGAATATATCCCATTTTTATCAATATTTTCTAACAAATCAATATTCTTTTTTAATTCCAAATTCCAGCTATCACCTATATCTTCTTTTTTTACTTTTCCATCTTGTGGATATTTTGGGAGATAATCACTCACAGCAGCAACTCCAAAAAAGTAAGGCTTTTTCTGAATAAGTTCCATTGTGCTATTATCCATGAGTGTTGCACTTGACATTTTTCCTTTTTTGGCTACTTTTAAACTATCATTTACAAACTCTAACATCTCTTGAGTGCTTTGCACTTTTATCGTATGTATCTGATTTGGAACCTCTATATCTGAGGTAGTTACTAAACAAACATCTGCCCCTTTGTAATATAAAGCAGTAGCTAAACTTGTAGCCATCTTTCCACTACTAAAATTACTCAAATATCGTACATCATCTATTTTTTCAATTGTCCCACCACCATTAAGGACAACTTTTCTATCAAGCCAATAATTATCTTTTAGTAACTCTTGAGCTGTTTGATGAAATATATCTTCAACTTCTGCCATTGCCCCATCACCAACATCTTGACAAGCCAACTCTTTTGTTACTGAGTTTATAACTTTAAAATTACAAAGTTTTAACATTTTTAAACTAGCTTTTGTTAATGGATTGTGCATCATATTTGTATTTGCTGCAGGACAAAGAAGCTTTACTCTAGGATATGCCAAAGCTGTTTGTAGTAGTAAATTATCAGCAATCCCATTTGAAAGTTTATTAATAGTGTTTGCCGTTGCTGGTGCTATTACAAAAATATTTGCCCACTTTCCAATTGCAATATGATTATTTACCGTGTCACAACTCCAATCTTCACTACTTTCATCTAAAACTTTATTTTGAGAAACAGTTTCAAAAGTTAAAGGGTTGATAAATTTTTTTGAAGCTTCTGTCATAATCACTTTTACATTTGCACCAGCTTTTATATAAAGCCTTATAAGCTCTAACGATTTATAAACTGCAATACTACCAGTTACTGCTACAAGTATATTTTTATTTTGTAATAGTTGCATTACTTTTTCTCTTTATTGAAAAATTTATAAAAAAATCCTGTTATTGTTTTTTGTTTTGTACGACTCAATGCTAAATCACCAGATTTTATATCTGAAGTGATTGTACTACCTGCTGCTATCATCACATCATCCTCAATTGTTACAGGTGCTACAAGTTGGGTATCTGAACCAACAAAAACATTTTTTCCAATAATTGTTCTATATTTATTTATCCCATCATAGTTACAAGTGATTGTTCCTGCTCCAATATTTGAGCCAACATCTATCGTACTATCTCCTAGATAACTTAAGTGCCCTGCTTTTACTCCAGTTAAAGTTGATTTTTTCACCTCAACAAAATTTCCAATATGTGTATCTTTTAATATACTTAGTGGTCGTATTCTTGCCATTGGTCCTATATCACTATTTTCTAAGATACTATCTTCAACTACACTATTTGTTTTAATATGAGAATTTACTATCTTACTATTTCCAAGAAGTGTTACACCATTTTCAATAATACTTTCACCTTCAATTGAAACTCCCTCTTCTATATAAATAGTATCAGGCAATCTCATAATAACACCCTCTTTTAAGAAGTTCTCTTTTATCCTATGTTGGTGTATCACCTCTGCTGTGGCTAAATCAAATTTACTATTTACACCTTTAAAATTTTCTTCTTTAACTACTATTGGTCGCACCTTAGTTCCACTTTGAACTGCTATCTCTACTAGATCAGTTATATAGTACTCTTTTTGCTCATTTTCATTTGAAAGTTTTGGTAAGTTTTCAAGTAAAAATTGAGTATCAAAACAGTAGATTCCAGCATTTGCAGTTTTTATATCTAACTCATAACTACTACAATCTTTTTGTTCTATGATTTTTACTACATTTTCTTTATCTATAACAACTCTACCGTAACCACTTGCATCATCAAGCTCTAAAATAGACATAGTGAGTTTCTCATCTTTGAGTTCTTTTTCATTCAGTGTTGTTAGTTGCTGTAATTCAGTAGCTTCTATTAAAGGCATATCTCCATTAAGAACTAAAACCTTTTCATTCTTTGGAGTTATACCCATCACTGCACCTCCAGTTCCTGGGTAGTTTTCATGGTCTTGAATATGAAATGTAATATCTGAAAAGTATTTTTCCATACTTTCTTGAACAAGCTGTGATTGATGATATAAAACTACATGAATATCATCACTTAGTTTTTTCGCTTCTTTGATAGAATAATAGAGCATCTCTTTCCCAGAAATTTTATGTAAAACTTTAGGAAGTGATGATTTCATCCGAGTGCCAGCACCAGCAGCTAATATTATAATTGATAGGTTATTATCCATAGTATGTATCTCTTTGATTTTTTAGTATAATATTTATTATACCATAAAACTATTTAATGATTATTTCATTAAGCATAACTCAGTATTAAGTTTTAATTAAGATTAAAGAAAATAGCTTTAACAGTTAATCTCTTTTTATTGTTCTATGAAAATCTAGTGCCTTAATACACTGGTTATTTATCTTCAAGTCACGCGTAATTTTTTTATTAATCTTAATTAAAACTTAATACTGAGTTATGCTACTTTCAATGTCCTCTTGAATCTCTTCTTTTTCTATAATTCGTATGTTTATCATCTTTTTTTTCAAATCTTTTTCGTGGATTATTTCTTGTATCTCTTTGTATAGGGGTAAGTGATTTATTTGACTTTAGTGAATTTTCACAAAAGTTATTTATCTCTACTCTTGCAATTTGAGCTTTTGTTTTATCTGGAAAAATCTCTGGAAACTTATAGGACAACCAAAGATATAATGAGATTTTTTTTACCTCATCTTCTGCTTGCAATAGTTCCAACTGAGTTTTAGCAATTCCTGTTGTTTTTGAACTTGATTTATATTTGATAACTTTATGATTCAATACTGCATTTACATATTTTAAGTATCCATTTTTTATTAAAGGGGATCGTGTATTAATTGGCGCTGAACTTAAATGGTATTTTTGATCGAGAGTTAATTCACCTTTTGGATCAAGGATAGTAGCTAACTCAATCATTGTTTTGATATTTGTTGCTACAAAAGGTCCATCATATTTCATATGTTTAGAAAAATATTGCAATATTTTTGTTAAATTTTTAGTTCCAAGATGTACAGATAACTCTTCTACTTGTAATTGAGTTGCTTTTACTTTTACTGGTGGTTTTATAGTACTCATAGGACTTGTAAACATCTCTGATATATGATTTAACACAGATTTACTAGTAGCCCCTATATGTCCAACTTCATGGTGTCCGTATCTTCCAGCTCGACCAGCTATTTGTATCACCTCATTTGGGGTAAGTTTTCGCTTTTCTACCCCATCAAATTTTGTATCTGTCGTAAACAAAAGATGTTTAATAGGAAGATTTAAACCCATAGCAATAGCATCTGTTGCTATTAAAATATCACTTTGACCTTCTCTAAATCTTTTTGCTTCTTCTCTTCTCACCTCAGGAGATAAATTTCCATATAATACAGAAACTGTATGAAACTTACTTAGTTTTGCTTTAAGTGCTAAAACATCTTTTCTACTAAAAGCTATAAGTGCTGTTGCTTTTTTTATATCTCTTAAAACAGTTTGATGAGTATCCACTTTGAGTGGATTTATCCTTTTAAATTTTACAACCTCTAGCTCTTCTCCCAAATAAATTGCTATTTTTTTTACAATCTCTAGTGCATTAACACTTCCTGTCATGATCACTTTTCTAGCAGGTGAGCCAAGTATTGCATTTACCCATGCCCAACCTCTATCCTCATCATCAAGCATTTGTACTTCATCTATAACAGATACATCAACTTCTAGATTAAAATTAAGCATCTCAATAGTGGAACAGATATGTCCAGCATCTTCATCAAATATCTCCTCTTCACCGGTCATTAAAGAAGCTGCTATATTTTGCTCTTTTAAAAATTCGTAATTTTCAAGTGCTAAAAGTCGTAAAGGTGCTAGATATGTTCCACTATCTGCATCTATTAACTCTTTCATTGCACTATATGTTTTCCCACTATTTGTAGGTCCTACAAAAAAATATAATTTTCTATTTAATTCTCTAGCTAGAGGATAAAGTGATTTTAAATCACAGTTTAAAAGTTGGTTAAGTTGTTCTTGAAATGACTGCTTCAAATATCTACCTTAAATCTTAAATTTGATTGGATATAATACCACACTAATTAAGTATATAAGGTTAATGATGGATTGTAATTATTTTGGAATTTGTGGTAGTTGTACTTTAGGTGGTCAAACTTATGAAGAACAATTAAGCAATAAAATAGATATTGAAAAAGAACGATTTAAAAATTTTTGGAACAATGAGATAGATATTATTAAAAGTGATGATGGCTCTTTTAGGAATAGAGCTGAATTTAGAGTTTGGAGAACATATGAAACAGATGATACTGTAGAATTCTCTTACGCTATGAATGACATTGATAAAAAACCTTTACCAATAGATTCTTGTAGTATCGTTAGTGTTCCTATAGCAAACATTATGCCAAAACTTCTTGAGCAAATTCAAACTAATGAGATACTCAATCATAAATTATTTACTTGTGAATTTTTAAGCTCAACTACAAATAATATTTTAGTAACTCTTATCTATCACAAAAAATTAGATGAGTTATGGTCAAATGAAGCTAAAAAACTACAAGAGAAACTTAATATCAAAATTATAGGGAGAAGTAGAAAACAAAAAGTTATTTTAAGTGATGATTTTATAGATGAGACACTTACAATAAACAATCAAAAATTTTATTTCCGTTATAGTGAGGGTGGTTTTACTCAACCAAATCAAAATGTCAATACACAAATGATTTCTTGGGTTTTAGATAATATTGATGCGTATGACGACTTGTGTGAGTTGTATTGTGGTGGTGGAAATTTCACTATTCCATTATCAAAAAAATTCAACAAAGTGTTAGCAACTGAGATTAGTAAAACTTCTATAAAATCTGCAAAAACAAACTGCGAACTTAATAATATTAATAATATAGAATTTATTAGAATGTCAAGTGAGGAATTTGTTGAAGCAAAAAATAAAGTGCGTGAATTTACAAGATTGAAAGATATTGATTTGGATAGTTATAAATTCAGTACTTTGTTTTTAGATCCTCCAAGAGCTGGACTAGATGTCACCACAACAAAACTAGCACAAAATTTCGAACAAATTATTTATATCTCTTGTAATCCACAAACTCTTCATAGAGATTTAGAAACTTTAACAAAAACGCATACTATAGAAAAATTTGCACTCTTTGACCAGTTTGCTTATTCAAATCATATAGAATCGGGGGCTATTTTAAAGAGACTTTTTTAAGACTATTGATTATTAAGTTTTTATTAAGATATTATTAAATCAATTTTAACTATAATTAAACCATATTATATTAATGATGTAAAAATTATTTATTAGTTTGATTACAACTTATACAACAAGGTTATGATATGAAAGCACTAATTGCCTTAGAAGAGATGATTAAAGATGATGAAGTTCATCTAAAACTTGCTAAAAAACAACTATCGGACCATGAATCTGGAACTACGAGGTTATCTCCTTTAGTAAAAGCATCAACTGAAACTAATATTGAAAATAGAACTAATCGTCTTGAAAAAAATAGAGCAATGTTAGCTGAGCTTTTAAAAAAAGATATTAAAGAGCTAGAAAAACAAGAAAAAATAAAAGAAGCGATCGAAAGAAAAAACTATCTTCACTACCAAAAAGTACGATTAAAAAGAGATAAATTAAGATCAAATGATGAAAAACTAGAAGCTATGCTTATTATAGATGAGCTGCCTGATGATTTAGGTTTTGATGATGCCGATCTATTTAGAGTAGCTGAACAATCTCTAAAAATGCATCTATCTCTTCATGAGCAAATCCATGAAACTTTTGCTGAGATACGGGGAGAATTTGAAGAACTTATAAAAGATTTAAAAGGGGAACAGCTAGATGAACTTGCTCTTCTTAATTTTCAAATCCCTGTAGTAGTTTTACACTTTCATACTCTTGTTGAAAATATTAAAGCCAATTTAGAAGAAGACCATAATGGTGAGGATAAATCTAATGAGAAAAACAAAGAGTTATTTTCAGGTTTTCCTAAATTTGAGGATTGGTGGATTAAAGAGTTATGGATAAATCATCAGGCTTATTTTGGATTATATAAATGGAAAACTATCATCTCTTCCTTATGTCAATCATCTGATCAACAAAGAGCATGGGAAGTTATTTTTGCGAACTGGGTAAATATAAAAAAACAAATCACATCTAAAGGTGCATTAGCATTTGAATATAACTATGCTTTTGATACCCTTATACGAAACTATAGTGGTTTAGAAGAGGAGTTAGCAACAACAAGTTTAGAGTCTATGGAAAAGTTGATAAACTATTTAACTAATAAAGAAGATTTTACAAAAATGGCATCTCCGAATGAACATGAACTTATAACAAAATATACAAAATTTAAAAGAGAAAAAATTGATTATAAAGATGTAAAAGGTAAAAAATCTTAATATGAATGCAATAATAGCAGTCCAAGATTTAATAAAACAAAATCAAAAAAGAATTAAAATCCTCCAACAGCAACTTGATGATCACAATTCTGGTAAATCAAAACTCTCAATTATGGGAGTAGCTTCAACAGAAAATGGAATTGAAAAATCACAAGAAGCTTTAGAAAAAAACCAAATGATTCTTAATGAACTAATGAAACATGATATTCAAGAGATAGAGAAAGAGGAGCGACTAAAAGAGGCTATAAAACGGAAAAACTATTTTAAATATCAAAAAATAAGACTCAAACGAGATATTTCAAGAGATAATGACCAAAAACTTGAAGCTATGATGATTGTAGATGAACTTCCTGCTGATATAAATCTTGAAGATGATGATCTTTTTTCAATTGCAGAAACTACTATTAAGTTAGATTTACGAATACACGATGAGCTTGATGATGAGCTTGAGGAGATTAAAGAGGATTTTGCAAAACTTTTAAAAAATGTATCAAAAGAGGATATTAGTAAACTTGGTGTTTTAAATACACATATCCCTGTATTGGTTTTACATCTTTCTGTATTGATATCAAATATAAAAGATATTATAAAAGAGGAAGAACTTCCAGAATTTAAGGGGCTACCAAAATTTGAAGATTGGTGGATTGAAGAGTTATGGAGTAATCATCAAGCTTATTTTGGACTTTATAAATGGAAACAAATTATTTTCTCTTTATGTATTACCAGTGAACAAAAAAGAGCTTGGGAAGTGATATTTTCAAACTGGATTTTTATAAAAAAAGTTTTAAATAAAAAACGAAAACTTGGTTTTGAATATAATTTTGCTTTTGACACTCTACTTAAATACCATACAGAACTAGAAGAGGAACTAGAGGTGGAAAACCTAAAGAATATGGAAAATATCATTCATCAAATTACCCAAAAAGAAGACTTTTTATCTTATAAAAAACCTCATAATATCATAACCTCTTATTTGGAATTTAAATGGTCTAAATTAAACCTCTCACCTACAAAAGAAAAAAAAGATTAACAAAATGACATCTTTTTTTAATTATTAATATCTTTTAACTATAATTGCACTATATGATATTAAGGATATTAAAATATGGCAAAGAAAAAATCTTCTACTTTTGAATGTCAACACTGTGGAGAACAAAGTGCAAAATGGTTAGGAAAATGTCCTAGTTGTGGTGGTTGGGATAGTTTTATAGAACTCAGTGCCTCACAGATGGAAGTTGTAAAACAGATCTCAAAACTTTCAAATGAACCCTCAAAAGCTATACCTATTACTCAAATAGAACAAGACAATGTCACTAGATTTTCTACTAATAATGAAGAGTTTGATTTAGTTTTAGGAGGAGGAGTAGTCCCCGGAAGTCTTACCCTTATAGGGGGAAGTCCAGGTGTTGGAAAATCTACACTTCTACTAAAAATAGCAGGAAATTTAGCTAAAACTGGTAAAAAAGTTTTATATGTAAGTGGTGAAGAATCTGGTGGACAAATTAAAATGCGTGCAACGAGACTTGATGCAAATGAAGATAATCTATTTTTACTCTCTGAAATATCCCTAGAGGCTATACAAGATGAACTTATCCGACAAGATTATGAAATAGCAGTTATAGATTCAATCCAAACAATCTATAGTGATAAACTTACTTCAGCCCCAGGAAGTGTTTCACAGGTAAGAGAGATAACATTTGAGCTTATGCGAAAAGCTAAAGAAGCTAGTATTGCTATGTTTATTATTGGACATATTACAAAAGATGGAAGTATTGCAGGACCACGAGTGCTAGAACATATGGTTGATACTGTTTTATATTTTGAAGGAGAAAGTAGCAAAGAGATACGGATGTTAAGAGGATTTAAAAATCGTTTTGGATCTACTAGTGAAATTGGTATTTTTGAGATGACACAAAATGGACTTGAAAGTGCAAAAGATATCAACAGAAGATTTTTTGATTCAAGAAAAAATCAAAGTGGTAGTTGCCTTACAGTTGCAGTTGAGGGAAGTCGTGCTTTAATACTAGAAGTTCAAGCATTAGTTACAGAATCAACCTATCCAAATCCTAAACGAAGTGCCACAGGGTTTGACACAAATCGTCTCAATATGCTTCTAGCACTTTTAGAAAAAAAACTTGATCTACCTCTAAACTCTTACGATGTATTTATAAATATTAGTGGTGGTATAAAAGTAAAAGAGAGTTCGTGTGACTTGGCTGTGATTGCTGCAATTATTAGTAGTTTTAGAAACCGTCCTATCTCAAAAGAATCTGTGTTTATAGGAGAGGTTAGTTTAACAGGTGAGATAAAAGATGTATATAGTAT
>Ga0209345_10003011_pt1 | contig 17743 bp, 14 predicted proteins | sample Cruoilmetagenom7_FD_187294 | JGI IMG/M metagenome (GOLD analysis project Ga0209345, IMG submission 187294) | Oil polluted marine microbial communities from Coal Oil Point, Santa Barbara, California, USA - Sample 7 (SPAdes) (version 2) | ecosystem: Environmental > Aquatic > Marine > Oil seeps ...
ACACGCGATATCCGTGTTTCTGTAACACCGCAGTATTTCGAGGAACAATCGGCTCCAGAAATTAGTAAGTATTTTTGGATCTATACGATTGCGATTGAAAATACCGGCGATGAAACCGTCCATCTGAGAACGCGATACTGGCGCATCACCAATGCGGCCGGGCAGATCGAGGAAGTGCGCGGCTCAGGTGTGGTGGGGGAAACGCCGGCGATTGGCCCCGGCGGCAGTTTTACCTACACGTCCGGCTGCCCACTCTCAACGCCTTCAGGAATTATGACTGGCCACTATGGAATGGTAAGTGATGGTGGCGAGGCTTTTAACATTGAGATTCCCGCCTTCTCGCTTGACAGCCCAGATGAGCAACGCACACTCAATTAGCACAACGAGGATTTTCGATGATATCCGCGCCCTCCGAAGCAATTCCGCTGCTTGAAAAGCTTGTCGGGTTCGATACTACCAGTCGTAATTCGAACCTGCCAATTATTGCATTTATAGAGGGCTATCTCGCTAGTCATGGCGTGGCCAGTCATCGTGTGGTGGACGAGACGGGGGAAAAATCGAGCCTGTTTGCGACGATCGGACCAGAGAATGTTGGCGGTGTTGCGCTCTCTGGGCACACCGATGTTGTGCCGGTCGATGGGCAGGACTGGGATACCGATCCATTTACGTTGACAGCCAAGGACGGCAAGCTCTTCGGGCGCGGCTCTTGCGATATGAAAGGCTTTTTGGCCTGTGTCCTGGCGCATGTGCCGACGTTTAAGGCTGCCGAGCTCAAAACGCCTATTCACCTCGCGTTCTCCTACGATGAAGAGGTAGGCTGCACCGGAGTGAGGCCCATGATCGCCGAGTTAGGTGATCGCTTTGTGATGCCTCGACTGGTTATCGTTGGTGAGCCGACTGAGATGATGGTGGTGGATGCCCACAAAGGGCCAATTCGCTGGTCGGTACAGATTACCGGCAGGGCGGCGCATTCGAGCCTGGCACCGCAGGGCGTCAATACTATCACCGCTGCCGGGGCGCTTTTGGTTGAACTGGGCAAACTTGAAGAAGAACTCAAGCTCACGACACGCGACGAGCGCTTCGACCCACCTTACACGACGTTGCAAGTTACCGAGATTACGGGGGGGGCGGCGAGCAATATTGTGCCGGCAGAATGCTGGTTCGGTTGGGAAATCCGCGCCATTCCGGGCGCCGATGCCGATGGGATTGAAAAGCGCCTGAAGGCTAAGGCCGCACAACTTCTGACAGCCATGCGGGAGGTGGCACCGGAAGCCGATATTGAGATTTTTCGCACCAATGACGTGCCACCTTTTGGGGCAACTGCCGGGTCAGAAGCCGTCTCGCTTGCACTGAAGCTTGCCGAGCAGAACGATACCTTTGCGGTTGCTTACGCCACAGAGGCAAGCTTGTTTGAAAGTGCTGGCGCGCCGTCTGTTGTTTGCGGACCGGGTGACATCGCGCAGGCGCATACACCGAATGAATGGGTGCTTGTTTCCGAACTTGAAAAGTGTTCGGCGTTCCTGGACAGGTTGACTGCTTGGGCGAGCGAGTAGGGTTGGCTGCCTGGGTTATTTCGCTCGTGCGCTAAATGCCGGATATGTCTGTTAGGTGCTCGCGATCATTAATCGTGATGGTGCGGCTGTGCTCAATCTCGATTACACCTAACTGGCGCAACTTGCTCATCTGCCGGCTAACGGTTTCCAATGTCAGGCCTAGAAAATCTGCGATATCGGCGCGTGAGAGTGGCAGCTCGAATGTGATACCGTCAGCCATTTCACCCTCTTCAAGCAATGGATCAAGATGGAGCGCCATGAGCAGCAATAGGCTCGCGACTTTCTCGGTCGCAGACTTGCGGCCTAATGTCAGTATCCAATCACGGGCCTCATCGAGCTGGATCAGAACTTGCTCCAACATACGGTGCTGTAGTTCGGGAATGCTGTCGATCATCCGATCAATAGCAGATTTTGGAAAACGGCAGAGTTTCACCTCGGATGCTGTTTCAGCCGTAAAGGCGCTCTCTTGCGCCATGGCGCGACCAAGAAAATCAGGCGCAAACTGCAGGCCAACGATTTGCTGGCGACCATCCTGCAGGGTCTTGCTCAACTTTACGATACCATTCAAAACATTGGCGTAATGCTCGGTTGGACTGCCGTCCTGGATTAACGTGATGCCCTTCTCGTAGACCCGCTGAGACGAGCTTTGGCTGAGGGTTCGTAATTCGGCAGAAGTGAGCACGCCACAGATCCCTTTGTGCCGGGCCTCGCACTCCCGGCATATTTCGGGCATCGCGTTATCGCCCTGATGATGCGGCCTGTTCTCGGTCACGGTGTCCGCCTCCAATTGCTCTGCTGACCGTTCTTTGTGGCAGCATTTGTGGCTGAAGTCTTTTTGTTTTCGATAGAAGCCAGTTCTTCCAGAGCAGCAATCTCTGTTCGTCATTCTATTTATTAGGTTCGGGGTCAAACTGATAGGACGTGCTGCAGAACTCACAGGTAATTGTCACTTTGCCATCATCGTCGAGAAGGTCGGAAATGTTGTCGTCTTGAAAGGTTTTCAAGAACGTGGCAACGCGTTCACGCGAGCAACGGCAAAAGTCATCCAGCTCCGTTCCTGCTGAAACGCGCACGCCTTCTTCGTGGAAAAGACGATAGAGCAGCCGCTCAGCGCTGAGGGTCGGATCGAGCAACTCATGATCCTCGACGGTTGCGGCCAAGGTCTCCACTCGGCGCCAATGGTCGTCATCCTCGCCGAGGAAGTCCTGCTCTAGCTCGCCGCCGCCATGATATTCTTGCGAGGTGCCGCCGACCGGCGAGACGTGCTGGAGCAGAAGGCCGCTGGCCCGCCACTGCCAGCCGTCCTTGTTGGCGTCATCGCCACTATTTTGCGCGCGGGGGATGCGATGACGGGCGACGGCCAGGCGCAGAAACGTCGGCAACTGTTCGGACTGGCGGAAATAGTTCTGCGCCGCTTCGACAACTCCACCCTTCCCGAGCGACACGACGCCTTGGTAGCGATCCATCGCCTCACCTTGATCTATCGTCAATGCTAGATGGCCGATTCCAATTATATCCGCTGGGTCGACCGGGCCTTGGTGCCCGTCAAATGCAGACACGCGTTCAGCATCAAAACCGGCGTACCCGCGCAAGCGGCCGGGGGTTTCGTAGTTTGCCACCACCAGTCGTACCGGGCCATCTGTCTGCAATTGGACAATCAATCCGCCCTTGAACTTCAAGGCCGAGCCAAGCAGCGCGGCTAACACCAGGGTTTGGCCGAGCACTTCACTGACAACCTGAGGATGATTGTGGCGCCCTAACACCGTATTGGCGAGGGGACCAAGCCGAACAATACGGCCAATCATGCCAGAATTGACGGTTGAGAATGGCAAGACAAAGTCGTCAATCGATTCGGCTGAGGCTGTTTCCATCTCCTTTGCACTCGACATTTGGCCGTCTCCGTTCTAGAGCACGTTGATCTTTCAAGGAATAATTCGAGACTCTTTATGCGGGCTCCAAGTATTTGTTTTAGAGACCGATCAACATTTTAGGCTGAAGCAAAAGTGCTTCAACCTCCTGCCACTTCAAAGCTAGTTGCCTCCCAGGCACCACGCCAGTATGGCTTTTTGCGCATGCAGGCGATTTTCAGCTTCATCCCACACGACTGACTGAGGACTATCGAAGACACCGCTGGTCACCTCGTGACCGCGATAAGCGGGGAGGCAATGCATAAAAATGGCTTTGGGGTCGGCCACTGCCATCAACGCCTCATCGACTGCGTAAGGCCCAAGCAATTGCTTGCGATATGCCTCGTCGTCCTGGCCCATTGAAACCCAGGTGTCGGTGACAACACAGTCCGCACCCCGAACGGCTTCAGCCGGGCTATCGGTGACGATGATGTCGGCGCCAGATTTCTTGGCAGCGCTTAGCACGACCGCGTCGGGAGCAAGCTGGCCCGGACAGGCTATCCGCAGCTTGAAACCAAACGATCCCGCTGCCTGCATCCAGGAGGTTGCAACGTTATTGGCATCACCCACCCAGGCGATGGTTCGGTCGTTGATCGCCCCCTGGACCTCTTCGAAGGTAATTATATCGGCAATCATCTGGCAGGGATGGCTGAAATCTGTGAGACCGTTGATGACCGGTACGGTGGCGTTTGCTGCAAGCTCAACCAGGCTCTCATGACTGTTGGCCCTGATCATGATGGCGTCGATGTAGCGCGATAGCACCCGGGCCGTATCAGCTATGCTTTCGCCGCGTCCCAGCTGCAGATCGGAATGATTGAGCACGATGGTTTGACCGCCGAGCTGGCGCATGGCCACATCGAACGATACGCGCGTTCGAGTTGACGGTTTCTCGAATATCATCGCAAGCACATCGTTTTCGATGCCGGCGGGCTTGAGCGCATCTGGAACGACCTTGCCTGCTTGCTTCATGGCGTGAGCCGCGTCGACCAGCCCCCGCAGCTCGCCCGCAGAAAGATCATCGATATCTAAAAAATGCCTTGGCGCCTTCACCATGGTTCCGTTTCCGTTTGATGGGTTTGGCCGCTCGGCCGGCGTATGGCCGTTTATGCCGAAACTCTCATGACCTGGATGCACTTGCACTCAGCCACACTAACTTCACCCTGAAAAATGCCGGTCCTCAACCCGAAGAAAGCCGGGCGAGGCTTTTGGTCAATCGATTGATTGCCACTGCAAGGTCTTCATCGGTGACGTTAAGTGGCGGAATGAGGCGCATGACGTTGTCACCCGCGATGACGCAGAGCAATTTTTCATCCATGCAGGCTGCGATCGCATCGCCGACGGCTGGCTTCAGGCGAAGCCCCAGCAGCAAGCCAGAGCCCCGGATTTCAAGGATGACATCAGGGAACTCGTCCTTTAGCCGCGCGAGTTCCTGCTTGAGACGCAAAGCCTTCCTTTGGACTTCCTCGAGAAAGCCCGGCTCAAGAACCGTATCGACCACGGCCGAGCCGACCGCAACAGCCAATGGGTTTCCGCCAAATGTGGAGCCGTGCGTACCGGGTACCATGCCCTTAGCCGCCTCGTTGGTTGCCAGCACTGCGCCCAGAGGGAATCCGCCGCCGATGCCTTTGGCCACAGACACAATGTCAGGCTCGATACCAGCCCACTCGTGGGCGAAAAACTTGCCCGTGCGGCCGATGCCGGTCTGTACTTCATCGATTATCAACAATAGACCGTGCGTATCACACAGCTCCCTGAGGCCTCGCAAGAAATCGTTCGGGACGACACGAATGCCGCCCTCCCCCATGATCGGCTCGATCATGATGGCTGCGGTCTCTTCGGTGATTGCGGCCTCAACAGCCGACAGATTGTCAGCAGTAAAGCCACCCGCCGCAATGCGATCAAAACCGGGCATCTCGGGGCCGAAGCCTTCAAGATGCTTTGGATTTCCCGAGGCCGCAATAGTTGCCAGGGTGCGACCGTGGAAGCTACCTTCGAAGGTTATGATCCGATTGCGCTCGGGCTTACCTAATACATATTGATAGCGGCGCGCGGCTTTGATCGCCCCTTCGCAAGCCTCAGCGCCAGAGTTGCAGAAGAAAACAGCATCGGCGAAGGATGCAGCGCATAGGCGCTCGGCCAGGCGCTCCTGGCCTTCGATACGATAGAGATTTGAGGTGTGCCAAAGTTTGGCTGCCTGCTCAGTTAGTGCCGCCACAAGTTTGGGGTGGGCATGGCCTAATGCATTGACCGCGATACCGCTGCCGAAATCGAGATAGCGTTCGCCAGTGGTTGTGGTAAGCCACGAGCCTTCGCCATGATCAAAAACAACATTAAGTCGGCCATAAGTCCCCATAACTGAGGGACTCGGAACTGACGAACTAACCCCGACAGATGATGCCTGAGCATTTGACGACGTGTCTTGGGACATCGTCGTGGCCTCCTTCTAGGATGCTTGTGGATATTTGAAACTAAAAAAGCCGCCTTGGGCAGGCGGCACTGTATTATGATATTCGCGGTATGTTCCAGTGTCAACGCAGGGCAGGCGACAACTGGATTATTCGGGCTATAAACCACTCTTTAGAGCCAAGAAAGTGACCTTTGAAGGCGCACGAGCAGTACGCCGAAGACATACAGTGAACACGAATCACCTGTTGCTGGGCTGCAACGGGCGGATGTCAACACTTGCTTGAGCCCAATTGATCGCTTGTAGTCGAGAAAGTTAATGAGTTATTGTCGTGAGGCTTTCGCGAGTGTTCCGCAAAGTGGACGCAGGTGAATGTAAGTAACCTGTGCGCGCAGTGCATAAAACTTAAAATTAATACTTGTTTTTGCCTGCTCTGAGTATTCCAAGTTTAGCGTTTGTCTTCAGTTCAGCGTTAGTGATCGGAATTCCGCATTCCGGTGCTGTGGCTTATGCCGCGGTCCGTCTTGATGTGGGTGTTCGATCGTTTGTGATGCCGTCTCCTCTTATTTGAGCGGGCGACGGTCTGATTCTGTATGGAGGGACAAGCATGTCCTGGACCGACGATCGCGTTGATACATTAAAGAAACTTTGGTCAGAGGGATTGAGCGCCAGTCAAATTGCTGGGCGCCTTGGCGGTGTGACCCGCAATGCCGTTATCGGCAAGGTGCATCGGCTTGGACTTTCGGGGCGCGCAACCACGATCCGGGTGAAATCCACGCGTGCACGGAGAGCGACTGCCGGGGCAAAGCGACCGAGCAAGCCAATCTATAAGCAGCCGGGAAACCCTGCCTTTCGCTCACTATATCAGGGCGATTCCGAGCCCTATTCGCCACCGGTAGAGGAAATGGATATTCCGCTCGCCGAGCGCAAAACACTTCAGGATCTCACCGAGAGTTGCTGTCGCTGGCCAATTGGCGATCCGCAAATGGCGGATTTTCACTTCTGCAACATGAGCAAGGTGCCTGGATTGCCATATTGCGAGAGCCATGCGCGACGCGCGTTCCAGCCGCCGCAGGCCCGACGCAAGAGTCCTGCCGGCAACAAGGCAACAGTTGTGACTGTCAAAGCACTGCCTAAGTCAACCGTAGACGCTTAGAGACTGAATTCACGCTTTTGGCCGAAGCAAAAGCGCTTTAATTTACGATGAAATGAACGGCCAAGTCATTCCAGTGCGAATATTCACCTGCATTGAAGCGCTATATGCTTTGATGCAGGTGTTTTTTCGAGTGCTCCGCATTTGGGTTACGGCTTCTGCATCTACCTAAACTACCCAAACGCATAGCCTGCGCCGCGGACAGTCCGGATCGGGTCAGGCTCGTCGCCACGGACCAGTGCTTTTCTCAAGCGGCCAATATGGACATCAACCGTCCGCTCATCAACAAATGCATCGCGCCCCCAGACGCCATCCAGAAGCTGCTCGCGAGAGAAAACACGACCCTGGCTCTCCAGCAAAAATTCAAGCAGCCGATATTCGGTCGGGCCAAGCCGCACCTGTCGAGGACCACGCATGATTTTATGTGCTGATCGATCCATCTCGATGCCACTTCCTCTGAGCACATCGGCAATCCGATCAGGAGAGGCACGGCGCAGGATGGCTTTCACCCGCGCCATTAACTCGGGCAACGAAAATGGCTTCACGACATAATCATCAGCGCCGGTTGAGAGGCCTCGAATGCGGTCGCTTTCCTCGCCGCGCGCCGTCAGCATCAGGATTGGGATGGCGCAGGTTTCAGGTCTCGCGCGCAATCGGCGGCATAGCTCGATCCCGGAAACCTGCGGCAGCATCCAATCGAGAATAATGAGGTCGGGCAGGTCCTCGGAAATCATAACTTCGGCTTCTTCGCCCGTCTCAGCCCCCGCGACCTGATAGCCTTCGGCCTCCAGGTTGTAGAGCAACATTTCTGCCAGCGGCGCTTCGTCTTCGACGACCAGAAGTTTGGCGCTCATGGCCTTAGCACTCTCGGTGTTTGACAATCATGCATTGGGTAGCTCAGTCTTTTGAAATCTAAGTAGGTACTTCTCGATTGCACTCCCCGGGAAAACGTTTCGGCCAGGAAAACGTTTCGGCTAGTCTGGCGTTACCAGTGTCATGCTGGTGGTGTCCCGTTTCGGGCGATCGGCTGCGATCTCTTCGCCATGCACTATGAAGTAGACAATCTCGGCAATGTTCGTTGTGTGATCACCTATGCGTTCAATATTCTTAGCGCCGAACAACAGGTGAGTGCATATCCCAATGTTGCGCGGGTCCTCCATCATGTAGGTGAGCAGTTCGCGGAAGACGGAGTTGTACATTTCGTCAATTTCTTCGTCACCGCGCCAAACACGGACAGCGAGATCCGCATCACGCTGCCCGTAGGCGTCTAGTACATCTTTCAACTGGCTCAACGCGCGCTCCAGCATATGCTGAAGGCCGAACATCAACTGGCGAGGACTTTGCTCGGATGCAATCGCGAGGGCACGCTTGGCGATATTCTTGGCGAGATCGGCGACGCGCTCAAGATCGCCTGAGATTTTGAGTGCTGCCATGATGTGGCGCAGATCATCGGCCATCGGCTGACGACGCGCAATTATTGTTATGACCTGCTCTTCGATGTCGAAATGAAGCTGATCAATTGCCTTGTCGGCGCTTATAACCTCCTTTGCCAGTTCTGGATCGCGGTTGGTCAGGGCGTCGAATGACGCACCAAGGGCGTGCTCTGCCAACCCGCCCATCTGGGCGATATTCTTATCCAGCAGTGCAAGTTCGGTGTTGTAGGCGGTGACCGTATGATCGTTCATGTTGGCCTCGTTAAAGGGGCTAGATTTAGGAAAATGGAACTTTGACCAGAGCTATCCAAACCGGCCCGTGATGTAATCCTGCGTCCGCTGATCCTGAGGTTTGGTAAAGATCTGGGCGGTGTCACCCTCCTCGACCAGCACTCCCATGTGGAAAAAAGCCGTCCTCTGGGAAACGCGCGCTGCCTGCTGCATCGAATGGGTTACGATAATGATCGTGTAATTGGCGCGCAGTTCGTCAATCAGCTCTTCTACATGCGCTGTGGCAATTGGATCAAGAGATGAGCAGGGCTCGTCCATCAGAATAACATCGGGCTTCGTTGCTATCGCACGCGCGATGCATAGCCGTTGTTGCTGGCCGCCCGAAAGGCCCGTACCCGGCTCGTTAAGCCGATCCTTGATTTCCTCGAACAGGCCGGCTTTGCGCAGGCTTGACTCGACCAACTCCTGAAGTTCGTCCTTGGAACTGGTGAGGCCATGAATGCGCGGACCGTAGGCGACGTTTTCAAAGATCGATTTTGGGAAGGGGTTTGGCTTTTGAAAGACCATCCCGACCCGGGCCCGAAGCTCGACGACATCGAGAGCCGGATCATAGATGTCGTGGCCATCCAACGTGATATCGCCCTCGACACGGCAAATGTCGATGACATCGTTCATTCGATTTAAGCAACGCAGGAAGGTTGACTTACCGCAACCGGAAGGACCAATGAGTGAGAGCACGGCGTTGGCCGGAATGTCGAGGTTGACGTTAAATATTGCCTGCTTCTCGCCATAGTAGACGTTGACGTTACGGCCGCGCATCTTAATCGCCGTTGCGTCTTGCGTCTGTGAGGCTGGCTTCGATGCGTCTTTGAACGCTGCATCGCTGGTGGCGATGCTGATTGGTGCATCGCTGGCAGGCACAGCATTCTCAGCGGCTGTTGGTTTTGACTGTTGAACCGTCGTTGGCATTGCGTAGGCCTCCATTCAACTCATTAGTCTCACATCCGGGCAAGGGTGCGTTCCATTCTGCCGGAATCATCGTGACCGGCGGGATTACCAACGACGCTCAAAGCGTTTGCGAAGAATAATAGCGATCCCGTTCATGACCACCAAAAACGTCAACAACACAAGAATGGCAGCTGCTGTTTTCATATTGAACATGCGCTCAGGAAAATCTGACCATTGATAAATCTGGACCGGCAAGGCCGTAGCGGGCTCCAAGACACCGATTGGCACTTCGCGAATGAAGGCGAACATACCGATCATCAGCAATGGTGCGGTTTCTCCTAAGGCCTGAGCCATACCGATGATGGAGCCCGTTAAGATTCCCGGCATCGCCAAGGGCAGCACATGGTGGGTGACGGTTTGTACTTTTGAGGCACCAACACCCAGTGCGGCTTCGCGGATAGAGGGTGGAACGGCACGAATGGCAGCGCGCCCGGCAATCATAATAGTTGGCATTGTCATAAGCGCCAGCACGATACCACCGGCGAGTGCCGTTGAGCGCGGCACGCCAAACAGGCCAATGAAGACTGCCAGGCCCAACAAGCCAAATACGATCGAGGGGACGGCTGCCAAGTTGTTGACGTTGACTTCGATAAAATCGGTCCACCTATTCTTGGGAGCAAATTCCTCAAGATATATGGCTGCCATCGTGCCAATGGGGAAGGCTAGAGTAAAAGTGACGAGCATAGTCCAGAAGCTACCAACCGCAGCACCCCACACACCCGCTAATTCGGCTTCACGGGAGTTACTGTCGGTTAAAAAGCGCCAGTTGAAGATGGAAGACACACGCCCTTCGGCTTTCAGCTTTTCAAGCCATATCGCCTGCTTGTCGGAAATGCGTCGTGCCAGCTCGCTGCGGTTTATGGTCAGGAGCTGCCATTGGCTATTTTCGGCAGTGTCAGTGCCACTGAGCGGAAAAATGACTTCACCTTCCAACGTGCCCGAACTGACCGCCTGGGCTTTAATCACTCCGCCATTGATGCGAACGAAAAAGCTTGGAAGGCTTGAGCTGATCGGCATTGATCCGCTGGATGACTTGGCGCTCTGTTCGAGCGCTTGCGCCTGCTCGATGAACCCGTCGCGGCGAGATTTAAAGCCGGCGATGAGAGCTTGGTAGCGCTGCAATATATCAGCAGCAGGTGGAGGGGAACCTGCCAATAAGGTTTGATATGCGGTAACGCCATTTTGCTGGGCTGCTGCCTGCTTCCGCAAATCCGCTGCCTGGCTTTTCAGCCCGTCTTTTACGCGTTGCAAAATGGCTGCGAATGCGTTCGCACCGGCTGTGATTTTCACGCGGCCTTTGTTGCCGGATGGGGTTGCACTACCGGAATGAGGAAGTTCGGAGATTGCGCCCATATAACCCTTCAGCCAGAGATCTGCATCATCTGAAAGAAGGAGCTCATAGTCCTTAGTTTGGCCAATCACGGCCGGATTTGCCATGGCCTGGGCACGCACGTCCAGTGCCGCTCCATCGCTCAAGAGTGCGTAGAGCTTGCGCTTGTCGCTGCGCCCTTTCACGTACGGCACGGCGCTACGCAAAGCGCTTTTCATGATCCCACTGAACTCTGCCGAGCGGATCACCTGAGGGTCATTGGTAGCTTGAGGGTCAATATCGGCTGCGGGAAGGAAAACGGGCAGGCGAACATAGGACTGTCGCAATGCGCCAACAGCGTTGCCGACCACCGTCCAAAGCAATGCCGCCAGGGCAGCAACAGCGATGGCGATAGCCAGCAAGCCCAGCATCTTGAAGCGTGCTTCGAAGGCGTAGCGTTGACGCAGGCGGCGGGTAGCATCATCGGTCTTATGGACGCTACCGGCCGAATGAATGGCGCTTACATTTCCTGGCATGATGGGTTCAGCCTTAGTCATATTTCTGACGGTATTTTTGAACAATGCGCAACGCTATGACATTGAAAATCAATGTTATGCAGAAGAGCGTAAAGCCAAGTGCAAATGCGGGCCCCGCAGCGGTATCTGCCTCGGTATCGCCGGAGATGAGAGCGACGATCTGCACAGTGACAGTGGTGACTGCCGCAAGCGGATTCCAGGTTAAATTGGCGCCCTGTCCCGCGGCCATTACGACAATCATGGTTTCACCGATGGCTCGCGACATGCCAAGAAGAACGGCTGAGACAATACCCGGAAGTGCCGCTGGGAGAACAACCCGCGTGAGAGTTTCAGCCTTTGTCGCGCCAAGGCCATAGGAGCCATCACGAAGCGATTGGGGGACAGCGTTTATCACGTCATCGGAGAGCGAAGATATGAAGGGGATGATCATGATGCCCATGACCATACCGGCAGCCAAAGCGCTTTCGGAAGCAACGCTTAGTCCCAAGCTCTCGCCCGCACCGCGAATGAGTGGCGCCAAAGTAACGACCGCGAAGAAGCCATAAACCACAGTTGGAATACCGGCGAGCAACTCGAGTAACGGCTTGGCCCAGGCACGGGTGGTGGCGCTCGCATAGTCGGATAAATAGATAGCCGCCATCAGGCCAACCGGAACGGCGACCAGCATGGCGATCAAGGTGATTAATAAGGTGCCAGTGAACAGCGGAATAGCGCCGACTGAGTCTGGATTGATCTTGCCCTCGAAAACGCCAGAAAGGGGGCTCCAGTGGGTGCCAAAAAGAAACTTGTAGATGGGCACGTGCGAAAAGAACTTCATGGTCTCGCCGATGAGCGAGAGAACGATACCAAGGGTGGTTAAAATAGCGAGGCCGGCAGAAGCCAGCAGTAGACCCTGGATAACCCATTCGGATTGATTGCGAGCACGAAAGCGTGGGCGAACCTGGCCCAAGGCAAAGCTCAATGCGGCCAATGCCATGCCTATCGAGCCGATTGGCACAAGCCATGCCTGTACTGATTTCCAGGATCGGTAGACCTTGGCCAACTCAGCGCGGATCTCCGCCGTTCTCGCGTTATTCGCTGTTGAGACAATTTCGTTTTGCGCGAGAGCCTTGGCATCCTCGATCAACTGAACTTGCTGAATATGCTCAAGCTTTTGGCTGTCTTCGGGCAAAGCATCAAACATCACCCGGTCGGTCCAGATCGACAACAAACCGGCCAACACGATCAACACCAGAGTACCGACTAGAAAGGTCCAAAGTGCTGCATAGAGACCGTGATAGCCCGGCCGGGAATGAAGGTTGCCCAGGTTGCCTTCAACAACGGCGATGGCGCGCTGGCGGCTTAGTATAAAAGCCGCGCCAGCGAGCACAACAATCACCAGGGCATTACTCCAAAACATGCCTCGTTGCTCCCTCAACAATTCTGTTTATTGGCTGGCGAAATCCACACACTACCCAATAGAAATTTTTCTCAATGTAGTTCTCGTGTTCTGGCACTAACGCTTCGTACCGCAGCCTCAGTCCACATCACCAGCTAACTTGTCAATTGTGACCAGTAATCCACTATTTCATGCAATGCACCTGAACCATTTTGTGCAATTTACTGGGCGGAGCCCCCGAGGGGGGTAAGAGCACTCTATTTGATTGATAACTGAGCTTAGAGCACGTTCATCTTTGATGGAATCACATGAGACTATTTGTGCGCGCTCTAAGCATTTGTTTTAGAGATCGGTCAACATTTTAGGCCGAAGCAAAAGTGCTTCAATCTAAAACGATCAGGATCTAGTGGAGCTTCTCTTTTCCCGTCATGACTATCAGGTCGGCGACCTTTGCTTTTGCGGCCTTTTGGTCTGCTTTCGGCAGCGGGATCAAGCCCTTATCGATCAGGTAACCGTCTTCCCCCAAGGTGCTCGTTGCGGTCCACTCTGCAAGGAAACCCTTGATGCCGGGAATGACGCCAATGTGAGCCTTCTTGACGTAGAAGAACAGCGAGCGGGAAACCGGGTATGAACCGTCGGCAATTTTCTCAAAAGTCGGAGATACGCCATCAACCGAGGCGCCTTTGATCTTTGAACGGTTTTGATCGAGGAACGAGAAGCCGAATACGCCGACTGCTTTCGGATTGGCTTCGAGCTTGGAGACGATCAAGTTGTCATTTTCGCCAGCTTCCACATAGGGGCCATCTTCGCGGATGTGGCGGCAAATCTTCTTGTAGGCCTTCTTGTCTTTTTTCTTCATTGCCTTGAGGAAGCCGAATTTTTTGCAGCCACCTTCAATTGCAAGCTCTTCGAAGGCATCACGTGTACCGGAGGTTGGTGGTGGGCCGATAACTTCGATCTTGGATTTTGGCAATGACGGGTCGATCTCAGACCATGTCTTATAAGGATTTGGGATCAACTTCTCGCCACCCTTGGGGTCGGGAACCACCTTGGCCAGAGCAAGAAATAATGTTTTGCGCGACAGCGCCAATTTAGGGCCGCTCTTGGCAGTACCTAATATGATGCCATCGAAACCAACTTTAAACTCGATGATAGCTTTAACACCATTGGCTTGGCATTTGACCCATTCCTTCGCCTTCATGCGGCGCGATGCATTGGTAATGTCGGGTGTATTTGCACCAACACCTTTGCAGAATAATTTTAGCCCACCGCCAGAGCCGGTTGATTCAACCTTTGGCGTTTTAAATTTCGTCTTATTGCCGAATTTCTCGGCAACCGATGTTGCAAAAGGGAACACCGTTGAAGATCCTACGATGTTTATCTGATCGCGCGCTGAGGCTGCACCGGCAAACGCGAATGCTCCCGTTGCAATGACTGCCGCCGTGACGGCACAAAACTTTTTGTCCACTGTGATCTCCCTGATCCGGTCACTAGCGGGGCGGGACTACCTGCCTCGCTTTCAGCGACGCTTCCGGCGCCGCTCGCCAGTAGTACTAGCCCAAAGAAGCAATCGTTTTGTGACAGGTTAATCTATTGTTTTTACATTATTTTACATGATCGGTAGTATTACCGTGAATTCCGATCCTATACCGATGTCTGACGAGATGGCCAGTTCGCCGCGATGCCGGCTGACGATATGTTTGACAATTGCCAAACCTAGGCCGGTGCCGCCTTTTTCACGGCTGGCAGCGTCACTGACCCGATAGAAACGCTCGGTCAGCCGAGGGATGTGCTCGGCTGCAATGCCCGGGCCCTGGTCGCGTACGGTGATTGCAATACGCGATGGGCGTTCACGAGTCGCTACTAGGTGGGCGATTTTGATTTCAACCTTGCCTGGCGCGCCGCCATATTTGATGGCATTTTCCATCAGGTTCAAGAACACCTGGGCAAGCTCCTCGCGCTCACCACGCACCAAACTGCTGTTTTTAATATTTTCTAAGGAACCTTCTAAAGAGCCTTCTGTGACGCTGCCACCAGTCGCAATCCCCGGCGGGGGCAACAGCACATTATGGCTTGCGGCCAACGGCTCCATAGACTGCACCACCCACTCGAGAAGTTCGACGATGTCGACCGCATCGGTGGGAGGAAGATGCACTTTCCTTTCAACGCGGCTGAGCGAAAGTAAATCATCGATCAGCCGCGTCATGCGGTCCGTTTGGGTGGCCATCATGCCTAGGAAGCGATTATGAGCCGTCGCGTCGTCGCGAGCTGGGCCTTGCAGAGTTTCTACCATTATCTTTAGAGAGGACAGCGGCGTCCTCAGTTCGTGGCTGGCGTGGGCGATGAAATCCGCCCGCATCTGGGCGTGCTGTTCCTGATCGGTTATATCGCGGAACGCAACAAGAGCAGCAGGCTGGTTGGCAATAGTGGGTAAGGCATGCCGTTCATCGACAGCCAAGGCCGTGATGATCGCGGAAATGCTGCGGGTTACCGGCACACGATCGTGAAGTTGGATAACTCTTGGGGCGTCGCCAACTTCGGCATCTTCAATTGCTTGCAGAAATTCCGGAGTACGAATAAGGCTCGAAATGTGCTGGCCGGTCCTGACCCTCGGGTAGATATCGACAAGTTGCGGGTTATGGTGGACGATATCGCCGGAAAAATCCAAGACGAGGGCTGGGTCCGACATCGCATCAAGAAGGATGCGCCAACCTAGCTCTGGGTTGCTATCGGTAGCCGGTTGATTTGTGCGGGAGATTTGGTTGTTGGACGATACTGGTAGTTTGTCTTTCACCGCAATCTCCAACGCACCGGGACTTCTTCAAATTTGGATGGCTTCCCAGAGTCTGGGCCAGAGTTTGAGGGGATTTCCTAAATTTTGGCACACATCCAGTTTAGCGTCGTCAATTCAGTGCGCCGTGGCAGTGCTCGGCCATCAACATTGTTATCATAGCATTGTCGACACCTTACCGCCCGCGGCCTTAATGTAACAGCTATTCTCACTTCAACGATTGGCACATTCTCATCGAGCGAAGACAGTCGGATGATGCTCTCGCGGGAAAATAGGGGAGCGGGGTATATCATTGATTGAGGGCTCATCGAATCAGGTGCTCGCGTTCCAAAGCGCCAGCAGAAAGGCTTGGCAGTGCAAACATTGGAAACGAAGACGTGGCAGGTGGCGGATGCACAGGGGCGGGAGCAGGTATTCAACCTTGATGATCCTGATCTGCCAGACTGGATTTCTGAGAATGCACTGAGCGCGGACAACTACCCTTATCCGAAGAAACTCAAGCGCAAAGATTACGAAAATGAGCTGGTAGCCTTGCAGATTGAACTCGCTAAGTTGCAGGCGCATGTATCAGGCAATGGACTGAGGATCGTTGCACTGTTTGAAGGCCGGGACACGGCCGGCAAGGGCGGCACGATTAGGCGGATTCAGGAGCATTTGAACCCGCGACAAGCACGATCCGTTGCGCTGGCAAAGCCGACTGAATCCGAGCAGGGACAATGGTATTTTCAGCGCTACGTGCCACACATGCCGACACAAGGCGAGATCGTGTTGTTTGACCGCTCCTGGTACAATCGGGCCGGAGTTGAAAGGGTGATGGAATTTTGCAGTGAACCACAGCTTGCCGCATTTTTACGGGAGGCACCGCAGTTTGAAAGCATGCTGGTACGGGACGGCGTTTTGCTATTCAAATTTTTTCTGACAATTGGGCGTGAGGCCCAATTGATGCGGTTCCATAAGCGGCGGCACTCTCCACTTAAACGGTGGAAATTATCGAACATGGATCTTGCAGCGATTGATCGATGGAATTGTTATACTGAAGCGCAAGAGGAAATGTTTCACTTCACGCATACCACCACCTGTCCGTGGACCGTCGTGCGAGCCAACGATCAGCGACGGGCCCGCCTCGAAGCTATTCGAGTGATTTTGGCGGCGATTGATTACCCCGAGAAAGATATCGTTTTAGTTGGTCAGCCGGACAGCGCAATTGTCGGCTCAGGCAATGAGCTTTTTGCTCAGTCGTAACTGGTGTCCAGGGGAATACCCTTAGAGCACGTTCATCTTTGATGATATCATATGATTTTTTGTGCGCGCTCTAAGCCTTTATTTTAGAGGCAGATTCACGCTTGAGCCCGAAGCAAAGTGCGTCAACCCAAAACGATCAGGCTTTGGCGCTATCGGACCAGCAATAGTGGGCACTCAAGCGCCGAGATCAGTGGTCGCCAACCACCTTGGCTGGGTACCGCAAGGCCGCCAAAGCGCGTGATAACGAACCCGCCATGTAAACGACGCAATGCCTCGGCAGCCACTGCGGGCTCGCCAAAGATCTCAACGGCTTCGGCGATTTTTACGTCTTCGTGATCGCCAAGCATCAAGCGCACCTCGCCATCGAGCTTTTCCAAGTCCGCCGCGTTATCACCAAGCAATAACAGTGTTGTCGGGCTATCGGTCAGCTTGCCGATGCGTTCTGCGGCACGCAGCATTCCGTGCAAGCGTTCCAAATCTTCAACGACGACGATAACCGGTCCAGTTGTGCGCCGTGCGGATGGGCCGACCAAGACCAACCCGGTCGCGTCGGTGACATTGTCGAATATGTTCTGGATTGTATGAGCGGCATTGGCGCCGAAAGGCTCGGCAAGTGCCACGACATTCCATGGCCCTTTCTGCGCGCATGCGGACGCAATAGCGTGCACCGGCTCATCACGGACGACGCGTTGGTAGAGCGGCACGCCCGCGGCTGAAGCCGCGACCTCAAGGCATTGACGAGCCGAGCAAAACGACGCTTGGAATGCTCCATGCAGACCACGTGCGGTTAATTGACGA
>Ga0209345_10003012_pt1 | contig 17742 bp, 8 predicted proteins | sample Cruoilmetagenom7_FD_187294 | JGI IMG/M metagenome (GOLD analysis project Ga0209345, IMG submission 187294) | Oil polluted marine microbial communities from Coal Oil Point, Santa Barbara, California, USA - Sample 7 (SPAdes) (version 2) | ecosystem: Environmental > Aquatic > Marine > Oil seeps ...
TGGATCTAAACTCCAAGAATAATCGGCATATTGTTTTAAAATATCAACACGATCTTGCTGATATGAGTTGGTACAGCTTTGATTGCTGTCTGTGCAATTTTGAGTAAACCCTTTGGTTAAATCCCATCTAAAACCATCAATTTTAAAGTTCTCTACCCAGTGCTTAACAACACGCTGCACATAATTTTGTGTGCCTAATTTTTGATGGTTAAAATCGTTAAATACACTATAGCTATGTGTAGCTGTTTGATTAAAGTATGGGCTTTCAGAGCTTGGTTCTCCCCAGCCATCGTTGTCTGCATCGTCCATCCACATTCTTACTAGTGGATTCCTGCCTGTAGCATGGTTTAATGCAATATCTAAAATTACTGCAATGCCGTTTTGATGACATAGATCGATAAATTCTTTGAACTTATTTTCTGTGCCGTAAAATTTATCTAATGCCATATGATATGCCGTATTATAACCCCAGCTTTCGTTACCTTCAAACTCCATAACTGGCATGAGTTCTATGGCATTAATATTTAAACTTTTGAAGTAATCTATTCGATCAATTAAGTCTTGGAAGTTTCTGTTTGCATCAAAATCTCGAATTAAAACTTCATATATAATAAGATCTTCTTTTTTAGGCTTACTAAAGTTAGGGACTACCCAAGAATAATTTGTTTGATTTGTTTGCAATACGGTTACTTCTCGTTCCTGTCCAGTAGGGTATGCTGGAAGACTTGGATATGAAGCTGCTGGAATTCCAGAATCATCAAAAGGAGACAAGACTAATGTAGAATAGGGATCTGCGGTTTTAACTAAGGCAGGGGAATTTGCTATAGTTGATTGGTCTGCTACCCAATATTGAAATGTATATATAGTTCCTGAGGTTAAACCCGTAAGTTCCATCCAATACTTTTGAGATGCTGTATCATACTTCATAGCATCTGAAGCTGTTGGTTTCCAGTTGTTAAAACTTCCTGCAACATAAACAAAGTCTTTTAGAGGTGCTGATAATACTAATGTTGCTTTTGTTGCATCTCCAGAATTATAATTAATGCCTTCCTCAAGACCAACAGCCATTGTTTGGTTTACAGTGTTATTGACTAAAATAACAAATGTTTTAGTAATACTAGAAGCACCTTGAGTAACCACTAGATCACAATATTGATTTTCGGTTAACCCAGTAAATAAGTAACCATTGTAAAATGAGGTGTTATTTTGCGTATGAATACTAACACCATTAGCAAATAATTCATAGTTAGCGTTACCGTTAGAATTGGTTGCAAGTATTTGGGTTCCTCCACCATTTGCAACTACGATAACACCATTAGCACTATCTTGAGGATTTATCATAGACACTTGAAATGCTCCAACTGGAATATTTAAATCGGATGTTTGACTTCCACTATCATCACTTCGTAATACAATATCTATTGCAGTGATGGTTCCAGAAGGGTTACTATAAAAATCTTGAATTGTTGGGGTAAGATCTAAGCTATATACATTTCCAGAAACTAAAGTTAAAGCTGGCTGATTACCATTGTTTCCCCAATCTCCAATTACGTTTTGCCAATCATTGGTATCGTTTATAGTTACGCCTGTATGTGCATAAATTGTTCCTGAATAAGACTCTAGAGATGTTCCAGTTGCGTCAAAAAGCAAAGTAGCTAAGCTTGTTTCTTCAGGAGTTGTTCCTCCTTGCCAAGATAATTGTGCATTAATGCAAATGGAGCTTAGAAGTAATAAAGTAAAAAGTATTCTCTTCATAGTTTTAATGAAATTATTTCAAAAAAAGGTCTGCTTATCGTAAGTAAACAATATACAGACCTTTTATTCAAATAAATTATAAGATTTAATTCTTATTTACCATTGGTAAATTGCAATGGTAGGTGGATCTACACTAAAGTTAAGGGTGATATTATAGGTTCCTGCTGTTATAGGAATATTATCGCCACCAGACTCCATGAGTCCATCATTTCCAGTATCACCATAATTTACACCCCAAGCATCATTTTGGCGAACTTTAATTTCACCATCTACCAATACAGCACCATTAATATAATAGTAGCCCTCATTAATTCCAAAATCTGGCACAAATTTTTGATTAGGTCCATCCCAGCCATTTGCTGTTCCGCTACCTACAAGACCCCAAACATCTACTTGTTCTAAGGTGTATTCAAGGGTGTTTAAATTAAAAGTAACTAAATAATGTCCTGCTGAAACGGCAATATTGTCTCCGCCATTTTCTAGAGTACCATCAGCTCCAGAGTCACCATAATTTAATCCCCAATCGTTATTGAATCGGAACTTCATTTCGCCATCAGCTAAAGTAACTACTGTTTTCCAGTCGTCTTGATATGAGTTGTACTGCAACATCATATCTGGTCCATCCCATCCGTTTGTTGTAGCACTTCCTACAAGACCCCAAGTGAAGTTTTCCATGCTCCACTCTAATGTCGCCATATTTACTGTAATTTTATACGATCCAGCAGTAACAGCAATATTATCGCCACTAGCGTCTAATACACCATCATTTCCAGTGTCTCCAAAGTTTTCAGTCCAAAGATTATCCTTTCTAAACTTTATTTCGCCATCTCGAAGTGTTACATATGCAACATAAACATCAGGAGTATCTGTTGTGTAAAAAGGTAAGTCTGGAATATCTTCATTACCCCATCCTCCTGGAGTTGCACTACCTACAACACCTAAGTTTGTAGATAAATCTAACAATGAAGAATAAGGAGTCACATTCATAGTTAATGTTTCAGAAAACATTTCCTGATAGGAACTCAATACAGTTTGAACTTTAATGTCAATCTGAGATTCTTCATTAGGTACTAACCCAAGAGTTAGTAGTTTATTATTTAGCTCTGCTCCAGTAAATATTTTTTCAATAGAAGCGCCATTCGGAATTATTTGAGCTGCTGTAAAATCACCTCCTGCTACATCTATTAAGATGTTATACGTTGGAGCTGCATCAAAACCATAATCTGGGTCGGACCATGAAACGGTCAACACATTAGCATTGGCATTATCTTCTAAAAGAATTACAGAATTGCTAGATAAACTAACTACTGTGTTTGAATTAGGATTTAATTCTATTATTTCCACATCGTCACATGCTACAAAGGCAACAAATACTAGACTTAGTAGAAAAATCGATTTATTTATAAATTTTTTCATAATGTTCAATATTAATAACCCTCGTTTTGAGTTAGGTTAGGATTAATTGATAATTGATTAGCTGGTATAGGAAATAGATTTCTATATTCTCCAACAGATGTGCCTCCAGGAGAATCCCCTTTAAAAGGCCATAGAAAACCACTGCTTGTAAAGTAACCATATCTTACAAGATCAGTACGTCGTTGTCCTTCCCAGTATAATTCTTTAGATCTTTCATCAAGTACAAAATCTAAGTCTAAATCTGAGCTATTAATGTTTCCAGAAGTGCTTCCGTATGCTCTTTCTCGAAGTTCGTTTATTTTACTCGTCGCAAGATTTAAGTCTCCACCTCCTCCTCTTAAAGAAGCTTCGGCATAATTTAAATAAATTTCTGCTAAACGAATTAATGGTAAATCTGTATCTGTAAAGTTTCCTCCTGAATCACTCCCTGCATTTCCGTTTGAGTCAACATTTCTAAATTTTGTTACCGCATACCCATCTTCGAAAGGTGGAATGTCTTCAATCTCTAAATTTTGACCATCGGAATGGAACATCCCTCTTTTATCACTCGTAAATGGTTGTGCTGAATACGTTAAGTTATCTAAATCTAATGTAATATAATAAGTTCCAGGATTAGCAATTGGAATGTTTGCTCCACCAGGCTCTAAGCTACCATCTGCACCATTATCACCATAATTATTGCCCCAATCTTCATTAAAACGGAATTTCATTTCTCCGGCAGTTAAGTCTGCATATAATGCATATTGGTTTGTTCCTGTTTGGTACATTTCCATATCTGGTCCATCCCAACTATTTAAAGTAGCATCACCAACAAGTCCCCAATCTGAAATGGTTCCTAAAGCTGCATTTAAATCATTTATATTAACAGCAAATTGATTTACTAGGTTTTTAGTGGTTCTAAGACCTCCCCAGCCACCATTTACACCAAAATCATTAGCATTCATTGATCCTCCAATAGATGCATGAACTAAAAACGTTGTTCCACCATAAGTTTGAGAATTAGTACCATCAAAATTTAAAGCAAAGATAAACTCGTTTTGAGCGCCATTTGTATCATTATCTGCTAAAAACAGTTCGTCATAAGCTGTTCCATTTCCATTAGCATCATTTGTGTTAATTGAATAGCTAGAGTTGATTACATTTCCTGAGTAGGTAACACAATCATTATATCTTGGTGTACCAGTCCAAACTTCGGAATTAAGATATAATCTGGACAATAATGCCCAAGCAGCAACTTGATCTACACGACCATACTCATTACTTGGAGGCAAAATACTTTCAATTTCTAATAATTCTGATTCTATAAAATTAAATATTTCTAATCTGGTATTTTGCTCAGGTAATTCTGTGCTAATTTCTGTAACCAAAGGGACACTTCCATAAAGATCCATTTGATTATAATAGGCATAGGCTCTTAAAAACCGTGCTTCTGCAATATATGTCTGAACTTCAGCTTCTGCCAAACTTGCAGCATTAGCAATAAACGAATTTGAGAAACTAATTTCTTGTGCTAAACGAACATACATGGCTTCAGTAAAATCGTTACTGCTTGACCAATACATTCCGTGTAGGTCTGGCAAACCAGGATCTCCCCATCCAACAACTGCATGGTCGGTTGTGATTTCGTTTAAGTTAAACAACATTCTTGAGAATTGCGAAAATCCTTCATCGATATCAGAAATGTCTGGTTGTCCTGCTGGACCTTGTTGGCCAGTCAAGGCTAAACTTGCATAGAGCTTTGCTAAAGCACCTTTTGCTTGAGAAGCATTTGCAAACACATCTTCTTCTGTAAAACTATCTGGATCAATAGGTGATTGATCAAGTTCGTCATGACAAGACACCACGAAAAAACCAATAGTTAAAATTAAAATAAGATATTTAAATATATTTTTCATCTGTCAATTTTTTAAAAGTCTACATTAATACCAAATACTGCAGTACGTGGTCTAGGGTAAAAGTTATTATCAATTCCACCAGTAATTTCTGGGTCTAAACCATCATAATCAGTAATTGTTGCTACATTTTGGAAAGATCCATAAATTCTAATATTCGTCTTATCCATGATATTTTTCAATGTATAACCGATAGTAATGTTATCTATTTTAAAGAAGGATGCTTCCTGAATGTAATGATCACTTAATAGATTATTTTCAGTCAGATTCTCAAAACCAGTTGTTAAATAGTCACTGTGTAAGTTGGTTAGAATATTATTATCGGTCGCTCTTCTTAAATATGCCGAACTAGAGGCTACATTGTCATAAGCATAGTTCCCGAAATTAGCTCTCGTTACAATTGAAAAATCCCAGTTTTTATAGGAGATGTTACTGCTAAGTCCCATTAGGATATCTGCATAGGGATCTTCTTTAATATAACGATCATCATCGTTAATAATATTATCGCCATTTCTATCAACAAACACACCTTCTATTGGGGCACCTTGAGAATCATAAACTTGTTGGTATACTAAGAAGCTATAAGGCGCTTCCCCTTCTGTATGTATTTGAATATTATTTCCAACACCACCACTAATACCTCCTACAGGTTGATCGAAAGGCAGCTTGGTAATTTTATTATCGTTAAAAGCAATGTTATAGTTTAAAGACCATTCAAAATCTTCAGTTTTAAAAGGAATAACATTTAATGCAAATTCAACCCCTTTATTTTCCATGTCACCAATATTAGAATCAATTCTATTTCCAAAGTTTGTGAATGGATCTACCGTGGCTGAGGCTATTAAATCTTGAGTTTCTTTTTTATAAACATTTACAGAACCAGAAATTCTACTATTTAATAAACTATAGTCTATACCTAAATTAATTGTTCGACCAATTTCCCATCTTAAATTACTATTTACAGGCTCTGGTCTATAAGTTTGTAAAAATGAAGACCCAAATTGGTAGTTCGCTGTAGATTGACTTCCTGTATATCTAGTTAAGAATAAATAGTCTCCTAAACCATTAACATTCCCGACTTCTCCATATCCCACACGAAGCTTAAGCTCGTTAAATATTGAGTTGTCCATAAAATCTTCTTTGTGAATATTCCAAGCAAGTGCGGCCGATGGAAAAATCCCCCATTGATCGTCTGGATTTAATTTAGAGGATGCATCTGCTCTTAATGTAGCAGTTAATAAATATTTACCTTCAAATCCATAATTAAGTCTCCCAAAATAGGATAATAATACATTTTTTGACTTATCGATGAACTCGAAATCATTACCATCTTCTTCTCTTTCACTATCGTAGCTATAATTATCAAACTCAAATTTTTGGAATGAGTAACCAGCAACAACATTTAAGTTATGCTTTTCATTAAATTCCTTCTGATAGGTCAAGTAAGCATCAAAAAGTTTATTTGTAGCTTCTTGTCTATAGGTATTTCTTGAGCCATTAAAATCTATATTACCATCTTCAATTTCAATACTTCTTAAAGTTCTACCGTGGCTATTAGATTTATCTAAACCAACATTGATTGTTGCTGTTAAATCTTCGAATCCTTGAATCTTATAATCGAACTTAGCATTGGTAATGATTCGCCTCACTTCGGCAGTGTCATCTGTATATTTAAGTTCTGACATTGGGTTTCTTGGTGCTAAATTATAAATGTCTAACCAAGAATAGTAATCGCCACCTGAACTAAACACGGATTGTGTTGGATCATATGCAACTGCACTACCAATTGCGCCTCTATTTGCAAAGGTGTTTTCGGTATACATACCACGAGTATTAAACTCAATCTTTAAATGATCATTTAATAAAGAAGGGCTTAAATTTAGAGATGCAGTCGTTCTTTTAAATTGATCACCTTTTAAAATACCTCCCTGATTTGAATACCCCAAAGAAGCTCTCATCGGGATGCCCCAAGCATTTCCTAATGCACTTAAAGCATTATTGACTCCAACATCGTTAACATATATTAAATCTTGCCAGTCTGTATTGGCGTCACCTAATAATGAAATAGCATTGGCATCACCAGTGGCATTCACTAAGGTTCTAAATTCATCTGCATTGAGAACATTGACTTTGTCTGTCGGATTAGATATAACTATAGAAGAATTGAAATTAAATCTAAACTCTCTATCTTTTCCTTTTTTAGTGGTAATCATTATGACACCATTTGCAGCTCTTGAGCCGTAAATAGCTGTTGCTGATGCGTCTTTTAAGACCACCATGCTTTCTATATCATTTGGATTAATTAAGTTTAGTGGATTTCGAGATCCTCCAACGCCACCGTCATTTAACGGTACACCGTCTACAACTATAAGCGGAGAGCTTGTTAAACTAAGCGATCCAAGACCTCTAATTACGATATTTTGCCCTTCTCCAGGGGCTCCACCTCCAGAAGTCACAGAAACACCTGCAACTTTACCTTGAATAAGTTGTTGAGCTGAAACTATTGGTCCTTGATTAAAATCTTCGGCTTTTATTAAATCTGCCGAACCTGTTAAATCTTCTTTCCTTACACTACCATAACCTGTCACCACAATTTCATTAAGTTGTGTGGCATCTTCTGCAAGTTGCACATTAATAGGTGATTGGCCTAAATAAGTTATTTCTTGTGTAACAAAACCAATGTACGAAAACACAAGCACATCGCCATTGTTTACGCTAATTTGGTAGTTGCCATCAAAATCTGTTGAGGTTCCTGTGTTTGCGCCCTTAATAATGACATTAACACCTGGAAGCGGTAAAGATGTTGATTGTTCTGTTACTATACCACTTACATTAGTTTGGGCAAACATAAATGCCGGAACTAAGAATAATATATATAGAACACTATTAAAAGTTGTTTTCATACAATATTTTTAATTAGTTTATTTTAAAAATGTTTTTATATTTTCACTTCTCGATGTTAAATTTATGTAAATTGAGCCTATGCAAATAATGATGGTTGCAACTACAACGTTTTCGTGTTGATAAGTTTTTGCATAATGTGTAATTTTCTTTCAAAAAATAAAGCGATTAGTAAAAAACCCTAAAAGGAATAATAATAATTCAATGAAAAGGAAGATAACCCTAAAACAGATTGCTAGAGAATTAGATGTTTCTATATCCACTGTTTCTAAATCGTTAAGAAATAGTCATGAAATTAGTGAAGATACTAGAGAAAAAGTCCAAGCATTTGCTAAGCTTTATAACTATAAGCCAAATAATATTGCTTTAAGCTTAAAAAACAGAAAAACAAAAACTATTGGAGTTATTATACCTGAGATAGTTCATCACTTCTTTTCTAATGTGATTAAGGGAATAGAAAATATTGCTTTAGAAAGAGGTTATAATGTTATTGTTGGCCTGTCGAATGAGTCATTCGCTAAAGAAGTAATCAATATGGAAATGTTGGCAAATGGAAGTATCGATGGATTTATACTTTCGCTTTCGAAAGAGACTTTATTAGAACAGGATTATCATCACTTAACCGAAACCATTAATCAAGGTATGCCTATAGTTATGTTCGACCGTGTTACTAGCGACATTAAATGTGATAAAGTAATCGTAAATGATTTAAGCGGAGCACAAATGGCAGTTCAAAGGCTAATTAGTTTAGGGGCGAAAAAAATAGGCATCATTACTACTAAAGATTACGTTAGTGTTGGTCGATTACGAACTCAAGGATACATTAAAGCTTTAGAAGAAAATGGAATTCAGCCAGAAGCTAATTTAATTGTAAAAGTAGATGATGAGCTTAACTCTGAAGAACACTTACAAGAAATTGAGAAAGAAATTAAAATACTGTTTTTAAATAATAAAGATTTAGATGGAATTTTTGCCGTTAACGAATTATATGCTATAACAGCAATGAAGGTTGCGCGTCAAATGAATATGAAGATTCCAAAAGATTTTCAGGTTATTGGGTTTACAGATGGCGTATTGTCAAAGCATGCTGTACCTAGTCTAACTACAGTAAGTCAACATAGCCAGCAAATGGGCGAAAAGTCTGCTATGCTGTTGATTGATAGACTTGAAAATGAAGAAGAAGAGCATTTTGAAACAGTAATAATTCAAACAGATTTAATTGAAAGAGAGTCTACTTTAAATTAAAAAATCGTCGATTAAAAAAACTTTTATATATTTACCGCTACAAATCAAAACTTATATTTTCACTTCTCACATAAGTTTTGATGAGTTTATCGCTTGTCAAAATAGTATTAATTTAAATATACTATAATGAAAAAGCGCTCACTAGGTTTCTGGGAAATTTGGAACATGAGTTTCGGTTTTCTAGGGATACAATTTGGTTTTGCTTTACAAGGAGGCTTTATGTCTCGAATTTTTCAAACACTTGGTGCCGATAAAGAGGCTATCCCATTATTATGGATAGCTGCTCCTTTAACAGGTCTTTTGGTACAGCCAATTATTGGCTATTTCAGTGATAGGACATGGCATCCTAAATTAGGTCGTAGACGTCCTTATTTTTTATTAGGAGCTATATTGAGTTCTATAGCTTTGTTTTTTGTGCCACATTCTCCAGCGCTATGGATGGCTGCTGGGTTTTTATGGATTCTAGATGCATCTATTAATGTTTCTATGGAACCATTTAGAGCTTTGGTTGCAGATAAATTACCAAAATCTCAACGTTCTTATGGTTTTGTGGTGCAAACTTTAATAATAGGAATTGGTACTTGGGTTGCAAGTAATCTACCATGGATGGTTTCAAAACTTGGAGTTAGCAATTCTGCTGCCTCAGGAGTTGTTCCTATGTCAGTTAAAGTAGCTTTTGCAATAGGTGCTTTTGTGTTTTTGGTAAGCATCCTGTATACAATTTTTACGACCTCTGAATATCCTCCAGAGGATATGGAGGAGTTTCAAAAAGAGAAAGCTAAGAAAAATCAATTTATTCCGGATATAATAAACAATATTAGCAATATGCCATTAACTATGAAAAAACTTGGAGTTATCCAGTTCTTTTCTTGGTTTGCATTTTTTACCATGTGGAGTTTAGCTAATCCTGCCCTTACAGAGCATGTGTTTAAAACACCAGCTCCAATAGAATCATCATTCAATATGTCAATTACTGCACAAGCAGATGCGTTTAATGTTGTTAATACAGCATTTCAAGAATCTTCAAATGCTGTGGGTTCGGCAATGGGAATTTACGGATTATCGTCTATGGTATTTGCTCTATTGCTAACATTTTACACTTCAAGAAGGCGCATTAACAGAAAATATGTACATATGATATCTCTCATATTAGGAGGGATAGGATTTTTACTAATGTATTATACCTCTCCTGAAAACTTAAAGTATTGCTTTGTGCTAATTGGTTTTGCTTGGGGTAGTATTTTATCTATGCCTTATGCTATGTTATCGAGTTCTGTTGACCCTAAAAAAATGGGAGTTATCATGGGAATATTTAACATGTTTATAGTTATTCCTCAAATTATAGCAGCATTAGGAGGTATTAATTTCGTGTCAGGATTACTTGGCGAAGAAGCGATTAATGCCATGACAGTTGCTGGAATAAGTTTAATAATAGCAGGATTTTGTAATTTGCTTATTACCAATAAACATGCCATTACATATCAAGCTGAAGAAATTTAATATGAATAAAAAAGCCTTCATATTTGACCTTGATGGAGTTATTGTAGATACTGCAAAGTATCACTATTTAGCATGGAAAAAATTAGCAAACGACTTAGGTTTTCAATTCACAAAAGAACAAAATGAAATGTTTAAAGGCGTAAGCCGCAAACGTTGTTTGGAAATTCTACTCGATATAGGAAACGTACAAGCCACCCAAGATCAATTCGATAAATGGATGGTCGAAAAAAACATTGATTATTTAAAATATATAGACAAAATGGATGAATCTGAGATTCTGACAGATGTTATAAGAATTTTAGATTTTCTTAAAACAAACAAACAGCCTATCGCTTTAGGTTCTGCAAGTAAAAATGCAAAACCAATTTTAGACAAGGTTGGGTTGTTATCATATTTTAATGCTATTGTAGATGGAAATAATGTTACAAGAGCAAAACCAAATCCTGAAGTTTTTTTAATAGCAGCTAAGCAATTAGGTGTTAATGCAGATAATTGTTTGGTGTTTGAAGATGCAGTAGCTGGAATACAGGCTGCAAATAATGCTAACATGACGAGTATTGGCATTGGAAATAAACAAGTATTACATGAAGCAAAACATGTATTTAACGATTTTACTGAAATCGATAATGAGTTTTTAATGGAATTTATTAAAAGCTAACCAAACGTATTACAATGAATAAAGATTATATAAAACCAGATAATTGGTCCATAATTGAAGAAGGATTTAATGCAGTTAAAGTCGAAGCATCCGAAAGTCTATTTAGTCTTGGTAATGGTGCTATGGGACAACGTGCAAATTTTGAAGAGCAATATTCTGGACAGACCTTTCAAGGTAGTTACATTGCTGGAGTTTATTATCCAGATAAAACGCGAGTTGGATGGTGGAAAAATGGCTATCCAGAGTATTTTGCCAAAGTACTAAACGCTCCAAATTGGATAGGCATAGATGTTATTATAAATAATGAATCATTAGATTTAAACACTTGTAAATCTGTCGCTAATTTTAAGAGAGAACTAAACATGAAAGAAGGGTGGTACAAACGAACGTTTGATGCCACATTAAAAAATGATGTTGTAGTTAAGGTGGAAGTGCTTCGTTTTTTGAGTTTAGATTTTGATGAGGTTGGAGCAATAAGCTATTCAGTGACACCAATAAATATAAATGCTAATATTCAACTTAAACCTTATTTGGATGCTGGAATTAAAAACAAGGACAGTAATTGGGACGATCAATTTTGGAACATTACAAAAACCAAAACCCAACAAAACAAAGCATTTATAGAATCACATACCATGAAAACAAACTTTCATGTATGTACATTTATGGAGTCGCTTTGTTTAGTAAATAATCAAACAACAAATATATTGCCAGCGGTTAATGAAGAAATGGATAAAATTATTTTTTCATATGAAAAAAACATTGAAGCTGGAGACACATTTACACTTCAAAAACTTGGTGGTTATACCGTGGATAGAAACCACGATAAATCTCAATTAATGAATATCTCAACTAAAACATTAGATGCTGTAATTGCCATAGGTTTTGTAGGATTATTAAATAAGCAAAAAGAGTCATGGAAGCATATTTGGGATATGGCAGATATCTCAATTAAAGGAGATGTAAAGGCACAACAAGCCATTCGTTTTAATATTTTTCAACTGAATCAAACGTATTTAGGTACAGATGCAAAACTTAACATTGGTCCAAAAGGATTTACTGGCGAAAAATATGGAGGTAGTACCTATTGGGATACAGAGGCTTATTGCATTCCATTTTATATGGCAACTAAAGACCAAACAGTAGCAAGAAATTTGTTGACATATCGTTATAATCATTTGCAAAAAGCGATTGAAAATGCTGAAAAATTAGGATTTTCTAATGGTGCTGCATTGTTTCCAATGGTAACCATGAATGGTGAAGAATGTCATAACGAATGGGAAATTACGTTTGAAGAAATTCACAGAAATGGAGCGATTGCTTTTGCCATTTATAACTATTATCGTTTTACAGGAGATTATAGCTACATACCAGAAAAAGGACTTGAGGTATTAATAGGTATTTCTCGTTTTTGGCATCAACGTGCTACATATTCAACACATAAAAAGAAGTATGTATTACTTGGTGTTACTGGACCAAATGAATACGAAAATAATGTCAATAACAATTGGTATACCAACTATATAGCGCAATGGTGTATTAAGTATACTTTAGAAAATATTGAACGTATTAAATCAGAGTTTAATTCTGATTATACAAGGGTTTTAAATAAAGTAAGATTATCAAATTCTGAAATTGAAAAATGGAAAGAAGTTGCTGACAATATGTATTTTCCTTTTTCCGACGAGCATCAAGTATTTTTACAACAAGATGGATTTTTAGATAAAGAACAACTAACAGTAGCAGACCTTCCGAAAGAGCAAAGACCGATTAACCAAACATGGTCTTGGGATAGAATTTTACGTTCACCATTTATAAAACAAGCTGATGTATTGCAAGGTTTCTACTTTTTTGAAAATGATTTTTCAGAAGAAGAATTAAGAAGACACTTTAATTTTTACGAACCATTTACGGTTCACGAAAGTTCGTTGTCACCTTGTGTACATAGTATTCAAGCTACTAAATTGGGAGAAATTGAACAAGCATATCAATTTTATCTACAAACATCGCGCTTAGATATTGATGATTATAATAAAGAAGTTCATGAAGGTTTACACATTACATCTATGGCTGGAACTTGGATGAGTATTGTTGAAGGATTTGGAGGCATGCGTATTAAAAATGATATGTTGTCTTTTAAACCACAAATTCCAAAACAATGGGAAGCTTATTCTTTTAAAATTAACTTTAGAAATCAAATACTTAAGGTGAATGTGTGTCAAAATGAAACGAATTTTGAACTTGAAGGAAATAAAGATCTTCAGATCTTGGTGAATGACAAATTAATAACGATTACACCTAATAATTTAGTAACAGTATAAAAAATGAAGGCTTTAATAAAAAGTTGTTTCGCTTTTTTAATTATTAGTTTAATAGCATGTAAAGAAACTGAAGCAGGTTCAACTCAAACTGAACCTGTTGAGGTTTCGAATAGCTCATTAACTAGGGTTGAACCACCAAATTGGTGGATTGACATGAAAGATAGTTCGTTGCAACTTTTAGTGAATCATCCAAATATTGGAACAACCACACCAGAAATAAATTACGCTGGTGTTTCAATTAAAAAAGTGCATAAAGCAAAAAGTCCAAATTATTTATTTATTGATTTGGAGGTTTCAAAATCAGCTAATGCTGGCAAATTTGACATCGTTTTTAAAAGTGACAATCAAGAAGAACAAAAGCACACTTATGAGATAAAGAGTCGTGTTAAATCTTCTGAAGAATATGTAGGCTTTGATAGTAGCGATGCTATTTATTTAATAACACCAGATCGTTTTGCTAATGCAAACCCTAATAATGACACATTTGATTCTTTAAATGAAAAAACCATAGATAGAACAGATGATTATGCACGTCATGGAGGTGATATTGAAGGAATAACTAACAATCTTGATTATATAGCAGACCTTGGTTTTACAGCTATTTGGTCCATGCCTTTAATAATTAATGATATGTATGAAGGATCTTATCATGGTTATGCAATGACCGATTTGTATAAAATAGACCCTCGTTTTGGAACGCATAAAGAATACCTAGAACTTTCAGCCAAAGCAAAAGAAAAAGGCATTAAACTAATAATGGATCAAATTGCTAATCATTGTGGATTGTATCACTGGTGGATGAAAGATTTACCATTTGATGATTGGGTTAATTTACAAGCAGATTTTGAAAAGTTACCTGTTTCAGTTGAAGAGATGCGAAGACCTAATGGCGAATATGATTGGGACAGATTAAATCAACACTTCACTAACTCAAATCATAGACGTACAACAAATCAGGACACTTACGCCTCAGAGTATGACAGAAAAGGAAACAACGAAGGTTGGTTTGTGCCTTTTATGCCAGATTTAAATCAGAAAAATCCATTTATGGCTAAATATCTAATTCAAAATAGTATTTGGTGGATAGAAACAGCTCAATTAGGTGGAATTAGACAAGACACTTATCCTTATCCAGATAAAAAATTTATGAGCGATTGGGCTGGAGCGATTATGAACGAATATCCAAATTTTAATATCGTTGGTGAAGAGTGGAGTTACAACCCGTTACTAATTGCTTATTGGCAAGATGGTAAAAAAAATAAAGAAGGTTATAAGTCTAATTTAAAGTCAACCATGGATTTTGCTATGCAACAAAACATTAGCGATGCTTTAAATGAGAATGAATCTTGGGATAAGGGCTTGGTGAAACTTTATGAAGGATTAGCAAATGATTTTGCATATCATTCACCAAAAAATATTATGACGTTTCCAGACAATCATGATATGAGTCGCATATTTACACAACTTAAGGGTGATATTCCCAACACAAAAATGGCATTAGCAACTCATTTAATGATGCCTCGTATTCCGCAAATATATTATGGTACTGAAATTTTAATGAATGATTTTGAAAAACCTGGAGACCATGGACTAATCAGAACAGATTTTCCTGGTGGTTGGCAAGACGATTCGGTAAATGCATTTACAGGAAAAGGTCTAAATGAGAATCAAAAGGATATGCAATCCTTTCTTAAAAAGATGCTGAATTACAGGAAAAGCAGTAAAGCAATTCATGAAGGCAAAACAGTGCATTTCTCACCTTTTTTAGGCACTTATTTCCTCTTTAGAACTCAAGGCAATGAAACGGTTGTTTTAATACTCAATAAAAGTAATGGCCCTTTAACTATTGACTTAAAACGTTATACTGAAATGGGTTTAGATGGTAAAACATTAAGGAATGTCATTACTGGAGAAGACTTTGTTTGGAACGATTCCATTACGTTCAATGAAAGAGGAGTTACAGTATTAACTACAAAAACAAACTAGTAAAATGAGGTCATTTTTCTGTTTAGTACTTTTTGTTATAGTTCAAGTTAGTTTTGGTCAAGTGACGTTTGTGATTAATGAACTTCCTGAAAATCAGGATTTTAATCAACCTATTTATATTTCTGGAAATTTTGAAGGTTGGACAGGTGGGAATGATGCTTATAAACTGTCAAAATTAGACAATCAATATTCTATAACACTTCCTAAAGATGCATGTAATGTCTTATTTAAATTCACATTGGGTTCTTGGGAAACCGAAGAATTAAATACAAATGGCTACAAAATAGAAAACAGAACCTATACATGTAAAGGAGAACCAGAAACAATCTATATAACTATTGAGAATTGGGGACCAATGGACTCAGTGGTTTCATCAACTGCACAAAAAAATGTGCAGATATTATCAGAAGCATTCAAAATACCACAATTAGACAGAGAACGAAAAATTTGGGTGTATTTACCACCAGATTATAATGATTCCAATGACAATTATCCTGTGTTATACATGCATGATGCACAGAACCTTTTTGATACGAAAACTTCTTATGCTGGAGAATGGAATGTAGATGAAACCTTGAATAGCATATTTTATGAAACAGGTTTTCAAATGATTGTTGTTGGTATTGATAATGGAGGCGATAAGCGTATGAATGAGTATTCGCCTTGGACTAACCCACAATATGGAGAAGCCAAAGGTAGAGCGTATGTAGATTTTATTGTAAATAACTTAAAACCTTACGTAGATAAAACATTTAGGACTTTATCAGATACTAAAAACACTGCAATAATAGGAAGTTCAATGGGAGGATTAATCTCGCATTACGCTGTTTTAAAATATCCTAATACATTTGGGAAAGCTGGAATTTATTCACCTTCATTTTGGTACTCTAATAAAAGCTATGAGTTTGCAAAGCAACAAAGCAAGTTAAGTGATTCAAAAATGTATTTCTTAGTTGGAGATAACGAAAGTGAAACCATGGTTTCTAATATGGAAAAGATGACTGACCTAATGATTGCATCTGGTTTTGAATCTGAAAACATAAAAAAGAAAGTTGTTGCTGGAGGTCAGCATAATGAAAAATTATGGCGAGATAATTTTGAAGAAACCATTACTTGGTTATTTCCAGAAGCTAAAAAAGAGCGAGAGTTTAAGGGTTTTAGGAAAACTTATTTTGCAACAGAAATTGAAGTTAGTGATGGAGTATATCATTTAATGTTCTATAATGAAAAAATTATCGAAACTTCTTTTGTTCCAAATGGAGAAGAACTTAAACCTATATCACACGCTGTTGTTTTAAAACCTGAATCTATGAGGCATAATATAAGTATGCATGGAGATATAAGTTTTACAGAGGAAAGTGTTTTAAAAGAGGTAAAAGAAAGCGATACAAATGTTATTCTTATCACTGATGGAATTGGAGTAAATATCCAAAAAAAACCCTTCAAAATATCATATTCATACAAAGGCAAGCCTATAACTTCAGAGGGTAAAGGCTATCATACTACAGAATACGGCGAAGCCATTGAATTAAACCTCACAGAAGATGAGGTATTGTATGGTGGAGGAGCAAGAGCTCTTGGAATGAACAGACGCGGAAATCGTTTGCAACTCTACAACAAAGCGCATTATGGTTACGAAACCGAAAGCGATTTAATGAACTACACAATGCCAATAGTTATATCTTCAAACCAATACATGATTCATTTTGATAATGCACCAATTGGTTATTTAGATTTTGATAGCAAAGCAGACAATACCTTGACTTATGAAACTATTTCTGGACGCAAAACCTATCAAATTATTGTTGGCGATTCATGGCTAGACCTTATTGATAATTATACAAATTTAACAGGAAAACAACCATTGCCACCACGTTGGGCTTTAGGTAATTTTTCTAGTCGTTTTGGATATCATTCACAAGAAGAAACAGAGCAAACCATTGATAAATTCAAAGAAGAAAATATTCCAGTTGATGCCATAATTCTAGATTTATATTGGTTTGGAAAAGATATACAAGGCACAATGGGAAATTTGGAAGTGTTTAGAGATTCGTTTCCAGGTTTTGAA
>Ga0209345_10003013_pt1 | contig 17741 bp, 16 predicted proteins | sample Cruoilmetagenom7_FD_187294 | JGI IMG/M metagenome (GOLD analysis project Ga0209345, IMG submission 187294) | Oil polluted marine microbial communities from Coal Oil Point, Santa Barbara, California, USA - Sample 7 (SPAdes) (version 2) | ecosystem: Environmental > Aquatic > Marine > Oil seeps ...
AACTCCAGCGGCAGGCGCTCTAATGAATGCTCATGTTGGCCGTAGCCTGCACCTGGCAGCGACGTCCAGATATTCCGGCACCGATGAATAGCCTCGGCAATCTCGACCGCTTGAATGAGGGGCAAGGCGCACTGTTCTCGGATTTGCTGAATGGCACCCCGGTCTTGGCTGATTGGCCCGAAATCAGGCAAGCCAAGCTGGTCACGGTAATAAGGCCAAAAGCGGTTTAGCTACTGATACCGGCCTGCTGCTGTTGAGTGCAGGCCTTTACGTACTTTCACGCTTTGGCGCGGGCGGTCGGCGTAATCATCTAGCAGAATCAGCTTGGTACGAATTGATGCAGCTTTCAACAACTAAAGCAACCGTTCGCCTTCGATCAGGTCAAAAGAATTTGGTGATCGTTTCTGCTTGACTACTTCAACCCCTCTCTCTCGACATATCTCTATGACTTTATGTTTGAGTTCATCACTAGCGTTGCAACCAAGTAGCACCCTATTTAGCTTAAGACCCTTTAACTCTCGATTACCTCTTTCTGCAAAGCACACATAACGCCATTCATCCTCATATTTCCACGAGCTTCCTTTCACTAAAGCACTACCCATTGCGGCCCGAACTAAAACACCTCTGTTGCCAGCACCCGATTTTCTTACAAAATTCGTTACATCAACTGGACTATGACGATAGGAAACTGGAAGAACTAAGCCCCTGTCAATTGCAGGGCCAGGAAAGTTATATTCAAGGCAGTATCCTTTATGAGAATTAGAATAGTGCGCCCACATTAGATAATTATTTTTCTCTGTCGTAAAAGAGCATATCAAAGCTAAACCTCTTATATCTTTATCTAAAATCTCCTCAAGCTTATTTGCTAGAACCTCACATTCTTTAGAAAAATCATCACAGGCTTTTTTTAATGAAGATACTCTATAACCAAATTTATTTCTTGCTTTTTCAAAAGCTGTCTATCAGCACGGCCACCAAATATATCGAGCTTATCATGACCAGTTAAATATTTAACTATTTGCCTAAACTCTGGCTTCATCTTTTCATTAAAATATTTATTCAGAGCAGGAATTATAGCGACCTCTTTATTTATAAAAATGCGAGCATCAAAAGGATCGTTATAATCATTGGGATATGACAAATATTCGTATCCATCTTTCAATGCATTCAAATCATAGTCGCGCCCTGACCTATATCGGTAAAAATATTCTGGCTTATTCTCGAGCACTAGCAATTTCATTAAAGCTAAATCTGTTTCATGCTCCTCAAAAACCCCAGTAGATTTTAATACCGCTTCTCTCCAATCGTTATCAGGCACATGCAGTCCTCATCAAAAAAATTATTAAGCTGCAATATTAACTAGCTTAGATAGTGAAAACAGCGCTAATTGCTCTCACTGATTGAACAGTAACAATGCTTGTCCCCCAAACTCGCCCCCAAGTAGCTCTATCCCTCTTTGTCCAAAACTGCACATCGCTCTCAGCATCTAAGTATTCATTAAACCACTTACGTACCGCATTAGGCGAGTGCAAAACCTTGCGCGAATACGGCCAAGTCACCTCACTATGGTGGTACAGAGCCGCCATGCACAAGTATCGGAGAGTCTCAAGTTGCGGGGCAGTTGGCTTTCCCTCTCCTGGTAGCTTCACTCCCTCATGAATCATTTGCTGATCTACCAGTAACATGACAGAGCGCTATGCGCACCTGACACCCCGCCGCGAGCGGTTAAACGGCTAGACAATCGCTCGATGCGTAATACTCCGGCAGAGGTGGTCGAACATTTCCAGACACATTCTGAACACAGTGAAAGACCGATGAGTTTAGTGGAAGGCTTGATTGGGAGGAAACGCAGAGCCTAGAAACGAAAAAGCCCCTGACGAATCAGGGGCTTTAGTATCGAGGTGGCGGAGGGACAGTCCGCTTATGCCCTTTTAAAAACAATAACTTAAAGATAGTTTTTGTTTTTACCCAACATTCCACCCAACATAAAAAAGAGCGCTTGGATGCGCTTCTGTGCTACGTGATGCAATGATTTTCAAGCCTAGGAACTAATCACGATACCCACTAGAAATTACCATCCCACATCAAGAGCCCAGTAAAACGCCGCCATAGAAAGACGGTTTTAGAAAACATAAGTTTAAGCCGTGCCATCCATCTGCTGCTCAAGCGCTTGTCGCACAAGACCTATAACATAAGGAAGATCACTAGCTGATGATAAAGGAACTTCTATATCCCCATTACCCCATCGCCCTATACCTATAACATCACGTCCTAAACCACGAGGATCTTCCAGGTCAGTGGCAGCAATATTTATTGAAAGCAACAAGCGCTTTGCTTGTGGAATCACATCAACGAAATTCGTCTCGGCTTTAAAAGCAATGTAAAGCTTTTTAACGTCTTGATAGACACATGGGTCGAGAGCTAACACCTCTGTGGCAAAAGTATCATATAGCTCGCGCATAGCACCTCCAGTTAGCTGGGGGTGATCATCCAATGTATATTCAGTGTCTTCAGTCTGTGATGGTTTTCGATAAGCTTCTAGAAGTTGATCACTAACAGCTGGTACAGGCCACACTGAAAGAGCGGATGCTGACAATCGAGCCGCTCTTTTCTGGATAGTGTCTTGATTCCAAGTCTCAAGGTGACGTAAGTCACTATTAAGATGAAGTGGACTATGAGCAAAACCTATCGGTTTGCCTGCTTTATCTTTTGCGTCTCGCTTCTCAAGAAACGGCTTATCCGAATAGGAACTGTTATAAGCGGTTAATGTTAGGTTACCCAACGTATGCAGATAGAACTCCTGGACACTTTGCCACTGTGGCCCAAGTAATGCCTGCCATTCTTGAGATAACTCACTGTTCTGGGGCATCACATGCTCAACAGTAAATTCATCTATCAACACGATTTCCTTTCGACCGTGGTTTTCTAATTTTCTCAGCCAATAACGTAAGTTTCGGAAATGATAAAGATCACGTTCTTCTAGGGCTGTTTGAAACTCAGCGTTGCTTGGAAAACGGCGGTATGATGGAAGCAGCATGAAGGTCGCTTCTATGCTTTCCAAGTAGCGATCTTTTCGTATGTTATGTGTAAAACGGGCAAATGTCCGATTCATAGAGTTTGTGGGGATTCCACAAACTGCACGACGAAAAACATAGCTCTCAATCAACCTCACAACTTTTTCTAATTCTTCTGCAAAAAGTAGCCCGTTGTGCTTATAGTCGTGGTACACCTCTAGTAACAAAGGGTACGCAACGTCAACCTTCAACTCTCGCAAATCTTTAAAGACCTGTCGCAGCTTGGGAATTGACTCTTTGCCCAAGGCCATAGCGCAATAATGCTTGGCGTAAGTATGCACTTCTTTGATCAGATCACGGATAGAGCCGTTGTATCCTGCCGCGTACTTTTTGAAAGCCGCATACACCTTATTGATATTGGGAATATCATTAGTGACCGTCGTCAGATAATGACGCATGAAGCTATCAAAATGACGAGCATACGCTTTTTGACCGAATCCATCTTCCATAGCTCGCCAGTAATGGCTATAAAGCGCCTCCTGCTCATGAGGCTCTTGCCCCATCAATACAAAATTACGAATCAGATCTGCTTGACTAAGATCTAAGCCAGTTGAGTTCATACTTTCGAAGACCAACTGAGGGTTATCTCGCTGGCGCTCCAAGGCAACTGCCACAATCTCTAACTTCGAGAGTCCAAGATAGACCGCATCTAATTTAGCTGGGTTAGCTTCAAACCACTCTTTGAAAAAATTATAATTATTTATTACGCATGAACTATAGGGATCTGGCATTGGTAATTCATCAATAAGTGAAATCAGCGTAGGCCGATCAATATCTGACAAAACCACCTTGTAAAGCATTTCACCGTTTTCATTGGGATTGATCAAAAAACGGCGGCGTAGCGCTTCTGCCTGATCAGGCGACAAGTTTTTAGCAAGATAGTGGTAAAGCGCTAACAGCATCAAAGTAACAGTGGTCAAACGTTGCTGACCATCAATGACCATTAGCGGTTCTTGCTTAACGAGAATGGACTGAGCCCGCTCCACGTAAACAATAGTGCCTAAGAAATGCGTAGCTGCTCCCTCATCGGCACCCACTGCCAACACATCTCTGAGGAGCTGCCCACATTGAGCTTCACCCCAAGCATAATTGCGCTGGTAGATAGGGATGCGGAACTGTCTGGGCTTCTCTAGCACTTCTAGAAGGTTGGCTTCAGTTGCTTTCATGCATTTCCCTTATTAATAAGCATACGACTAGGAGCATTCTTTTAATAATTACTCGTTGAGCTTTACAAGATCACTCTTAACCTGACAGATATTTTCAAAAATTTTGAATCAATTATGAGACGAATACACACTCTGCCCGCCGCCGTAGTAGCTGGTCATCAGGTGGTGGAAAGCTGCTTCACACTTTTCGTTGTAGACCGCTTCATCGAAGCTCTCGGGCAGCCCACGGTCGAAAACAATCTCCAGGGTGCGGCGAACATCGCCTTTGGCCTGGGCTTTCTTCTGCCAGTCCAACACCAGCTTTTCCTGCTTCAGGGTTTCCAGCAGCTCCCGGCACATGGACTTCACCTTCGCTACCTCCTTGTCGCTCATCTCTGGGGCTGGCTTGGTAATGATGTCGAACAGCGCCAGCTCCTCCTCGGTGAGCCCTTCTCGGATGGCTCGTTGGTCTTCCTCTTGCAGCTCCTCGGTGAACGCCATCAGCAGTTGGAAGAACGCCTCAATGTTTACGCTGCCTGAGTTGTACCTCTCGATTAGCGCCTGCAGCTTTTCCATGAAGTCGGTGCGGCTGGGGTTCTTGGCCACCATGCTCTCCAGCTTCTGGTTCAGCAGCGCCCGCAGCTTCTCGGACTCGGTGCGCTTCTTGCCACTGTTGAACTTTGCTTTGAGCTTATCGAAGTCAATCTGACTGAGGTCGAAGAGCTTCTCCTCATCCGTCTCCTCGATAAGGTAGGGCACCGGAGCCACGGACTGATCCAGCAGGTCATCTACCTCCCGCATCACCTGAGAGATGTCTACTTCAGGCTCTAGCGCCTTGATCTTCTGCGCCAGCACGGAGAGCAATACCGCATCGGGAGCCAGCTCGTTGGCGGAAGGATCGGGAAGGATAGCTCTATAAACCCTGGAGGTTGCCCTGGCGAGCCCCAGGAAGGCCTTCTTGGTCTCTTCGCTCTCCAGTAGCTTTTCCACGCCATCGTCCAGCAGTGCAACCTTCTTAAAGCCTCCTGCCGCCTTGATAGCCTCAGGGTCGATTTGCTTCTCGGTTAGGAAGGTGATGGCCTTGGCCAACAGATGCTTGAGGTACTCCACCAGCTCGGCCTTCTGCTGGATTGGACTGCTACCGTCCTGTGGCGGTTGATCGCCGTAGGCAGCCGGAGGCTCACCTACTTTAGAGGGGGCAGCGCCTCCATAGATGGCCAAGGCTTCCTGCAGCTTTCTGAACACTCCTGCGTAGTCCACGATAAGGCCCGCTTCCTTGCCGGGATACTTGCGGTTGGCCCTGGCGATGGTCTGCATCAGGGTGTGGTTTTTCATCGGTTTGTCGAGGTAGATGGTCGAGCAGGACGGCACATCAAAGCCGGTAATCCACATGGCGCAGACAAACACCAGCCGCAGCGAGCTGTCGGGATCCTTGAACTGCTCGTCGAGGTCTTGCTCCACCATGCGCTTGCGGTGAGGCAGAATATCGAGCCCCTTGTCCGCTAGCTCTTTTACTTCGTTCTGCCCCTGAGAGACCACCACCGCCATGTCGGTCGTCTCCAGCACCTTGATCTTGCGCTTCAAGGCCTCCTGCTCCTCCTCTGGGGCAGAGGTCAGGTCAACCTGAAGTCGGGCCAGGTAGTCCTGCCAGTGGGCCTGTACCTTGTCGTACATCTTCACGGCGGTAGCCTTGTCGATGCAGACCATCATCGCTTTGCCTTGGTGGCCCCTACCAACGAAGTGCCGCACCAAATCCTCGGCAATGGCTTCCAGGCGGTCGTCACGGGTAATCAGGTGGTACTCCCGAGCAAAGACCCTCTCGACTTTCTTCTCCTGATCTTCGTTCAGCTCGGCATCTTCCAACAGCCGTGTCAGATCGTCATTCAGGTTCTCGTTGATCAGCTGTAGCTCGGGGATACGGTTCTCGTAGTAGAGCGGCACCGTGGCCCCATCGGCGATAGATTGCCCGAAGTCATACACCGAGATGTAGTCGCCAAACACCTCTTTGGTCTTCTCTTCACCGGCCATCAGCGGTGTCCCGGTGAAGCCGAGGAAGGCGGCATGAGGCAGCGCCGTGCGCATGTTCATGGCCAGGGTGTCGTACTGGGAGCGGTGGGCCTCGTCGGTGATGACGATAATGTCTTGCCGGTCGGAGAGTTTGGGGTAGGTTTCGCCCTGCTTGGTGCCGAACTTCTGGATCAGCGTGAAGACGTAGCGGTGATCCTCGCTGAGCAGCTGCTTGAGGTGATCACCGCTTTCCGCGTGGGCTTCCACCTCGTTGACCGCTCCCGTGGCGGCGAAGGTCTTGTAGATCTGCTCGTCCAGCTCGTTACGGTCAGTGACGATCACGAACGTCCAGTTGCCGGGGATGGTGCGGTGGATCTTCTGGGTAAAGAACACCATAGAGAGCGACTTGCCCGAACCCTGGGTATGCCAAAACACCCCCAGCCGCCCCGCCTCACCGGCAGGTCGATTCTTGATCCTTTGCAACTCGGCGATAGCCTTGTTCACCCCGAGGTACTGGTGATTCTTGGCGATTTTTTTGATGGTGCCGCCCTGTGCTTCCTCAAACACCGTGAAGTTCTCCACGATGTCCAGCAGCCGTGCTCGCTCGGCAATACCACGGATGGCAGTCTCCAAGGACACCACGCCTTTCTCACCCTCGTCGTTGATTCGCTTCCACTCGAAGAGATGTTCCCAGGGGGAGAAGGTACTGCCCACCACGGTCTCGCTGCCGTTGGAGAGCATCACCACGGCGTTATAAGTAAACAGTTGAGGGATCACCGAACGGTAGTCGCTCAGATTGCCGTCAAAGGCGGACTTGAGGGTTTTATGGCTGGTCTTCAGCTCTACGAACAGCAGCGGCAAGCCATTAATGAAGCCGACCAAATCAGTACGCCGGGTGTGCAGCTCACCCCGCACCCAGAACTGAGAGGTTAGCAGGAAGTCGTTCTCTTCGGGCTGACTCCAGTCGATCACCTTTACCGTCTCGATAGCGGTTCCGCCATGCTCATCGGAGACCTCGACCTTCACGCCATCCTTGAGCAGCCGATAGACCTCGAGGTTAGCGTTCACCGCCAGCAGCGTGGCACGGTCGCGGGTCAGCTCTGCAATGGCCTTCTCCAGCGCATCGGCGGGCAACTTGGGGTTGAGCTTTTCCAGCGCCAGCCGCAGCCGAGGCACCAGCACCACATCCTGCTGGGTCTGCCGCCCCTCGCTCGATACCGTTCCCGACCACTCCCCGTAGAGATTGGCGATGTCCCAGCCCAGGTCAGCAAACAGCTTAATAGCAGGCTGCTCGACCAAGGCGTCCTCAGAGTAGGCATAAGCGGGAGATGGCGGTGGTGTCATGCAGAGGCCCATCCTTGTTGTTCAATGCGCGCATAGGCCTTGTGAATATGCTTTGGCTTCATCAATTGCTTTTTGCGATGATTCCAGGAAGCTACGCGCTCGCTGATGTATTCCAGGCTGCTTGCGTTATCAGGTTCATGGGTCACTACCCAATGAATCGTAGACAGCAGTTCCATGCCATAGGGGGTTTCAAAGCCTTCTATTAGTGCTTTGACTCGCTCAAGGTGGTGCTCGGCTTCTGAATTGTTTTCCAGAAATACTTGTGCTTCTTCCAAAGCACCGGGCATTAGGCGGATTTCAGCATTACCGGAGCGGTCACCATAGCCCCTAATAAAATGCCCTTCCATCCGCTGTAACGCGTGGTTTAGGTTATCTGCATAGGGCCCCAAGTGATGCGCGGTGAATTGCAACCGCATAGGTTCACCAGCGGCCTGCAAAAAATAGGCAAGCTTCTGTACTTCCAACAAGCTATGGCGGTAACCCTGGCGGCCATAAAGGTCTAATAACCGAATGAGCAGTGCTCTGCCGGGGGTCATATTCGGCCGTTTCGTGCGCACTGGCATTTGCTCAACCGGTGGGGCTCCCTTTGGCTCGAACATCAGCACGCGGACATCCGGCAGTTCTGCAAAGGCTTTCTCAATTCGTGGTTTGACATCTGCCCAGTTAAGCCCGCCTAACCCCGCCCCTAGCGGAGGTATAGCAATTGATTGAATACGGTAGTGTTTAATCTGCGCGACCAGATCCACCAAGCCCGCATCAATATCTTCCATTTTCGACTTCCCTTTCCAGTGCCGTTTTGTCGGGAAGTTGATGATGTATTTCGGGTTGACCATGCCGCCCGTTTCGAAAACCAACATTTTGCCGGGTAACATGCGCCCTTCTTTGCAAACGCGGGCATACAGCGAAAAGTTTTCAGGGAACGCTTGCTTAAACTGCAGGGCGATACCTTTCCCCATAACACCCACGCAATTCACGGTATTGACGAGGGCCTCGGCATCGGCTTCCAGCAAATTGCCTTGTGTCGTTTCAATCATAATGCCACCTCAGTAATACCAACCGGCTTTGACGACCACCGGAATGTTCAGCCCTAAACGTTGGATCAAGGTTTCGACTTCTTCTTTTATGTGCTCGTTCATCACCCCTATTCCCCGAATGAGTTCAACGGGGAATATTTCATGAACCAGGAACTCAGCCTGCCTGCGGCGTTTACGGTCGGGGTCTTCATCAGTATCTGACCAATAACGGGCACGCATCAACGCCCAGTCGATTTCTTTCAGCTGAGCCAGGTCATCATAGAAATCGGTAAACTCCATAATCCCGTGGCCATCTGTGAATACAAACCCTAGTGCGCTAGCCCGCACCTCTTGAGCCGTAGATACCAAGTAAACAATGGATTGCTGGCCGCCAGTGAATCCCTCAACATTGCCTTTTGAAAGCGTGAATAGCATAGGAGAACGTGGCCCAAAGTAAAACGGCACGTAGTCATGCAACACACCACCAGGGCCACAAGGCACCGGTGTATGATGACGCCGATCCTGTATCGTCACATGGGCAATGTTGGTGTAACCCGTATCTTTCTGCTCCAACGCACGCTTGGCTCGTAGCTCACCGGCCGCGAGGATCTTCTGCAGATTCTCAAGGGCGGTGATATGGAAGATATGCGTCGGGTCAGGGGGTGTCATGCGGCTTCGACCTCCTTGTCGTCGGGCATGGAAATGTCGGATACGTCGATCTCACCGGAGACCAGCTTGGGAAGGAGCAGGTCGCGTTGGGCGCGGAGGTTGGCATTCTTCTTTTTGAGCGTTTCCATCAGTGCGTGTATAGATTCGACTGACTGATCAAAAGAATTGATAGCGTCTTTACTCGGCACTACCACGGAGAGTCCGTGAATGTCATTTCTATTCAATGTTGGTACAGCAGCCCCGACATTGAACCCCTTGAGGTCGATTGCAGACAGTGTGTAAAACGCAAACAGAGTTGACCCAAGAGGGAAGGACTTACCCCATAGCGTTGTGTTGAGAGGCCAATAGTCGCTATACGTATACATGACCTTTCCAATAGAACCAGACCTCCCCGTTACAACGCCAGGGCCTTTGACCTTTGGCTCATTATGGGTACCACTGCCTCCCGTAGCAGATATGATCGGAACTCCTCCAGGTGTTCTTTTCTTAACTGGCAAGTCAAAACCACGCTGAAGAACAATAACATCTTGAAGGATGCCAACGCTCCACCCCTCAGGAATCTGCCCAAGTGCACTCTCCTTGAAGACCATCTGCTCATGCCCAGGGAAGCGGAAATGGACGAACCACTCCTCATATAACCTCCGGGCCATCTCTTCGAGGATCTCGATGCGGCGCGTGTTGTTCTCGATGAGGTTGTCGTAAGTGTTCAGAAAATCCGCAATAGATTTCTGGGTTTTTATTTCAGGGAATTTACAGATAATTGACTTAAAAGCGGCATGGCTGAGATCAGGTTGAGCGGCTCCACCAGCAAGCGACCGTGCTTGATGGATAATTGATGGCTGCCTCAAAAACCAATAAATATACTCGGGGTCTATACCTTCTTTGGGGATAACGCGGAAGCAGTTGTTATGAACCACCCCTACCTTGCCTTTGAAGACTAGTCCGACCTGACCTGTCCTTGTGTAGATTATGTCATTCGGATTAGCTATGTATTTCTTTGGAACTCGGTCTGCATCCACGAACTTCGTTTTGGTGTTGTTTTTTAAATCAGCGATGCGTAAAAGAGGAATCCCCTGATCGACCATAAGATGGTTTGTTTTCGCGTTAAAACACAATCCTTGTGCTAGCGTCACAACATCACCCAATGGGGCGGTGATCCATGAGCTATTCATGTTGACTTCCCAAAATTGTCGATACGTCTAAAGCAATTTTTGATTCAAGCCCTTTGGCCTCCAGATTTAGAACTTCTAACTCCTCAGCCAACTCCTCCAGCCGCTCCGTAAAGTCCACATCCTCGGCTTCCCTCGCCGCCGCCCCGACATAGCGACCAGGGTTCAGCGACCAGCCCTGTGCCTCGATCCACTCCCGACTAGCCACCTTGCAGAGCCCAGGCACATCGGCATACCCCTCAGCCAGCCCCTTCTCGGCCAGTAGCGGTTCACTACCCTGATCCAGCTCGATGTCTTCGCCACGGTAGAGACGCACGATGTTGGCTATGAACTCAATCTGTTCCGGCAACCAGTCCCGGTGCGCCCGGTCGATCTGGTTGTAGATGTGGCGGGCATCAATAAACAGCACCTTGTCACCGCGCTCAGTCTCACTCTTAGCCCGGTCGAAGAACCACAGGGTGCATGGCAGTGTGACGGTGTAGAAGAAGTTTGGTCCCACCGAGACGATCACATCCACAGCACCAGAGTCGATCAGTTTCTGGCGGATCGTCAGCTCGCTGCCTCGGGCATCCCCCGCCGAATTGGCCATGACGAAGCCCGCCCGGCCGGTAGGCTTCAGCGCCGCGTAGAAGAGCTGGATCCAGAGGTAGTTGGCATTGTCGGTTCTGGGCATCCCGAAGGGGAAGCGTGGGTCGCCCTCCAGGCGCTCCTTGTCGACTCCCGAGACGTTGAATGGGGGGTTGGCCATTACGTAGTCGAAGAAGCCCTCACAGTTCTTATAGACCGCGTGGTGGGGGTCTTCGTAGTAGGTGTTGGACACCCGCACATCGCCGGAAAGGCCATGCACCGCGAGGTTCATCTTATTGAGGTTGACGGTGGTCTGGTCTTTCTCAGTACCAAACACCGATATTTCATCCACCGCTGATTTGTGGTGGCGTCGCACAAATTCAGCTGAGTGGACAAACATACCACCGGAACCGCAGGCCGGGTCGAAGATGCGCCCGTGGTAGGGCTCAAGAATCTCGACAATCAGCTTAACCACAGATTCCGGGGTGTAGAAGACCCCGCCTTTCTGGCCTTCCTTCAAAGCGAAGTTGCCCAAGAAGTATTCGTACACCTTGCCAAACGCATCACCGGAGAGATCCACTGGGCCGATCTGCTTTAGCAGCTCCTGAAGCACCCAGTTCTCCAGGCGGGTGTAGGTTCGCGGTAAAGCACCTTTGAGGTCTGGGTTCTCCTCCTCAATGGCCTTCATGGCATCGTTGATAATCCGCCCGATATTGTCGCCATCAGTCAGCGTGAGAAGGTAGGAAAAGCGCGCCGATTCAGGAAGGAAGATCACTCCCTCTGCCAGGTAGTCATCCTTGCTCACCTTACGGCGGCCACCAGACCCCACCGGCCCCAGCTTCTCTTCGGCGGTGGCATACTTCCTATCGGCGTATTTCAAGAAAATAAGGCCTAGCACGGGGGCTGAGAACTCGGCAGGCTTCAGGCCGGTGTTGGCCCATAACTGGTCAGCGGCTGCCCATAGCCGTTTTTCTGCACTTCCATCGACCAAGGTGATGCTCCCGTTGGTATTACCGTTTTCGTAACGCATTGAATTAGGATTAGCTTACTACAGGCACCTAAGGTTTTGCAGCGCGGCGCATGTCTTTTCATCAGCATGCATGCAGCTTTAAAAACATCGGGGCTGCGATAGGCATTCAGGTGTTCGTAGCTTCACCATATTGCACGTAGGGATATGTCCCTAATTTTCCACTCACCTTATTTTTCACCCCCCCCTAGTGGGGTGTCCCGTTTTACTGAAAACCCGTGAAGATTAAAACGTAAAAGCTTATCAAAGGGCATTTTCACCTTATTTTTACGCTTTACTAAAGCAAAGCCTAGGATATGGCTAAGGAGTGGTTTATGGGGGGACGGGAGCCCCCCAAGGGCATGGCTCCTGTTGTGGGGGAGCTTGTGTCAAGAAGACGTTAGAGGCTGGAGTTGGCGTTGGTGGCAGATTTGGCCATAGCACTTTGGCAGCTTCGAGCGCAGCCGGATCTGTGAGTAGTTGGCGGCACTGAGCGATGGCAGTAGCGGTGTCTGGTGACACCTCAAAAGCATCATCCAGTGCAGCGGCCAACTCTGCTGCCGCTCTCTGGCTTTGTTGAAGCATCGTGGTGCGCGCCAGCTCTTTTACTCCCCCTAGATCGCGGCCAACCATACGCAAGTTGGCCAGTAAAGTTTCCACGTTTGCAGCCGTTGTCGCCTCTTCTACAGGTGGCAACGTTATCCCCGCCTCTTCCCACTGCGGATTTTGCGGATTTGCGGAAAGGCTTGGAGCTGAGGCCTTCATAAGCTGCGGATGCATTGCGGATACATTGCGGACTCTCTCGGCTGTGGGTGCATACACAGAACTATCCGCAGTTATCCGCACATTGCCCGCAAACGGTGCGTTATCACCAACGCCTTGGTATGGCTGTATTTTTTGGGATGTATCCTCAAATCCGCTAAATCCGCAGCTCCCCTTGTTGGCATATTTACGCTGTTCGCGTAACTGCCTACCGCGCTCAATGGGATTGAACATGGTGCACAATTTTCCATTCAGTCACGGTGTTACGAGCACTGTATTTAGTAGCGCTCAAGTAACCCGCCTGCGCCAGCTTGTCGAGCAGCAGTCGGGCTTTTTTGGCGCTACGATAGGCGCTTGGAAGTCGCTTGAAATCATTTTGATGTAGCGTGCCGCCGTGACTACTGATCCAGCCCAGTAAATCACGGGCTTGGCGTTCCTGTTGATCTTGCTGTGCCTCATCGGTGCGGCTCTTCATCGTCTCGAGGTAATACGTCACCAATTGCCCAGCGCGTTCGATGTGGGTCACACTGATCGCGTCGGCCCCTTCTACTACGGCCATAATGGCGGCTAGGCGGGCGGCGTTCTCGGTGGCTTTGCTGGCGAAGGCGCGTATATCGTGGAAGACCCCGTCGGGAGCTAACTCAGACTCGATACCATCGTGAAGGTCACACAACACGCTGAACGGTTTTCCCTCAATACGCAGCAGGCGAGGCTCCAGTTCTCCGCTATCGTTAATGGGTAGCTCCTTACGCGCTAGCTCGTTAATACGGCGGCAGTACGCTGCAATATCCGGGTCGTTTTCGACGCTGGCGCTGGGATCACGGTCGGCTAAAAATCGCGTGCCAATGAGGCTGGGCTCCCTGCAAATTAAGAAACGGGGAAGAAACCCCTGTCCTTGGAGTAACGGATCACCCAATACCTTATCGGCAATGATTGGCTGCATCATCAGATGGGTAGATAGGCGGCGGCCTGCCAAAAAGCCTGATTCACCCACCGCACCACGTGTCCGTGTTAACGGTGCTCCATCCCATAGGTGGCAAAGCGCTTCAATGGTGCGCCCCCTCGCCTCCTCACTCATGCCGTGCCCACCGAAAAAACCAATGGCTTCATCACTATAAAGACCAGCACTGGGATGGTTGGCCTTCAGATGCTTGTACATCCCCTCTGCTGTTGGCTCCGAGAACGTCAAATTCGGCATAGGTGGCGGTTTAGGTCGACATTCATCATGCGCTGCCAACTTTTCAGATAAGCGGGCTTGCTGCTCTTCGCTCATGGCCTGCTTACCCTTTACTTCGTTTGCGGCAATGATCGACTTACGGCACATTTCCCAGGCTTCATCCTCGGCCCTGAATGTTGTCATTACCTTGTCGAACTGTTCCCGCTGCTCAGCTTCGATAGCACGAATGGGTGCCAGTGCTATCTTATCAACACTGGATTTACGCTCCCCACTCTCTCCTTCCGTCATCAGGAAAAGGGCTACTGGTCCGCTGCCAATGTTACCCCGCGCTACATCAACGTGGCCTTGCACCACTAACGAGGCAGCACTGAGCACTGACTGACACGCCATCCCGATTGGTACTTGAACGTGATAGGCCAAGCGTTTGGCAGCCGGGGAAAGTACCGGCCCAAGAGCTTCAATAGGATACGACAGAGGCTTAGGTGAAAGCGGCAATGGTTCGGGTGATAGGTCGAGATTGCCTTCATCATTAGAAGGCGTCTCTACCATTTGCTGTGCTTGGTCATCCAACCATGACGCACCAGTAGTATCGTGATTAAACATTGCAGCCCACTTCCTTAGCCGCGCTTCGTAGGCGGCTTGCTGCCGTGGCCAAACGCTCGAGATCATCACTGCTCAAGCAATCCCCTCGGTGAGTAGAATTAGCAGCGAGCAATACAATGAGTGCCTCACGGGCAATGGCAGCGAGCACGTCACGAGGAACCCAACGCTCCCCTGGACGCTTGCTGGCGCGGTAGGCATCGCGCTCACGCTGAGGGAACAGGTCTTTCAGCTCTAAGCCAACGGCGGCTAATACGTCCGCTGTGGAGCACTCAGCAAAGCACTTCAATAGGAGGGTGCCATCTGGTGTCTCACGAATCGCTAGACTTGGTGAGCGGTCATGGTGAGCTGGGCAGCACGCAAGCCAACGACCTGGACCGTTTTCGCGCACCTTTTCCAACCGCGCCAGCATGGCATAAACGTCAGGCCGTGTATTTTTGATGCTGCAGTCATTATTTTCCTGATTAATCGTTCGCATGCTCACCTCCAGGACACAGGTGTTGCTCTTCGAGATAACTCACACGCGCTTCTAGCACGCCGGTCAGCTCTTTCAGAGCCAATAAAAGGCCATGCCTGTAATAGTCGTTGAGAGGTGCGTCAGTTTCAGAAAGAAGAGATAGCAAGCAGCCTTGCGCCGTGCTGATGCGGCTCATTACTCGATGGTCACCCATAACCAATATGGAATGACGCACAGCTGTTTCATCTTGGTGAAATTGAAAAGAAGATTTAACCATTACGACACCTCCTGCTGTGTCGCTTCCCACTCTCCTAAGTCTGCCAAGCGCCAGCGGGTAACGTTTGGTCCTAGTTTAATGGGTTTAGGAAAATTGCTTTCCTTAGCCCAGCGATAAATGCTCGCCGGGTGAACGCCATAGCGGTTGGCAACTTGCTTGGCATTGAGAAATTCTACGCTGGACTTGGAAGTAGTCTGGGGTTTCGTTTTGGCAGCCATGATGATTTACCTCGTCGTAGTGGATGACTGGGTAAATCATGGCGTAGTGACGAGTAGCAGCTCGACCGGGCATGAACAAAAAAACTATCACGACCCAACTTTTGCAACCTGATTCATTTTTTGAGCAAAGGGCGAATCCAGGGCTGTTTAGTTAGTTTTTCTACCCGATCAAAAGATAGGCCTGAAACATCGGATACAAGGCCAACGGCATTCAACCGACTGTCGCTTTCCTTTGCTCTTGATATCGGCAGTTCACATCTTTTAGCAGCCAGAACCAGCGACATGCAGGTTATTTCCCTAGTATTGTCTTTATGAGTTCTAAGACCTGTACGCTTCTTGGGAGGACTAATTTCACCTCGCAAATGCATGATCAAGAAAGTACGAACCGCCCCCTCTATTGGCTCACCTTTTTCTAAGAGGTCAGCAGCACGATGTAACAAAACTTTGTATGCGTCCCCATTCTCCTGCATCACCTCCAGAGGATTGCGACTTGGCATTGCCCAAGCTGCACGCAATATATCTTTCATCAGCTCAACAAAAGCCAGCTCTCTTGGGTCAGGAGAAGGAAGGCTTTTTAACTGATTGAAGCGATTTATGAACTCTGTTTCATGCCAAAGGGAAAGCTCTGAATAATCATTTTCCAATTGCTGTTTAACGTATTTCACAAAAGCTTCAGCATTATCGTATCGTTCTTGCCTGCTGGCGTTCATAAACCAGTTACCTCCCCCCGGATCGATGCAACATTGCCAGCGCCAGCCGGTGCCGGTGTTGTGACGAATGTGGCCCATTGATCCATGACGCGGGCACGTTTGGCGTATAGGTCGCTACGGCGGTAAGCTGCCTCAGTGCCGTTGCGGATGCTATGCGCCAGCGCGGCCTCTGCTACCTCGTGAGGCGTACCGGTTCGCTCTGCCATCCAATCCCGGAACGTTGAACGGAAACCGTGAACCGTTGCCCGGAGGTCTTCCTTCATGCGGCGGAGTAAAGCGGTCATGGCTGCATCAGACAGCAACTTGCCTTGCGGGCTTAGAAAGACGTGTTCCCGCGACTGGGGCTGCGCTTTGAGCAAGGCCAGTGCTGGCGCGGATAACGGCACCCGGTGTTCTTTACCTGCCTTCATGCGGCTGGCGGGTATCGCCCAGGTGGCGTTAGCCAGGTCTATTTCATCCCAGCGAGCGCCACGGGCTTCACCAGATCGACAACCGGTCAGGATAGTAAACGCTAGGCACTTGGCCGCGTCCCCGGTGCGCTTCTCTAGGGATTGCCAGAACGTGGGCATAGAATCTATCGGCATGGCGCGGTGGTGTTCCACCTTTGCCACTTTGGAAGGCGCGGGCAATATCGTGTCGAGGTTGCCTTTCCAGCGTGCCGGGTTATCTCCGTTGCGGTGGCCATTGACGGTTGACCAGCTTAATACCGCTTCAATGCGCTGCCTGACCCGGGTAGCGGTTTCCGTTTTGGTTTCCCAGATCGGCTGCAGCACTTGCTTGATGTGCACCAACTCAATATCTGAAACGGCCATCTTGCCCAGCGTGGGGAAAGCATAGGTGTATAGCGTGGCTTGCCACTGCTTACCGTGCTTTTGGTTGCGGCTCTCTGCCTGCTTAATCTTGATAACAGCGGCGGCGGCATCGGCAAAGGTAATACGCGCCAGCTCAGCAGCGCGGCGGGTCTGATCGGAGGCTCTGCGCTCAGTAACCGGATCAATGCCCGCATCCAGCTTTTCACGAACAGCACGGGCCTTCTCGCGGGCTTGCGCTAGCGTGACGCCAGGATAGCTGCCTAGCCCCATATCACGACGCACCTTGAACGGTTTGCCAGATGCAGCTACGCGAGTTTCGCCGGTGGCATAACGCAGCACCCACGACCGCGTACCTCCCTTCGCCACTTGCAGATATAGGCCGGGCACTTCACCAGCGGCGTAAAGCCCCCGCTGCGTGATCCGCTTCACTTCCAGCGCGGTTAACGGTTTCGTTTGTCTTGGCATAACGGGCCCCTAATCTCTACCCAACATCCCACCCAACATAGATTCTGCGCTTGTGTGCGATGCAGTGCAACCCGATAAAACACCATGCTAACGTAAGTTACTGATTTTAAAAAGTACGGACGAAAAAAAGCCCGCTGTTAGCGGGCTTTTTTAAGCGTTGTGGCGGAGGGACAGGGATTCGAACCCTGGATAGGCTATTAACCTATGCCGGTTTTCAAGACCGGTGCATTCAACCGCTCTGCCATCCCTCCGGCTTATGGGTGCGTATA
>Ga0209345_10003014_pt1 | contig 17737 bp, 15 predicted proteins | sample Cruoilmetagenom7_FD_187294 | JGI IMG/M metagenome (GOLD analysis project Ga0209345, IMG submission 187294) | Oil polluted marine microbial communities from Coal Oil Point, Santa Barbara, California, USA - Sample 7 (SPAdes) (version 2) | ecosystem: Environmental > Aquatic > Marine > Oil seeps ...
TAAGTTTAAGGGGTTGTTAACCTCATAATTTGCCATACTTTGGAGAAGTAACCCACCTTTGTATGCCTTTAAATATGGTGAGTATGGCGATTTATGTTACTTTAGAGGGGAAAATCCCTAGAACCCCTAATTCCTATTTTTAACTTGTTATACGGCGCGATCTAAAATGTTAAATGCTCGGTAATATTTATCGTCTTCTAAAGTTCCAAATAAAACTAACGAAGTCCCTTTTTCAACTGAGTGCTTATATTGGCCTGGGTAAAACATTAGTGTGGGTTTTTCTTTGGCTTTAATTTGTAAGTTTTCAAGAAGGTTACTTGATCTAATATACGGATAAACCTCGCCAACCCCAGTAATGATTAAAATATCAAAAGTGTTCTCCGACATTTTTTGAACTATAGCCGGAATAAGAACCGTTTTAGTATCAATAATGCCTTGAATTTCTTCTTTAAATTCTTGTTTAGACATTGTGGCTTCATTTTCTAGCAGCCATTCCCAATCATCTTCTTCTTTACATAATTCTATTACCAAGTCATATAAGTTAATTTCTAAGGCTTTGACTTGTGCATCTATTAGATAATTTTTTATTTGCTTAACCAGTACGTTTATATCATTTTGTAACCTTGGCTCAAATGGACATATATGAAATGGAATATCACCATTTAGCCCTTCCATATTTTTAAAGGGATCACTTGCAAGCACATCTGTTAAATGTGAGTAAGCATGGCGGAAATTAACTTTGGTTAAAACACTATTAAATTTACCGGCCATTTTAACGATACTCTCCTGGAAATATTCCTAAATCATCAACATTGGTTTTCTGTATTAACTCTCGAAGTTTTGGAGACAAATATTGATGAAGAATCTCTTTGTCTTCATTCACTAATCCACATTCAACTAACATTTTAAACATAATTTGCTGGGCTTTATATCTTGACTGTTGAGTAATACTATCCAAGTTACTATGCCATTCAGCTTTTGCATTTAAAAAAGCAATATAATCTTCAGTGAATAATTGGAATCGGCTTTTATCGAAGTATTCTGATAAAACCTCAACTGCGAATTGATACGTGAATAAATATTGACGACAAATAGCTAACCAAACTAAATGCTTAACATCAGTGTCAGATTCTGTCATTAATGACATTTCATCATCTGTTAGATTTTTTAGGCGTTTAGATACTTCACCATATATTGTTTTTAGCGTACTTGCTGTTCTAGCTTGTAATAGATTGTTGCTCAGCACTTCATCACGAACCTGAGTCCAATCCTTAAATTTATTGTACTCTTCAGCAATGATTAAACTCTCGTGAATCATGGCAGGTCTCAAAGTCAGTGATAGCTTCTTTTTATTATCGTTATTCATTAGAGCCTTTAATTCTTTCAAACAAATCCTGCACTTCACAATCAAACAAGTCACATAACTTATCCATTGCTTCTAGATCTACACGTTGTGCAGTTTCTTTATATAAAAGCGTGATGGTATTTCTATTCAACCCCGTTTCGCGAGCAACATCCATTACCTTCATTTTATGTTCGCCCATTAATCGAGCAAGATGACATTTGATCACTTTAAAACACCTTAAATCAATTTTTGCCACCTTAAATGACAAAAAGCCTTGTTAAATTCATTTTAACTGTTATTATGTTATCTAGAATGACATTTATTCTTATTGAACGTCATTTATTGTCTTAGACTAACACTTGAAAAAGGAAATCGCTATGAATAATGAAACATATTTGACTACAGAAGAGTTGTCACGGGTTATTAAATACGATGTTAGAACCATTCGTGAACGTTTAAAGGATTCTGTATTGCTTGAAGGGATTCACTACATCCGTCCTTTTGGAGGGCGAAAAATTCTTTATCTATGGGAGCAAATCAAGAAAGACATGACGAAAGATTCTGCTTTATCGTTATCAATTCCTATGGCTAATGGAGGTATTGCACATGGCTCACATTAGGGTTCGAAAAGAAACAAACCGCTTATATTTTGATTTTAATTATCAAGGGATACGTTGCCGAGAACAAACTGCTTTAGAGAACACTCCGGCAAATGTCAGAAAGTTAAAAAAAATGTTAGATCGGATCACTGCTGAAATTTTGCTAGGACAATTTGATTATAGCCAGCACTTTCCTAATAGTAAGATGTTAGAGAAGCTTCATAAGAAAGAAGTAAGGTTACAACAACATCTAAATGGCACACCAACATTTGAAGACTTTGCAAATATTTGGTTCGATGAAGTGTCTGTAGCTTGGCGGAAAAGTTATGAGATATCGATTAATTTTATAATACAACGCAGGCTTATCCCATACTTTGGAGATAAAGATGTCGGCCAAATCAAAAAAGCTGATTTAATGCTATTTCGCACCCAACTGACCAAAGTAACGTGCGAAAAAGGTAATAACTTCTCAGCAGATTACATTAATAGACACATGAAAGTGTTACGAATGATATTAACTGAAGCGGCCGACAGATATGATTTTACCTCACCATACCGCAATATAAAACCGTTAAAAAAAGATAAAAAAGACATTGAACCTTTTTCTTTGGAGGAAGTAACTTTGATCATATCAACAGTACGCAAAGATTTTAAAAATTATTATGTTGTTCGATTTTTTACCGGTATGCGTTCTGGTGAGATTCATGGTTTAAAGTGGCGATATGTAGACTTTGAGCGTCGAGTCATTTTAATTCGTGAATGCTGGTTAAAAGGAGAGTTATCTTATACAAAAACTGATGGTAGCCAACGTGAAATACAAATGTCGCAACCTGTTTTTAATGCATTAAAATCACAATACGAAATAACAAAAAGTAGTGAATTTGTTTTTACTACTAATATAGGTACACCGCTTGGTGACAATGTAACTAAACGAGTATGGCACCCATTGCTAAGACACCTAGGTTTACGAGCGAGAAGCCCTTATCAAACAAGGCATACTGCTGCAACATTATGGCTTGCTAGTGGTGAAAACCCCGAATGGATTGCCCGACAAATGGGACATGCTAACACCGAAATGCTTTTTCGGGTGTATTCTCGTTATGTACCTAATTTGACCAGAAATGATGGTAGTGCTTTTGAAAACTTAATTAATTCAAAAGGTGATTTCTGATGGATATAATTAATGAGCATTTTAAAATCAAAGAATATAACCATCAGCTATCAGCATTTAACAAAGAAGTTATACTTTTACAGTGCAACTTAAACCAGCTGAAATCTAAATTAATAAACGAATCTAGGTTACTAGCATCATCATTATGCTTGTTATTGCACATAAATGAAGATGATTATGGTGTTGCACACTTACTGAGCGCCAAATCTATGAATAATCAGCAAGCTATTAGTCAATGGGCTTTAGCTAAGCTGGTTGAGGCGGGATTTCCTTATGAATCCTGTCCTATTAAAAGTTTAGCTACATCTTTAGAATTAAAGCTTAATCATTTATTACTTAATTAGGTATAAATGGGTAGGTACTACAGCTAATATAAGCTGTAGTACCTAAGCTTTAAGCTAGAAAATAACATGTGGCTGTATCACTCAATTTAATTTCGTACAGCCATCCAATTCCATGTAGGACGATTTTCATTCTTATCTGGGAAATTAGATCAAATTATGTACCGCCACTAAAATCAAATAGAATTTTTCACTTCATAAGAAATAACATTATCCGAAATCGAAGACGTCAATGATGGCGACAGTTAAGAGCCTTGAGTTCAGTCTGAATGACTACTATCCTCAACAAGGTAATTAAATTCCTTTTCAAAGACCAAAAGAATGACTATACTGTAATTTTGTACAGTATAGTCATTCTTGGTTATGAAGGTAATCCCCGTATACATTGAAGCAGGTATAACAGGTTTTGAATCGCCTGCTGCTGAATACAAAGAGCTAAGACTCTCATTAGAAGAATTACTTCTTCAGCATCCTAACGCCACATTTTTTGGTTTGGCTAATGGCCGTTCAATGGAAGGTCGAGGTATTTTTGATGGCGACGTACTTGTTGTTGATAGAGCTGAAAAAGTCACTAACAATGCAGTTATTGTTGCAAATTTCAATGGCTGTTTTGTATGTAAAATTATAGATACGAAGAATGCCTTGTTACTTTCGGCTTCAGGTGAGCACGCACCAATGCCAATAACAGATGCTGATAGCTTTCAAATTGAAGGTGTCGTCAATGTGTCATTTAGACTACATAAAAAAATCCCCTCGTTATTGTCATGTTTAGTTTAATCGACGCTGTTTCTTTTTATGCACGTGCTGAGAAGGTATTTGACCCTGCAATACGTGACAAACCCGTGGTTGTACTGACGAACAACGATGGCTGTATCTGTGCTGTTTGCCCATTAGCGCGTGAACTTGGTATCCCCAAATTTGTGCCTTATTTTAAAGTTAAGTCATTTTTAGCAAAACATAACGTAATAGTACGCTCATCTAATTATGAATTGTATGCTGATTTAAGTGAAAGAATGATGAATGTGATAGCTCGTTACTCTGATAGGCATTACATTTATTCTATTGATGAATCATTTCTCCATTTTAGGAAGTTCACTTGTATTGATGATTGGCATGCTTACGGTCATGTTATAAGAAAAGCTGTTTGGCGTGAAACACGACTGCCAGTAGGGGTTGGTTTTGGCTCCACTTTAACACTAGCAAAAGCAGCTAATCACGCTTCAAAAAAATTACCTGGCTTTGACGGCGTTGCTGTTATCAACGATGACATTGCACGTAAAGAAATTCTCTCTCGTATGTCGCTAACCGATGTGTGGGGTATTGGCGCTAAGTTAGGTAAAAAATTAAGTATTCTCGGTCTTAAAAATGGTTGGGATTTAGCAACACAATCACCTAAAGCAATGAAGAGTCAATTCGGTGTTACCGTTGAGAGAACAGTGAATGAACTTAATAATATTCCGTGTCTTAATTGGGATGAAATAGGACAAGACAAACAAGAAATATTTTCAACCCGCAGTTTTGGACAGCGCGTTACCGATGGTCATGCACTCAGAGCAGCATTATCGAGCCACGCAAGTACTGTAGCAAAGAAATTAAGGAAACAAGGCTCATTAGTTAAACGATTAGTGGTTTTTGTCTCTAGCTCGCCTCATGACGAGCAATACTATAAACGGTCAATGATTTACGAATTTCCTGTCGCTACCGATAATACTTTAAAAATTGTAGAAGCTGTATCACACGTTTTTGAAGCCATCTTTGCACCTGGTATTATGTTCTACCGCTGCGGAGTTGGCGCTGTAGAGTTAGATAATAGCCACTTTCAGCAACAAGATTTGTTTAATCCTAGTATTAACAACTTTCAATTAATGCAATGCTATGATGGGATTAACCATCGCTATGGCAGTGGTGTTATTGAAGTTGCAGCAGCCGAAAAAAGTAAAAAATGGGCAATGAGGCGTAGCTTCTTATCACCGAGCTATACTAGTAAATGGTCAGAAATACCTAAGATAATATGTTGAGGTTTATATGTGTGGACGATTTAGTGTAAATAAATCATTAACTCCTGTGGTGAGTGAGTTATTTAATATGGACTTTTCAGTAGAAACAAATACTAATACGAGTCCAAGTCAATCGATAGTAACTATTATTGGTAACACCTCAAACTATAAGCAGGTTAATGCCTTTTGGGGGATAAAGCCTGAATGGTCTAAAAAACTTATTATCAATGCTCAGGCAGAAACGGTGGCCACTAAGCCAACATTTAAAACTGCATTTCAAACTCAGCGCTGTTTAGTACCCTGCAATGGATAGTTTGAATGGAAAGATGAAGGCGGAAAAAAGTAAAGTACTTTTTTAAGCATGCCAATAAAATGCCTTTATACATGGCAGGTATTTTATTTCAGCATGAACAAACAGAGTTGGTGACTTTAACAACGCAACCAAATAATACCTGTGCCCAGTATCATAAACGCATGCCGGCTTTAATTTTAGCAAGAGATAAAGATGACTGGTTTAATGCCCCACCACAAGAGCTACCATCATTGTTAAAGCACATAGAAGATAGGGTAGTAAAAGTAATGCGTTCAGATAAATGGAATATAGATAATGAAAAAATTTAAAAAAGTAACGATTGAAGAAATAGCTTCAATCACCTGTGATAGGTGTGGTCTAGAAGCAGAATCGGATGATTATGCTTTTCATGAATTTATCAGTATTAATCATCAATGTGGCTATGGCTCGATACATAGGGATGGCAACCAACTAAACATTGATTTATGCCAACAGTGCTTTGCTGATATTTGTGGCGATACATTAGTCATCACTAACTCTACAAATGAAAAATAAAATAATGGAACACTTAAATTTAGCAATATCCTTGAAGCCATTACACAATCAAATTACTAACCAAGAAGAGTTAGCAATAACACTAAAATGTGCCGAGTAATTATGAGATGCTAAAAAAGGATGGTCAGCCTTATTCTAAATTAGAGCCTGAAACAAATATTGTAACAGGCTCTTTTTATATTTTAAGCAGCTCTTTGAGTTAACCTTTTGCTAAGCAAGCCTGAAACTATAAACAGGATTATCCATCCCATCGAACCACCACTTTTGTCTTCTTTAGGTTCTAATTTTGGAGACACAGGATCTGGCAAATTATTGATAGTTAGTAAGATATTATCACTGTCGGATTCAAAACCATCATTAACAGTAATCATAAACTCTAATATCTCATCGCTTGTGATTGCTGGAGCTGTAAATGTTAGTGATGAACTAGTGTCCGTATTTAATGTTACAGCTGGCCCTGAAACCTGTACCCATTGATATGATAACGGATCATTATCGCCATCAACTCCTTTAGCAACTAAAGTAACATCCAAGCCCTCATCAACTGAAGTGCTAGTGGTTTCAATAGTCACTGTTGGTTTGATATTTATTTGCTTTACTTGCACTTCAATAATTTCCGTTACCTCATTTACACCGTCACTTACTGTTAGTTCAAAAGTAAGCAACTCATCAGTAATTACAGATGGGGAAGTGAATACAAGTTTTTCACTGCTCGCTTCTATCAAATTCACCGTAGTACCTGATAATTGACTCCATTGGTAAATCAATTCATTATTTTCAGCATCTGAGGTTTGTGATGCGTCAAGCGTGACCTCAGATCTTTCATTTACTTCAAGATAATCAACCAGGTCAATAACAGGTGCAGTATTTGGTCTCTCTAATGCTAATACACCAGGATCTATTACAATGCCATTTGCTTTACCATCAGCATCATTTGGCCCACCATCCTTAATTGAGAGTTGAATACAATTATCACCAGCGTTTAAGCCTACTTCATACTCTGAAGAATTTGGTGCTGGGCAGATACCATCTTTATTCTTATGAGCGCTTGATATTTTATTATCACTATCAACAACAAAATCAAACCACCCTAAAGTTACTGTATATTTACGATAAACTGCGCCTTCTGGTATTGAGCTATCTTCTGATAAAGGAATGACGACAGGCACCACGTCACCTGTAACTTCCAAGCCTGTTAATTTGAAGTTTAAAATAGGCGATAAAGCTTCAAATTGCACATCAATTGAGTTATCTACATCATTACCATTATTTACCGAAACATTAGTAATATCATCAATATCAAGAGAAGCATTAGCACTTAAAGTACCATTAGCTGAAAGCACAACATCGCCTAAGCTAAGTTTCAATTCGGCAAGTGTTTCCATGGGGTTAGTATACTCATTAATAGGTAACCGACTTGTATCGCTATCAGCATCTAAGTAATCAGAAATACCATCCTGATCACTATCTGCATAACCTTCATCAGCATCAGAAATACCATCATTATCTGTATCAACTAGATGGCTAAGTGTTTGCAGTGTATTTTCAACAACAAGAGAAATATTTGTCGAAACCGTATTTTTCTCAATTGTATTATCTTCTGACACACTGACGGATAAATCGTAAGAGCCACCATCAAGAGCACTTGCATCGAATTCAAAAGTCATTGGAGAATCATCAATGTTTAAATCTTCTAATAATGTATTATTGCCAACATCCCACCTAACACTATGAGTATCACTTAGATTTAAATCAGAAATATTAACGATAATCTTTGCAATACCAGAATCTATAGTAACAACGCTAACCGTTTGATTATTTTGTTCAAAAGCAACACTTATCGTTGGAGCAAAGTTAATATCAAATAAAGTCAAATTAGATGTACTGTTTTCTCGTAATACAGCATTACTAGCAGATACTAGAGCAATATTGAGCACATCTCCCATGACTGCATTTTCTGGGATATTTACATCAATAAAACCTTCATTGCCTTCGTTAATGACTATCTCATCAGTCATTGTATCTATCGAGTCACCTGAAATTTGGTACTCAACTGTTACTGGGTATATTGCTGCCTCCCCAGAAAGGTAAATAGGCACACGATATAATGTACCTATTTCAGCTTTTACGCTCTGCTTAATACTTACAATTGGATTAATATGTAAAACAATATCTTTATTAGCGCTATTACCTGATTTATCTTCAGCTTGAACAGTTACAATATGCTTACCTGAACGATAAAGAGTGTCACCAATAATAGTAGCGGAGATACTTCCATCAACCATATCATAAGCTACTTCTTGAATGTCATTTGTAATATCCGTTGTAAAGCCACGAGCATCAATAGTTTTAGTCGCAACTTCATCAAAACCTGGTGGAGTAGTATCAACAATATGAATCAGTTGTACCGCTGTAGATTTATTGCCAACAAAATCAGTAGCTGTCCACAATACCTCATGTGTGCCTAAGGTTGCTGGTAGAGATGTAGATGAAGTCACTATTGCTGGATTCAAGTTATTATCGGTAACTATCGGTGTTTCAAGTTGGATATACGTTTCAACACTAGTTGCTTCAAAGGTTACATCTTCAAGCTTTGCGAAAATAGCGGGTTCGTTATCACCAACTTTATAATCAAGTGGAGAAGAGTCATCTAGATCAAAAATCCCATCGTTATCATCATCTAAGTCAAGCGTTAACCCAGAACTAGCAACACAACTTTCATCACAATTTTCATGGAAACTATCTGGTTGACCATCTAAATCCGTATCAACCGAAGCTGCCGCATTGAAAGCAAAAGCATCTACACTGTCTTCGACGCCATCATTATCATCATCTGAATCAGTAAAGTCAGAAATGAAATCACCGTCATTATCGGCCGGTAATGAACTTGCTAGCAAAGGATCTGTTTCACTGGCCAGCTCATCGATATCAGAATAACCATCGTTGTCGTCATCTAAGTCAAGCGTTAACCCTGAGCTAGCAACACAACTTTCATCACAATTTTCATGGAAACTATCTGGTTGACCATCTAAATCCGTATCAACCGAAGCTGCCGCATTGAAAGCAAAAGCATCTACACTGTCTTCGACGCCATCGTTATCATCATCTGAATCAGTAAAGTCAGAAATGAAATCACCATCATTGTCGGCCGGCAATGAACTTGCTAGCAAAGGATCTGTTTCACTGGCCAGCTCATCGATATCAGAATAACCATCGTTATCGTCATCTAAGTCAAGCGTTAACCCTGAGCTAGCAACACAACTTTCATCACAACTTTCATGGAAACTATCTGGTTGACCATCTAAATCCGTATCAACCGAAGCTGCCGCATTGAAAGAAAAAGCATCTACACTATCTTCAAGGCCATCGTTGTCGTCGTCTGAATCAGTACCATTAGGGTAACCATCATTATCATAATCTAAAGCAGAAAAATTAAAGCTATTTGAAGACCAGTCACTTTCAAGGCTAGCTCCCTTCGGGGTTAAGAACGCATTCAGTCCAAACTCATGAGAATTAAATGATGAACTTGTTACTCTTACTGTTATGTAGTCAACAGAAGGATTTGCGCTGAAAGTACAATTAATCTTAGTAGATAAAATAGAGCAATAATTTGCTAAACTGACTGCATCAAGGAATTTCATACCGATTAAATTTGTATGTTCATTAGTATTAATACTTAATTCGTACTCAGTTGAGCTTTCAATTGTTAGTTGAAAGTCAGTTGTTTGAGTAGTGGTAATATTTTGGTAATCGAAAATTGGAGTGATTTTAGAGTCAAATTGAGCGTCACTATCTATATTAATGACCGTTATTAATGGGTTAAAACCTAGTTCTTTTAACTTTGATACAGAATAATAGCCAGATGGAGTCGCATTACCTAAACTGTCTCTAAAGGCTCCACCTACACTAAATTCCCATACACCACTTGGTTTATTCGTATCAATAACAAAAGTTAAAGTGGTCGACCATAACTCAGTATTAGGGTCATACACCCATTCCTCCATGCCTTGGTCATTAATGTATAACCCGTGCCCTCTCAACCAAAAACTATGGTGAATAGCAATTCCTGTTTCATCACGAAATGAGACATCCACGTTAACGATTTTATCTTCTGATGTAACGTCAACAGACAAAGGGCTAATGGAGAGAGAGACTAATTCTGGTGCGCTAGTATCAATAATCTTATGGTTAATAATTTCAATTTCTGGGTTAAAACCTAGTTCTTTTAACTTTGATACAGAATAATAGCCAGATGGAGTCGCATTACCTAAACTGTCTCTAAAGGCTCCACCTACACTAAATTCCCATACACCACTTGGTTTATTCGTATCAATAACAAAAGTTAAAGTGGTCGACCATAACTCAGTATTAGGGTCATACACCCATTCCTCCATGCCTTGGTCATTAATGTATAACCCGTGCCCTCTCAACCAAAAACTATGGTGAATAGCAATTCCTGTTTCATCACGAAATGAGACATCCACGTTAACGATTTTATCTTCTGATGTAACGTCAACAGACAAAGGGCTAATGGAGAGAGAAACCAATTCAGGAGGGTTAATGTCGATAAATTTTACGCTTGATTTTTCTATAGCAATATTTGAAGTTAGATTAACAATGCTTTTCGTCGCGTACCTTGATTGAGTATTATTTTTAGTGATTTCAGGTTCTGTAGGTTGCAAGGTGTATGCAAATTCTTGCAAAAACATATGGCATTCTGAGCCAAGATAGTTAACTAGTGCAGTGTCATCTAGCAAACTCGGTTCAAGTTGTGTTTGGCTAACCCACTCGATACATTATTGTTCTGCAGGTGTATTCGCAGATGCAGGCAAAGAACAGAAAGACATCAAAAAAATGATATATATGAAAAGATTTTTTAAGACGATTATTGGCTTAGAATAGTTACAAGCAAGCTCATTTGAAAAAAGCACAGACAATTCCTTTTGTTACATTACAGATAAAAACTATGTGCATTTTACTACAATATTGCCAAATAGCTACATTTGTACAATTTGGCGATATTTTAATTTTAAAGCTCCATCATAGCTTTTATTTCATCAGCAGATAGCACACTGATACCTATAATATGCATAACAAATTTAACAGTGTTTACAGAATATTTTTTCCAACCTAAACCTTTAAAATCTTCATGATGTTTAGATAATAAATGTAACTTTGCTTGACCGTTTGGGTTTCGTTTATCCTGTGTAAATAGTGTATTAACCTCAATGTTTAGGCCTTTTGCTGCTGTTTTCCAATCCTTAATATCCTGCCTATTACTAGCATTAATATTAATAAACCATCTGTTTTTAGGAAAGTAAGACATAACTTTAAGAAAAAATGTAAGCAGGCTAGGATGCCTAAATATAATTCCGCTATGACTTGTGCTGGAGCGACAAAATATAATCTTGCATACCTTGAGAATTAGATCTTTTCTTTCTTGAGCGGATAAAAGTTGAAACTTGCCCCTCAAATTAGCTCTTAGATGAGTTATTTCATCTATATCAACTTGAGCTGATGGTAAAGGAGTGAGTAAAGCATTTTCCCTGTTAGGGGCTATATTTCGTGACTTATTCTTTGTTGTCGTAATGTCTTTAATCAATTTAGCATTATTAATCCAAGCAGCTAATTGCTCCAGCTCTAATGAATATAACCACATTAAGTACTCCGTACATTCACCTTTTTCAACGGCGGTCAGTAGCTCATAGACTTGCTCAAACCTTGGTACTTTGGTTACTTTAGGTTGTTCGTAAATAAGTGGTGTATTCGCTTTTAATGCTTTTATCTTCGTAATACAGCAAAAAGGCTTTCGTTGTACTTTTTGAAATAATAGTGATTGTATCTGATTTATCTTTAGCGTTTTTTTATTTACGGATAATGATTTAAGAGCATGCAAGCTTAATCCTGATAGGTTACTTACCTGTTCAATACTCATTTCTTGCTCATTCATATTTAAGGCGCAAAACAGAATGAAATCGGTAAAATGAAAGTAACTATTAAATGTCGTTTTAGTCGCACTATGCCCAGCAAGAGAGGCAACAGCATTGTATTTCTTTAATTTATTAGCACCGACGAGCTTAGATCTAATTAATGAAATCTGCTCGTCATCGTAAGGAATAATATCTTTTTTTAATACGCCTAAATTTTCATCTAGATTGAACTCATAATAATCAATTATAATTTGCTGCCGTGACAGAGCTGAATGCCTTAAACAATGAAAAACAAATAATGCTGTTTGAGTTATCTCTTTTAATACCAGTGATACTAAATTTGACATCATAAATTTATCAACAGGTGTAACCTCATTAATTGATAGTGAAAATAATAACTTATTAGTTCTATTTTTTAATGAACTTATCATATTGTTTGAGATTAAATAATTTTTAAATATACCCACTTCGGCTGATGTTAATAAAGCAATTAATGGTACTTTTCTTCTAGCTGCAGAGCTTTTATTTTTATCGTAAATATTATCTCTAATAAAAAGCCAACCATCTGAAGAGTATTCAAAATCATTTCTTTTTAGTTTTAAAATCTCTCCAAGCCTTAGACCTGTTCTATAAGCGATGATAAGTAAAGTGGTTATTAGCAATTTTTCTTTGTTTGTTGCTGAGATGCACTCGTTCACTGAGTCTAATAATGCTTGAAACATAGATTCCGAAACAAATGAAGCTCTAACATGAGGAATGGCTGAGTCGTTTTTATTGGAAAGGCTAACAAGTTTTGGAAAGTTATAATTAATAACAGCAAAGCGATGTAAATCAATTAACCTAGCTTTAATATAAGACCTGTTTTTCTCAGACGTCACTAGCTCTAGCATACCTAAATATAAATCTTCAAAAAAAGTGTAGGGCTGATCTTCATTCACCTGTTCTGCGTTTGATATCCAAAGCGCCCCTATTGCCCCAAAATAACGTTTAGGAGTTGCTGTCGATTTTTTAGATTTTAAAAATGTTAATAACCAATGAACTAATATTTTTTCATGCAACGAAATATTGGGAGCATCTATATCTAGGCATGCCGTTATATTATTTATCACTACTTGGTGACTTAATGCTTTATTATTTTTATGAGTAGCTAGAGCGTTTCTTAAGTCAGCTATTAACCCAAACGTTGATTTTACTGGCTGAGCCTTGATTTCTTTTGTACGATGATCTCCTATTAGACTCTTAAAGCTAGTTATTGATTCAAGCTGAATATATGCTTGGTTTTCACCAATTTTGTCCCAGTTATCACACGGTAAAGAATAAGACATATTTCTTTTTGTCATATACTCAATAATTGCTTCAGGACAACTAACGTTCGGTTTTATCTCACTAATTGATACAGCTGCATGGCATATTTGCCTCTCAGATAGTTTCACACCACTAAAAACTTTGATTTTATTTATGATTACTTTCCAAAACTCTTGAGGCTCTATAATTTTGTTCTGTTTATTGTTATTAAAATATTTATAAATAAAGGCTAAGGTAATGGTTGTGGGATAAAACCGGCTGGTTAGTACTTCTTTTTTATCAATTATGTTATTAGTTGAAAATGGGAACTTTATTTTATTGTTTTTATGAGTTTTTACATAGTTTTCAGGCTCTGTATGGAGACTCATCCAATAATGTTCACCTTTAACCTGTAATGGCTTTCTTTGTTGGATAGTTTTGATGAACGCATTAACATGCAAGGGATCATTTAACCCCGAATGAAACAAAGCACTATATATACAACGTATTAGTAACTCATAAGAATCATCAGTTTTATTGAGGCTACTTAACCAATGAGACTCAAATTCTTGTAGTATTTTTGCATGCTGAAACCATTTTTGATTTTTAAATGGTTTTTCACGTTTAAGTAAGGTGATTTGTGTAGGTATTGAGACTGACCACAATCCTTTTTTTGTCCCTAAATCAATAGCTTTAGTTATTCTGTTATGTGCAACAACTAATGATTTTTTTCCGGGTAATTCATTTGTTAGCAATAAAAAAAATTTTTCCCATTGAGTTTCAAAGTCAACTAGATAGGGGGAAGGAAGAAAAGCTTTAGGGAATAGTTTTTCAAAAATTATCATGCCTTTGCGGATTGCTTTTCTATCTTCATTTATTCGATTAATTCTTCGCTTATTTGAGCCTACGCTATCTTCCGAAATAACCTGAGTGTACACTTCTTCTTTGAGAGTTATTAATGGATTCATAACCCTTTCACCACTTTAAAATTCAATCCTTCTAACAGTGCATCAATGACTACTGCAAGCTCTTTGAAATCAGCATAACTTAAACCTGAATATCTACCCATCCCTTCTAGACCAATATCATCGTGCCCCATAAAATGGTAGATTACTGCTGGTAATACATTAATTTCCAACAACTTACTTCTGATATAATGGCGATTCCAATTTAACTGAACTGGAAACTGTTTATCCATATAAGGTTTTATTGTTTTTGGGGTTATTTCTACAATTTCATAATCATCAGTAATAAAAAATAAAAAATGCCCCACACCAGATAAGACTTCATCAACTCTTGTAGCTATATCAATAGCCTTAAATTTATACAGGTATTTTATTTCTTTTAGGTGTTTTTTATATTCATTGAGTTGCTGTATTAACGTGTCTGGCGCGACAATAATTCGTGCAGACTCCCTGTCTCTATTTTCTTTATCGGATATCCAATATTCTTTTGAAATAAAATTGATATCACAAAACTTTCCACCAACACCTGTTACTGGTCGATAACCCGTTGCTATCGTCAGCATCCTATATATATAAAAAACAAATTCATTATGTAACTTCACAACATCACTATTAACTGAGCTCAATTCATTTATATGATTAATGTGCTGGTTATTTACTTTAATAATTTCATCATTTTTAAGCATTAGAGGTGAACCAACACAATTTCCCTTATCTACATTTAAATTGAAGTTAGGTTCTAGTAAGTTTTTATGATCTTGAGGTAATAGTTTATTGAGGTGGCTAATAAATAAATTAAGTGTTTCATTTATTAGTGGTTGTTTTATGTGGACATAAGGTATTGAACTATCTTGATGGTTACTGGGTTGGGTAATAACTTCAATTAATGTCGGATCAGTATTATTATCCTTACAAAAATCAACAAGGTATGAGCTTATACGAGGAATACTTAACCGTGTATTATGTTTTGTATTAAAGTTAGTTAAATAGTTTTGTATATTTTCTGTAGATGCAATAGTAAGTCGATTTTTTAATAATGAAGAAGTAAGTGCGGGCAGGAAATAATCCACATATTCATCGACTCTTGAAATCAAATGATTTACAGCAGCTTCCTGTTTGTATGTGCTTACTTTGTGCTTTATTCTTATTTTCCAAGTTTGGGTTTCTTTATCAAAGTTAAATCTTGTTTTTCGTTGAGCTTGCATCTCTTCAAGATCAGCAGGTGAACGCCCGAAGAGTAAACAAAGCAATAAAGTATTAGAATAATTAAAGTTAAAGTCATTCTTTTTTAAATCATTAAAAATATTAGTTAGTAACTTTCCAATTTCATGTGAGGTTAATATTTTATAATCACATGAAAGAGACTGATTTCTCATGATGAGTCGATCAACTACGCTTTTACTTTTTTTTTCTCGGCGTATTTGCTCGAAAGGCTCTGATGGCGAATTTTTTATAACAGCAAAAGCTTGAACTTTTTCAGGTATATTATTTTCCTCTTCCGTTTCCCAGCTATCTCGTAATTTTATGTTTTCTTTAACTTCAGTTTTTAAACGGTGAACAACATACCCTTCATCATCTTCATCTTCTTTCTCATGAGGGGCCATAAGCATTGTAGTTACAGTCCGTTCACTACTTTTTCTATTGAATTCTTTTCCTTGATTTAGCTCGTAAGCATCATGAAACGACACGAAGTAATTTGATAGAAGCTGTTGAGTGCTTTTTCCAATATCTTCATCATGTCGTCTTTCATCAAGCTTAACGATTAATTCATTAATTTCATTAATACAAGGATTTGGTAAATGAGGTAATAGTATGTCTCTTTTACCAATACTTAATTGTCTTATTTCACTTAATATAGAATGTATGGCTGAGTTGTGTTTACCCATTTCAGCTAAACGTGTTACACATAAAAGCACTAATAATTTGTATTGATTGTACTGTTCAATATTGTATGTACGATACTGTAAAATAGAAGTAATAAAAGCACAGGCGTGATACTTAATTATCTTACCTTTTAAGCTTTTGTGGACTTTATCTATTATCTCGAATGCTTCAGAGTTTAAAGCTATCGATTTACTGCTGCCATCAACATATAATTCTCGATTAATTATATGCGGTAATATGTATCTGTTTATTTTAGATATTTCAACTGAAAAGACCGATGATAACTTTGGTGTTATACCCGACAGTAAGAACTCTATATAAATTGCTATAACACATTTATCTTCCTCGGTTAGATGTTCAGGAAACATCTCCGTGATAATATTTAAAGAGAACTCAGGTTTCTGTTTTTTATTAGTCATTATCATCTTTACCAAGGCCATGAGTTGGAATAAATGTTGCTGATGTAGATTTAATGGTTTTTATATATGACGGTGGTATTTTTGCTGCAGCGCGGGTTATTAATCCTCTATCTACATTTAGAAGATCGCAGAAATTATATTGAGTTAGGTGCTTTGTACCAAAGAAGCTTTGGCAAATATGATTAGGTAAAATGTTTTTTAATGCTGGTTGTATAATAGCAATATCATCAACAAAACGTATTGATGTTGAAATATTTTTAAAAAAATCTCCCCAAATGATCATCTCAATTTCACAATCACTCATAACTTCTTTACGGTGAGTGATTGTGTTTTTATTTAACATTTGTTCAAGTGTTTTAGAAGTCACTTTGAGATCGAAAAGTGGAGAGAATATTAAAAATTCCCCTGTTTCAATATCTAATACTCCTTCAAGCTTAATTGTTTCTTCTATTAACGTTATTAGTTGATCAGACAGTTGTTGAGGTTTAATACTCAAATTCAAAGCCTCTATAAGCGATAATAGATCTTTAGCCATTGGATGAATTTTGACTGAAGTTATCTTTTTCTTAGTTTTGTTTCTGAGAAATGCTGCCATTAACGTGATTATAAAAGTTATTTGAATGAACATAGTTGAATCTGTATTTGTTATACAATCATAATTAGTTGTATAAATCATCTACAATATAAATATTGATCGTATACGATCATAATAAAGATTAAAAACTGTGCGTGATGGTATTAATAGATGTAATTTGTTATAAAATTAAAGTAGAAATTTATTTTATAATTATAATATAAAACATATAGTTACAGTTTACGCCGATTAGTGACCATCAAAAACTTTTGGCAGGAGTACACTCCGGAGGCAGAGGTCGCAGGTTCGACTCCTGCTGGGTGCGCCATATTTATGTCTGCTCAAGGTTCAATAAATATAATTTCACGATTAATTCCACTA
>Ga0209345_10003015_pt1 | contig 17736 bp, 19 predicted proteins | sample Cruoilmetagenom7_FD_187294 | JGI IMG/M metagenome (GOLD analysis project Ga0209345, IMG submission 187294) | Oil polluted marine microbial communities from Coal Oil Point, Santa Barbara, California, USA - Sample 7 (SPAdes) (version 2) | ecosystem: Environmental > Aquatic > Marine > Oil seeps ...
CGCGACAGTGCATTCAGCGCATCGGCGCGATTAAGGGTGACTGTGGCGACCGCCTCATTGCGCTCCACGAGAATAATATTATCAACCATGCCTGTAACTCCTGATTCAATTTCCACTCATCATATCGACGAACACAGCGCTTGCGAGCCCTGCCGTTACGCGAGCCTATGTCTCGTCTGCGAGGCGTTCAGCCGTCACACCACAGGCCCCGATGATATCGGTCAGTGCTTGTTCAATAGATGACAGCAAGTCTTCACGTGTCGTGCGAGCGACAATACTAACGCCGCTATCCGACATCGATCGATACCAAGGGTATGAGCCGATGGACACATCCGGCATCGTTGCCGCGAACGCGCCAAGGGCTTCCGCGACATCGCCCTCACGTAGTCCGTTTCCGCGCAATGTGAGCGAATGAACAATTGCTCCGGACTCTAAACGATGGCCGATATCTTCAAGCATCGCCCGCGCGATCTGTGGGACGCCTGCAAGGGTAAAGACATTCTCCATCTGGAAACCCGGCGCACCTGAAACGGGATTATCCACAAGGCGTGCGCCATGGGGAATGCGCGCCATACGCCGCCGTGCAGGTGTGAACTCTGTCTCCATCACCTCATAGCGCGCAGCCAAATCTTTGATCACATCTGGGTGTTCACCGATTTCAACACCAAAGGCCGCTGCGATTGCATCAGCGGTAATGTCGTCATGTGTGGGACCAATGCCCCCCGTTGTGAACACATAGGTAAAAGCAGCGCGCAAATCATTGACCGCGCGAACAATCGCTGCCTGATCATCCGTCACAATGCGTGTCTCGCACACAGGAATACCGAGCGGCGCGAGATAGGATGCAATCTGTTGCAGGTTGATATCGCGGGTGCGACCAGAGAGGAGTTCATCGCCAATCAGCAGGACGGCGGCAGTAGGAGAAGTATCTGACATAGCGCCAAGTGATAAAGCTTTCAGAGCGCTGTGCCTAGCGATACAAATCTGCCGCAAAGCAAATCATAACGTAGAATGCGAGATTCCAGAGGTGAAAGGGTGGAAATTCGCGGCTATCACTGCCACATTAGGCGCAAGATAAGAGAGACCCCGATCACATGAACGATGCTAGCCTTATATTGCCAATGCGAACCGGAGACATTCGGATTCATGATGCAGAAGGCTTTGCCGGAATGCGCAAGGCCGGACGACTGGTTGCGGAGTGTCTTGATATGCTCGTCGGCGAGGTAAATCCGGGCGTCACGACGGAACATGTTGATACGCTCATCCGTGAATTTGTATATGATCACGGCGCGCAATCCGCGACGATTGGCTATCGCGGATACCGACACGCATCATGCATCTCTCTCAACCATGTCATTTGTCATGGAATTCCTGCTGCTAAGCCCCTTAAAGATGGCGACATTGCGAATATTGATGTCACCGTCATTGTTGATGGATGGCATGGCGATCACAGCCGCATGTATGGTGTTGGCGAAGTGAAGCGCAAAGCTGAGCGGTTGATGGATGTAACCTATGAAGCGCTAATGGCGGGTATCGCAACCGTGAAACCCGGCGCACGCTTTGGCGATATTGGGGGCGCAATTTCTGACGTTGCTCGCGCGAACCGTATGTCAGTTGTAGAAGACTTCTGCGGGCATGGCTTAGGCCGCCTTTTCCATGATGAACCGAATGTTGTTCACTCTTCCGCTTATGGCACCGGTCCCGAACTGAAACCAGGCATGTTTTTCACGATTGAGCCAATGCTGAATCTTGGGCGCAAAGACGCAGCGATCCTGCCGGATGGATGGACCGCTGTCACACGCGACCGTAAATTGTCAGCGCAGTTCGAGCACTCGATTGGTGTGACTGAAGATGGCGCTGAGATTTTCACGAAATCGCCTAAGGGTTACAACACGCCGCATACGGTAGCGGTGTAAGGCGTGTTGCGCACGCGGCGGTCTGCCAAACGGGTCGCGGTATATGACTGACGACGCAATCAAACCACATTGGCAAGGCCATCGTGATCGGCTGCGTACAAAGCTGCTGAAGCGCGGCGCCGAAGCGCTTGATGATTATGAAGTACTGGAAGTGTTGCTCTTCGCGTTCATTCCACGCCGGGACGTAAAGCCAATTGCCAAAGCCCTTCTCGCACGCTTTGGGTCGCTCAGTGCGATTCTTGCTTCACCATCAAAAGACCTCGTTGAGGTGAGCGGCATTGGCGATACCGTTGCGGCATATCTGAAGACGGTAAATGAGCTTCACCATCGCAGTGGCCGGGAAGAGATTTCTAAACGTCCGATTATCTCTAGTTGGTCCGCGCTGATGGCTTATGTGCGACAAGCCTTACAACATGAAGGCCGCGAGCAGTTTCGGGTCATGTTTCTGGATCGGAAAAACCAGTTGATTGCAGATGAAGTCATGGGTCATGGCACCGTGGACCATGCCCCTGTTTATCCACGCGAGATAGCGCGGCGCGCACTGGAGTTACAAGCCTCCAGCATCATCCTCGTCCATAACCACCCCTCAGGGGACACAACCCCTTCACGCGCAGATATTGATATGACGCGTCACATCATGGATGCGTTGGATCCATTAGAGATCACAGTGCATGATCATTTGATTGCCGGAACAGGCGGTGTGACCAGCTTCAAGTCCTCGGGGCTTATTTAACGCTGCGGAACACCCTTACTATTTTGCAATAAGACTTGCGAATGCCTGTGCCATCGCTAGGCTAGCCGCGAGGGTTAGTAGTGCCACAAGATGCGCTGCGCCGGGAGGAGTATAGTAACGATGAGCGATGCAGCCATTGGCCAGTCTGACGAAGAATCGCATGGCCATCTGACGGGGTATGGATCGAAAGGGTATCGCTCCTATGTGCTGATCGCCCTGATGGTCGTTTACACCTTGAATTTTATCGACCGAAATTTGATGGGTGTTCTGGCACAACCGATTATCAATTCATTCGGGCTAACAGACGCACAATTTGGCTTCCTTGCAGGGTGGCCGTTCGCCCTTTTCTACGCCGTTATGGGCTTACCGATTGCGATGGCAGCCGATAAATTCAATCGCGTCCATATTATTGTTATCTGTATAACGCTCTGGTCAATTATGACCGCTATGTGCGGCCTCGCCGCTGGTTTCTTGGCGCTACTTGTCTTCCGCGTTGGCGTGGCCATTGGGGAAGCTGGGTGCACGCCGCCTGCGAACTCAATCATCGGAGATTATTATCCTCCGAAAAGCCGTGCGACGGCACTTGGTATTTATTCTATGGGCGTCACCATTGGCGGCGTGCTGGCCTATCTTTTTGCGGGTCCGATTGCTGAGATGGAAGGCGCAGCCTTTGGGGCATGGCTAGATGGTATTGGTATTGGCGGACTATTTAGTGGGATCAATTGGGAGACGACCGAAGGCTGGCGAATTGCCTTTGTTGTCATCGGCCTCCCCGGTGTTTTGATAGCAGCCATTTTATTGTTCACCATCAAAGAGCCGCCGCGCGGATACTCTGATCCACCGAGCGCCAACAAAGTTGAAAAAGCTGGCCTAAAAGACACTCTGAAGGAGTTATCTGGCAAGCCAAGTTTCTGGTGGATGGCCATCGGCGCCGCATTAGTTGCATTCGTTGGCTACGGCCTCTTCACCTTCCAAATCCCATTCCTGATGCGTGAGCATGGCCTTGGCGTGCGGGAGGCTTCACTTCGCTTTGGTGCGCCGCTGTCAGCACTCGGTGCATTGGGTACATTCTTGGGTGGATACCTTACTGAAAAACTCACCAAACGCTTGCCCACTGCCGTTGCATGGGTGCCCGCTATTGGACTGTTGATCGCTATTCCAATGTATATCGGCGCGTTCTACGCAACTGACTTGAGATTAGTATTTGCCTTTTGGGCTGTTGGTGGCCTCTGCCATTATGCTTATCTCGGCGCCCAATATAATATCGGCCAAGGCGTCGTTTCCAGCCGTTCAAGGGCAACAGCAATCGCGATTTTGTTGATTATCGTTTCAATCATTGGCAACGGGGTTGGGCCGCAATTTGTCGGTATTGTCAGCGACATGTTTACAGGCGCTAATCTGAACGGTTCGGTCTTCCCTGAACTCACCAAGGCCATGTGCGCGGCCAAAGACGGCCTAAGCGCAGAACAATTAACCGTCTGTGCGAAGGCAACATCGACCGGACTAAAACAATCCATCTCGGTCACGGTATGCTGGTTCTTCCTCGCATCCTTCTGTTTCATTATGTCTGCACGAACATTGAAACGTGACTTCGTTGCAGATCTAGGAGCAGCATAATGAGTGACGCCACACAAAGCGACGTAACAATCAATTCTGGGTTCGGCACCAAAGGGTATCGCTCCTATGTGCTAGGCGCATTGCTATTGGTTTACGTGTTCAACTTTATTGATCGCACGATTATCAACATTCTGACTGAGCCAATCAAAACCTCGTTCGGATTAGAAGATTGGCAAATGGGTTTACTTGGCGGACCGGCCTTTGCTGTTTTGTACACGTTCATCGGTATCCCAATTGCTCGATTTTCAGAACGCAGCCACCGCGTTTGGATCATTACCGCATCCGTCGCTGTTTGGAGCTTGATGACTGCGCTGTGCGGGTTCGCGACATCTTTCCTCGTACTCTTTCTGTTTCGTATCGGTGTAAGCATTGGCGAGGCTGGTTGTACACCGCCCGCCAACTCATTGATTGCCGACTATTACGACCCCAAAAGCCGATCGACCGCCGTCTCAATCTACGCACTGGGTGTGCCGTTGGGAGGGATGTTCGCCGCTGTCTTTGGTGGCTTTATCGCGGGCAATATTACGGGTGATAATGCCTACAATTTTTTCACCAACATTGGCTTTGACTGGGCCGCTAATGCGTTGGATTGGTCAAAGATTGAAGGTTGGCGCATCGCCTTTGTACTCATAGGTGTCCCAGGATTATTCGTCGCCTTACTAGTCAAGCAAACCGTTAAAGAACCGCCACGTGGATATTCTGATCCTGCGTCTTTGCAAAATCAGGAAAAGGCGAGTTTTGGTGAAGCATTACGTATCTTGATGACGAAACCGACCTATTGGCATATTGTGGCAGGTGCGACGATCGCCTCCTTTATCGGCTATGGTGTCGGCCAATTTACAACATCATTCCTGATCCGTACGCACGGCCTGACCATTCAGGAAGCCTCCCTATTGTTCGGCATTATACTTGGGCTGATGGCCGCCATTGGTGTGTTCACTTCCGGCTACCTCGCTGATCGGCTGGCCAAGCGGCACCCCACTGCCCTTGCATGGATTCCAGCCATAGGCTTGCTTGCATCTGTGCCTCTGTATGTATTCGGCTACTCATCGTCCAACCTATGGATCGCGATGCCGCCACTGATGATTGCCGCGATGATCCATTATTACTATCTCGGCCCTATGTATGCGGTTAGCGGCGGCGTCGTTGACAGCCGTATGCGCGCGACATCAGTCGCGATAACACTGTTCGTTGTGAACTTGCTCGGCTATGGCCTCGGACCGCCCGTGATTGGGATTTTGTCGACCTTCTTGAAAACATGGTTCCTCACAAATGCGGATCTAGGTCTAACTTTGGAAGCCTGCAAAGCCACTAATCTTGCAATTTCAGAACAGGCCGCTTGCGAAAGCGCCAACGCCAAAGGGCTGCAATGGTCCATTATCTTGTTCTGCTGCCTGTATGCTTGGGCCGCTGTACATTATTTGTTGGCAGGCAAAACCTTGGTGCGAGACATGGTTAGCAATAAAGGATAAACGCCTGATATGGCTGTTTATACTGAAGTTACCGATGAAGCGCTGCAAGCGTTCTTAGCTGAGTATTCCCTTGGACTGCCGACGGCGTTCAAGGGGATTGCTGAGGGCGTAGAGAACACCAACTATTATCTGGAAACCACTTCAGGCCGGTATATTCTGACGCTTTTTGAAAAGCGCGTAAATGCAGATGACCTGCCCTACTTCATTGAATTGAAGCGCCACCTTGCGGCAAAAAATTATCCCTGTCCTGCGCCAATCGCGGGTAAAGACGGTAAGATTTTACGCCGCCTGCAAGGTCGCCCCGCCTTGATCGTTAGCTTTCTTGAGGGCCTATCCCCAAAGCGCCCCAACCCGGTGCAGTGCCGAGAATTGGGCGCAGGACTGGCGCGTATGCATGTGGCATTTGAAGGCTTTGATCGCGTGCGGCCAAACACCCTTGGCCCAACCGGATGGCCACCTCTCTGGCAAGGACGAGAAGATGTCGCTGAGACGCTTCAGGAAGGCCTTAGCGTATTGGTCGATGAAGACATGGCAGCTGTGGCCGATCTGCCCAGTATCATGCAAGCACTGCCACGCGGCACCATCCACGCCGATTTGTTTCCAGACAATGCCTTCTTCTTGGGGGATAGCTTTACTGGCGCGATCGATTTCTATTTCGCATGCACAGATGCCCTCGCCTATGACCTCGCCATCTGCCTGAATGCGTGGGCCTTTGAGGATGGTGCTGAATATAATTTCTCCAAAGGCGCTTCCCTGATTGCAGGTTATAACGATGTGCGCCCCCTCAGTGAGAGCGAGCGAGATGCCCTACCCCTGATGGCGCGTGGCGCTGCATTGCGCTTTTTCCTAACCCGTTTAGTGGACTGGACCGATACACCCGCCGACGCCCTCGTAAGACCTAAAAATCCCCTCGATTATGCCGCTCGCCTCGCCTTTCATCGCAAAGTAGAGAGCGCGAAAGGATATGGTGCATGAGCGTAAACGCGATGGGACGCATACGGCTAATACTCGCCATGTTACTTTCGCCCGTCGTGGCAGCCGCAATTGCGGCAATTATTATTGGGATACTTGTGGGCGGCGTTGACGCAATGTCTTCCTGCTATGATCCACCTTATGAGCATCCTTGCGGCGCAGCGAATTTTAGCGACATGCTACATTTCACCGGGGTCGCGAGTGTCCTTGGGGGTCTGATGGGCGCGGTCATTGGCTGGCCCACGATGTTGGTCAGTGGCCTACCAGCGCATGCTTATCTTACGCGCACAAATCACACTCACTTATGGATTTATATTATTCTTGGCTTGGTTATCGGAAGCCTCGCCATGATTGTTTATTTTGCGATTGTTGGTGATCTAATCGACTTACTCACCGGCGAAGGTGGATGGCTCGCTTTAAGCGGCCCGCTCTCTGGAACACTAACGGCAGGACTCTTCTGGTTGATACGCCGTCCTGATCAGATGAGTCTTGCATGACTGAGTCGAGAGAGAATGACGCTGTCTCATCTGTCTCCCCCAAGGATCAGGTGCCCGCTTATGCACGTGATGCGGAGTCTACAAAAGTTCATCGTGTAAAGTTGGCGCTGTTCTTGTGCAGCCTGTCTGCCTGTATTCTCGTGTCCATACTCGGCTTTATCTGCATGGGCATGCTGTCCGCCATTTTTGGATTTGGTAACGCATCTATTGGCACGTCTGGCGGGTTTGCAGAGGGCATGCAGACCGCGTTCATGCTGTCTGCGATGAACTGGTTTTTGTTTTTCATCACGATCCCAGCCGCTTGGATCGTACTAGGACTTTCGATCGGGAGAATGCCGCGCCGTCGTATTATTCGACCTGCCCCCTATCTGCGCTGGGGCGCAATTTGGGGCGCGATACTCGTCGGCATAACAACGACAATTTTCGTTTCAAGTTTGGGTCTTTCCGGTGTTTTTGGCGGGCTGTTGGCAGGGGCAAGCATTGGCGCAATCGCTGGCACAGCATGCGGCGCACTTTTCCTACTCATTGTGAGGCCACGCCAACAATTGGGTCATCAAGCCGTTGATGTTTTCTGACGTGTTCCCCGCTTGACGCTAGGAACAAAGCCCGCCACCTGACAGGCATGACAAACACAATCAATATTTGGACCGATGGCGCATGTTCCGGCAATCCAGGACCGGGCGGCTGGGGCGCACTTTTAGTCAGCGGCGAGAAACGCAAAGAGATATATGGCGGCGAGCCTGACACCACCAATAACCGTATGGAGCTGATGGGTGCAATCGAAGCATTGAATGTTCTGACAGGCCCAAAAAAAGTGACGCTCCATACTGACAGCACCTATGTCAAAGACGGCCTGACAAAGTGGATTCATGGCTGGAAAAAAAATGGCTGGAAGACCGCCGCGAAGAAGCCCGTGAAGAATAAAGATCTATGGCAAGCGCTAGAAGCCGCTTGTGAGCGCCATGAGATGACGTGGAAATGGGTCAAGGGCCATGCGGGCGATGCCGGTAATGAACGCGCCGATGAACTGGCACGCCTGGGCGTTGAGCAAGTGCGTTAGGGTTATGCACAAGCGTCACTGAAGCGTTTCACCCGATCCAGTACGATTATCCGCAATGCGCGGGGCATTCCGGTGAGTGTTTTGCTTTTGGGTTTGTTTGGCTTAGCCGGGGTCTAAACAGGCTGACTCCATACCAAAATTCCGCATTGCCGGCGCAGGCCGGGATCTTTTGCTTTGGATTGCCTTAAGCAGCCGCATGAGAGCTGAAGGCTGAGGCTCCGGCATACGCCGGAGGTGCGGCTCTAGGGTGTTAGGGATGGCGTTATATTTGGGGCGCCATGCATCGTGATGAGCGTCTATTGCGGATTCATCTGACATATTGACGATGTAGAAGGTGCCATAGCGTGACAGACACAGCATGCCGTCAATCTCTTCACCCGTCTCCATGATATGGCTGAGATACCGCCCCATCGCCCGTAGCTCCAGCCATAGAATTGGCCAGAAATAGATCGGGGTGATCGAATAATAGTATTGGATGATCTCAGGCTTGAACATGGGCCATAGAATAGGGCCGCGCCAATGCCCGGTGATTATCTTTTTTGCGATGTGAGTAGTGGCGGGTGATTTTGGCTGTTCTCGTGTGGAACTCAATCAGCATCTCCTCAATGATTATAAACAATATTATCCTATTATGCACTGACGCTTTGAACTTGCTTTCAATACGAAGTAAGGCAGAAAATGCAGTATCCATCATTCGTGGGCGATTTTCTGGTCCAGAATAACAACTAGGTCTATGTATGTATCATCTTGTCTATATCTCGTCGGCGGATCAGTCCCTTGAGCAAGCGACACTGCAGCGCATTTTGGAAAAATCCGTCAAGAAAAATGCTGAACTCGGCATTACAGGTGTACTCCTTTATAATGGGCTGAACTTCCTTCAGGTGCTAGAAGGGCCTGAAGAAGCCGTGAAGGCGCAATACGCGCAAATTGTGGACGATTCAAATCATCACGGCATCATAACCATTCTGGCAGAATCGATCACGCGTCGTAGCTTTTCTGATTGGTCTATGCGCCTAAAAATCGTGCCATGTGAGGCGACATCCATACCGTCTTGGGCACCTGTTCATGACGATTTAATCAGCAACCTTCCAGATACGCTCGCCGACAATGTGCTGATAATTTTGAAGTCATTCAACACATTGCGCGGCTAAGCGCGATTGAGATGGTTTAGTCTCTACTTCCCAGCAAACCGTCCATCATCAATGATGGCTTGATAGTCTGTCGCAACTGATTCAGCGCGCGTATCGATGAAAGGCTTGAAGTCTGGGTGCGTGAATATGTGTAAGCGATCCGCCTCAACACAATCAGCGACCCACTCGCCGACATCATTCGCATCTAGTCCTGAATTGATAATTTGCGACATATTCTGATACGCCGGGTCAGCGTCGAGCTCGTCCTGCGGACGCCCACCAGACGGCTTGCCTTGTTGCGTATTATGGATGTTGGTTTTCACCCATGCTGGGCACAGACAACTGACACCAATATTGTGCGGCTCCAATTCCCCACGCAGGCCTTCTGAATACCCCACCACTGCAAACTTGGTCGCATTATAAGGGCTCATGCCGGGGCTCGCCCCATGCCCTGCCATCGACGCGGTGTTCACAAAATGCCCGCCTTCACCGTGGCTTTGGATCAGTGGCGTGAAGATCTCAACGCCATGCACGACGCCCATCAAATTGATATCAACAATCCAGCGCCAGTCTTTAAGTGGGATAGTGCCCGGCTCGCCGCTCAGCGCCACACCCGCATTGTTGCAAACAACATGTACTTTACCAAAACGCTCGATGGTTTTGTCGGCTGCGCGCTGCATCGCATCTGCGTCCGCCACATCGCATACAATGCTATCGATCTCGACATTCATCGCTGCGCGCAGGCTTTTCGCGGCGGCTGCCAGTCCATCTTCATTCAGATCAACCAGCATGACATTCATACCGCGCGCCGCAAAAGCACGCGCCATCGCCAACCCAAGTCCACTCGCAGCGCCCGTCACAAATGCGGTCTTACCGTTGAAATCTTTCATACTGATCGTCTCTCGTAAAAAGCCTGCACCCATCAAAATGGATGCAGGCAGTATTAGTAATGTTCGCTGATAGCTTAAGCGGAAACAGCCGTGCCTTTTTGGAAGGCTGCCAGACGACCATTAATGATCTCATCGGCCTCTTTCATAATGCGGTCGATCAGCTCTTTACAGGTTGGTATATCACTGATGAGGCCAGCAACCATACCGCAGCTCCATGCGCCAGCGTCCATCTCACCGTCCATCATGATGCGCGGGTACACGCCGGCAACTTCTTCGATGATGTCTTCGAATTTCAGATCAGCGCCGAGGCGTTTTTCTTTCTCGATGAGGCGCTCAACAGCGCTATTGGTCAAGACGCGCTCTGTGTTGCGCAGCGAGCGCATAACAAGACGTGTATCTAGCTCTGACGCTGCCACAATGGCGTCCTTAACATTCTGGTGCACAGGCGCTTCTTTTGTCGCGATGAAACGCGTGCCCATATTCATACCGTCCGCGCCCATTGCAAGAGAAGCGACAAGGCTGCGCCCATCGGCTTGGCCGCCGGATGATACGAATGGAATATCCAGCTCATCCGCCGCACGCGGCAGCAGGATCATGTTCGGAATATCGTCTTCGCCGGGGTGACCACCGCACTCAAAGCCATCAACGGAAACAGCGTCACAACCGATGTCTTGTGCTTTCAGCGCATGGCGTACAGCAGTACACTTGTGAATCACCTTGATGCCATTGTCTTTGAGAACAGGAAGCACTTGAACAGGGTTGTTACCCGCTGTTTCAACGGCCTTAATGCCGCCTTCGATAATCGCCTTGATGTACCCCGGGTAATCCGGCGCATTCACAACAGGCAGGAAAGTGAGGTTCACGCAGAGTGGTTTGTCTGTCAGATCGCGGGCCTTAGCGATTTCATTGGCAAGATCGCCCGGCGTCTTTTGAGTCAGCGCCGTAATCGTGCCGAGGCCACCTGCGTTGGACACAGCCGCAGCCATCTCAGCAAACCCGACATAGTGCATACCGCCTTGGATAATTGGGTGCTCAATTCCGAACATCTCTGTAATCGCTGTTTTCATCTTCTGTCTCCTCAAAACTTATCTGGCATATTCATGCGGCGCAGAGGCCTTTGCAGCAAGATATGACGCTGCGGCATATCTATATGTAGCATGCAGCTCATGCCCCCTAAACATATGGTGTCGTTAGCATAACGATATGCATATCTTGTCGAATGGAAGCATTTGGCTCATCCCCAGTTAAACAGTCGCAAAATGGCACGCGCGCTGGGCCAAATGGCTGACAAAATAGTCACGTTAAGATGGTTGACGGACTGCGCGTCTCTTCCTATCTCCCTCGCATCGTTAGCACTCGTTCGGGGTGAGTGCTAATTGTTCACCCCGGCCTATGCCAACGGCATTTGTTTTTTGATTAAACATGTCTCCAGAGAGGGTTCACATGAAACTTCGTCCACTCCACGATCGCGTCGTTGTTCGCCGCGTTAAAGAAGAAGAAAAAACAGCTGGCGGGATCATCATTCCTGACACAGCTAAAGAAAAGCCACAGGAAGGCGTTGTTGTCGCTGTGGGTAATGGCGCCATCGGTGATGACAATGAGCGCGTCGCGCTTGACGTCAAAAAAGGCGACAAAATTCTGTTCGGCAAATGGGGCGGTACTGAAGTCACCGTCGACGGCGAAGAGCTGCTGATCATGAAAGAAAGCGACATTATGGGTGTGCTCGAGAAGTAAGTTCTCCCGCCCATTTGTTTTCTGTAATTTAGACTAAACCCAAGAGGTATTTAATATGGCTGCTAAACAAGTTGTTTTCGGCTCAGAAGCCCGCGAGAAAATGCTCCGTGGCGTCGACACACTGGCGAAAGCCGTTCGCGTGACACTCGGCCCTAAAGGTCGCAACGTCATCATTGAAAAGTCTTTCGGCGCACCGCGCTCAACGAAAGATGGCGTTTCTGTCGCGAAAGAGATCGAACTCGAAGACAAGTTCGAGAACATGGGCGCACAGATGCTGAAAGAAATTGCATCTAAAGCGAATGATGTAGCTGGTGACGGCACAACAACAGCCACCGTACTGGGCCACGCGATTGTTCGCGAAGGCATGAAGCGCGTTGCGGCTGGCATGAACCCAATGGATCTGAAGCGCGGCATCGACAAAGCAACTGCTGAAGTCGTCAAAGATCTTGCGCATCACTCCAAGAAAATCAAAACCAACGAAGAAATTGAGCAAGTCGGCACAATCTCTGCGAACGGCGAGAGCGAAATCGGCAAGATGATTGCTGAAGCGATGGCTAAAGTTGGCAATGAAGGCGTCATCACAGTTGAAGAAGCCAAATCATTGGAAACTGAGCTGGACGTAGTTGAAGGCATGCAGTTCGACCGCGGCTACCTCAGCCCTTACTTTGTCACAAACCCTGACAAAATGAGCGTTGAGCTGGATGACCCATTCATCCTGCTGCACGAAAGCAAACTGTCTTCACTCCAGCCAATGCTGCCAATTCTGGAAGCTGTTGTTCAGTCACAAAAGCCACTTTTGATCATTGCTGAAGATGTGGACGGCGAAGCGCTGGCGACTTTGGTTGTGAACAAACTACGCGGCGGCCTGAAAATCGCAGCCGTGAAAGCACCGGGTTTCGGCGATCGTCGTAAAGCCATGCTGCAAGACCTCGCTGTTCTGACAGGTGGTCAGGTGATCTCTGAAGATCTCGGCATCAAGCTTGAAAACGTTGATATGAGCATGCTCGGTACTGCTAAGCGCGTGAACATCACGAAAGACGATTCAACAATCGTCGACGGCGCTGGTAAGAAGAAAGACATTGAAGCTCGCGTGACGCAAATCCGTCAGCAAATCGAGAACACAACGTCTGACTACGACAAAGAGAAACTGCAAGAGCGTCTGGCCAAACTGGCTGGCGGTGTTGCTGTGATCAAAGTCGGCGGCGCAACAGAAGTCGAAGTGAAAGAGCGTAAAGACCGTGTCGATGACGCGCTGAACGCAACACGTGCGGCTGTTGAAGAAGGCATTGTACCTGGCGGCGGCGTAGCCCTGCTGCGTGCAGCTCACAACATTGACGTCAAAGGCGAAAATGATGACGAGCAAGCCGGTATCGACATTGTTCGCAAAGCCCTCGAAGCGCCTGTGCGTCAGATCTCTGAAAACGCAGGTGTCGAAGGTTCAGTGGTTGTCAACACGATCATCAACGGTAAGGGCAAAGGCTTCGGCTTTAACGCTCAGACTGAAGAGTATGGCGATCTTGTTGCGATGGGTGTTGTTGACCCAGCTAAAGTTGTTCGTTCTGCCCTGCAGAATGCGGCATCTGTGGCCAGCATCCTGATCACAACTGAGGCCGGCATTGCCGACGCCCCTAAGTCAGATGATGGCGGCGCACCTGCGATGCCTGATATGGGCGGCATGGGCGGTATGGGTGGCATGGGCTTCTAAGCTCTCCCCTTACTCAGACATAAGAAAGGGCGGCACTTCCGGGTGCCGCCCTTTTTCTATGGGGTTCACGCTTTTAAGGTCAACTCAACATACGGCGTAATGTCGTGGCCACCATTCGAGGCATCAATTATTCGCAAGTCGATTGCGTTATCGACAAGTTCATCAGATAATTTGTGTGATGTTCAATACGCTCCTGATCATACTTTACGCGGCTGCTGCGGCAATCGCCGCCTTCACGTTGGCGATGACGCTCGGCCAGAAAGAATGGCGAAAAGACCAGATCATCTATTTTGCAGTTTTATTGATCACCCTGCTCGCTCATGTTCTTGGCGAACTGTTCCTGATCTCAGAAGCCTACCGCGTTGCACCCCATCTTGCGGGCGCCGAATTTTCCATTAGAGCCGCGCTTGGCCCAGCTGTATTCTTTTACGCCCGGTCGCTAATTTCCCCAAAAACCACCCACTTCGGTGGTCGCGATTGGCTCTCCCTCACAGGCCCCGCTTTGGTGATACTCACCAGCCTTCCTTTTGCGTTCCTTAGCGCTGACGAAAAACTTGCGCTCGTCGATCCGGCAACCCGCGATCCTGTCCATTTCCAAATCGCCTTATTCACATGCACCTCTGCAGTTTTAATCTTCCTCATTTTTACCGCTATCTATCTCATCGGTACGCTCAGGCTTCAGGTCCGGCATCGCAGAGATATGATGCGCCAGTTTGCAAATATTGAGCGCCAGTCGCTGGATTGGCTCAGGAACATAATCTTTGTTTTCTCCGGGGCGTGGTTTTTTTTAGCGATGAAACAAGCGTTATGGGTAAGCGGTATATCCCTGCCCCCTCTCAACTTGGTTTTGGCATTTATCGAAGTTATCACCCTCGCCGTTTTTGCATACCTTGGGCTTCAGCAACCCTCGCTAAAATTTGAGAACGCGCGTCAATTGCCCGACTCCTCAAGAGTGCCTATTCTGACCGATACACGCATGGCACGTACCGCAACCAAACTCATCACCGCGCTAAACACCAACCAAATGTACGCCGATAGCGAACTCTCATTACGCAAACTTTCCGACGTCACCGGCATTACCAAGAACCACATTTCCGAAACGCTCTCTCAGCATCTCGGCATCAATTTCTTTGACTTCGTCAACAGCCATAGAGTCGAGGAAGCCAAGCGTTTGCTAGTCGAAACGAACCAAACGATACTCACTATCGGTCTTGAGGTAGGGTTTAACTCCCGCTCAACCTTCAACGCGGCGTTCAAAAAGCATAGCGGAACGACGCCTAGCGCTTATCGCATCACAGCGCGCAAGGAGGCGCCGCCAACTCTACAAAGCGCAAAATTTGCAGCCTCCACGATGTCCGAATAGCCCCATTCGGACGACAGGCTTAACCTCATCCCTCCATAACTGCATCCACACGCGCTCGACGATAAGCGCGATATCTTGATGTATTTAGGAGGCGCACAGCGCATGTCTCAACTCAACCAAACACAGCACTCGATAAAGCGGACGGCCCGGATCGCAGGGTTTTCCTACATCATGTACACGCTGGCAGGCTTTTATATCACCTTCGGTCCAAGGCCTGGGTTTAACGAGCTTTCAGACGCGAGTTCTCATCTTGAATTTTTGTTTCGAACAGATTTGGTGGCCGAAACAATCCTTTACACATTCGTCGGCATCTCAGCCGCCGCTATGTATGCGCTGCTACGTACGGTCAGCCCCAGCGCCGCAATCATGGGCGCGTTCTGTCGGCTGATCGAGAGCGCGATGGGGGCGACATTCATCATCCTGAAATATGCCGCCTTCGCAGCCATCGTAAATCCTGACGTTCTGTCTGCGTTTTCTGATACTGAACGCACATCCCTCATGAGCCTCTTTCGTCACTTATCCAGCACGGCCATTTTCTTTCTTCTCGTTCCTATGGGAGTCGGTGGTGCGATCTTTTTTAGTCTGTTTTTCCGGTCGCGTTATATCCCAAGATGGCTCGCCGCATGGGGGGTGATAACCTATGTTATTATCGCATGTGTGTCCGTTTTTGTTCTTCTTTTCCCGGCCCTTAAAGAACATATCATGTTGTTCTTTTTACCAGGCGCCCTGTTCGAATGGATCGTGGCACTTTGGCTTCTATTCGCGGGTGTTAATACGCACCACTGGGCAACCTCGCAGAGTTGATAAGGCAGAGCCCCTTGGCGCTCCGTAAGGACGCCAAGGGGGCTTTGCGTACTGACAGGACGTCCTAGCATTGCAACATGGCCCAGCGCGCAGCCCTGCTCGATACCTGCGTAAACTATGGGAACCTTGAGCGCTGCTCTTTACCTCTCACCATATTCCCCGCTAAAGCCCTATAGAACACCTTCATACATAAAGAGATCATTTCTATGCAGTGGCACGTCTATCTATCCGGTGAAATCCATACTGACTGGCGTGACCAGATTATCGCTGGCGCAACGGAGAATGATCTCGATATCGTATTCAGTTCGGCCAACACGCATCATGAAAGTAGTGACGCGGCCGGTGATATTCTTGGCAAGCCAGACGATAACTTCTGGCGCGATCACCAATCCGCCAAGATCAATTCACTGCGGACGAAAACGCTGATTCAAAAATGCGACATCGCCATCATTCGATTTGGCGATCAGTACAAACAGTGGAATGCCGCCTTTGACGCTGGCCAGTGCGCAGCTTTGGGCAAGCCCTATATCACGCTGCATGATGCAAACATTGTTCACCCTCTCAAAGAGGTCGATGCCGCTGCCGCCGGATGGGCAAAATCACCTGATCAGGTTGTTGAAATTCTGAAATATACGCTCATGCGTTGAGGCCATGCCTAGGGTGTAACAGATGTAAGGTCTCTGTTATTTGTCTTGATACGTATAAGTCATCGACGCGCAGTCGCGATCAGCTTGCCGGATATCTATAGAGAAAACACCTTGTTCTGAAGCGGCTTCATTCTGCGCGATATCAAACGCCTGACCAAGTTCCACATAATGCGAGAATGACATACTCCCCCCCGTGATGATGAACGGCGCATCCCCGCGAGCGAGATGTAGAAACTGCGTCCCAACATCGGCCAACTGGTTGGAGTTTACGTGATCACCGGAGCCGCCATGGTAGGGATGACGCGGCAGAAACCCGCGCGCTTTCGATACCAGCCCTTGTGCAGCGGGCGTTTTGCCCTTCGCCAGTTCGGACAGAAAACACTCATCTTGTGTCGCTACGCCGAGGCGGCCAGCAGAGGCAAACGCAAAATCGACTGAGCGCGATGGTTCAGGCAGCTTTTCCTTGGCCTCACCGCGCCAACCTTCAAAATTCCTGCGCCTGAAAACGACCCCCTTCCCGGTCATATGATATACTAAGGCGCCTGTGTCATCGAACAGTGTCATGCGATATCGTCGGTTATCTTCGCCGCCAGTTATATCGGAGACACCATGCGTGGCATGCCCAAACTGCCCCGGCCCGCACGACCATTCCGTTTGCGTTAAAGCTGACCACTTTAGCGGATCATACGTCCCCCGCGATGTACCGGTTTCAACTGACGCCCAAAAATTGATCGATTGCACCACCGTGGGATGGCGCGGATGCAAAGCGAGCCAAGGCCATTCGCGCACATCGTTAGAACATCTGAACGCAACGGTGCCATCGCTAAGTACGGTATGCGAATGTGTGTAGTGCTGTGTCGCTGCGAGTTTCATCTGAAAAGCATGGCAAACGTACACCGCGATCACAAGCGTTTAACGCTCTCGCCTCTGATCGGGTGAAGAGCGCGCGTCATTGCAAATCTCAACCTTGATTAGTATGGCTTGTATCAAAGTTATCAAATGAGAGCCTCACGATGATATTGCGATTAGTTACCCTCAGCCTATTGTCGATCGTATTGTTCAACAGTCCTGTGACCGCAGATGATCGCGAAACAATAATACAGGATATGCAAGCTGCATTGTCTCGAAACGATCTGCCGAGCGCACTAAACTATGCAGTCGCCCTATATGATAATCGTATTGCGCAAGGCGATTAT
>Ga0209345_10003016_pt1 | contig 17732 bp, 16 predicted proteins | sample Cruoilmetagenom7_FD_187294 | JGI IMG/M metagenome (GOLD analysis project Ga0209345, IMG submission 187294) | Oil polluted marine microbial communities from Coal Oil Point, Santa Barbara, California, USA - Sample 7 (SPAdes) (version 2) | ecosystem: Environmental > Aquatic > Marine > Oil seeps ...
AATTGAAGAAATAAAACAAGTTGATATTTTTGCCCGAACCAGCCCCGAACATAAATTACGATTAGTAAAGGCGCTACAAGCTGAAGGGCTGGTGGTTGCAATGACTGGCGACGGGGTTAATGATGCGCCAGCATTAAAGCGTGCGGATGCAGGTATTGCGATGGGGGTTAAAGGAAGCGAAGCCGCTAAAGAGGCTTCCTCATTGGTGTTGGCAGATGATAATTTTGTATCGATAGTTGCGGCAATCCAGGAAGGCCGAACAGTTTATGATAATACGAAAAAAGTTATCAGTTGGTCCCTGCCAACCAGTACGGGTGAAGCTTTTACCATCATCTTTGCGTTAATGTTAAGTATGGCACTTCCGATAACGCCAGTGCAGATCTTATGGGTCAATATGATAACGGCTGTGACGCTTGGTATTGCTTTAGCCTTTGAACCGACAGAAGCTAACACGATGAGGCAGCCGCCAAGACCAAGAAAGCAACCACTATTAACTGGAACTTTGCTCTGGCACATTGTATTTGTAACTCTGTTGTTTGTGGCGGGTGTGTTTGGTATCTATCGTTATGCAATAGAGCAGGGTTATTCGATAGAGTTAGCCAGAACCATGGCCATGAATACCCTGGTAGTGATGGAAGTGTTCCATCTGTTCTTTATTCGAAATATGTATGGGACTTCGTTAACCTGGCAAGCGGTCAAGGGAACCAGAATGGTATGGTATGCAGTGATTCTGGTGACCGCTGGGCAATTAGCGATAACTTATTTGCCCTTTATGCAGACAGTATTTAAGACGGAAGGAGTATCACTAGTTGATGGGTTGCTAATCATAGCGGTTGGCGTTGCTTTATTTTCCGTGGCTGAGATAGAGAAGCAGATACGATTGGCCGCAAAGAAGCTAAGCAAGGCTTAAGTAAAATTATGTGATATAACTAAAGAGCAGAAGAATACAATGATACGTGCGTCACAGAGAAAGGATAAATGAAAACAGAGCTTAAAGATATTGCTGCGAGAGTAGTTGATCTACTAATGGATGTGGTCTGCATAGTCGATGTTGAAGGTCGATTTGTATTCATCAATGCATCCTGTGAAAAAGTATTCGGCTATACCCAGGAAGAAATGCTGGGTACACAGATGATAGATTATGTTCACCCAGATGACAGGGAAAAGACACTAGCCGCCGCCGCCCGAATTATACGCGGTAATGAGCAACCTTATTTTGAAAATCGATACATCAAAAAAGATGGTACAACCGTATATATCATGTGGGCAGCACGATGGGCTGAAAATCATGAAGTAAGAGTTGGTGTTGCCAGAGATATAACCGAGTATAAACGGTACGAGCGTGTACAGAGTTCAATTTACAAAATTTCGCAGGTAGCAAACCAAACCAGTGACTTATCAGAACTATATAAAAAAGCCCACGATATTATTAGTCAATTTATAGATGCGAAAAGTTTTATCGTGGCAATCAATCAGGCTGAGCAAGATGTGGTGCAATTATCGTATTGCATTGATGGTGAAAACCAACCAAAAGACAGGATTAAATTAGCAGCTAATAATGCCCTGGGCCTAGTCATCAGAAGTGGTAAGTCTTTATTATTCAAGTCGACAAAGCCACGAGCGCTGTTGGCGGATACAGATGAGGTTGGTGAAACCGAGGATTATGGAAATTGGCTAGGAGTTCCATTAGAGACCCAAGAGAACATTATAGGTGCGTTAGTCATTCGTACTGGTGAAGGAATGGAATATACCGTACAAGATCTGAAACTAATGGAGTTTGTTGCAGAACAGTTTGTGGCAACTATCGAAAGGAAAGAACACGAACATCAGCTTCAACATATGGCTAGCCATGACTGGCTTACTGGTTTACCAAACCGATTACTATTCAATGATCGGTTAGATGTTGCTATTAAACGAGCAAAAAGAGTAGGTGAAAAGTTAGCATTACTATACATGGATCTGGATGGCTTCAAGGTTGTAAACGATTCACTCGGGCATGCAAAAGGTGATTTATTGTTAAGTAAAGTAGCCTATCGCATTAAATCTTGTGTAAGAGAGTCCGATACGGTAGCAAGAATGGGGGGGGATGAGTTTACGGTGCTACTGACCGAGATTCATCAGAGTGATTCAGTAAATCTGATACTGGAGAAGTTGAAAAATGCCGTGCACAAACCATTTGTTCTAGAGGGAGAAACCATCAATATTGGAATCAGCATCGGTGTAGCGATTTTCCCAGAGGACGGAGAAAAAAGCGAGCAGTTGTTACGCATTGCAGACAACGCAATGTATAACGACAAACACTTAACCACACAACAAAAACAAAGGTCATAAAAGCCAGGTTTCGGCAAGGTCTATGGTGGGGTTTAATTGAGATGCTAAAGACCTGTCTAAATTGTGTTAAATCATATAGCAATATCATAACTGGGGAAAATCATGAACGAGTTAACTAAAACAAAAGATCTTCTTGGGTTGTTCGGGTGGTTGATTGTGGCGTTTTTTGCGGCGACAATCGGTGCCATTGCATCAGTTGATGCAGGAGATTTTTACAGTCAGTTAGTGCAACCGACGTGGGCACCACCAGGCTGGCTATTCGGTCCGGTGTGGACAGTTCTTTATGCCTTTATGGGGATTGCTGCTTGGTTAGTATGGCGTGAGCGTTACAACTTAAATGCTTCTTTAAAAAGAATATATGCCGGGTTGACAGTTTTTCTCATGCAACTGGTACTAAATGCACTATGGAGTTGGTTATTCTTCGGTTGGAAGCTTGGTGGTTGGGCGTTCGTCGATATCATAGTTCTTTGGATCTTTATTGGATTTACGGTAGTTGGGTTTTTGCGTGTTAATAAACTGGCGGCGATTTTAATGGCACCGTATTTGCTTTGGGTTTTATTTGCGGCGGTTCTAAATTATGCGGTATGGCAAATGAATCCGGCACAGCTGGGATAGATCAGAGTGCTGGGCTAGCGGAACGTGCTATTTGTCAGCTTAAAAAGGCGGTTGAAGAGATAGCTACTGTTGTCGCATCTTAGTATCAATATCCCTACAATAAGTACCAGGTAAAGTAATCAGTAAGTGAAATGATTGAAGTTGTTATTTTAGCGTTGGCCTTAAGTATGGATGCTTTTGCAGTGTCAGTAGGTCTCGGTTCAAAGCCCGTTGCCAGTCACAAAAGACTCGCCGTTTGGGCTGCGATTTATTTTGGCCTATTTCAAGGGCTGATGCCACTGGTGGGTTACTTGGGTGGTAAAGGGCTGTTGGGCTGGATTGAAGTATATGCGCCCTGGATTGCTTGTCTTCTTTTGCTGTTTATTGGTGGGAAGATGATCTTTGAAGCTTTCTCAGAAGGTATTGAAGACGATATTTCACAGATCACGCAGCGGGTGATGCTAACACTAGCAATAGCAACCAGTATTGATGCAATGGCTGCTGGATTTGCGTTGAACCTGTTGCAAGTGAACGCTTTGCTTGCCTGTCTTATCATTGGCCTGGTGACTTTTGTGATGAGTGCTATCGGTGTTTATATTGGCAAGCGCAGCGGCACTTGGCTGGAAAGTAAAGCTGAACTACTAGGTGGAGTCGTTTTGATACTGATTGGCATCAAGATTGTGTTAGGCTAACAAGCACGGGCATTCAAGGTGTGTATTAACCCATTATGATATCTAAATTTATCGGGTTTTTTTCGACAAAATTCACGGCACTAAGTCTCTCGCTGTTAGTGATAAGTGGATATCCCATATCAACAGAGGCAGGTCAGGTCGTCACTGAGCCTGAAGTAGTCAGTAACTTCGATTGGTTGCTATTATCGATATACATACTGATTGCCCTCTTATTTTCTTTTCTTTGCTCTATCGCTGAAGCCGTTCTTTTGAGCATTACTCCTTCTTACATCGAGCACTTACAAGTAAGGAGTCCTAAAAGAGCCCAGGCCTTGCGAACATTGCGTATTACCAGCATCGATCGATCTTTGGCGGCCATTTTAACCCTGAATACAATTGCACATACTGTTGGTGCTATCGCCGCAGGTGCTCAGGCAACTGTGGTTTTTGGTAGCGGATGGATCGGTATATTCTCAGCGGTAATGACACTGGCTATTCTTTTCTTCTCGGAAATTATTCCGAAGACTATTGGGGCAGTATATTGGAAACCATTGGCATCGCTTACCGCGGTTTTTGTACAGTGGCTGATTACACTACTATACCCGCTAATTTGGGTGTCGGAAGCTATTACCAAGTGGATTTCGCATGGCAAAAAGCAACATATATTCAGCCGTGATGAATTCCTGGCAATGGCCGGTTTGGGGGAAAGAACCGGTTATATTGATGAGCATGAATTTAGGATTGTTCGTAACCTCTTCCGGTTTCGAAAGTTAAGAGCAAAGGACATCATGACCCCTCGCACCGTGATGGTTTCTATGCCAGCAGATGCCAAAGTAGAAGATGTATTCCAGCAAGTGCTCAATATCCGATTTTCGAGAATCCCGATTTTTAGGGAAGATAACGATGACATCACTGACTTCGTACTCAAAGACGACGTCTTGATGACACAGGCTAAAAGCCATGGTTCACGAAAACTGGCCGCTCTGAAACGAAAATTAATCTGCGTGCTAGGTGAAATGCCATTACCTGATCTAATGGAAGTATTGCTTAATGAACGACAACACATTGCCCTGGTGGTTGATGAATATGGGCAAACATCTGGCTTGGTTACGCTGGAGGATTTGGTGGAAACCTTGCTTGGCCTGGAGATTATGGACGAAATGGATGAGGTTAAAGATATGCAGCTCCTGGCTCGTCAGCAATGGAGAAAACGCGCTGAGAAAAGAGGGTTGATCATTGATAAAGACCATGAAACCCAGTAAATTAAGTCAAAACTGACAATAATTGTCGCTTTTTAAGTCATTTTTGCATTGTGACGATTTACCATTCAACCCTTTTAAGAAAAAAGAATTCACAAGAGTAAGTGCTTAACACATTGTTTAGAAAGGGAAAAATAAGAGAATATAACAGAACCTGTGAAAAGGCACCAGCAAGTGTAAAAAATATCGACAGTGTGATCTGTTACTCATTATTTATATTTGTTAAAGTGTACTTAGGTCAACAACAAAAGGCTTCAGCATGGCAAGACGCTACGGTGATGCACAACTGGCCGTCTCGACTGTAGATTGCGAAAGGAAGCCGGCACCCCAAATGAGACGACTGCGCACCTTGAATTATAACTTCTTTCTATTTTTGATTGGGGCTCTGACCTATGTGTTGAGCCTTACGCCAGCTCATGCAATTAATATAGAGCGCGGTCTTAAGGGATCTTTTGATGAGCAGCTTAACAGTGAAACAACTATTGAAGATAAGCCACAAGAATTGACGCCTGAACAAAAAGCGTTTGATGATTTCTTGTATAAAATAGAGACCGGACAAATAGAGCTGGTCACCCAACAAGATTTTGATAAGCAGTTGGAAAAGCTTGAAAGGCTCATTCCTGAGGGAGATGAAGATAGGCGTTTAACTAATGTTTATTACCAGTGTCTCTTGAGCAGTATTTATGATCCACACCAAGGAACAAAAATAGCAAATGACATGATCAGTAGTGCCAAAGGACGGGATGAGCGGTTAGAAGAAGGCATCCTCTATTTATGTTTAGCTAATTATGAAGATAGAACTGGCAGCACATCAGAAGCATTATTGAATATCGAGAAAGCCATTGATATTGGCAAAGAGGTGAATGATAAGAGCTTAATGGCCGACGGTTATGTTAGCCGATGTGGTATTCGTTCTTTATTAGGTGAGAACGACTTTGCACTAAAGGACTGTATTAAGGCTGAGGAATTATACCGCGAGGAAGGTGTGCTGGAAGCATCCGATGGGCTGATTTTTGATATAGGCATCATTTTCAGGCGATTAGGGTTTTTAGAGCGTGCTGAAAAGTATTTCAAACGATCAGAGGAAGTTGCCAAGCAGGATAACTTGAGCTTCGGGTTAATTCGTGTGTATTTACAGCAGGGCTTTTTGGAAGAGCAACGTAATAACCCTGCGAAAGCTATTGAAAAGTATCTTGCGGCATTAAAGGTTGCCGAGGACAACGGTGTCATTACAGAAATGGTTCCAATACGAATTGCTTTAGCTGGCGGTTATAACCTTGATGGTCAATACGGTAAGGCTCTTCAGGAATTAAAGCTCGCTGAAGAAGCCAGACAGAAGATGGGAAACAGTGGCTATGACGGTATGGCCTCGATGTATTATGGCGTTGCTTTTAGTAATCTTGAGCAGCCCGAGCAAGCCGAGGAATTTTTTGTTAACGCGGAGCAATTGATGCTAGCGGATAACAATAAACGTTATCTGGCACTCTTATATGAGGTTTGGGCCAAAAGCTATGAGCGGGCTGGCAATAGTACACAGGCTCTCGATAAATATCAAAAGTACATGCAGCTACAGATAGAGTTAGATAGACAACGCTCAGACCAGCAAACTCAGGTACTGCGCTTTGAATATGATAGCGAAAGAACCGAGATCGAAAACGAACAGTTACAAAAAGAAAGGCAGTTGAAAGACGAACAACTGGACTCGTTGAAGGCTACGCGCAAATGGCAAATATTAGCGATAGTTTTAGGTGGGGTTTTGACGCTGGTGCTTATCTGGTTTTCATTAAGGCAGGTAGCTAACTCGCGCAAGTTTAGGTTGTTGGCACATACTGATAGTCTGACTGGGCTTGCTAACCGTCGTCAGATTGAGCGCGCTTTAAAAAGAGAAATGGAGGCTGCTAATCAAAGCGGAAAGCCGCTCAGCATATTAATGTATGACATTGACCACTTCAAGGTTGTTAATGACATCCATGGTCATTCTGTGGGGGATGTGGTGCTAACTAATCTATCGAACTTTAGTAAAGAACTATTACGAGACAATGATGTGTTGGGCAGGACTGGTGGTGAGGAATTCCTGGCAGTGTTGCCTAATGCTAATTTGGATCAAGCCATTCAGGTAGCTAAGCGTTTGCAGCAAGAAGTTGACCTTAAGCAATATACAGAGATCGAAAGCGAGTTGAATGCCACTATTAGTGTTGGCGTAACAGAATTCAAACATGGTGAACATATGGATGAATTTATAAGACGCGTTGATGAAGCTTTGTATCAAGCAAAAGAAAATGGACGTAACAGAGTGGAGTATGTGATCTAAAAAAGGCTAAAGAGTTAGCCCTTCATTAATACGATACCAGCCTGTGAGACTAAAGCGTGACTTATTGGCTGGTAACACTTCATGCGGAAATATTTCACTTAAAAACACCACCAAAGTACCAAACTCAGGCAGAACCGTTTCGATGGCTGTTTTCTGCCGCTTACGGTAAAGTAAAAGTTCACCACCATCCTCTGCAGTCCACTGTGGATTTAAATAAAGAACTGTCGTTAATCGGCGGTTAGTGCTACCCCGAAATGCATCAAGGTGGCGTTTATAAAAAGCCCCTTCCGGATAGTGTGCAAACATAGACTCATAATCAAACAAGCCTAGAAACAAGTGCTGATTTAAGCGCAAGCGCAATTGTTCAATCCAGACAAAATAATCCTGAGCAAAAGGTTGCTGTGCTTCTAGCCACTGAATGTGGTCAGTACGCACAAATTCATTGGTATGAAAGTCTTGCTCACGACCAATGCCGGCCTGGTCAAACTGGTGAGGGTTACTATCTATTAAGCCACTGAATAATTGGTTGAGTACATCTAGAGGTAATGCATTGGGTAGCACGATATAACCTTGCTCAGTAATAGCATCACAGATACGAGTGAAGATATCGTCATCGAAGTAACCGGTCGAGCTTGAAGAAATGGATTGTAGGGCTTGGGTCAATGTCGTAAACCAGAAAAGTTATATGCGCGATTTATACTCCAAAAAGCAGGTTTTGTGAACAAAATTTACACACTAAGGTAAACAGAGTCTGTGCCCTGTCGCAATTGGACGATGCCTGATTTAGACTAAGTACTATCAATGAATAGATGTGAGAACTCTCTTGATGACATATAAGCAGAACATAGCGGAGCTGATTGGTAATACGGATTTACTGAGAATCCCATCCTTGTCTCAGTTGACGGGTTGCGAAATTCTAGTGAAATGTGAGTTTCAGAATCCCGGCGGCTCAATCAAAGACCGGGCGGCGCTGCAAATGGTTCAGGACGCCATTGCTAAAGGCGAGCTCAAGCCAGGCATGACAATCGTTGAAGGTACGGCCGGCAATACTGGTATTGGCTTGGCAGTGGTGGCTAAAGCTCTGGGCTATAAGATGTTGACCGTTATGCCAAAAGGACAAACCCCGGAAAAAGAAAAGATGATTGCTTTGCATGGCTCAGAATTGATGCTTGTAGATCCTTGCCCTTTTGCCAACCCCAATCACTTTTACCATACCGCAAAACGCCTCGGTGAAGAGAATGAGGATTATTGGTGGGCTAACCAGTTCGAAAACATCAGCAATGCTAAAGCTCATTATGAACACACCGGGCCGGAAATCTGGCAGCAAACAGATGGCAAGGTAGCCACCTTAGTATCGGTGTCAGGAACCGGCGGTACTATTGGTGGCTGCTCGCGTTATTTAAAAGAACAAAATAAAAATGTGCAGGTGTGGTCTATCGATCCGGATGGTTCCGGAATATATCACTATCTAAAGACCGGTGAATATAAAGCCCAGGGCAGCTCGTTTACTGAAGGGATCGGCATTATGCGAACGGTAGCCAATTTTGCACAGGCGAGAATTGATAAAGGCATAACCTTACCAGATGATGATTTAGTCACCGTTTCGCGCGCAGTCAGAAATGCAGATGGATTAGTGCTAGGGAGTAGTTCCGCACTGAATATTGCTGGCGCACTCTTCGCAGCAGCCAAATCAGGCCCTGGAAAAACTATTGTTACCTTTGCGTGCGATGCGGGTGAACGATCCTTTTCAAAATTATGGAACCCAGAGTTTTTATCAGAAAAAGGTATCGACGAAGATAGAGAAACCATTGAGCAGATGTTCAACCGTTATAAAGCAGTGGATAACAGCGTCATAGTGAATGTTACTGGCGAGGATTAATGATGGATAAAAAGCCACATTTGAAATTATTGGATGCTCAGTTTGATGTTCATCGATTATTATCATTGATGAATTTAGAAGACTTGCAAGGGAGTTGGTTTTTGTCCTCAACCGATGAAGAAATATCACTGGTTTGTGAAACGATAAACCGTGATTTGTTAAAAGACACGGTCCAGAAAAGCGAGCTGAATTGGCGGGCAATAAAAGTCGCAGGACCGCTCGACTTTAACCTGACAGGAGTCATAGCTGGAATAAGCCAAGCACTGGCTAATGCGGAAGTTCCTATCTTTGTCATTTCAACCTTTGATACTGACTATGTTCTGATAAAAGAGCGGAACCTTGCTGAAGCACTGGTCGCCTTGAAGAAAACCAGCTATGTGTTTGTTTAAACGATTTCACATAAGAAGCATGGGGAGCTAACAAGTTGTTGGATGGGGTAGACACTAGAGGCAATCTATCAATCAAAATGATGGGTTACGAATAAATGCTGGGGCTGCCCCTTGGGTAAACCCATCCTGTAAGGGCTTTCCGGCAATCTGAATCCTTAGCAATAAACGTGGGGCATAGAACTTCTCATCTTTTCCATTGGCCAGCACAATGATGGAATCGTCATGTGTTTATAGGATGTGTTAGACGCCAGGCGTAACCCATCAAAGCCAACCCTCCTATAGGTCATTGATGGCAAGCTACTAATACAAAAAAGCACTAGGAGCAAACCGGTAGGCAAAATGGAAAAGTTGTGAGAATAGCCGAGCTAGAGCGACGATAGAAGTATTTTAAAGACATTTAAAAACATTTTGATATAAATCAGGCAGTTATTCCATTTTGCCGGTAAAACAAAGAAAAATAAAAAAGATAAAAATAATCAAAAGTCCTTAATTATCAAATGCTTGTCTCATCTATTAAGCGAATTTTACGATTTAAGCAATAAAAATGAAATAAATAAGAAGCCGCCAATAAACAATAAAAGTCTTTAATATCAATTGGTTAAATAGATTCCTCAAATAAATTGAAAGCAGTGATTTATCGTCAATTCCTATCACTCAAAGTAACAATTTGAAATATCACTCTTTGCTAATCTGTATTTGTGCAGCGACAAAGTGTCGTTGTCTTAAAAAGATTTCAGACGAGGAATTAGTGATGAACAACGAAGACGATAAAAAAACTGAAGGCACTGGCGAAAGTAAACCAGAGCAAAGTGGTAAACAGAAAGAGCGTGTCTATGAAGGCGAAGCTGAAGTATTAGGTACTGAGGAAATTCGTGGTGAAGAAAAGACCTGGTCTATGTTTGCTCACTTAGCAGCCTTTGTTGCTATGGTTCCGTTGGTGCCGGTTATAGGCATGGTGCTCGGCCCTTTAGTGGTCTGGTTATTGAAGAAAGACGATATGCCGCTAGTTGCAGAAAATGGTAAGCGTGCTTTGAACTTTAATATCACCATGTTTATTGCTTACTGTGCAGCATTAATCTTGTGCATTATCTTAATCGGAATTCCGATTTTATTTGGATTAATCATTTTCCACTTCATTGTGACCATAATGGCGGCGATTAAAGCAAGCGAAGGCGGTGTTTATGAATACCCGTTCTCAATCAAGTTGATTCAATAAGTATTGGCCTAGGAGATTGAAAAAAGAATACTAATAATAAGAAAGTGACTCTCCACACGGGGCAGCGGTTGGCTCTCTCAAGCTGCATCGCCCCATTCTCCCCAGCGGCAATCGAAAGATGCCGCTTTTTTTGTATCAGGTGTGACAGGGGCTATTCATTTTAAAAGCAAGGTGTGTATAATTTGCAGCAACTCTCGGGGTGCGCTTGGGATTAAGACTTCCGCCAATGGATTGTCTTGAATCAAGAGCTGAGATGCATTAGCAAACCCGTATAACCTGATCCGACTCGCATCGGCGTAGGGAAGAGTAATGTCACAAGCTGACGATCTCACCATATAAAGCTCTGTTCTCATTACTTCTTTGCGCCTTGCCGGTTATCTTTTGGAGGCTATTGTGGCAAAGAATGATCCCATCGATTTAAACAAACATATAATAACTCGTGAACCTTTACCTAAATCACAAAAAATTTATGTGCCTGGATATCTGCACGAAGATATTCGAGTACCGATGCGTGAAATTAGTCTGACCAATGGCGAAAAAGTAACCTTGTATGATACCTCTGGTCCTTACACCGATCTGAGCATTGAAATTGATGTCCGCAAAGGTTTGCAGGAAGTGCGTCGTGACTGGGTGATGGATCGAGGTGATGTTGAGGAATATCAGGGGCGTGCTGTTAAGCCTATTGATAATGGCTATGAAGATGGGGATAAAGCCTTTGCCACCCATAATCCTGAGCTGCAACGCAAACCGCTTCGTGCCAAAGCCGGCATGAATGTCACCCAACTACACTATGCGCGCCAAGGGATAGTGACGCCGGAAATGGAGTATGTGGCAATCCGTGAAAATCAAAATCGAGCAGCTTTATCTGAAGAAAAGGCTAATAGCGAAAGAGAAGAGCGTTTACAAGGTGAGTCGTTTGGTGCCAATCTTCCGCCAGCAATCACGCCAGAATTTGTACGTGATGAAATTGCAGCTGGGCGTGCAATTATTCCTGCCAATATTAATCACACCGAATTAGAACCAATGATTATCGGTCGTAATTTCTTGGTTAAGATCAATGCCAACATAGGTAATTCAGCCGTAACATCCAGCATCGAAGAAGAAGTAGAAAAGCTGGTGTGGTCGACGCGCTGGGGTGGTGATACCGTCATGGATTTATCAACCGGTAAAAATATTCATGCAACGCGTGATTATATTCTGCGTAACTCACCAGTACCCATCGGTACTGTGCCAATTTATCAGGCATTGGAAAAAGTCGGTGGCGTTGCTGAAGATCTGACCTGGGAAGTATTCAGGGATACTTTAATTGAGCAGGCCGAGCAAGGGGTGGATTACTTTACCATTCATGCCGGCGTCTTGTTGCGCTATGTGCCGCTAACTGCTGACCGTGTAACGGGTATCGTGTCGCGCGGCGGTTCGATTATGGCGAAATGGTGTATCGCGCATCATAAAGAGAACTTCCTCTATACCCACTTTGAAGAGATCTGTGAAATCATGAAAGCTTACGATGTAAGTTTCTCGCTGGGTGATGGTTTGCGTCCTGGTTCGTTGGCTGATGCCAATGATGCCGCTCAGTTCGGTGAGCTGGAAACGTTAGGCGAATTAACCAAAATTGCCTGGGAGCATGATGTTCAGGTGATGATTGAAGGTCCGGGTCACGTGCCGATGCATATGATTAAAGAAAACATGGATAAGCAATTGAAAGAGTGCCATGAAGCTCCTTTCTACACGCTTGGCCCATTGACTACCGATATTGCGCCGGGATATGACCACATCACTTCGGGTATCGGCGCCGCTATGATTGGCTGGTTCGGGTGTGCCATGCTCTGTTATGTGACACCCAAAGAGCATTTAGGGTTGCCAAATCGTGATGATGTTAAAACGGGCATTATCACCTATAAATTAGCAGCACATGCAGCAGACGTAGCAAAAGGGCATCCGGGTGCACGTTATCGCGATGATCAATTGTCGCAAGCGCGCTTTGAATTCCGCTGGGAAGACCAGTTCAACTTAGGGCTTGATCCGGATACAGCGCGCGAGTTCCACGATGAAACCTTGCCGAAAGACTCTGCCAAGGTTGCACACTTCTGTTCCATGTGTGGACCAAAATTCTGCTCGATGAAAATTTCTCAGGACGTCAGAGATTATGCTGAAGAGAAGAAAAAAGTGGAGCAGGGGATGGCGGAAAAGTCAGCAGAATTTAAACGGCAGGGTGCTGAAATTTACGTTGAAGTTGAATAGCCTAGGTTATTAGGCGCGGCTGTAAGAAATGAGAATGGGCAACTGTATGAAGATCGGAATTGCTGGTGCAGGCATCGCAGGTCGACTGTTGGCCTGGCAAATGATTAAAAAAGGTTATGAGGTAACACTGTTTGATAAAAATTCATTAAACAGTGAAGCCGCCTGTTCTTTTGCAGCGGCGGGGATTTTATCGCCATTGGCTGAACTTGAAATGGCTGAGCCTACGATCTTTGAACTGGGTAGTCGTTCCATGCAGCTATATCCAGAACTGATCAAAGAACTCGAGCAGTCGGTCTTCTATCGGCAGATAGGATCATTGGTTGCTGCTCATAGCTCCGACAAAGTAGAGCTCAACCATTTTCATCGCATGCTAAAACATAAGTTAGATCGTTGTGATGACTATGTGCAAAACATTGCAATCGCCGATAAAGAACCAGAATTGGCACACATGGGCGAAGGTCTATGGGTAACCAATGAAGGACAGGTAGATACCATAGGCTTGCTTAACGCACTGCAACAGGGTTTGCTAAAAAAAGGTATTGAGTGGAAAGAGCGGGTTGAGGTTGAAGCGATAGAGCCAGGACAAATCAAAACCAATACAGAAACATATAGTTTTGACTGGGTATTTGACTGTCGCGGTATGGGGGCAAAGAATGAATTATCTTTGCGAGCAGTACGAGGTGAATTACTGTGGTTGCAAGCAGAGGATGTAAAGATAGAGCATCTAACGCGACTGGTGCATCCACGCTATCGGATTTATATAGTGCCGCGGCCCAATGATATTTACCTATTAGGCGCAACAGAAATTGAAAGCGAAGACTATAGTCCAGTATCGGTCCGGTCATCACTGGAATTATTATCGGCAGCCTACAGCCTGCACAAATCATTTGGCGAAGCACGTATTATTAAACAGATAGTTAACTGTCGACCAGCGTTGCCCGATAACTTGCCGACAGTAGAACTTGAAGATGGCGCCGGTAAAATTAATGGTTTATACAGACATGGTATTTTACTGGCACCAGCAGTTGTAGAACAAATGATGATAAAGTTTGACCAAGCAATACGCTCACAGACAGAGGGTGAAAATGCAGTTAATAGTTAATGATCAAACCATAGAAGCACCAGAACGAATGAGTGTTACAGATTTTATTCAATGGTTTAAACAGGAAGGAAATTTTGCGATAGCAGTGAATATGGAGTTTATACCAAGATCTTTGTATTCCGAGACAATGTTGAAAGAGAATGATCGGGTGGAGATCGTTTTGCCCATGCAAGGCGGTTAAATCGGCTAATCGTCGCTTGGGCAATTTGAAATTGGAATAGGGTTTCGCTCTTTAGCGAGTTACTTTTCTTGCGTGGCCAAGAAAAGTAACCAAAAGAAGGCCACCCCGATATTGGGGTCATAAAATGACTTCCTTCGTAGTCCTCAAGTCACATAACGCACCATGAAATACAGTCCATCCATGGCCTGAATTTCATTATTCGAATCATCCAAGATTCGAATTGCTATGACATTCGGACCACTCAGCCCAATATAAGGGGATTAATGGTGCTAGTCTGATGTATCGACAGGGTAGTTAAAAAAAGCGAAGACAAAGATAAGTAGGGTGCGTCGTGACGCACCGCTCTTTATACAATAGAACAAGCATGTAGGTTGGGATTCGCTGCGCTCATCACCAACCTACGGGAATTGAAAGTAAGATGCTAAAAATTGCTGGAAAAGACATTCAAAGTAGATTATTTGTCGGTACGGCTTTATATCCGTCGCCGCAGATTATGCTGGATTCGATTAAGGCTTCTGGTGCTGAAATCGTGACTGTTTCGGTGAGACGTCAGGGTTTAGGGGGTGAAAATTTCTGGAAGCAGCTGCAGCAGTTGGATTGCCATTGGTTGCCGAATACGGCGGGTTGTCATTCGGCGAAGGAAGCGATAACGACCGCTGAAATGGCGCGGGAAATTTTCCAGACGAATTGGATAAAGTTGGAAGTTATTGGTGATGAATACAATCTTCAACCGGATCCGTTTCAATTAGTTGAAGCGACCAAGGAATTAGTGAAACGCGGTTTTGAAGTGTTTCCGTACTGCACGGATGATCTGGTGTTGTGTCAGCGTTTATTGGATGCGGGTTGTAATATTTTAATGCCGTGGGGCGCACCAATTGGAACCGGGCGTGGCTTAACGGATCCTTATGCGTTGCAAACTTTGCGCAAGCGTTTACCTGACGTGCCGATGGTGATTGATGCAGGGTTAGGACTTCCATCACATGCCGCTCAAGCTATGGAAATGGGCTTTGATGCTGTACTGCTAAATACGGCGATTGCGCAGGCCGAGAATCCAGTGTTAATGGCAACGGCATTTAAAGATGCGGTCAATGCTGGTCGGAATGCTTATCAAGCGGGGGCCATGCCACAACGTGATTTAGCAAAACCCAGCACGCCAGTGTTGGGTAAACCTTTTTGGCAACAAGAGTCATGAAGGTCAAAGGCAAACCAGTTGTCTGGAGTTATGCCGGTCTGGATAATTCAGGTTTGGCAGGACAAATAGCTGATGTACGGACTATACAGGCATTGGGGGCACACTCCTGCTGTGTAACCACGGCAGTAACTGCGCAAAACAGTCAACGTGTGGTGGCGATTAACCCTTCTACAAAACAGCAGCTAGAATCACAGCTGACATCTTTACAAGAGTTGGGCCAGCCCAATGCCATTAAAGTCGGTCTGTTACCCAGCGAAGATTCGCTTCAATTATTAATTGCTTTTCTTGAACAAGCCGAAAAACCTATCAAACTGATTTTAGATCCAGTGATAGAAAGTTCTTCTGGCACACAGTTTATGCCGGAGGATGTTATTGAACAGCTGCAAAGGCTGTTGCCATTGGTGACTGTGTTTACCCCCAATATTAATGAGCTTGCAAGATTAGCGGGTCAGAAAATTAACTCTGTAGAAGATATCGAAAATCAAGCTAAGACATTATTAGCATCAGGCGCTAGCGCTGTGCTAGTGAAAGGTGGCCATTGGTCTTCAGAACAGGCATCGGATTTTTTCGTTGATGGGCAGCATCAGTTTTGGATGCACAGTGATAGACAAGAAACTGATAACACTCGGGGTACAGGTTGCGTTTTATCATCAGCCATAGCGACAGCCTTAGCCTTGGATTATTCGGTGGAAGATGCAGTAGTAATTGGCAAAATGGCGTTAAATCATGGACTAAGAAACAGCTATGCTGTTGGTGATGATAAGGGACCCTTGGCGGTTCAGTCATGGCCGACCGACGAGCAGGATATGCCACGATTAACTAAGCAATATGCATTTAATAGATTTCATTTTCCTTCACTTAAAAACCAGACCTTAGACTTATATCCTGTAGTGGATAGTGCCAAATGGCTAGAGCGATTATTGGCGTTGGGCATTTCGACCATTCAATTACGAGTTAAAGATCTACAGGGTGAAGATTTAGAATATGAAATCATTACCGCAATAGAAACTGCCAAGCAATATGGCGCAAGACTGTTTATCAATGATTATTGGCAGCTGGCGATAAAGCACGGTGCTTTTGGAATTCATTTAGGACAGGAAGATCTGGATGATGCCGATATTGCAGCAATCAGCGAAGCTGGCCTGCATTTAGGTATTAGTACCCACTGCTTTTATGAAGTCGCTCGCGCGCATGCGATACAACCAAGCTATTTAGCGTGCGGCCCAGTCTATCATACTGACAGTAAGCAGATGCCCTGGATACCTCACGGTATAGAAAATTTAGGTTACTGGAACAACTTGATGCAGAGTTACCCATGGGTTGCCATTGGGGGTATCAATGCTGATAGAATTGCAGAAGTAGCGAGTACAGGAGTATCGGGTATTGCGATGATTTCAGCAATTACCAAGGTGCAAGATCCTGAGCAGATCGTAAACAATATGATGCAACTGATTGAACAACACAGGCCTGTAGTATGAGCACATTCGAATGGCAAGAATCTGACCAAGTGCAATTGATAAGTCCAGAGCAGTTAAAACAATGGGCAAGCCAGCAAGATGCCCCTTTGCTGATCGATGTTAGAAATGAGGAAGAACATAAGGGTGATAAGCCACAGCTGCAGTTTATTAACGTCGAGAGCTTAAAAAATATTCCGATAACGGAGTTTGGCAGCCACATCAATCAGCTCGATCCCGACCAGCCGCTGGTGCTTGTTTGTCAGGTAGGACAGAAAAGTTTTAACGCCGCGAGTCTTTTGATACAAGCTGATTTTTCTTGCGTCTACAGTTTGCATGGCGGTATGGAAGCATTGAAACGAAGCGCAAAGGAATAACAGACTGTAACATTCTGCTACAGTGTTGTATCTTGGGACGCGTTATAATTATACTCATCAAGTAAGCTTTGGGGAAAACCGCTTATGAGCAACGAACAAGAACACCATCAAGACCCAACGAATAATCTGAGCAGTACTCAGGAGCAAGCGAAAGATGCGAGTCTTATCGAGCAGTTACCGGATAACAAACAACGTCTTCATCCTGATTCAATTAAAGTCTCAAGAATCACTACCGCAATTGTTAGTCTTATTATTATGCTTGTGCCCAGCGTGGCAGGAATACTAAGCGAGACTTATTTGCTCTTAGCTATTGGAGCTGCAGTTGGCTTGCTAATATTTACCATTGGTTTTATCTGGGCTAGAAAATCTTACGACTACACCTGGTACTGGCTTGCTGATGAGGGGCTGTATATTCAAAGAGGTGTCTGGTGGCGCAAAAAAACACTGGTCCCTTTTAATCGCGTTCAACATACTGATGTAGCGCAAGGCCCGCTAGATCGTAAATATGAACTCGGCAAGTTGGTGACTCATACCG
>Ga0209345_10003017_pt1 | contig 17732 bp, 18 predicted proteins | sample Cruoilmetagenom7_FD_187294 | JGI IMG/M metagenome (GOLD analysis project Ga0209345, IMG submission 187294) | Oil polluted marine microbial communities from Coal Oil Point, Santa Barbara, California, USA - Sample 7 (SPAdes) (version 2) | ecosystem: Environmental > Aquatic > Marine > Oil seeps ...
ACGTGATCGGAGCCGGTTCCGGCACTTTCCTCACCGCACAGGGTCGCCTGACCATCGTCGAGAAGGTTGCCGAAGAATTTCCAGCCGGTCGGAGTCTCGAATGCGGGAATGCCCAGCTTTTCCGCCACCCGGTCCGCCGCGCGGCTGGTCGGCATGGATCGCGCCACGCCCATCAGGCCGTCTGCATAGCCCGGCGCCAGATGCGCGTTGGCCGCCAGCACGGCCAGGCTGTCGGATGGGGTCACATAGATGCCGCGTCCCACGATCATGTTCCGATCGCCATCGCCATCCGATGCCGCGCCGAAATCCGGAGCGTCCTGTCCCATCATGCGGGCCATCAATTCATGCGCCCAGACCGGGTTCGGGTCGGGATGCCCGCCGCCGAAATCGGGCGAGGGGGTGCCGTTGACCACAGTGCCGGCGGGGGCACCCAGCTGAGCCTCCAGAATCTCATGCGCATAGGGGCCGGTGATGGCATGCATGGCGTCAAAGCGCATGGTGAAGCCGGATGCGAACAACTGTCGGATCGCATCGAAGTCGAAGAGGAACGACATCAACGCCGCGTAATCCGCAACCGGGTGCACGACCTCGACCGACATCCCGCCCAGCGTGCTCTGCCCGATGGTGCCCAGATCCAGATCCTGCGTTTCGACGATGTGATATTCCGTCAGGCTCTGTGTGCGTTCGAAGATCGCCTGCGTGACGGATTCCGGCGCGGGGCCGCCGTTAGCCGTATTGTACTTGATCCCGAAATCCTCATCTATCCCGCCGGGATTGTGGGAGGCCGACAGGATCAGACCGCCATCCGCGCCACGCACGCGGATCAGGTTCGAGGCAGCGGGCGTGGACAGCAGCCCCCCCATGCCGACGATACAGCGTTCGGCCCCGTTGGCCGCAGCCATGCGCAGGATCACCTGAATGGCTTCCTCGTTGAAATAGCGCCCGTCGCCGCCGATCACGAAGGTCTTGCCGCTGGCCCCGCCAATCGCGTCGAACGTCGATTGGATGAAGTTCTCCACGTAATGCGGGGTCATGAAAACCTTGGTTTTCTTGCGCAATCCCGACGTTCCCGGCTTTTGTCCGCCGATAGGTCTGGTTTCATGCGTAACGGCCTGCATATCTCTCTCCCCACATTTGCGCAAAACAGTGCTGTAAACCGGGTTTAACCGCAAGGCCGCGCGGGCGCATCCCGCGAATCCAGCATGGTTTTCCTGCAATGTGCGCTATGGCGGACCGGGTGAGGGTACCCTCATGTGCATTCCGCTGAGCTTGCCCTCGATCCGGTGGCGTTCTATTCCTGAGCGGTGAAGTCGGGATTGAGGGTCTTGTGAGCGAGAACGGCATAAGCAGACTGGGCTGGATCGTGACCGCGCTGTGCGTGTTGCCAATGTGTGCCGCCATCGTGGCGGCGCTGCTGGGCGATTTGCAGACTTGGGAAATGCTGGCCGAGACCGTGTTGCCGCGATACATCCGCACCACGCTGATCCTGGTCCTGTGCGTCGCTGTCGGAACGGCGGTGGTGGGGACCGGCGCGGCGTGGCTGGTCACACTCTACGACTTTCCGGGCCGGCGTTTGGTTGAGGTGGCACTGGCGGTGCCGCTGGCCTTTCCGGCCTATGTGCTGGCCTATGCCTATACCACGCTGCTGGATTATCCGGGCGCGGTGCAGACCGGCTTGCGCGCGCTGTTCGACTGGGGGCGGCGCGACTACTGGTTCCCCGAGGTTCGATCCACCGGCGGTGCGGCGATGATGCTGATCATCTGCCTGTATCCTTACGTTTACCTGCTGGCGCGGTCCGCCTTCAGGCAGCAATCGGCCAGTGCCTATCTGGCGGCGCGCACCTTGGGTCAGACCCCGTGGCAGGCGTTTCGCCGCGTCTGCCTGCCGATCGCGCGGCCCGCCATCGCGGGCGGCGTTGCCCTGACGGTGATGGAGACGATCGCGGATTACGGCACGGTCAGTTATTTCGGGGTGCAGACCTTCTCCACCGGGATTTATCAGGCGTGGTTTTCCATGGGCGACCGGGCGGCGGCGGCGCAACTGGCGCTGTGCCTGCTTGGCTTCGCCCTGCTGCTGGCAACGCTGGAGCGTATCCAGCGCGGGCGTGCGCGGGCGCATATGCGCGGTGTCTCGGGCCAACTGTCCGCGATGGATGCGACACGGCTGTCAGGTGTGCGGGCGCTGCTTGCCTTCACGGCCTGTGCGATCCCGGTCATGGTGGGGTTCGTCATTCCCATCATCATGTTGGGCCTAATGGCGCTGAAGGCGGATCAGAGCTTGCTGGACCCGCGCTATCGCGCCTTCATGGCGAACTCACTGACACTGGCGGGTATCGCCGCGGTGCTGACGGTGGCGGCCGCGACGCTGCTGGCCTTTGCGGCGCGCCTGCGACCGGGGCGCAGGACCACGGCGATGCTGTTGCTGGCCGGTCTGGGATATGCCGTGCCGGGTGGCGTGATCGCGGTGGGTCTGCTGGTGCCCTTCGCCCATCTGGACAACGCCATCGACGCAGTGATGGAGGCACGGTTCAACATCGACACGGGTTTGCTGTTCACCGGCTCGATCTGGCTGCTCGTGGTGGCCTATATGTCCCGCTTCATCGCGGCGGCCCTGTCGGCCATCGACGCGGGCATGGGCACCGTCGCGCCAAACGTCGATGCGGTAGCGCGCACGCTGGGCCTGTCGCCGGGGCGGGTGCTGACAGGGGTGCATTTCCCCATCCTGCGCGGCACGATGATGACCGCGCTGCTGATCGTGTTCGTCGATGTGATGAAGGAGCTTCCGGCCACCCTGATCATGCGTCCGTTCAACTACGACACGCTGGCGGTGCAGGCGCACAGGCTGGCGGCTGACGAACGGCTGACGCAGGCGGCGGTTCCAAGCCTGGTGATCGTGGCGTTCGGATTGTTGCCTGTGATCCTGGTCTGTCGCTCGATAGGGGAGCGTCGAACCGCCCGCCCGCGCCGCCGCCCCGACGCCGCGCAGGCCGAGGGTGTGCTGTAGCCATACTGCCGCTCGGCCTCAATAATGCGGGGGCCGTTGATCCGACAGGGGCAGACCGCTGGCCTGATCCGCCTCCTGCTCCGCCGCGCGGGTCATCAGCATGTTGACGCGACGCTCCAACAACTCGATCCGGTTCGCCTGATCGGTGACGACCTCGTTCAGATCCTCGACCACGCGCAAGGCCTCGGCCAGGGCTTCCTGCATTCGGACCGTATCGCTCATACCGGATTGGGCACCTGACGCCCCGTCACGAATGCCTCGACATTATCCAGCGCCATGTTTCCCATCGCTTCACGTACCTCCAATGTGGCTGAGCCCAGATGCGGCAGCAGCACGGCGTTGTCCAGTGCGCGCAGGCGGGCAGGGACGGCAGGCTCGGCCTCGTACACATCCAGACCGGCGGCGTAGATCGCGCCGGATTCCAGGGCTTCGATCAGCGCGCCCTCATCCACCACATCCCCGCGTGAGGTGTTGATCAGAACGCCCGTGGGTTTCATCGCGGCGATGGCGGCGGCGCCGAACAGATGCCGGGTGTCCGCGCCGCCGGGAGCATGGACTGCCACCACATCGGCCTGTGCCGCCAAATCCTCGACCGTGTCGAGCCGTTGCGCCGGAAAATCCAAATCCTTGGCCGAGCGATTGTAATACAGGATCCGCATTCCAAAGCCGTTATGCGCCCTGCGCGCCATTGCCTGACCGATCCGGCCCATGCCGACGATGCCCAGTGTCCGCCCGGTGACGGTTTGGCCCAGCATCTGCGTCGGCGTCCAGCCGGGCCACGCATCCGCGCGGACCATCCGCTCCCCCTCACCGGCGCGGCGCAGGGCCATCAGCATCAGAGCCATCGCCAGATCGGCGGTCGCATCGGTCAGCACGCCGGGCGTGTTGGTCACGGTGACGCCCGCAGCCTGTGCGGCATCGGCGTCGATATGGTTGTAGCCGACGCCGAAATTCGCGATCAGACGGCAGCGCGGATCATCGGCGAACATATCCGCCGAAAACCTGTCGCCCAGCGTGCACACCACCGCGTCATAATCGCGCAGCAGGGCGGCGCGGTCCGCGTCAGTCAGAACCGTATCGCTGTCGTGCAGGTCCGCGCCCATGCCGCGCGCGCGGGCCATGACGCTGTCGGGCAGTCGCCGGGTCACGAAGATCTTCATCAGTGCATCCGTCCCCCGACGGGCACGGGGCCGTCCGGTCCGATCAGGACAATCTCACCCGATGCGTCGGGCAGGCCCAGCACCAGGACCTCTGACATGAACGGTCCGATCTGGCGGGGCGGGAAGTTCACGACCGCCATCACCTGCTTGCCGACCAGGACGGTTGGATCGTAATGCGCCGTGATCTGGGCGGAGCTCTTGCGCTCACCTATCTCGCCGCCGAAATCGATCCACAGCTTGATCGCGGGCTTGCGCGCCTCAGGAAAGATTTCCGCGCGGAGGATTTCCCCCACGCGGACATCGACTTTCATGAAGTCGTCGAAGCTGATCTCGTCGCTCACTTCGGCTTCGCCATCTGTTCCAGCTCCGCGATGGAATCGCGCATACGGGCGGATACGATTTCCCAGGCGCGCGCGTTGGCCTTTTGTGCCTCGGTCGCCAGTTCGGTGCTGAGATCCATTGCCTTTTGCACGCCGGCGGCCATGACCTCCTGCGCCTTGGCGGGATCGCGGGCGGCCTCGGCCGAGGTCTTGGCCTCGCTCATCATGGTTTTCATCATCTCGACCTGCTTGCTGAACAGATCCTTGTACGCTTCTGACGCGGCGGAGTTTGCGGCCTGAAACGCCTCCATGTTGCGGTTCTGCATGTCGCTGAGCGCAGCAGGATCGAAGCCTTGCATCTTGGGCATCATGTCCGCGAAGGGCATCTGCTGCATCATCTTCATCATCGCTTCGGGGTCGAAGGGGTTGAAGCTCTTGTCCATCGTCATTCTCCCAGTTCGCGCGAGCGGTCCGCCGCGGCGTTGACGGCCCGGCGCATCAGTTGCGCCAGACCGGTTTGGACATCCATCAGGACCGCCAGCGCCGCCGCGGTGGTGCCCCCCTTGGATGTTACGTTGACGCGCAGCCGCTCAGGCGTCTCATCCGCCTGCTCGGCCAATACGCCGGCACCTGCGACAGTCGCGCGGGCCAGGGTCATTGCCAGTTCGGGGGCCAGCCCCTGTGCCTCACCCGCTGCGGCCATCGCCTCGATCATATGGAACACATAGGCCGGACCGGAGCCGGAAACAGCCGTCACCGCATCCATTTGCGCCTCGTCCTCGATCCGCACGGTCTGACCGACGGCTTGCAACAGCTCCTCCGCCAGATCCAGCGCCTCGACCCCGGCGGCGCCATTGCCCACGATTGCGGTGATGCCGCGTCCGACGGCGGCGGGTGTGTTGGGCATGGCGCGCACGATGGCGGCCTTGTCTCCCAGCACCCGCTCGAAATAGGCCAGCGTCGATCCCGCCGCGATGGACAGGAATATGGTGCCCCCCTGCGCCAGATCGCTGATCTGCGGCAGCGCGTCCGTCATCATCTGCGGCTTGACCGCCAGAATGCAGATCGCGGGATCCTTGGGGGGCGCCTCGTTCAGCCTCAGCCCCTGTTGCGCCAGTGATTCGAGCCGGTCCGACGGGTAGGGATCTATCACGGATATCGAGGAGGGCGCGACGCCGCGCGCCAGCCAGCCCTCCAGCATCGCGGATCCCATTTTTCCACAGCCGAGCAGGACAAGGCCCTGACGGTCAATTCTCTCCAGCGACATGGAGCCTCCGCAAACGTTTAAGGTCAGGCCCGACCATACGCCTGTGACATCGCGATTCCCAGAGCCTGCTGCGGACAGGCACCATCCTCCAGACTGATCTGGAACGCGGGATAATACCGCTCACAAGCCTCGATCGCGGCGGTGATCATGTCGTCGATCTGGGTTCCGCTGGCGCTGGCATCGCCGGCCAGGTTCAGCCCGTAGCGAAACACGATCATGTTGTGTTCGGGCCAGGTGGTGAAACTGCCGGACCACAGGGTGTCGTTCGCCCCGTCGATCACCTCCAGCACGGCGGGGCGTCGTTCGGCCGGGACATCCAGCTCGAACGTGCAGACCAGGCGCAGCGTCTCGTCATGGGGGGACCAGGCGAGGCTCAGCGAATAGGTCTGCCAGCTTCCCTCGATGCCCATCGCGATCTGGTTGTCTGCAACGCGATCGAAATCCCACGCATGATGCGAGGCGAGCGTTTCCACGATGTCGATCGGGTCTGCGTCCTCTGCCGTGAGGTAATGTTCCAGCGTGTCCATGCCGCGCTCCTTTTTGGTGCGCCCCGGCAGGATGGCCCGCTAGGGCTGGTCAGATCGTCGATATGGGCACATGGGATGCACGTGCCCTACCAGATATCGTGGTTGCAGATAGCGGCTGTGTAAAGCGTCAATTCACGACAGTCCGGTGACAGGATCGCTGATGCGATGTGTCCGGTGTCATGTCTATGAGAGGAAGTGGTACGCCCTACGGGACTCGAACCCGTGTTTTCGCCGTGAAAGGGCGACGTCCTAGACCACTAGACGAAGGGCGCATTCAGTGGCGAGTGGTCGTCGTCGCCGCGCTGTGAGGGGTTACTAGAAGAATCGTTTCGGGGGTGCAAGAGGCAAATTTCCGCTTTTTGCAGCGCGTTTACACCTGCGCGCGTATTCGCAGGATCGTTCGCGCATGCGCGCCACCCGAAACCCGGTTTGTCCGCTATGCGCACGGTTGCGCCTGTTAAGGGTTCCACCGCGACGCGCGTCGGCTTAGGACAACGGCAGGATCAATTTCGGTTCCGCGCCTTACCGCGTCGTTTCGCGACAATGGTGGGCGGGAGCGAACCCGCATAGAGATGCACGATACCATCGAGGAGACGACAATGCCCAATTCCGTACGCGACGCAGGCTTCTTCACTCAACCCTTGGCCGAGCGCGACCCCGAGCTTTACGGCTCCATGACCGATGAGTTGACGCGCCAGCGCGACGAGATCGAGCTGATCGCGTCCGAGAACATCGTCAGCCTCGCCGTGATGCAGGCGCAGGGCTCCGTCCTGACCAACAAATACGCCGAAGGTTATCCCGGCCGCCGCTATTACGGCGGATGTCAGCATGTGGACGTGGCCGAGAATCTGGCCATCGACCGCGCCAAGCAGCTTTTCGGCTGTGATTTCGCCAACGTGCAGCCCAATTCCGGCTCGCAGGCCAATCAGGGCGTGTTCACCGCGCTGCTGAAGCCGGGCGACACGATTCTGGGGATGAGCCTGGATGCAGGCGGCCACCTGACCCACGGGGCGAAGCCGAACCAGTCGGGCAAGTGGTTCAACGCCGTACAATATGGTGTGCGCCGTCAGGACAGCCTGCTCGACTATGAGGAGGTTCAGCGCCTTGCCACGGAACATCAGCCCAAGATGATCATCGCCGGCGGCTCCGCCATTCCGCGCCAGGTCGATTTCGCCAAAATGCGTGAGATTGCCGATTCCGTCGGTGCCTACCTGCTGGTGGACATGGCGCATTTCGCCGGGCTGGTCGCCGCAGGCCACCATCCCTCGCCGTTCCCGCACGCCCATGTTGCGACCACCACGACGCACAAGACCCTGCGCGGCCCGCGCGGCGGCATGATCCTCACGAATGATGAGGCGATCGCCAAGAAGGTGAACTCCGCCATCTTCCCCGGCATTCAGGGCGGCCCCCTGATGCATGTCATCGCTGCGAAGGCTGTGGCCTTCGGTGAGGCGCTGCGCCCCGAATTCAAGACCTATCAGGCGCAGGTGATCGCCAATGCGCAAAAGCTGGCGGACACGCTGATGAAGGGTGGGATCGACATCGTGACCGGCGGCACCGACACACATCTGGTGCTGGTCGATCTGCGCCCCAAGGGCGTGAAGGGCAACGCCACGGAGCAGGCGCTGGGCCGTGCCCACATCACCTGCAACAAGAACGGCATCCCCTTCGATCCCGAAAAGCCGATGGTGACCTCGGGCATCCGCCTTGGTACACCCGCAGGCACGACCCGTGGATTTGGTGAGGCGGAATTCGAGCAGATCGGCAAGCTGATCGTGGAGGTCGTCGATGGCCTGGCCGCGAATGGCGAGGACGGCAACGCCGAGGTCGAAGCCTCCGTCCGCGCGCGGGTAAAGGACCTGTGCGACCGCTTCCCGATCTACCCCGAACTATAAGCCTGACGATGGAGGGCGGCCCCAGTTGGCCGCCCTCCACCCACCCTCTCTCCTGAAAATCTGAAAACCCTGTCTTCATTGGCCTTACGCCAAGGGAGGCTTCCTCACGTTTTCCGCACAGTGGAAACGCGCTCGGAAAACGGGAACTCCTTGCGCGTCAGATGGTTAACGACCTGTTCAAGTATTTTTATTCAGCGTTTCAAGGAGCCCCCATGCGTGGCGTAACCTATCACGGTACCGGAGATTTCCGCGTCGATACCCATCCCGATCCCATCATCGGTCATGAGCGCGATGCCATCATCCGCGTGACCTCCACCGCGATCTGCGGGTCCGATTTGCATATGTTCGACGGCTTCATGCCAGAGATGAAAACCGGCGACATCATTGGCCATGAATTCATGGGCGTGATCGAGGATGTCGGCTCCGGCGTTGGCAACCTCAAGAAAGGCGACCGTGTTGTGGTGCCGTTCACCATCAATTGTGGCCACTGCCATTGGTGCCAGAACAAGCAATTCTCGCTCTGCGATGAATCCAACCCGGATGCCGAGAAACTGGCCGCGATCACTGGGCAGGCGGCTGCGGGCTTGTTCGGTTTCTCGCACCTTTACGGCGGCTACGATGGCGGTCAGGCGGAATATGTCCGCATCCCGTTTGCGGACGCCACACACCTGAAAGTTCCGGACGGCTTGACTGACGAGCAGGTTCTGTTCCTCTCCGATATCTTCCCTACCGGCTGGCAGGCGGCTATGAACGCAGAGGTCAAACCGGGCAGCACCGTCGCAATCTGGGGCGCTGGTCCTGTCGGCCTGTTCGCCCTGAAATCCTGCCTGCTGCTGGGTGCCGAGCGTGTCTTCGTGATCGACGACGTGCCGGAGCGTCTGGCAATGGCCAAGGCTCATGGTGCCGAGATCATCGATCATTCGCAGGTCAAACCCTATGATGCCTTGATGGAGCTGACCAACGGCATGCTCCCCGAAAAGACCATCGACGCGGTCGGGTTGGAGGCCCACGGCACTGGTGTGATCGACACCATCTACGACAAGGTGAAGACCGCGACGATGCAGGAAACCGGTCGTCCGCACGTTCTGCGCGAAGCCATCATGTGTACGCAAAAGGGCGGCATCCTGTCGATCCCCGGCGTCTATGCCGCGATCGTGGACAAGTTCCCCATCGGCGCCGCCTTCGCCAAGGGGCTGACCTTCCGCATGGGCCAGACCCATGTCATGCAGCACGCCCCCACGCTGTTGGAGCACATTCAAGAGGGCCGCATCGACCCCACCTTCCTGATTACCCATCGCGGCAAGCTGGAGGACGCGCCGGACCTCTACGAGACGTTCCGAGATAAGAAAGACGACTGCGTCAAGGTTGTCCTGACCCCATAACGACCCTGACCATAACGAATAAGCGGCGGCCCCTTCCGAGGGACCGCCCCCACTTTGCTCTAGAAATATCCAAATCCACCGTCGCCGCGCTTACTTCCACTTGCGAAGGCTTTTCGACGGGTTCACGGCTCCCCAGCTTGCTTTGAGCGGTGCACCGTCTGCGCTCCGGCCTTGTGCCCGCCAGCTTGCGCAGACAGACTCGGACCCTTCTCAGTATTATATCCACCCGCGATGGGCGCAATTCGACTTGCATCCGTGCAAAGCTCTCCTGCTCCTTTTTGTATTCAGTGCACGGCTGATCCGGGATAGTCAGGGGACGAATGACCGGCATCATGGCGGCTCTCCTTTTCGATCTGCTTCAAAGGTAGCCAGCCGACCGCGTGGCGCTCAGCCCCTGAAACCGGATGTGGATTTGCAGAAATGAAAACCGCCCCCGACTGGAACGACCTCGCCTATTTCGCCGCCATCGCGCGCACCGGCGGTCTGTCGCGTGCGGCGGTCGAACTGGGTGTCAGCCCCGCGACCCTCAGCCGTCGGATGAAGTTGCTCGAGGCAGAGCTGTCGCGCAGATTGTTCGTTCATGGCGCGGCGGGCTATACCCTGACCGCTGATGGTCAGGTCCTGTTCGAGCGGACCCGTACGATGGAGGACGCCGCCCGTCAGATTGCCCTGTGGCGCGATGCAGGCGCCGGCCGGGTCTGCGTCCGCATCTCCGCCGGAACATGGACGGCGCAGGATCTGGCCGAGAACCTGTCCGAGTACTGGACGGCATCAGCGCCCTGGCTGCCCGAATTCATGTATTGCGACCTCGATCTGGATATCGCGCGGCGTGAGGTCGATATCGGCATTCGCAACCGGCGCCCCGAACAGCCGTGGGTCGCGCGACGTCAAATCGGTTGGGTGGATTATGCTGTCTACGCCGCGAACGCCGATGTGCAAGGCTGGATCGGCGCGTCATGGAATGCGCCGATCACCCCCTCGATGCGCTGGGTGCTGGATCGTTACGGCGATGCAGTGACGGCGAAGGCCAACACGCCGCATCTGGCCGCGACGCTGGCCCGCGCCGGGATCGGGCGAATCGTCCTGCCGACCTTCGTGGGCGGGCGCATGGAGGGGCTCACCTGCCTGTCGGAGCCGATTGTCGATCTGCGCAGCGAACAATGGCTCGTCTCGCATCATGAGGCCCGCAACGAGGCCCCGATCCGCGCCGCGCTCGACGCCATCACGGATTATCTGAAGCGCAGGCCCTAGTACTGGCCTGACTTTGCTCTAGAAACATCCGAATCCTAGGCTGTGCTTACTTCCGCTTGCGAAGGCTTTTCGACGGGTTCGCGGCGCGCTTGTACGGCTCGCCAGCCTGTTTTGCACGCTGCACCGCCTGCGGTTCGGCTTTGATGCCCAACTGGTCGCGCAGGATCTTGCCGCGAATCTCCTCGACCTCGCCGTCCTTCATTTCACCCAGTTGAAATGGGCCGTAGCTGACGCGGATCAGGCGGTTCACGTCCAGTCCGACCTCGTTGAGCGCGCGGCGAATCTCGCGGTTCTTGCCTTCCTTCAGCCCGATGGTCAGCCAGCAATTCGCACCCTGAACCCGGTCGATGCTGATCGACATCGGGCGGAATTTCTCACCGTCGATCACGATGCCGCGTTCCAGCGGTTTCAAGGTCTGCTCCGTCGGGTTTCCCTTTGCGCGCACCCGGTACTTGCGGGTCCACCCGGTCGAAGGCAATTCCAGCTTGCGCTTCAACTCGCCGTCATTCGTCAGCAGCAGCAGACCTTCGGAGTTCAGATCGAGCCGTCCGACGCTGAGCACGCGTGGCAGATCCTCGGGCAGGCGATCAAACACGGTCGGGCGGCCTTTTTCGTCCCGCTCAGATGTGACGAGGCCGACAGGCTTGTAATAACGCCACATCCGCGGTGCCTCGGCTGCGGCCAGCGGGATGCCGTCCACCTCGATCCGGTCGGAGGCGGTGACGTTCAGCGCGGGGCTGTCGATGGTCTTGCCGTTCACGCGCACGCGCCCCTCACCGATCAGGCGCTCGGCCTCGCGGCGGGAGGCGCGACCGGCGCGCGCCATGCGTTTGGCGATCCGCTCGCCCTGAGGTGTGGTACTGGTCATCCGCTTCGCATACGCGCGGCAAGCGTTTGGCGCAATGGTGGGTGTGGGGGCAGATGCCTCCGGCGGGGATATTTGGGGAAAGTGAATGGGCTTGCACGGGGCGCCGGGGACTTGCACGCTTCGTGGGGGGCGGGCAGACAGGGGCATGACACGTTTCAACTCCCATATGGATGCAGCATTTGTCGAGGCGCAGGCCGCCGCGGCGCTGGGTGAGGTGCCGGTTGGCGCGGTCATCACGTTGAACGGACAGGTGATCGCGGCCGCAGGCAACCGGACGCGGACGCTGAACGACCCCACCGCCCATGCCGAGATTCTGGCGATCCGCGCCGCCTGTGATGTGCTGGGACAGGAGCGGCTGACGGGGGCCGATCTGCATGTGACGCTGGAGCCGTGCCCGATGTGCGCCGGTGCCATCGCCGCTGCCCGCATCGCGCGGCTGTATTACGGTGCGTCCGATCCGAAATCCGGCGGGGTGGAGCAGGGGGCGCGGATCTTTGCCCATCCTCAATGCCACCACGTCCCCGAGATCTATCCCGGCATCCGCGAGACGCAGGCCACGGAACTGCTGCGGGGGTTCTTCGCGACACGGCGCTGAGCCGCGCTCCCTTGACTTCGCAGCCCCGGCGCGGTGTATCGGCGCGGACCGTCCGCATCCAGCGCACGCCCATCCGGGAGAGATAAAATGCACGCCTATCGTAGCCATACCTGCGCCGACCTCCGCTCCACCAATGTGGGCGACGATATCCGGCTGGCGGGCTGGGTCCATCGGGTTCGCGATCACGGCGGCGTGCTGTTCATCGACCTGCGCGACCATTACGGCATGACGCAGGTTCTGGCCGACAGCGACAGCCCGGTGTTTTCCGAGTTGGAGAAGGTCCGCTCCGAATGGGTGATCCGCATTGACGGAACGGTCAAGGCGCGCGACCCCGAACTGGTGAACCCCAATATCCCGACCGGAGAGATCGAGGTCTATGTGCGCGGTCTCGAAGTGCTGGGCAAGGCGGACGAACTGCCGCTGCCGGTCTTTGGCGATCAGGACTACCCTGAGGAAACACGCCTGAAATACCGCTTCCTCGACCTGCGGCGCCAGTCGCTGCATGACAACATCATCCTGCGGTCGGACGTGGTGAAGTCGATTCGCAAGCGGATGTGGGACATCGACTTCAACGAATTCCAGACGCCGATCATCACGGCGAGCAGCCCTGAGGGCGCGCGCGATTTCCTCGTGCCGTCGCGCCTGCATCCGGGCAAGTTCTACGCGCTGCCGCAGGCCCCGCAGCAGTTCAAGCAGCTGATCATGGTCGGCGGTTTCGACAAGTATTTCCAGATTGCGCCCTGTTTCCGCGACGAGGACCCGCGCGCCGACCGTTCCCCCACCGATTTCTACCAGCTGGACGTGGAGATGAGCTTCGTCGAGCAGGAGGACATCTTCGCCACCGTGCAGCCCGTCATCCAAGGCGTGTTCGAGGAGTTCGGCGGCGGGCGCAAGGTCGATACCGACTGGCCCCGCATTCCGTACGCTGAGGCGCTGGCCAAATACGGCTCGGACAAACCCGACCTGCGCAACCCGATCATCATGCAGGACGTGTCCGAGCATTTCGCAGGCTCCGGCTTCGCGATCTTCGCCAAACTGTTGGAGCAGGAGGGCACGCAGGTCCGCGCCATCCCCGCGCCCACGGGCGGCTCTCGCAAGTTCTGCGACCGCATGAACAAGTTCGCGCAGGAGCAGGGCCTGCCCGGCATGGGGTATATTTTCTGGCGCGATCAGGGCGAAGGGATGGAGGCCGCAGGCCCCCTCGCCAAGAATATCGGGCCTGAGCGGACCGAGGCGATCCGACAGCAGCTTGGCCTCGAAGTCGGCGACGCCGCCTTCTTCCTCGGCGGTAAGCCGGAGGCGTTTGAGGGCGTCGCAGGCCGCGCGCGCAACGTCATCGGCACGGAGCTTGGCCTCAGCGAGACCGACACCTTCCGCTTCGCGTGGATCGTCGATTTCCCGATGTACGAGAAGACCGAGGACGGCAAGATCGACTTCTCGCACAACCCGTTCTCAATGCCGCAGGGCGGGATGGAGGCGCTGGACGGCGATCCGCTTCAGGCGCTCGGCTATCAATACGATCTGGCCTGCAACGGCTATGAGCTGGTCTCGGGCGCGATCCGGAATCACAAGCCGGAGATCATGTATCGCGCGTTCGAAATCGCGGGCTATCCCAACTCCGAAGTGGACAAGCGGTTCGGTGGGATGGTCAACGCCTTCAAATATGGCGCACCCCCCCACGGTGGCTGCGCGGCGGGCATCGACCGTATCGTGATGCTGCTGGCGGATGAGGCGAACATCCGCGAGGTCATCATGTTCCCGATGAACCAGCGCGCCGAAGACCTGATGCTGGGCGGCCCCTCGGACCCCACGAACGAACAATTGCGTGAATTGCACCTGCGGGTGGTGAAGGAAGACTGATGCTGAACGATCTGCGCGCTGCGGGTTTCGATATCGAAACCCGCAACCATGCGCAGGCCATCCTCGTGGGCGATTTTCCGGAGGTGGCCGCAGATCTCTGCGAAGTTCTCTCCAGTTTTTCCATCGAGGCGCGTGAAGTCATCGGCAGCGGTGGCGGTCAGGCGAAATCCACCATGCGTTTGCGCGACGCCCTTTACGACAAGGGCTGGCCGAAACACGAATTCGTCGTGCAGACCATCGTGGACAGGGTTGAGCGCGAAGCGATCAGCCATGAGATCGACCACATCCATCATGCCGCCGCCGGGACGCTCGCCCTGGAAATCGAGTGGAACAACAAGGACCCGTTTTTCGATCGGGACCTTGAAAATTTTCAGAGATTGCATGCGCAAAGTGCGATCTCTCTGGGCATCATCATCACGCGCGGCGCGAGCCTGCAATCCTCGCTGGAGGATATCGTGGAGTGGACCCTGCAACGCGATGGCATCCTCGACGTTTCCGAACTGGAGGATTGGGGCATGAAGGAGCGTACCGCCCGCCAGAAAAGAATGCTCGATGCCCAGCTGGAAAAGCAGGTGCCCTTTGCCAGAGCATTCGCGCGGTCATTCGTGGCGGATAAATATGGTCAGGCGACGACGCATTGGGAGAAGCTCGCCACCCGTGTCGCGCGCGGGGTGGGCAATCCATGCCCACTCGTGTTGATCGGATTGCCGGTCGGGGTCGTTACGGATTATTCCGCCGCGACGCCGGAATGATAGGAATAGGTCTTCCAGTCCGGTTTGTAATCCGCGTCCGCCTGATTTCCCCACGTGGTCCAACCATCGCGCACGCCGCGACTGAACAGCTCCAGATACGGACCCCATGAGCAGCTTTCGATAAGCTCGTATTGTTCGTCGGGCTTGCGGGAATGTTCGCGCTTGCGGGTCTGGATCATGTTGACCTGACGGCGGCCGGCGGCCTCGGTCCGAACGTTCTTGCCGCGTGTGCCGAACAGCAAAATCTCCGTCACGTTTCGAAAGTAGAACCCGACGCCACGCCCGTCGGAGCCGCCATCCTTGCGGATTTTGTGCCAGATGATGTTCGACTTGTATTCGAAACCCCATGCGGACAGGACTTTCAGTCCGTCGGGCAGCAGGGCGTTCGGCACCCACATGTAACAATGGGCGCGATCCTCCAGATGCTCCGCCACGGGCAGGGCACAGATATCGTCGAGGGTCATGGTTGGATAGCGTGCGAGCCGTTTATGCTCCGGCGCGACCTTTCCCGTGCGATTGGTGAATCGCCAAGGGGGATCCGCCATGACGCAGCTGAACTTGCTACCGTTCAGGAACTGTCGCAAATCTTGTGAAGGGTTCGTATCCATGTCCAACATATTGCGCATCCACAGCGATATTCCAACCGAAAAGTCAGAAGAACGTTACGTGAACGAGCGTTGCGGATCCAGTATTATCTCACTTGCACCCTGACGCTCCGCCCTCGTCCAGCCAGGTTGTGATGTCGGTGAAGGTAGGCGCGCCACGCCGCAGATAGCCGTAGCGCGACATGGCGGAGATGATGTCGATATGGCCGACCCCTTCGTAGAGGCGCTCCTCCACCGGGTTGCCTGCGGCGCGCAGGGCGGCGCTCATCAGTTCGGTATCCTCCGCATGGACCGTCGTGTCGGCCAGACCGTGCAGCAGCAGGGAGGGTGGCTTCGGCCCTTGGGCGAAGTTGATCGGTTGGCTGTCATCGCGAGTGGCCTCGGGGAAGGTGACGCGATGGGTTTCCTGTGTCAGCGGCAGGAAATCGTAGGGGCCGGAAATCCCGACAAAGCCCGCGAAATCGCAATTGCTGCGCCCCACGGCCTGCATATAGCGCGGGTCATAGGCCAGCAGCGCCGCGATGTGCGCCCCGGCGGAATGACCCATCAGAACAACAGGGCGATCACCCTTCAGAAAGTGATCCGCCGCCAGCGCCGCGTCCTCGACGAATCCCGGAAACACCGTTCCGGGGCTGAGACGGTAATTCACGACCGCGACCGGATAACCCGCATCCCCCAACGCCGTGCCGAGGAAGCGATAGATGTCCTTGGAACCCTCCATCCACGAACCGCCGTGCACGAACAGGATCAGCGGGGCGTCCGCCCCCGCGTTCGCGGGTTCGTACAGGTCGTAGGCATGACGTTCCAGCGGCCCATAGCTGAGGTCTCTCTGTTCGCGCACCATGTCCGAACCGGAGACGGAATTCAGAATCGTGACGGGGGAGCATCCCGTAGCGAACAGGGCGACGAAGAGGCTGGCGATGCGGCGCATGATATCTCCTGACTTTCGGATGACGGTAGCCGGCAGAGCCGCCCTGTAAAGCCGCGCAATACCGCGTCAGGTGGGGCGTGCGAGTTTGTAGACCATCTTGTCCAGGCCCGTCTGCATCTTGGGCGCCATCAGTTTCAGTCCCTGCATCAGCATCTTGCCCTTCATCGACGCACCTGCGAAATCCAGCACCACCGCCAGGTCGGTGCCGTCGCCCTCCTCGCTCAGCACGAATTCCAGGGTAATGACCAGCCCCTGCGCCGTTGCCTGATAGATCAGGCGGTCGGGGGCTTCGCGCACGGTGCACACCAGCTCGGCTTCCACATCCGCGCCGTTCATCTGCGCCTTGACGGTCCATGCATCGGGACCGGCGGGGATCACCTGCATGCTGTCGTTCAGGCGGGCGAGTCTGGCCGGATCGCCCAGCCGGGCGTAAACGTCAGCGGGGCAGTCATCCAGACGGGTTCGGGTCGTCAAGTTCATTTCAGGTCCTGTCTTCCAGCCACATGTCGAGCAGATGGCGTGCAATGGCACCCCGTCGGGCTGGCATGATGTCCGGATCGCCACCGCCCATCGCACGCATGCAACGTTCGCGGCTGATCCAGATCGCATCCTCCAGCTCGACCGGGTCGAGTTTGATTTCAGTGTCCAGCGCCTCCCCCGCGCAGCCGATCATCAGCGACGCGGGAAAGGGCCAGGGTTGCGAGGCGAGATAGCGCACCGCCCCCACATTGACCGCGGTTTCCTCCATGACCTCACGTCGCACGGCGGCTTCGATGGTCTCTCCCGGCTCCATGAAACCGGCGAGGAGGGAATACATGCGCTTCGGCCATCCGGGGGAGCGGCCCAGCAGCACGTCGTTGCCATGAGTTATCAGCATGATGACCACCGGATCGGTGCGCGGGAAATGCAGCGCGCCGCAGGCGCCGCACATGCGCGACCACCCCCCCTTGATCGCGTCGGAGGGCTGTCCGCATTTCGCGCAAAAACGGTGCGAGTGGTGCCATTCCAGAATGCCCCGCGCCATCGCCGCGTTGCCGGCATCTGTTGGCGTCAAACGTACCATGTTGGCGCGCAGATCACCGAAGGACGTGCCCTCGGGCAAGCCGGTGCCGTAATTTCGGGATGGATCGAGGAAAGTCGCCAGCTCCGCCGGGTCGCCCGCCGGTTCCTTCCATGCGGACAGGTCGGCGGCGAAACGTGGCGCGCCGGTCTGCGTCAGACCCAGAAAGATCGGCTTTTCCCGTCCATGATCCAGAATGGCATGATCGCTGGGCAGCCAGATCAGGTCCGGCTGCGGACCATCGCTGAGCAGCGG
>Ga0209345_10003018_pt1 | contig 17729 bp, 9 predicted proteins | sample Cruoilmetagenom7_FD_187294 | JGI IMG/M metagenome (GOLD analysis project Ga0209345, IMG submission 187294) | Oil polluted marine microbial communities from Coal Oil Point, Santa Barbara, California, USA - Sample 7 (SPAdes) (version 2) | ecosystem: Environmental > Aquatic > Marine > Oil seeps ...
ACAACTCATACTTTGAGATTCCACCATCAATATCTTGTGCTTCTACACCATAATAATATTGTGTTCCTATTAGTGCTTCTGTCGGTGGTGTTGATTTAATTACTGGAGGAAGATTTGGATCTGTTACAATAATCGTCCAAGCCTGCTTTGTAAATCCTCCCTTACAGTCAGACACGCCAACCTCCACTGCATAACTATTTCCAGAAGATATTGCCCCCTTCCAAGATAAAGTATTGTTTACAAAACTCATGCCTGAAGGACCCTTAGTTACCTGGTATGACAAGGTATCGCCATCAGCATCGGTAGCATTTACATCATATTTGTACTGATCTCCATTTTTTATTATTTGTAAAGGTGTAGAATGAATAGTTGGTTGTGTATTATTATTCTCATTTGTAGCTGGGTAATCAACAAAAATATTCCAACTCTGCGTAGCTTTTGCACCTTGCGTATCTTTTACTTCAATTACAACATTTTGGAAACCTTTAAGATTAGTATCAGGTGTCCAATGAAGTGTGGCATACCAATTACTACCGCTTTTTCTTACGTTATCAAGATACATATTATCAAGTGGTTTTGCCATACTAAAAGAGAGAGTATCATTATCCTTATCTGTTGCAGAAATATTATAGCTATATGAGTAAGTAGTGCTGAACGTCAGTGTCTCTTTTGGCACAGACGTAATTATAGGTTTATTATTATTTAAATAGCTGTTTTGAGTATCATCAGAGAGAACAAAATCAACACCATAATCTCTTTTTACAAAACTATTTAACGTTGGGGAATGGGAAATGATATGATTTTTTTTCACACCACTGTTGATGCTACTCGTTACATATTCTTGAAGTAGCTGCGAGGAATGAAGTAGCTTAGGAATCTCTGCATAATCCATATGTTCCATTGCAGGAACTACACTCATACGTGTACGCTGTTCAGGTGCATAAAGCGCTATAGGTCTAGAAGAGCAATTTTGTGCATTACTTCCCGTTTTTTGCACTTTGTAATAATATAAGGTATCCGGAATAATCTCCATATCCATATAGAGTGTTTGTACACCCTCATAGATTTTTTCATAAGAGCCGTCTTCATTTTGTGAACGATATAAAATATAAGATTCAGTAGCATTATTGTTATTCCATACAATTTGATTTTTACCTACTTTACTCCGTACTATCGGTGTTATACAGTATCCTGAAATTGTAATGCTATAGTCTTCTACTTCACCTCGTCCTCCATATCCTTCGGCCGCTACTACTTCTTTATCCGAAAAGCGAAAACGCATATAATTTAGCCCTGCGGATGCTTCCATAGGTATATGAAGGGATATAGTAAGCTCATCTTTATCTGATGAAAGAGCATTCGCTACTTGTTCATCTGTGCTAAAACTTCCGTCACGATTCCAATCAATCCATGCAGATAAATACCCTTTTCCTTTTTTGTGGATTGTAAGATCATAAGTATTTCCTTTTGCCAATACCTGAGACTGTAAATCATTGCCGTTTAAAGTAACACCATCATCATCGTCATAAGCATTGAGCTCTTTTTTATCATCTCCATCGGCGTACATTGAAAAAGACGCGTTTGTTTCAGAATCTGGATAAAGCCCATTACCGAGGTATATTGATTTATTTACATCATGGAAAGCACTACCATAAGATTCTGGTGCATCACTAAAGTCCTGTTGTGTATTATATTTATCAAGGACATTGGCAGAGAATGTAATACCAATTAATCTAGCGTGGCTTGATACCGTTTTTGTATATACCCTAAAAGCGATAGAAGAAGTATTTGCATAGACTAAACTTCCATTACACCTAGGGTCTGTCGGTGAATTCGTACAATCATTTCCATATGGATTAAATTGTTCAGTATAATGTACACCGTTTGTACCGTACTGATCTACAGAGACTAATTGCAGTTTTGAATCAATGTCCATAACTGCGGCATCAGCCGTTTGAGCGATTAGGTAGTCTCTAGCATAAACACTCTGCCATAAGCCTGCTATCCAGGTATCTAAATCATAGCCACTTAATACTAATTGATCTACGCTAATAGGTTGAAACGTGTCTTTTTGAACAACTGTTACCTTTACATCTAACCAGGAATTTTCAGATTTAACAAGATGTTCACATGATGCAGGAGCTGGCCATAAACTAATTGTATTATTTTCTACTGACCATGAGATATCATTGCTTATAGCACTGTCCCGTCCACTATTTTTACCTGTAATTTCTAAGATTAAGTCAATAGCTTTACCATTGAATGTAGTACTTGTCGGGAATCTATGGGCAGAAATACTGTTTTTAGAACCGGAAATCAGTGTCGGTTGCCCAGCAAGGTTAATATCAATGGCACGAAGTGGCTGCACTAAGAATACGACTAAATAAGTTAAAAGACTAAGTTTGAGCATAGAATGTATAAATTTTGGTAATTTCATAATTTTTTCCTATTCTTTATTGGCATGTAGACATTGAAGGTTTCTGCAATGTAACGTTATAAAATATTTCACTACCGCTTGCTGCATCTATTTGCAACAAGCCTCCTATGTTTTCCGGACTTAATTCTATTTTAAATGAAAGTGATTCTCCTGATTTTAAATAATCAATATCAAATCCTAACGCCATTGCTGTATCATCGGGAGATCCCACTTTGATATGATTAGTTTGATCTAAAAAACCTTTATTCAGATTTTCAATTAAATGTCCACTTAAATAGTCAGGTTCGTCTATCTGCCAATAGTCCGCATTCAAATCACCGCTACCTACGCCATCTACTTTAACAAGTGCTCCATACTCATTAAAAAATGTATTTGTTTTTTGTTCAAGAGCGATATCTGTTAGGAAAAAGAGTTGAAAATTTGTTAAATCATTGTTTTGAGTATTATTCAGTGTAAAATAAATAGCACCGTATCCATAGCTATTTAATGCAGATGAAAAAGAGTAAGAGATGCCAAGTGTATCAAGATTGCCACTCGGTTTATCAGCTATAATTTTTTGAATATAGGTTTGATCTGCATAGCGTAGGTAAACAGCAAACTCTTCCATAGTTATATCAGCTTTTTGAACAGATGCTCCTTGAGATATTTTTTGCACACTAATCACAGCTACAGAAGACTCTTCTCTGCCGTCATTTACTTTAAAAGTGAAACAGTCTAACCCTGTATTCCCTTTTTTCGGTGTATAGGTTATGTTTGGCACTGTACCACTAATTAAGCCTGTTTTTGGCTGAGTAAGTAAGATATACTCTAAAGTATCTCCATCCGCATCATCTGCTTTTAACTTAATTACTGTGTCACTATTTTCAGATGTGATAATATACTGATTATATGCAACAGGAGTGTTATTGTCAGATGACAAAACCTGGATTATAACTGTTGCAATAGATGAATCGATTACTCCATCATTTACCTTAAAAGTAAAACTATCATTACCACTGTAGTTTACATTTGGAGTATAGGTTATATTGTCATCTGTTCCACTTATAGTTCCATTTGTAGGTTGTGTGACAATTATATACTCTAACCTATCATTTTCACTATCTGTACCTTTAAGAACTACTGAAACAGCTATATCTTCATAGGTAGTTACAGTTTGATTTATAGCAATTGGTGCTACATTGTTATGTGTCACCTCTATACTCACCTTAGCTACTACTGAATCAACTTTTGAATCATTAACTTTAAATGTAAAACTATCACTTCCGTAGAAATTTGCATTTGGTGTATAAGTTAAATTTGGCGCATCCCCACTAAGTACACCATGTGTTGGTTGTGCAACAAGGTTATATGTAAGATTATCATCATCACTATCTGTTGCTGTAAGCACTAAGAGTTTAGAAGTGTCTTCATTCAGTGTTATATTACGATCTTCTACCACTGGTGCATCATTGACAGAAAGTACATTGATACTCACTTTAGCTACTGCTGAATCAACTTTTGAATCATTAACTTTAAATGTAAAACTGTCACTGCCATAGTAGTTCGCATTTGGTGTATATGTTATGCTTGGAATACTTCCGCTTAACACTCCGTGTGTCGATTGAGTAACGATACTATAGGTTAAATTCCTATCATCACTATCTGTCGCTGTTAATAATAGAAGTTTAAAGGTGTCCTCATTAAGAGTGATATTCTGATCATTCGCTATTGGCAGGTCATTTACACTCTTCACTTCAATCCCAACATTCACGCTGTTAGAGACTACTCCCTCATTATCTTTAACCGTATATTGTAGTGTATCACTTCCGTAATAGTTACTATTTGGTGTATAGATAAGTTTAGAGTTTACACTATCAACTACTACTGTTCCGTTTATTGGTTGTGTGGTAATATTTAAAGTACTACTATCTAAAGTACCATCTATATCACTATCGTTAAGAAGTACATCTATACTGACTTGAGTATCTTCATCCGTTACTGCATTATCATCAACACCTTTCGGTGTATCATTTACAGAGAGAACATTCAGAGTTATATCGGCGGTTAGTGAATCATCCATTCCATCGTTAACCTTAAACGTAAAACTATCTTTTCCATGATAATTCTTATTCGGTATATAGAATATGTTTGGTACTGTGCCACTTAATACTCCATGAGTAGGTTGAGTAACTACAAAATAAGTTAATACATCTTTCTCTATATCCACTCCAGATAACATCACTATTTTAGATAAATCTTCTTGAAGCGTTAAAGTTTGCTCATATGCTATAGGGATATCATTTACTGTTTGAATATCAATATTTACTACTGCTACCTTAGAATCTAAGGTACCATTATTTACTTTAAAGGTAAAAGAGTCATTTCCGTTATAGTTAATATTTGGAACATAAGTTAAATTTGGCGCTATTCCGCTAATAGTTCCATTCTTTGGTTGTGTTAAAAGCACGTAGGCAAGCGTTCTATCATCTTTATCTTCCGCTCGTAAGATTAAGTTTACTGGTGTATCTTCTAAAGTAGTAATATTGCTATCAAAAGCTTCCGGTTCTGCATACGTATAGGTATCTGTACCTGCTTCCATAATACTATTAGCCATAACTGTTATAAAGTTAGGATTCTCTCCATCTATCAGTAATGTTCCATCCGGTAGAGTATTTTCATCTACCGTGACTGTAGCTAATCCTTCCGCTATTGTATAAATACAGTAGTTACCATTCTCATCAGGAGAGGTTTTGTGACTCTCTCCCATAGCATCTACAACTGTCAAACTAATACTTGTATCAGCATTCTCATCACTATCTTGTATATTGTTAAGATTTTTATCTTCATATATAAGACCACATAGATGCCCGACATCTTTATACTCAGATATTGTACATATTTCTCCACCATTTCTACTTGAACCATCTCTAATAGTAAAACTTCCAAACTCCATACCGACTAATAACTCAACTGAACAGCTTGTATGAATAGAGGTATTAAATATACCATCTATATAAATATTAATTTTAGGACCTAACGTATTTTTCTTATCGAAACCATTGAGAAGCATAAATGCTGACTTAGAAATAGCATCTTTAAAAACAAGATCTTTTTTATGTCCATACACTTCTATTAATGCTGATTTTTCTCCATTGTATTGCAGTGTAAGATTATTAATCTTTCCATCACATTGACCACAATCTTCAATACTAGCCATTAAGGTAGATGGAAACAGTATAAAACCTATAAAAATCAATATATAGAGTATTTTATTAATCATTTTTTCCTCTTTAACATATAAAATCATATTTCTAAGCCTGATATTGCTTTCAATATCATTTAAATACTTAGCATTCATATTGTCTTGTGATAATACCCATAAATTGTATTTTAATTAAATTATTTATTGAAATAGTCAGTTGACTATATAACATGTTACGTTAATACTCATTATTAACTATTCATTAGATAGTCTTTAAAATGTCAACGCTGCTAAATAGTCACATATAGGTTATAGAAGTTTTTTTAGGTTATGGAAAACAGATACTTAATAAATACAACGATTATAAACAAAGAAAGTAAGTACAAGGAAAATGTAAAATTCTTAAAATATAAAGAATACAATATTTAGAATTCGATAAGATTATGAGTAGAAATACAGTTATATTAAAATAATCTCTATGAGTAAAATATAAGAGATTAACCATCTGTAAACTACTGTTAAAAGTAACCCAAAATGTAACCTAAAGTCGTCTATTATCTACTAAAAGTGGGTGACTTTACACCTAAAGCCCTATATTGTGGGCTTTATTTTCCTATGACATGGAAGATGCTATGGCCTGTTAAACAGATACGTGAATATAGAGACGTGGCTTTTTCAAAAAAGATTCTCCCTGAAATATAAGATTTTAATCCACATTCGAGTATAATTGCTTCATGATTTCCCAAGACTCCATAGAAGCCTTAAAGGCACGACTTGATATTGTTGATGTTGTTGGTTCCTATGTGGAGTTAAAAAAAGCAGGTGGTAATTTCAAGGCACCTTGCCCTTTCCATGATGAAAAATCACCCTCCTTTGTAGTGAGTCCACAAAAGCAGATCTATCACTGTTTCGGCTGTCTTCCTCCATATCAAAAAATCTCGACCCAAGATGGCTATGCAGAGATTAAAGATATAAAAGTTGGCGATAAGGTTTTTGCAGCAGATGGAACTATAACAGAGGTTATAGAGAGTGTTTATCACACAAGTGAATTCGATATATTGGCTTTTAAAACATCTTTAAGTGCGAAAGAGTCTTGTTTTACTCAAAACCATGACATGCTTGTTGTAAAAAAAGAGGATGCTGTAGCAGAGCTACCATATCTTCGTGTTGAAAAGAGTAGACCACTTAAGTTTTATGGACGAATCAAGAAAACAAAAAGAGATTACTCTTTAGCTATAAAAAGAGAGTTTGCAAATGATGTAAAAATTGGTGATTATTTTTTATATCCAGCAGATAGAGAAATTCGTCGCGATACAGATATTGATGTATCTAAATTTTGGGATAAAAAAAGATTTGGACCAAATGTAGAAAAAATCGACAAGATAAAGATTTGTGAAGATTTCATGTGGCTAGCTGGTATGTATGTCGCTGAAGGCAGTAGTTACAGAGGTGGAATAAAATTTTCATTAGTATCTAAAGAAACGGATTATGCAAATAAAATCGTAGCGATTACAGAAAAGCTATTTCATAAAAGGGGCTCACTGTTTTATAGAGAAAATAGAAAAAGTTCTTTAGAGGTAACTATATCAAGCACAAACTTGCAGTATATTTTTGAAAATCTTTTTGGTACAGGTGCAGAGAATAAGCACTATCCATATTGGTTTAATTATTTAGATGAACCTTTGAGAGAGTCTCTTTTGTCAGGTCTTATGGATGGTGATGGATGTTATAGCAGAGGTACTTATGATACCGTTAGCCAAACTTTAGCAGATGAGATACTGGATTTGTCTATAAGTTTAGGAAAGTTACCAACCTGTAGAGTTAATAGCGCCTATAAAGATAAGAAGGGTATAAATCATAAGCAGAGTTATACTGTTTATTTTAAACAAAGAGAGTCAATTGAAAACTTTTATGAGCATATAAATGGGGTCAAATATCTTTTTAGTAAAGTAAGAGAGATAACAAATATAGGCTATGAAGAGTTGGTTTATGATATTACCGTTAAAGATAAAACACATACATTTTTAGCTAATCACTTTGCAGTTGGAAACTGTGGTGCTGGCGGGGATAGTGTTAAGTTTGTTATGGAGTATGAGAAACTCAACTACCCAGAAGCTCTTGAAAAACTTGCAGACTCTTATAACTTTACACTTACTTACACCGATAACAAACATAACAAACCACGCTCACAAGTTATGGATAAGCTCAATGAGTACTATCAAAGTCTTTTAAGTACGAGAACCAACGCTGTTGATTATATAAAAGAGCGTGGAATTTATGAGAGTAGTGTTGAGAAGTTTGGCATAGGGTATGCACCAGATACCAACGCAACTATAAATTACATAAAATCTCAAATGTTTAGTATGAATGAAGCTGTTGAGATGGGTGTTGTTGGCTATGATGGGGGAAGAAACTTTGCGCGTTTTATAGAGCGTATAACTTTTCCTATTCACTCAGCAAACGGCTCTTTAGTCGGCTTTGGTGGGAGAACTATCAGTGGACATCAGGCAAAATATGTAAACTCTCCTGAAACACCATACTTTAATAAATCACGTCTACTTTATGCCTACCATCTAGCCAAACAAGCACTCTATAAAAGAAATGAGATTATCATCACAGAGGGTTATCTCGATGTTATTATGCTGCATCAAGCAGGTTTTGATAATGCAGTCGCAACACTTGGAACAGCACTGACGGTTGAGCATCTACCACTTCTTAGAAAGGGCGACCCTAGAGTTGTTATGGCTTATGATGGAGATAGTGCTGGACGCGCAGCAGCGCTAAAGGCTGCAAAACTTCTGAGTGCTTCAGGATTTAATGGCGGTGTTGTTATTTTTGGCGGAGGTTTAGACCCTGCTGATATGGTAAAAGAAGGACGTGTTGAAGAGCTTGCAAATATGTTTAGAGAGCCCAAAGTATTTATTGAGTTTGTGCTTGATGAGATACTTTCACTCTATGATTTACGAGACCCAAAAGCTAAAGAGGCTTGCATGGGTGAGGGAATTGCTTACTTGAAAACACTTTCCCCGCTACTGCAAGAGGAGTATAAAACGTATCTTGCATCGCGTTTAGGTGGACTTGGTGTCTCTCCATCACTTTTAAAGGTAACAAACCCAACTAACAATAACAATCAAAACAGAGAGTTAGTGCAAAAAAATACGCATAAAGATATGTGGGAGTTAAGCCTTATAAAGACTGTACTCGAGCATCCGCGTTTTATAGATCAGATTTTAGATGTTTTAGACCCTTCACTCTTGCAGTTTCATTCAGCAGAGTTTACAGCAGCTCTGCAAGGGCAAAATGAGAATCCTCACCTGATGGCAATTTCGGTTGATGAGACAATAAGGTCTCTTCAAAATGAGGATGAACTCAGAGCAGAACTTATCACATTTCTTTCAAGATACTACGAAAGAGAACTAAAAAAAATAAATCTACAACAAAATATCTCATTTGAGGAGAAAGCTTTCTATATTCGCAAGTTTCGTGGTAAAATTGCGGCATTAAAACGAGGTGAACTGGTTACATTTGGAGATTAATCTAAGATGTAGCTCTTGTGCCTTAACAAGGAAACAATATGAAAGCGATAGCACTTTTTAGTGGTGGATTAGACTCTACATTAGCAATGAAACTCATCATAGACCAAGGAATCGAGGTCTTAGCAGTAAACATCAACACAGGTTTTGGAAGCACAAAAGATAGATTGGAGCATATGCAGAGTATGTGTAATCAAGTTGGTGCAGAGCTCAAAGTTATAGATATTCAGAGTGAGTATCTGCAAGATGTTCTTTTTGACCCGAAGCATGGTTATGGTAAAAATTTCAATCCTTGTATTGATTGTCATGCGAAAATGTTTGCAGTTGCAAAACGTATCATGGAAGCCGAAGGGGCAAGTTTTCTTATAAGTGGTGAGGTTATGGGGCAGCGTCCTATGAGTCAAAACAAAGATGCGCTACAAACAGTACTCAATGAGAGTAACTGTGACGGGCTTCTTCTTCGTCCAATGTCAGCACAGCGTTTAGCTGCAACGATTGCTGAAGAGAAAGGCTGGATAGATAGAGATAAGCTAGAGGGTATTACAGGTAGAAGTCGTGATAGACAGCTAGAGTTAGCCAAAGAGATTGGTCTTGCTGATTTTGAATCTCCAGGGGGCGGATGTCTTTTAACAGATGAGAACTTTGGTAAAAAGATGTTTGATTTTATCAAATATGACAAGTTTGAAGTCAAAGATATTCCTGTTATGAAGTTTGGTCGCCATTTCCGTCTTGAAAATGGAGCAAAACTTGTCATTGGTAGAGATAGAGATGAAAATGTACATCTCCAAAATATAGACAACGACAAGTATTATCACATCAAAACGGTAGGCCTTCCCGGTCCACACGCACTGCTTAGTAAAGATGCAAGTCAAGAAGACAAGGATTTAGCAACTTCAGCAGTTCTGACTTACTGTAAAACATCTGCTGAAAATAGTTACACGCTCTCTTATGATGGTGAAGAAGTTACAGGTTCTCCATTTTGTTCACGTGAGGCTATGAAACCTTTCGCTATTTTATAACTATCTGATATACTTAATCCAGTAATAAAAACACTAGTGTTTTGAGCATCATACTGAATGAAACCAAGTGTTACCGTCATAAATAATAGGGAAAAGGTTCCCTTGAGTTTATGAAATAAATTAAAGGAAGACTTATGGCTGGAATACACTTCTCTTTTGAAAACTTTGAACAACTGATGGCATTAAACATAGGTATTTCTGATCGGCTTGATGAGAATCGTGCGGAGAGCTTTACTCTTTTGTACTGTGACCTTTCGGGAATAGATAGTGAGATTATTGACTCCTCTTTAATAGAAATCCTCAGAACCTCAGATGCTATAGTAAATCAAGGAACAGACTACTTTTTTGTACTTCCTTATACTGATAAATATGGAGCAGAGATTGTTAAAAAAATGTTTGATGAGTTCTTTGCTAAATTTCTAAACTCTTTTTTACTGAGTTATCCAGCTGATGGCGAAACACCAAGAGAGATTTTAGGCGCTATGCAAGATAGTGTTAGCACATTTTTTAAAGATGATTTGCACTGTTTAGATAGATTTACAAGAGACTATTAAAACATCTTCTTGCTAAAGTTATAATCTTTTGAATTTTTGTAAAAAGAGATAGCGTCAGCTATCTTTTGCTCTTTGTAAAGTTTTTTATCACACACCCATCTACATTTAATTTTTTTATTTTCCATCGCTTTTCTGTTTTCTGGTGAAACTTTTGTCTCAAAGGATGAACTAGAAAGTAGTAGTGCGGGTAGTAGAAGATATATTAGTTTATACATGAGCACAATATCGACACTAAAGTAAAAACCTTAACCTCATTCATGGAACAAAAAATGCTATATTTATAAAAAACCCCTTTTTTTGGGGGAATAAATATGGGAGAAAAGATGATTTTAATAGAAACAAAACCAGAAACTACTAGCTCATCTTCACCTCTAAACCTTTCTAGTTCTCAAGAGAAACCAACTCTCTCTTTCGGAGAACTTTTAAAAGGGGTTACTCTTAAAAAAGATGACAAGCTTATCCAAAATGGTGCTTTAGTTTTATCTTTAGATGGTGAAAAAACAGGAACAAAAGAGATTAAAGAGAGTCCAAAATCATTAAAAAAAGAGACGCTTCTTTCTCTGTTAAAAACGAATGATAAAGAGAGTGTAAAAGGTGAACCACTTGAGTTAAATCCAAAACTCACAGAAAATCTCAGTGTCAAAGAGATTAAAACTTTAATCGCGGGGGCTAAAAATTATTTAAAAGCAAAAATTATTCAAAGTGATGAGTATAGAAGTGCACAGGTAAAAGGGCTTCCGAAGAGTTTAAAAGGTTTGTCTGAACTAGCGCAGAAAATAGGGATAGATATCTCAAAAATAACTATCGAAGAGGTTCAGGTTAAAGCGTCTGTAAAACCACAAATAAAAGAAGAGATTGCATCCAAGGCTACAGATAATAGCAATGATGAAGTAGTAAAGAAAACTCTCAAAGAAGAGAATAAGCTTCATGTTCAGAGTGATGTCAAAGAGCTAAAGAGTACTCCTAAAGAGCAATTAGCCGCAAAAGAAGTAAAAAGTAAAGCAACTGTAAAGATAGACGATAAAAACCAAGCAATTCAATTAGTTGAAGAGAAAAAAACACAACTTCCAAAGCAATCGAGCATACCAAAAGAGACACCACTCTTTAAAGCACAAACACCTAGCGAACATACAACAGAGCAGTTAGTTGCAACAAAAACATTTAAAGTTGAAGAGAAGACACCAAAAACACGTGCTGATGAGACACTTAAACTCTTACTTCGTGGTGAAAAATCATCTCAAACAAACTCCGCATTAACAGCAGACTTTTCAGTTGCAACTGCTAGGGTTATAGCTCCAACTGCTACGAGTGAAGCAACAAAATCTTTAGAGAGTTTGTTGCATGGTGAAAATAGTGAGGCTTCAACTACTTCTTCTAAAACAGATGGTTTGACATCTTTAAAAGCAGATAGTTTTGAAGTCAAGCTCAATGAAGCAAAACAGATGATTAAATATCTCTCACAAGATGTTAAAACTGCGATAGAGGATTATAAATCACCCTTTACAAGAGTAAAAGTTCAGCTCAATCCACAAAAACTTGGAGAAGTTGATTTAACGGTTGTACAACGTGGGAAAAATTTACATATTAGCTTGAGTTCTAATCCTACAGCTATAAACACTTTGTCGATGAATGCAAATGAGTTACGAACACAGTTAAATAACAATGGAATAAATAATGCTTCATTAAACTTTAATTCACAAGACTCAAGTAACTCTCAAGCTGGTCAACAAGAACAGCATAGGCAAAGAGAAAAACAGGCCGAAGATGAGTATAGTTACTTTAATCACGAAGAGCAAAATGAAGAAGTTTTAAGCTCTTTAGAAATTGTAGTTCCGAACTACGCGTAAAGGATAAACCATGGCAATTACATCTACAGGCTTAAATGCCGCAACAAATGCAGAGTATGCAGAGGCAGTATCACAAGTTGATAAGAGTGTTTTAGGTAAAGATGACTTTATGACTCTGCTTCTTGTAGAGCTACAGCATCAAGACCCTACTGAGCCTATGGACTCTGAGAAAATTTTAACACAGACATCTCAGTTAGCAACTCTTGAAGCATCAGAAAACACTAACAAAGCTTTAGAAGATTTAGCACTCGCATTAGGTTCAACTCAGCAGTTCTCTACAATATCTGCAATTGGTAAAACAGCAGACTTAGGCTCTAATGCTATAGGACATGATGAGGGCAGTACGAGTTCATTTGAAGTCTATTTTCCACAAGAGATAGCAAGTGGAACCTTAGAGGTTCTCGATACAAACGGGAACATAGTAAGCACTATGAATATTGAGGCAAATGAAGCTGGCGTCTATCAGTTTGATTGGGATGGTGAACTGAGTAATGGTTCGGCAGCTGAGAGTGGTATGTATTATATCACTGCAAGCTATAAGAATCCAGCAGGTGATGACTTGACAACAAGAATGGGAGCTTACCCAATAGAATCAGTTCGATTTGAAGAGGGAACTACCCTTATCAAAGTTGGTTCTAGCTATGTACCTCTTGAAAATGTAGTAGAGATTTACTAAAGGAGCTTATTATGATGACTCAAGCTTTTTATAGTGGAATCTCAGGTTTGAGAACATTTTCAGCTGGTATTGATGTTGTATCTGACAACTTGGCAAATACAAATACAGTAGGGTTTCGAGGGTATGATGTAGAGTTTGCATCTATGTTTGAAGAGAGCCTAGCCTCTGCTAACGCTGGTATAGTAGATAGTAGTATAGGTGTTGGCTCTCAGGTTCAAACCACATCAATGTTACAGACAAATGGTTCTCTTCTTCTTTCAGATAGGAGTACAGATTTAGCTATTGATGGAGATGGCTGGTTCGGTGTACAAGGTGAAGGTTCACCAATTTACACTCGTGATGGAAGCTTTAGCTTTGATGCTAATGATGATTTGGTAACTATTGATGGTATGCATGTTCTTGGTACTATGGGGAATAATATAAGTGCTAATGATGTTTTAACGTCTAAACTTAATGAAATAGTTCTTGGTGATGTAAATACACAAGAGAGACTGCGTTTTCCACAATCTTTAACTTATCCAGCTGAAGCAACTACAAATGCGAAGTTTTTTGCAAATGTTGGCGTTGGTGATACTCCGGTAACTGTGGGTGCGAGTGTTGTTGATAGCCAAAGCAATAAAAATCACCTAAGATTAGAGTTTACAAAAGATGCTATTCAGAATCCTCCAGGAAGTCAGTGGAGTGTTGTAGCGACTACACAAAGTTTAGATGGCACAATTATATATGACACACAAACAGGGAGTGTAGAGTTTGACTCTGCTGGTGCTTTAATCTCAAATACACTCACTACAATAGACAATAATGGAACACCCGTAACGATGGACTTAGGAAATGGTTATGATGGAATAGTATCTATCAATGTTCCTGTTGTTGCAGGTTCAAGTATTGCTGATGGAACAATTGGCGGAGAGCTTGTGGGGTATGCCATAAATAAAAACGCAGAGGTTATAGCTACTTTTACAAATGGTGAGCAGAGTAGCGTCGGTAAAATAGCACTTTTTCATTTTCAAAATGATCAAGGACTCGAACGTTTGAATGGTACTAGATTTCAAGAGAGTGTAAATAGTGGCTCACCAATATTCTTCACTGATGAAAATGGACAACATATAATAGGTGCAGAGGTTGCTAACTTCAAACTTGAAGGTTCAAATTACGGTATGACAAGTGGACTTACAGAATTGATTATCTATCAGCGTGCATATGATGCAAACTCAAAGTCTATTACAACAGCTGATGAGATGATGCAAAAAGCACTTAGTATGGATGCGTAAGTATCCATATTCTTCTAATAAATTTCTATAAATAAATACCCATAAGTACTAGACTGTTTTTCAAAGTTGGAACACTAAATGCTATATATTCTTTACTAAATAAATTTATCATTTTTGAAATGGATAAATGACTAAGGAAAAGAAATGTTAAAATCACTTTTCTCCGGTGTATCCGGACTACAATCGCACCAAGTTGCGATGGATGTAGAATCAAACAATATTGCTAATGTTAACACTGTAGGTTTTAAATACTCTCGTGCTAACTTTTCAGACCTTTTAGCGCAAACAAAGGCTATTGCAACGGCTCCTCAAGGTCAACTTGGTGGTAAAAATCCGGTTCAAGTTGGACTTGGCTCGACTGTAAGCTCAATGACTCGTATCTTCTCTCAGGGTTCAGTCCAAAACTCTGATAAAAATACAGATGTTGCTATTCAGGGTGATGGATTTTTTATAATCTCTCCAGATGGCGGTAACACTTACAAATATACACGTGCAGGTGACTTTAAATTTGATGCAGGTGGAAACTTTGTTGATAACAATGGTTTTGTTGCACAGGGGTGGCTTAGAGACTCTGTTACTGGTGAGGTTGACTCAACAGCACCGATTACAAATATTAATATCCCACCAGGACTTACAACGCCAGCAAGTGCTACAGCGGAAGTTGTTTTAAAAGCGAATCTTAACTCAGGACCTCTTGTAGAGAGTTATTCACCAGCATATGAAATTCCTAGTGGTGCACCAGTTGCACCATTTACGAATGCTCTTCCAGCTTCAGATACCAATGGAAACCCGATAGCTTCTGGTGATGTAGGTGTTATGTTTAATGAGGTTGGAGAATCATTTTCTTTACAAAATGGTCAAGGTATTTGGGCATCATTTGAAACTTCGACAGTAACAGGGGGAGGTGCTGTAGGTACTGTAGCCGTTGATACAACGCACACAATTGAGTTTACTCTTGATGATGGCTTCACTACAGAAACAGCAACTTTTGTATTTCTTGCTACAAACAGTGCTGCACAAAATGCAGCTGCTGAAGCAGCCGCTATTAATTCTAAAAGTGCAATAACAGGAGTTTCCGCAACTGTTGATAGTACTACAAACATTATAACACTTGAAAATACAAATGGCTCAAGTACAGCAGCACACAATATTAACATAACTGCTGCAACAGCTGGTACAACTTTTGCAGCGGGAGATGCTGACCAAGACGCTTGGAAGTATACATACAATTCAGCAGGTGGTTCTCTAGCAGCAGGTGTAGACAAAGAGTTCACAACAATGGCTGATTTAAGAACAGCTTTAGAGAATCAAGCGAATAGTACAGGTACAAATGTACAGGTAAGTGTAAATGATCAAGGGAAATTTGAGATACAAAATACTGATGTGACTAGTATAGCGCTTAATCTAAAAATCACAGGCTTAACAGCAACAGGTGTAACTGACAATACTCGTTTTACTCGAAATATGGAAGCGCTAAATTCTGTTTTACCAGCAGGAACGACAGGTAGAGCATATTCACAAAGTTTTAATGCAGCAACGCACTCAAGCTCTATAGATGTTTTCGATTCTTTAGGTTCTAAACATACACTCAGAATGGAGTTTAGAAAAACAGCTCTTGATACAGCTACAGGTAGTACATGGAGCATGGTTGTATCTGTGCCTTCTCCTGCAACAATCGATACTATCGCTCCAACAAATGAAAGAGTAGGTTCAATCCGTTTTAACAATGATGGTTCATTAGCAACGTATAATCCACCAAACATCTCTTTTAGTGGTAACAACGGTTCGGCACCAGATCAGCAAGTAAATCTTAGTTTTGGTACTGCAAATGCCTTTGATGGTATGACAAGTTTTGATTCAACATCTTCAACTTCAGGTATTTCACAAGATGGTTACACTGGTGGAGATTTAGTTGGGATTAGGATTGATCAGTCTGGTACTTTAGTTGGTTCATTCTCAAATGGTCGCTCATTTGGTTTGGCACAAATTGGTATGGCTAAGTTTACAAATAATGAAGGTCTTTCAACTGAGGGTGGAAATGTTTATATTCAAACTGCCAATTCAGGTGACCCTATTATCGGTACAGCTGCTACAGCTGGACGTGGATTTATTCAGTCATCTGCTCTTGAAGCATCAAATGTTGACCTCTCACGTGCTCTAACACAGTTAATTATTATTCAGCGTGGTTTTCAAGCTAATGGTAAAACTATTACTACTTCAGATCAACTTCTAGAAACTCTTATCGGACTCAAACGATAAGTTTAAATCTATTTTGATATAATTCCTTCAATATTTATGAAGGAATTATTCACATGCAATTCTCTGCACCCCTTAAATCAAACTCAAAAAAAGTTATGTTACTTGGTTCTGGTGAACTAGGAAAAGAAGTTATTATAGAAGCTCAGCGTTTAGGACTTGAAACTATCGCGGTAGACAGATATGAAAACGCTCCTGCCCATCATGTAGCACACCGAGCATACGTTGTAAATATGCAAGATAAAGATGCAATTTTAGAGATTATTCGTCGTGAAAAACCTGACTATATTCTACCTGAGATTGAAGCTATCTCTATCGATGCACTTTTTGAAGCTGAGAAAGAGGGATTTAACGTTATCCCAAACGCAGAGGCTGTTTCTAAAACAATGAACAGAAAAAACATCCGTACATTTGCTGCAGAAGAGTTAGGACTCAAAACGGGACCGTACAAGTTTGTAACAACTGAAGAGGGGATGTTAAAGGCAGCCAAAGAGTTAGGCTTCCCTTGTGTTGTTAAACCTGTTATGAGTTCATCTGGACATGGTCAGTCAGTAGCTAGAAATGAGAGTGATATCCCTAACTCTTGGGAGATGGCTAAAGAAGCTCGTGGTGATGCGAGTGAGTTAATCGTTGAAGCATTTGTTGATTTTGATTATGAGATTACAATGCTTACTGCACGCAATGGAAAAGAGACAGTTTATTGTGAACCTATTGGACATGAACAACGTGATGGGGATTATGTATTTTCATGGCAGCCAATGCAGATGAGTGAAGTTGCAAAGAAAAAAGCGCAGACAATAGCAAAAGTGATTACAGATGGTCTTGGCGGTCAAGGTCTTTTTGGAGTTGAGCTTTTTGTAAAAGGTGATGAGGTCTATTTCTCAGAAGTTAGCCCACGTCCACACGATACGGGAATGGTAACACTTATAACACAGTCTCAGAGTGAGTTTGCACT